>FLYM01006091.1_pt1 | contig 17617 bp, 17 predicted proteins | sample 1122581 | NCBI WGS metagenome assembly FLYM01 (sample SAMEA4346789, study PRJEB14843) | hot springs metagenome | biome: Terrestrial Biome; feature: Habitat; material: Sediment | place: India | collected 2012-06-12 | depth 1760 m
TATGGTATATCTTCTATTATCTATAATGTGAGATCGCGGTGGGGCTCCATCTCAGCCGGGGGGACCGTGGTGTCTGTGGAAGGAACTTATTACAGAAATTCGCGGGATCCTCAGAACAACGTGGCGTATGTGTCAATTGGCATTGACACTAACGGCGACGGCACAGCGGACATAGAGATCATCGCCTATGTATGGGACACCGCCGGTGGTAATGGCGCCATTTACTCCGTTCTGGTGAACCCAGAAACTCAGGTAGCCAGTATAGACGCCAACGGTAACCCGACAACAAACCCGCCACAGGTATATGGGCTGATTAAGGTCCAGAGCGTCTCGAACGGTTTCGCTTTTAAAATCACAGTAGTGCTGCCCAGTACGCTGAGCGGGAATATCGTGAGCGTTGCCCTCGCCGTGGTCGATGCCTCGGCATCCGTCGCAGGTTCCCCCGCTGGCGACTTCTGGGTCGACTGGAAGAATTTGTCTATCCAAACCCCCTGTTCCGCTCCCAGCGATCTACAGACAGTCACTAGGGGGCAACAGTACACCTCAGTGTTCGTGGCGCCGGGGAATTACTTAGTGACGCAGGTGGACGCCTACGGGAATAACAACAACCCCAGCGCCGATTACGGCATCGCCGCCGGCATTTTCAGCTACGTCTTCAACGCCACTAACGCTGCGATTTCCGTGACCGCGCAGTACTACAGAGGGGTCAGAGATGGCATTAAAAAAGGGGTCAGAGATGGCATTAATAACGTCGTGTACATCGACCTACTGGTAGATAGTAATTTTGACGGCGTAGGCGACGTGGAATATATCTACTACTATTACGACACGGCTCAGTACAACGGCGTAATCGTCTCCCCGTTCACTAGCCAAGTTGTGTGCACTGTGTCCTCGGCGGGCACGTGCAACGCGCCGGCTGGATACCTCGTTACTGCGCTAGGCGCTATAACTTCCTACAAGCAGACTCTTAGCTTCAACATAAACCTCGGCTCTATCACTGGCGCTGTGTTGAAAATAGCGCTTGTCGTAACAGACGCCAGCTACTACGACTCAGGTAACATCAACGGCGATATTCAGGTGTTGTGGGGCCCCGTCTCCATTACGAGCTACAGCTGTCCCCTCCCAGGCGGCTGGTACTCCACAGGCGTTTACGCGTGGCAAACTAATTACGCGTTGTTTTTAGCTAACGGCGCCGTTGCTTACAGAGGCCTCGTCCCCAACGCCCTCACTTACCTCTCTAATTTCACCGGCGTTGGGGCGTTTGTAGTTTTTGACTCCTCGTTTAATGTTATTTTCGGCGTATTCAAGACGGGCTCTTCCTTCTCAGCCCTCTGCGGGCCTTCAGCAGTCGCCCTCGGCACGCTCCCAGCGGCGAAATACGTAGAGCTCAGGCCGTTAAACGGATTTGGCGACGTGATAATAAGAGACCAAAACGGCGCTATACTGGCCAGATACGGCTGTACATACTCCACAACGCCGCAATACGTCGGGTATAAAACAAACGCAGGACAAATACTAAAAGCGTACTCCATAGAGGCTTGGGGATGACCGAGGCCAAGGTCGAACAGAGAGTTAAAGTTGAAGAGGTTTCGCCGGAAGAGAGGAGGTGGGCCGTTGCCCTGTTAATTATGGGAATTGTGTCAATGCTGGGGCTTTTCTTCGGCCCCGCGGCGTTTGCAACAAGGGGGGAGGGCGGCGCGCGGGCGGCTGTGTTTGGAGTGGGAGTTAACGGCTCGCATTGGGTGGAGGCGGCGCCTGGCTCTATCGTCGTTTTTGAAATGCCTCTGTGCAACTTGGCGGACAAGCCCGCGGCGGTTTGGGCGCGCGTCTCTGAGGTGCCCGAGGGGGTTAGGGTCTTCGCGGTGTATGTAAACGGGTCTTTCTTTGGGGTTAAGTGGGGCAATCGGTCTGAGTGGAGGTGGGTCCTCCCCCCGGGCGCCTGCGTCCCCGCCCGCGTGGAGGTCCTCGTAGACGCCAACGTGCCCTCTGGCAAGACGCTGAGAGTTGTCGCAGTTTTCAACCCCACTTTTCTAAGCTAAGGGGGCGTTTCCCGTTAAGTATTTATGTGCGCGGGGAGAGCTTTTCGTGGATATTGTTTACTACGTCGTGGGGTTTTCCCTCACTGTCGTGGGGATGTTGGGAGGCGCGTTGTACTGGCTGGGAGGCAAGTTTAAGGAGATCGACAAGCGGTTTAAGACAGTTGAGAGGGAGTTGAGACAGATAAGAGAGGGGCAGGGGGAGCTGAGGCGTTATGTAGATGAGAGGTTTAGCCGTTTATTAAACGGTTTTGCTAGCTATCAAGAGTTTTTCCTGGAGTTTTTAACTGCTGAGGACGTTATTGACAAGAAAAGGGCGGAGCTCGCGAGGGGGGAGCTTTGGCGTGTTGTGAAGCTGGTGGGGGCCAACCCGCTTTCTAAAGAGGAGGTGGAGAGGCTGAAGGAGCTCATCCAGAAAGAGGAGTTGACATATGAAGAGGCCCTGTGGCTGAGAGAGGTGGCTAGGAGGCTAATTATAGAATACGGCACTCCCGAGACGTGGAAGCTACATGCATACGCCTCCATTTGGGTGGCCCTCGCGAGGAGGAAAAAGGCCGAAGAGATGGGCGAGTCCAAGGAATAGCCTTCCGCGGGACTGGTATTTCTGCAGTCGCCTTTGACAGGCGCTGTTGGGCGCCAGGATTGGCGGCATGTTTATAAATTGGCCTAGTGGGTCGTGCATGAGAGTGGGAATTGTGGGCGGCGGGGCCATGGGATCATGGCTGAAGAGGGAGATGACCTCTTTACACGAGGTGAGGATTTTCGACGTAGATAAGTCGAGATCCGACGTGGGCTCTTTAGAGGAGCTGGCCCTGTGGGCCGAGGCGCTGATTGTGGCCGTGCCGTTTTGGGAGACAAGCGGCGTGCTTAAGGCGCTGGCCCCCCTTTCCCGGGGGAGGCTTGTAATGGACATCGCCACTTTTAAAGAGGGCGTGGTGGAGACCTACGGCTTGTTCCCCCAAGACGCCCTCGTCGCCACTGTCCACCCCCTCTTCGGCCCCGGGGCCTCTTCTATCCGCGGCCAGAGGGTTTTAATAATGGCGGTGCCGGGGCGCCGGGGGGCCGAGGAGGCTTTTCGCTTCTGGTCTGAGCTGGGGGCCAGGGCCGAGTGGGGGGAGTTGGAAAAGCACGACTTCTACGTCTCGAGGACTATAGCCTTGAGCTACGCCGTGGGGCTGGCCTTGGCTAGGCTTTATGGCGAGCTGGGAGATGAAGTGTTTAAATACGGCGGGACGTCGTTTAAGTACCTTGCTACTTACGCCTTTTCCCTCCTCAGAGATCCCAACGCCGCGAAGTACGCAGAGAAAGCCCCTATAGATGAATTCATAGGCTTTCTCAAAAGGGAGGACGCGCCAAAAGCCCTTATAGATCCAGACGCGGCGTACAGGGCTTTTTACAAAGCCCTTGAGGCAATGGGCGAGATCCAGAGGTAATTGTTAAAAATGGAGTGCCGTTGATTGTGCGTGTATCCGCCGAATTTCGAATACGTCCGGGCAACCAGTCTCGATGAGGCGTTGAAGTTGTTGTCTAGTCGCGACGACTCGGCGCCGCTGGCGGGGGGACAGAGCTTAATCCCCCTGTTGAAGCTCCGCGCCGTCTCATATGGGCTGTTAGTGGACATCAGCCGCCTCTCAGAACTGCGTTACGCCCGCTATGGGGAGGTGGTGGAGCTTGGGGCTTTGACTAGGCATTTTGAGCTTGAGGAGTCTCCCTGCCCGTTTTTGAGGCAAGTGGCATCTAGAATTGGGGACGTCCAGATTAGATCTCTCGGCACCTTAGGCGGTTCTCTAGCCCACGCGGATCCCTTCGGCGATTGGCCCGCGGCGATGTTGGCCCTGGGCGGTGTCGTAAAAATCATAGGCCCAGGAGGACGGCGTGAGGTGGAAGCCGAGAAGTTCTTCAAGGGGGCGTACTCCACAGCCCTTGAAAGGGGGGAGCTGGTGGCCGGCGTGGCGTTTAAATGTCCGCAGAGGGGGGCGTACGTCAAGTTTTCAAGGAGGCACAACGACTTCGCCCTCGCCGCCGTCGCGGTGACCGGCGAGGTAAAGGAAGGACGCGTCTTTAACGTTAAAATCGCCGCTTTAGGGGCGGCTGACAGGCCCGTGAGGCTTAGGAAAGCGGAGGCAGTTTTAGAGGGCGCTCCGCTTAGGCCTGAGGTAATTGACGAAGCCGTCGAGGCCGCAAGGAGAGAGGCGAACCCGCCCTCTGACTTCAGGGCCTCTGCCGAGTATAGGAGGCATTTAATAGGAGTGGCCTTGAGGAGGGCGCTGGGGAGGTTATGAGAGTCTTCCTGAAAATAAACGGAGTTTTGTACGAAGTGGAAGTGGAGCCGCGCAGGCTGTTGGCCCACGTACTGCGGGAGCTCGGCTTCACCTCTGTGCGAATCGGGTGCGATACTGCCACTTGCGGCGCTTGTACGGTTATAATGAACGGGAGGCCTGTTAAGAGCTGTAATATACTCGCCGTGCAGGCAGACGGCGCGGAGATATTCACAATTGAACACAGCGATGAAGTTATGGACAGGCTGAAAGAGGCTTTTAAGAGAAATCACGCCGCGCAGTGCGGCTTCTGCACCTCGGGCATGTTGTTAACGGCTTATCACCTTCTGAAAAGGGGCGTGAAGAGCGAGGAGGAAGTCATAGAGGGCATTAGCGGGGTATTGTGTAGATGCACTGGTTACCAGAACATTATTAATGCAATAAAAGAGGCAGCGGGTCTATGAAGTACGTCGGCAGACCGATACCCAGGTTTGAGGACGACGTAATTCTCAGCGGACGGGCGCAGTACGTCGACGACATAGTCCTTCCTGGAATGTTGTACGCGGGATTTGTCCGCTCCCCCTACGCCCACGCCAGAGTCCTTAGGGTTGATCTCTCCGACGCGGCTAAACAAAAGGGAGTTGTGGCGGTGTTCGGGCCGGAGGAGATGGGCTTCGCCCCTGGGGGCAAGGTGAGATACCAGGGAGAGGCCGTGGCCATGGTCGTGGCTGGTGACCGCTATCTTTTATACGACGCGTTAGAGAAGGTAGTAGTGGATTACGAGCCCCTCCCGGCGGTGTTAGACGTCTTTGAGGCCTTGAGGCCAGGAGCGCCGTTGGTAGACGAAAACCTCGGCACTAATATAGCACATGAAGAGGTGTATGAAGGAGGCGATGTTGACAGTGCAATGAGAGAGGCTGAGGTCAAGATAGAGGAGAGGCTTACAATACAACGAGTAGTGCCGGCGGCTATGGAGCCCCGGGGGGTGGTGGCGGCTTATGACGGCGATATGCTGACTATTTGGAGCTCTACCCAAGTGCCTTTTGATATAAGAAAAGAAGTGGCCAAGGCGCTTGACATTCCCCTTGTGAAAGTAAGAGCGGTACAGCCCTTTGTGGGCGGCGCCTTCGGCTCAAAACTGATAGTCTACCCCGAGGAGATATGGGTCTCCAAGGCGGCGTATTTATTGAAAAGGCTTGTGAAGTGGGTTGCAACTAGAAGCGAGGATTTCAAAACGACTACTCACGGCAGGGCGTTAATACTAGATTACAGAGTAGGCGCCACGCGCGACGGGAGGATTTTAGCTATTGAGGGGACTGTATATGCCGACGCAGGGGCTTATTACTGGGGGGAGGGGCTGGCCGATACGGCCGCGAGAATGCTCCCGGGGCCTTACGATATACGCAACGGCAGAGTTAAAGCCGTTGCAGTGTTGACTAATAAAACTCCGCTTAGCGCGTACAGGGGGGCCGGCAGGCCCGAGGCCACGTTTTTTATTGAAAGAATTATGGACCGCCTCGCCGACGAGCTCGGCATAGACAGAGTGGAGATTAGGGAGAGGAATTTAATTCGACAGCTGCCCTATACAAATGTCTTTGGCATTACGTACGACACCGGCGACTACCTCACCACGTTTAAACAAGGGCTAGAGAGGCTGGGCTATTCCCAGCTTAAACAGTGGGCTGAGGAGGAGTTTAAACGCGGACGCGTCGTAGGAGTCGGCTTCTCGGTATACGTAGAGATTACAACATTTGGTTACGAAACGGCAATTCTCAGAGCTGAGAGAGACGGCACTTTCACGTTGTACACGGCCCTCACGCCGCACGGCCAGGGCCTGGCCACTGCCCTGGCTCAAATAGTCGCCGAGGAGTTAGACGTGCCAATTGAGTCTGTTAAAGTCGTCTGGGGGGACACAGCCCTGATATCTGACGGCATTGGGACTATGGGCAGCCGGTCAATAACAGCTGGGGGCTCGGCGGCAATACTTGCGGCCAGGAGGCTGAAAGAGGAGCTTTTAAAAGCGGCGCGGAAAGTGTTGGGGTGCGACCCGGAGTACAGCGGCGGGAAGTTTAGTTGCGGGGGCAAGTCCGCTACAGTTAAAGACGTAGTTAGAGCAGTGTACAGAGGAGAGGCGGAGGCCCAGCTCACTGTAGAGGCTATTTACCACGCAGACTCAACCTTTCCATTCGGCGTGCATTTGGCCGTGGTAGAGCTGGATCCCGAGACCGGCTTTGTCAAGCCCATGCTCTACAAGTCCTATGACGACGTGGGCGTTGTGGTCAATCCGTTACTGGCGTCAGGCCAGATCACCGGCGGCGCGTTGCAGGGAATAGCCCAGGCGCTGTATGAAGAGGTCGTTTACGACGAGAGCGGCAATTTAATTACCTCAAACCTTGCCTTTTATTACGTCCCGACAGCGGCCGAGGCGCCTAAATACGAGGTTTACTTCGCCGAGAGTCCCCACAGATCGAAACACCCAACGGGCACAAAAGGAATAGGCGAGGCAGCGACAATTGCCTCTACGCCGGCCGTCATCGCCGCGGTGGAAGACGCGGTAAGGAGAATAAAGCCGGGGGTTAGGATTAACAAGACGCCGGTAACGCCCGAATTTCTGTGGCGCCTCTTGAGGTGAAATGCGCTGGAGTTGTCCTCGCCGCTGGCGGCTCAGCCCGCTTTGGCTCTCAAAAGCTCCTGGCCAATTTTAAAGGGAGGCCTTTAGTCTGGCACGCCGCCGAGACATTAAGGTCGGCAGGCCTTGAAACGTACATAGTAGTGAACAGCCGGGAGGTCGCCTCAGCCGCGGGCAGAGTTGACGGCATAATATACAACCCGTGGTGGCGGCAGGGGCTTTCCACCAGCCTAAAAGCCGCTTTAATAGCCCTGTACCAAAAGAAATGTATTGTGTGGATGCCCGGCGATATGCCTTGTGTAAAGCCGGACACCGTGTTGAAAATAGCCTCTGCGTGTAAAAGCGGCTTGGCCGTTCCGGTGTATAGGGGAGCACGGGGCAATCCAGTCGCGTCGTGTAGAGACGTCTACGCCCTCGCCTTGGGAATTACTGGCGACGTCGGCCTCCGCGTTTTGCTAAACGCCGTTCCCACTCTAAGCCTTGAAGTTGAAGACGCGGGCGTGCTGGCCGACGTGGACTTCCCAGGGGATTTACAGAGACTCCCCTGTTAAACCCGTCCCAGCGCCCTTGCCACAGCCCTGGCCTTTTCTACAAGCTCTTTAAATTGCTCGAAAGTCAATTGTTGTTTTGCATCGCTCCACGCGTTGTCGGGGTCTGGGTGTACTTCGACAATCAGCCCGTCTGCCCCAGCGGCTAATATTGCGAGAGCCAGCGGGATGACAAATCTCCGGTCGCCCGCCGGGTGGCTTGGGTCTCCAATAACTGGAAGGTGCGTGTGCTGTTTCGCGTAGGCAATGGCGCCGACGTCTAGAGTAAACCTCAGCGTTCTGTCAAATGTCCTAATGCCGCGTTCTACCAGCACAACGTCGCCGTTGCCGTGAAGGGCGATGTACTCAGCGGCGAGTAGCCACTCGTCTATTGTATTGCCAAAGCCCCTCTTTAACAAAACCGGCTTGCCGGCGCGTCCCAGTTTTTTCAGCAGAGTGAAGTTCTGCATATTCCTCGCCCCCACTTGAATGGCGTCTGCATATTTAACCACCAAGGGCAAATCCTCGGGGTCCATTAGCTCTGTCGTAATAGGCAACCCGGTGGCCTCGCGGGCTTTGGCCAGCAGAATAAGCCCCCTCTCTCCCAGGCCTTGAAAAGTATAGGGGCTAGTCCTCGGCTTAAAGGCCCCTCCCCTTAAAGCGTCTGCCCCTGCCTCTTTCACCGCCTTGGCTGTGGTTAAGATCTGTTCTTCTGTCTCCACAGAGCAAGGCCCTGCGATTATGAACAACCTCCCCTCCCCAATCTCCCTGTCCCCAATTTTAACCGGCGTTGGATCACGCTTCCACTGCCTTGAAACTAATTGGTAATCTGTTTTCAACTCCACAGCCGCCCGCACGGGCGTCTTCAGCCCGTTGACTTTTGAATTAGGCGGCGTAACAACTATATAGTGCCCCCAGAGTTCTACATACCAGGCCGGGACTCCTTTAGACTCTATTTCTTCTTTCAAGGCCTTGCCCAGCTCTCTGCTGTCGACTACATAAAGCATAGTTGTTAGTTATTTGGTGTTTAAAGCTTTAGTTTAGACAACAGCCCGACTAAAGCAGACGCCACGGCCTCTTTTAGTTCTTGCGGCGTAACGACGCCCTCTCTGTAATCTCTCTCAAGGGCATTGCCCTCTTCATATCGCCTCCCTTTGATCTCCAGGGGTCCGTGGTAGGGGATTAGGAGGTATGCCGCGATTTCAAACACGGGGTTGAATTTAGTCTCCCTAGGCGGGCAGTACGCCGCCCAGATCTTTTTCCTCACATCCTCCTCCGAGTCTGTTATTAATATGGCGCTCTGCGGCTTGGACTTACTCATTTTATACATGGCGTATACCTCGTCGATCTCTCTGTGAGTGCCCTCCATCCTTCCCGTGCCTGATAGCGATGTGATAATAGGAGTGTGGAGGGCTATGGGCTTTTTCAGCCCCAGTTTCTCCGCCACGTCTCTGGCCAACATGTGGGCTCTCCGCTGATCCATCCCCCCGACCGCCACGTCCACCCCCAGGTAGAATATGTCGGCTACTTGCATTAAGGGGTACATGAGCTTAGAGAAGTCAAGCTCCACTTCCTCAGCCCGCCTCCCCATAACCGGCGTGGCCCTTTTCACCCTGGCGAGGGAGGTCTCCTTGGCGATTTTCACAACAAGCTCCCAATACTTGGGGTCTTTTGCCACGTCGTCGCCGTAGACGTACTTAAACTTCCCTATTCTGTCGAGAACGGCCCTTACTCTCTCGCCGTGCGCCCTCAACTCCTCTATAGAGCCCTTGTCATTTATCCACGCGTGCCACGTGGCCACCAACACTATTACGTCAAACCCGGCCTCTTTCAACTCGGCGAGTTTATACGCCCATATCAGCCAGCCGATGTGTATAGGCCACAGAGGCTCAAACCCCAAATACGCCGAGCCGCCTTTTAGACGCAAGAACTCCTCCCTGGTCACCACCTCCTCAACGTTCATTAGTAAGCGCTCCATGAGGTCATTATTTCACCTGTTTATAAATCGTTGGCAAGAACAAAAAATTAAATATTCCCTTTTTTATTGACGCCATGTCACAGGGGTATTTGCTGTCGGGGTGGGAAGAGGGGTTTCAGAGCTTGAGGCTTTGACGTGTAAGGCCAGGCGGTATGTAGTGTTAATGGCAGGCTACGACCCCGGGATACACCTCGGCTCTTCGCTTTCAGTTATGGAAATCGTCGCGGCGCTGTATGGGACCGGGCGGGTGAAGTTCAACGTGGCCAACGGGGCGCATAATAGGAATTATTTCGTGCTCTCAAAGGGACATGCCATACACGCAGTTTACGCCTTGGCCGCTGCCATGGGCTATCTCAGCCTAGACGAGTTGAGGGAAACGGGGAGTTTGGGGAGCCGCCTTCAGAACCACCCGGAGGTAGACACGCCTTTTGTCGACGTTCCCAACTCGGGATCTCTGGGACAGGGCATTAGCCTGGCGGTGGGGCTGGCGCTGGGCATGAAAATCAAGGGGGAGAAGGGGAGGGTATATCTCGTTGTGGGCGACGGAGAGCTGGACGAGGGCCAGAGCTGGGAATCCTTCGCCGTCGCTGCCCATTACAACTTGACTAACCTCGTCACAATTGTGGATTTCAACGGAGTTCAACTGGACGGGCACAGCGAGGAGGTGTTGAGAAAGGGCGACTTGGCTGGGAGGTTTAAATCACTCGGCTTTGAAGTAATAGAGGCGGACGGGCACAACATAGGCGAGATAATAGCCGCTTTGGAAAAGGCCGAGAGGGGGGAGAGGCCAGCGGTAATAATTGCAAAAACAATTAGGGGAAGGGGAATTGCCCAAATTGAAGACACGGCGAAGCAGAGGCTCCCCCGCGACGAGGCTTTAAAATACGCGAGGGATATATGCTAGATATTGAGTCTTTGACGCCTAGAGAGGCGCTGGGAAAGGCGCTGGCGGATTTAGGCGATTTGAGAAGCGACGTGGTCGTCCTCGTGGCAGACACCGGGGAGACCACAAGGGCGAAGTTATTCGCTGAGAGGCACCCAGAGAGGTTTTTCAACGTGGGGATAGCCGAGCAGTCTCTAGTGGGGATAGCGGCTGGGCTCGCCCTCGCTGGCTTTATGCCATACGCCTTGACTTTCGCCGCTTTTATGACCAGGGGGTGGGAACAGGCTAGAAACTCAGTAGACAGACTGGCGTTGCCCGTGAGACTGGTGGGGACTCACGCGGGCTTTGCCGACGCATACGACGGCCCTTCCCACCAAGCCCTTGAGGACATAGCGCTTTTCCGCGTGTTGCCCAATTTCACAGTAATGGCGCCTGCGGACTCCTGCGAGGTTTATAAGGCAGTTACGGCCTCTGCCACTTTAAAAGGGCCGGCGTATATTAGAGTGGGCAGGGATTTCCACATACCTGTCACTTGCGGCCTATACGACAAATTTGAAATCGGCAAGGCCTATGTTGTGTTAGATGGAAGCGATGTTGCTATTTTCACCACTGGGGTGGTGCTCCCCTTCGCCATTGAGGCCGCCCAGTTTTTAAAAGACAGGGGGATATCGGCAGCCGTAGTGCACTTCCCCACTATAAAGCCGCTTGATTACGCGGCGGTGGAGAAATACGCCTCTGTGACGGGGGCTGTGTTGACAGTTGAGGAGCATATGGTATACGGAGGCTTCGGCTCGGCAATTGCGGAGTACCTCTCTCAGACTAGGCCGACGAAAATGGCCATTATGGGGTTGAAGTCCTACGGGAGGACTGCGAAAAGCCCGCAGGAGCTTTACCAGTACTTCGGCCTGACGCCGGAAAACATCGCGGCGAGAGCCGAGGAGCTCGTCAAATTAAAATGAGGCGCTTCTTTTATACTCACAGCAGAGGAGTGACAGAAGTTGTAGTCGGCAGAGGGATTCCCTATGATAAATACGTCGAGAGGCCTGTGGTGTTAATTGAGGAGGGGCTTGAAAACCCCTTGCCAAACGCCCCCGCTCTGGCGCTTAAGGGCGGGGAGGGAGTTAAGTCCCTAGAGGCGCTCAGCAAAGTATATGTATTTCTGCAAGAGGCGGAGGCTGACAGGGGGAGTACTTTAGTGGCCGTGGGGGGCGGGGCGTTGCTCGACTTAGCCACCTTTGCCGCCGGGACGTATATGAGGGGCATCGGCCTTGTACAAGTGCCGACTACTCTCCTGGCCATGGTAGACGCGGCGCTTGGGGGGAAGGGGGCTGTTGACTGGGGGCTTGTGAAAAACCTCGTCGGCGTGTTCTACCAGCCTAAGGCGATATTATGCGACTTAGAGTGGCTCCGCTCCCTCCCCCCGCGGGTTTACCGCTCTGCTTTTGCTGAAGTGGTGAAATACGGGCTTGCCCTTGACGAGGAGTTTTACAGCTGGCTACGCCAGAGCACAACGGCTTTGTTAAACAGAGGGGAAGACGCGCTGGAGGAGGCGGTCTACCGCTCGCTTAAACTCAAAGCCTCCGTCGTGGAGGCCGACGAATTTGAGGAGAGGGGAATTAGACAGGTGTTAAACGTGGGGCACACAGTTGGCCACGCATTAGAGCGCGTGTTAGGTCTTTTACACGGCGAAGCTGTGTCTTTAGGAATTGCGGCAGAGCTACGCCTTTCGGCCGAGCTGGGATATTTAAGGGAGAAATATGTCGAGGAGACTAAGTCGTTATTAAAGGCGTTTGAACTGCCCACTGAGGCTGGGCTGTCCAGCGAGCAACTGGCCGCCGCAAAGGGCCTTATTAAATACGACAAGAAAAGACGCGGGGATTACGTATACCTCCCCCTAGTGATAAGGCCGGGCAAGTGGATCCTTGAAAGGCTAAGAGTAGAGGAGGTCGCCCGCGCAGTTGAGTATGTTGTGCCTCAAGGCCGGACGGCTTGAGGGGAGGTTCCAATCGCCTCCTTCAAAGCCGATGTCGCAGAGGTATCTCCTAGCCGCGGCGCTAGCCGAGGGCGAGACTGAAATTACGAGAATTGAGTGGAGCGACGATGTGGTGGCCACGGCGAGAGCCGTACAGCCCATTTCCTCTATACTAATCAAGGGGGACAGGGCAGTTGTATCCCGGAGAGAGCCGGATTTTTACAGGGCTTTTAACGTGGGGGAGAGCGGGTTCACGTTAAGAACAGCCGTATCGGTATATGCCGGAATACCAGGGCTAACCGCCGTATATTTCGGCGGCACGCTGAGGGGGAGGCCTATCGACGAATTGATAGAGGTATTGAGAAAACTCACAGAGGTGGTCAAGTTGCCAGGCGCCGTAATAATTAAAGGAAAGGAGCTGGGACGCCTTGAGGTGGAGATTAGGGCCGACATATCGTCGCAGTATATATCCGGGCTCATGTTTCTCGCGGCTGTGGGCAGTGGCGGCGTCATTAAGCCCCTCGGCGAGAGGAAGTCTTGGAGTTTTGTAGAGGCGACGGCAGAGGTATTGAGAGCGTTTAGAGCTGAGGTGAAACTGGGAGAGTATATAGAAGTCGGGGGCAGGATGAAGAGCCCGGGTAAGTTGGCCGTGCCGGGCGATTTCAGCCTCTCGGCGTTTTTAGTAGTAGCCGGCGTGGCGACGGGGGGAGAGGTCGAGATCCGGGGCCCCCTCTCTAAACTCGACGAGCCGCTTGTCAATGCGTTCAAGGCTATGGGCGTTGATATAACTACGGGGGAGGGTTGGGTTAGGGCCAAGGGGGGATTTTACCGGGGTATTGACGTAAATTTAAGCGACAATCCCGATTTAGTCATGCCCACCGCCTTGGCGGCGGGCATGGTTGAGGAGGAGTCGACAATAAGAGGCGTGGAGACATTGCGCTATAAGGAAAGCAATAGGATAGCCACAGTTATTGACGTGTTGGAGAGACTCGGCGTGCAAGTGCGCCATGAAAAAGACGCAATTTATATCAAAGGCCCGCCCAAGAGGAGGGACGTGGCGTTTAGCTCACACGGCGACCACAGAATTGGCCTCATGGCGCTGGCCGCTTCAAAAATAGTGGGCGGTTGTGTTGACGACATCAGCCCAGTGGCTAAATCGTGGCCCGCCGCCGTGCTTTATTTTATAAGCGAGTAATATATAAAACCACTGCGTAGAGCCGCCACATGAGAATTGTGGTCACAGGCGGCGCTGGGTTTATAGGCAGCCATTTAGTGGATAGGCTAGTGGAAGAGGGACATGAGGTTGTTGTCGTGGACAATTTATCCAGCGGAAGAAGGGAGTTTGTCAATAAGGCAGCCGAGCTGTATATCAGAGATTTAAAAGAAAGCGACTGGGGCGTTGGGATACGCGGAGACGTCGTTTTTCACTTTGCGGCAAACCCAGAGGTACGCCTGTCCACCACTGAGCCCGTTGTGCATTTTAATGAAAACGTGTTGGCCACATTTAACGTATTGGAGTGGGCCAGGCAAACCGGCGTTAAGTCCGTGATATTTGCCTCTTCCTCGACAGTTTACGGCGACGCCGAGGTGATCCCAACGCCGGAAGAGGCGCCTTACAAGCCCATTTCTGTATATGGAGCGGCGAAGGCCGCGGGAGAGGTTATGTGCGCCACTTATGCGAGGCTTTACGGCGTTAAATGCCTTGCTATTAGATATGCTAATATTATAGGGCCGCGGCTCCGCCACGGCGTGATTTATGACTTTATCATGAAGCTTAAGAGAAATCCAAATGTCCTCGAAGTCTTAGGCGATGGCACTCAGAGGAAAAGCTACCTCTATATAAAAGACGCAATTGACGCCACAATACTGGCGTGGAAAAAATTCGAGGAAATAAAAGAGCCTTTCCTAGCCCTAAACGTGGGCAATTTAGACGCAATTAAAGTGCTCGACATAGCTCAAATAGTCGCCGAAGTCCTCGGCTTAAGGCCTGAGATTAAACTCGTCCCAACTACTCCAGACGGCCGCGGGTGGCCCGGCGACGTTAAATACATGACTCTTTCTATTACAAAACTAATGAAAATGACGGGCTGGAGGCCGACAATGACAAGCGGCGAGGCGGTGAGAAAAACCGCGGAGGATTTGGCTAAAGAGCTATGGCAGACACGTTAATCTCCGCTGCGTTGCTCGCCGGAATTATAATTTACACTTGGTGGCGGCGCAGGGGGGTTAAGTGCTCATCTTAACCACCCGCCTCCCAACGTGAGACGCTTTAGGCGTCTCTTCTAAAAGCCTTGGAATATCAGAAAAGCCGTGGACTGTGTAGACGGGCTTTACGGCGCCGGAGGCCAAAAGCCGCAACGCCTCTTGTAAGTCAGCCTTAGACCCCTGTATGACTGGGAGCACGTCAATTTCCTTAAGTATTAAAATGCCGAGGGGGATGGGGGCAGGCTGGGGGTCTACATTGCCAATTAACGCCACCTTGGCCCCCCAGTTCAACGACCTAAGCGTCTGTTCTAATGTGGGCCCTCCCACTGCTTCTATTGCGCCGTCGGCGCCGCCCAATTTTTTAACCTCATCGGAAAACGCCTTGTTGGTAATTACATAATCTGCGAATTTAGCCACGTATTCAGCCTTGGATGGGGAAGTCACGGCTATTACCCTGGCCCCGTAGGCCTTGACCACTTGTACTGCGTGTACCCCCACGCCGCCGCCCGCGCCAGTGACGAGAATTTGGCGGCCGGGGGAGACGCCGATTTTCCTAGCCCCCCTCACCACTGTGGACAAGACGCACGCGGCGTAAGAGGCCGCCTCGAAGGACACGCCAGGCGGGATTTTCACAAGAGACTTCTGATCTACTGAGATGTATTCGGCAAAGGCCCCGGGGAGATCCTCGCCGTAGATTTTCCTGTTTTTACATAAATACTCCCTACCCGATTTACAATACTCGCACTCCCCGCAATATTCATACATCATGCCCGCAACGGCATCGCCCGGTTTAAACTCCGACACTCCTTCGCCAACTTCCTCCACCACGCCGGCGAATTCGTGGCCAGCAATTAGGGGGAGTTTTACTCGCTGAAAGCCCTGCCACCCAAGGAAATCTCTATAACAAACGCCAGCCGCGACGATTTTCACCACCGCCCTTCCAGGCCCCGGCTTCGGCCTATCGACTTCAGACAAGACGAGTTCTTTGAAATTTCTCAATACGTACGCCTTCATAAGGAGAGGAATAAACCCGCTTTTATTTATTCCTCGGCCTCAACAGCCCTAACGCCTATTCCGAGCAGTCTCCTGAAAACCCTGTCCACTAGACGGACGTAGGCCCCCCTCTGGCCTATAAAGGCGCCGAACTCGCTCTTCCTCACTTGTACTTGTAGCTCGGGGCCTGCGAAGTCTGCGTCTACAATATGTTTATAAATCCACCCCACAGGGTGTATCGCCCTCACCCATTGTTTAAAGTCGAGAGACATTTCCAACAGCCTCAGCCTTGCCCCCGCCTCGCCCTCTATCATTTTAATACGCTCGCCGCCGCGGCCCACAACTCTGCCCAATTGCCCCTCTTTTACAACTACAATGGCGTCGGGCACGTTCTCCCCCCTTATCCCCAGGGAGTCTTTATCTGCCTTGAACTCAACTGCAGTTATTATATCGGCGTCTGGGGCGAAGATCCTCGCCGTTTCGTATATATACTTCTCAGTCTCTGAAAGCTGGCGTTTTCTCATGCGCAACTCTAAGGCCAGCTTTATGCCGCGCCTCGCGCCGGGCCTAACGATATCTTTAACGCCTAAGTCCACCACCTCGGCCTTCTCCTCCCCCAAAAGGGCCTCTCTTAGGAGAGTTGCCCCGTCTTTTTCCGAGTCTGCGGGTTTTTGAAAAATGGGATCCCCAGCCACAATTAATCTACTCCCCCTACCGAGCCTAATTAAAATCTCCGCCGCGCTTTCAGGCCTTACGTTTTGCGCGTCGTCTAGAAATATAACGCTCTCGTCAAAAGTACGCCCTCTTAAGTAAGATACGTCTGTGACAATGACCTTCTCTTCTTTTAACAATTTGTTAATGTATTCCCTGTCAGCATATGGGCCGAGGATGTCCTCTAAATATGCCGAGGCAATTTTGTAGTACATTTCGCCTAATTTCTCCGGCGTGAGGATCTCACCCGTTGCGACGTCTACTATTGGCCTCGCTATAATAAACCTCTTCGCCCTGCCGTTCTCCACGGCCCATAAGCCGTACGCAATACTAATGAGCGACTTGCCAGTGCCGGTGGGCCCGAAGAGTCCCACCAGCTCGTTGTCGGGGTCTTTTAACACGTTAACAGCCCTCTCCTGGCCTACTGTCATCGGTTTAATTTTGTCAAACATATGCCATCCGTATATAAGAGCTTAAAAACATTAAATATCGAAAGACGGTGCAAAAGCCGGCTGTCGCCGTTGCCGCGGCGGCTGTGAAAAACGGCAAAATAGTGCTAGTGAAGCGGAAATACCCGCCGAACCCAGGGAAGTGGAGCCTCCCTGGGGGGCACGTGGAGCTGGGGGAGAGGCTAGAGGAGGCTGTCCTGAGGGAGTTGAAAGAAGAGACCGGACTTGCAGGGAGGGTTGTAAAATTCCTCCAGCCAGTGGAATACATCGAGCGGGAGGGGGACAGGGTGAAATACCACTTTATTATCCTTGTCTATTTGGTGGAGCTGTTAGAAGACGCCGAGCCGAGGGCTTCAGACGATGCGGCCGACGCAGTTATAGTACCAATTAAGGAGGCGTTGCAGATGGAATTAACAAAAACAACTAGAGAAGTGTTGGAGAGACTACTGTCGGAGTTTTGAAATTCTTAAATAGGCCTCTTCCACGGCCCTGCCCACTAACTGGCCGGCCGGGGACAACTCCACAAGGGCTTTTATTGTAGTGCCGCCGGGAGTCGCCACGTACTGCGCCAGTTTCTCCATTGAGAACTTGTCGTCAAGAGACGGGAGGCTTGCCATTAACGACAGCACTATCTCCCTAGATAAATCCCACGGAATGCCTATATTTACGCCGGCTCTTATAAGAGCCAGGGCGAGTTCCGCGACAATTGCCGGCCCCGAGCCGAGCAGTACAGTAAGCGGGTCTATTAACCTCTCCTCCACCCAAAAAGTAGGCGCTATGTAGCTCAAGAGCTTGTTCACCTCCTCGTCGTAAGGCCCGGCGACTGCTATAGCCGTCAAGCCCACGTTAGTCATCGCCCTATAGGGCCTCGCGGAAAGCCTCTTTAAATACTCCAGCGTCGCCCCCGCCACAAAGGATATAAGCGGCTTGTCGACGTAGAAATTCAACTCCGCCAAGTTAGCCGGCTTAACCGCCA
>FLYM01008819.1_pt1 | contig 17578 bp, 16 predicted proteins | sample 1122581 | NCBI WGS metagenome assembly FLYM01 (sample SAMEA4346789, study PRJEB14843) | hot springs metagenome | biome: Terrestrial Biome; feature: Habitat; material: Sediment | place: India | collected 2012-06-12 | depth 1760 m
GAGGTCCCGGAGTTTATCCACACAGACGCCTTACGGTTAAAGCAGATTTTACTCAATGTCTTAGGTAATGCGATTAAATTTACCAATCATGGGGGTGTCGAGCTTAGGGCAAGTTGTTTAAATGGCCAGCTTGTTTTTGATGTGATTGACACTGGAATTGGTATTCCGCCGGACTCGCGCGAGATGATTTTTGAGCCCTTTAAGCAGGGGGATCCCACCCATCCAAGAGCCTTTGGCGGGACGGGACTTGGGGTGCCATTGTCTCGCCGTCTTGCTGAACTGCTTGGCGGGCATCTTGAATTAGTTTCTTCCAGAGTTAATCACGGCTCACACTTTCAAATCGCAGTGGCCTTAGAGTCGGTGAAATCATTTCCTGCCGCGGCCAAGGTCACTCCGTCCTTAACCGAGACGGTGAATCTTTCAGGTATGAAGGTTTTGGCGGTCGATGACAGCGAGGATAATCGATCGCTTTTGAAGGTGGTTTTAGAAGACTGGGGCTGTGAAGTTGATCTTGCCAGCGATGGGCATGAAGCCCTAGAGAAGGTGTCTTCGCAAAACTTTGACGGCATCCTTATGGACCTTCAAATGCCTCTTATGGGCGGTATGGAGGCTGTCAGAATTATGCGCGAGAAAGGTTTAAAAACTCCGGTCTTTGCTTTGACGGCTCGGGCGATGATTGAGGACGCCGAAGAGTGCGCACGCGCTGGATTTACCGATTTCTTAAGCAAGCCGATCCAGTTTGAAAGGCTCTTTCATAAGATTTCTCAGTGTCGAAAAGCAGATTAAGGTTTAAGCGCTTCGCTGGGCCTCAAGAAGCGAGTAAAATTCAGTCTTCAGTTCAGGAAAAGACTTTGATGATTTGAAAATCATTTCTTCTGCGGCCGTTGGCTTTTTCATCTCAAGCAAGATCCGAATGACCTCGCGGTAAATATCAGCGTTGGCTTTTCCCTCGTGAATAATCTTTTTACCTCTTTCGAGGACTTGATGACAGGGGAGTGTGTTTTTAATAATTTCAAAATCAAGCTGAAGAAATTCGGCACTCTCTCGATCGTCCCCGGTGAACATCGAAGAAAAGTTTTCGGCCTGTTGGTATTTTTCGGCTTTCACGAGTGCTTGAATAATACGTAGGATATAACTCTTTTCCCTCTGTGCAACAGCGGCCCCTTTACGGAAGAATTCAAGTGCAAGCTCGACGTCGTTTGATTGAAGACAAAAACGACCCGCCGAGTAAAGTGCAGCCATCACAATTTTAATCAACTCTTTATTTCGACGATCTAGGGTCACGAAAATATCATAATACTTTTCAATATCCCGGTAGTTGTAGGTGTAAATCGCAAGTAAAAACATCTTCGCGAGAGTGCCCGGGGAAACGGGATAGTTCTGGTTGATCAATTTGATGATTTCATAAGCTTCTTTTTGCTTTTTTTGTTCAAACAGCACATCGAACTCACCATGAAGGCATTTGTAATGAAGAGGGTGGTATTTTCGACCCTCGCGAAAACTCATTAACGCTTCATCCATGGTGCGGATTTCACGAATTGTGCGACCGTCATAAAAACATGCAAGTGATGGCTTTGCGTTGTGAGCTTTGGCTTCTTTAAATTTGGCTTCAGCCTGTTCATATTTTTTATCTTGATAGTCCTGTTTTCCCTTTTGGATAAGCCCAATGTAAGGAGAAGGATTTCTTTTTCTCTCCATGACATCGATCACAGTGTCTTGCAACTGCTTGATGTTAAAGGGCTTTAGAATATAGCCATCGATTTCCTCTTCAGCGGCTTCGGCGACCGTTGAGTCACTGGCGTTTCCGGTCACAAGGATAAAAATCCGCTCACTTAAGGTTTGAAACTGAGCCTGCTGTTTTTCAGCGAGTTCCAAGCCAAATCCTTTTCCGAGTTGGTATTCTGACACGATGACTTCAGGTTTAAGCTGATCCACAAATTGCATCGCTTTATCAAAGTCAGGTTCTCTAATGATATTTTCGGGAAGGCAGCCAAGGCCGACCATCGTTTGATGAATCACCGAGGTGAATGAAGTCGAGGGATCCGAGATCAGGACCTTCCTTTGACTCATAAATTCATGAAGTTCTTTTGTGCCAAGGGTTCTTAACGCCATTTATTCACCCTTAACCAAAGAAAAAATTTTGTTCACGTGAGCTTGTCGATCTGAAAGTAATGTCAGCAGTTGATTCCAAAGAGGTTTATCGAACTTTTTGAACTCAACCTCGATGATATTTTCAGCGCCTGATTTTTCAACTTTTGTGACTTTGCCAGTTGATTCCATCATGTGTTTTGTGTTTCCAAGAAGCATGGTGAAGTCGATCATCACGATGTGACCTACAGGACATGCCCCAGGAGGTAATAGAATTTGGAATCCCTTTTCAGAGATGCTGCTGACTTTGGTGTAAGGACCACCTGATTTGAAATTCAGAAGATCTGTCCCAGTGGTCAGATTTTGAAGTTTCGTCAACCAGACTTCAGGGGAATGCTCTTTGGGACCAATTTTACGTGCTGAGTTCATATTCTGTAAATCGGCAGATGGGATCAAAATCTTTAATTATATTCAATACTTGGAAATCGCGGTGGGATCTCCCGACTGTTTTACCTATATTTAATCTAAGTGATCAATAGTGAGACGTAGCAAGTAGTGTTTCACAAGAAATGGATGATTTTGAAGCAGGATTTCTGGCCAGAACACGCGTCATAATTTTAATGTCATAAGCAAAGTCACTCACCCGTTGAAGAATTGGGGTCTTGTCCCTGGACTCCCAAGCTGATCGAATGTTGGCTCCAACTGATTTTAGATTCTTAATTCCTCGAACAAGTGGTGTGATGTCGGGTGGTGCAACCTTAAATCTCAAAAAACCCTTCATTACGGGTGAAACAGTTACACGTAAGAGTGTTCGTCGATCAGAGGTGTTCACATAAGCCATTCCATCCCCAATCAGAGGTGGAAATGACAGCAAGGCGCTGCTCAGACCAATAACGGCCATATCAGAGTATTTTGAAGAAAAAAGTGGTGCAACCGGAGGATAGAGGGATTGCCCGGTGCGAGATTTCATTTCTTCTCCCGCTTTTTGATTGATCAAGTTGATCCCGATTTTAGGAGTCAATCCCGCAAGCAAAACGCCAGTGATTCCCTTTTCATAAGAGTCAATGTCTTGAAAGATTTCAAACACAAATGCTTTTGAGTCTTTATTGTATCCGATATTAAGGCCAAAACCTAAAGATCCGCCAACTCCGCGGTGACGTCCCCCAGCTTCAAGGATGACTCCAAGCCAAGCCGAGATAGTGAACTCATTTTGAGAGGCAACCACAGGGGCGGCCAGCCAAAGTTGCTGATCTATTTGATTCAGCACTCCTTTACCGAGCTCATGTTTAGCTTTGGTGTGGTTGACCGACAGTGAGTCTGTTTGCGGAAGTCCATTTGCGGTCTGAACATCATTGATAAGGTGGTCGAGTGGATTTCCATTTCGTCGAACTTTACTGACGATTTGAGTGATTTTATTTTTTATGATTTGGCCAAGTCCGTATTTAAGTTTCCCAAATTTAAGCACCTTAGCGGTGAAATTGAGAATCGTCTTTCGGCTTTCTAAAAATTCCTTCTGCATCTCTGGAGTCATAGACTCAAAAACCTGCTTCGCCTCTTCAGTCTTAGGGCTGTTAGAAAAATAAAGTTCGGTGCCGTCCCTGGCGGTGAGGGTGAATCCATCTTCATTGACTGAGTCTTTAACAACAAGGGGCTCAACTTGACCCTGAATCAATTCAAGTTCATTGGCCTTCACAAAGTGATGTGTCAGTGAAGTTGAGAGTAGAATAGTCGCAAGCAACGCCCTGGTCATGAAAAGACTCCTTGTCTTAAAAGACACCCGACAGGAGTAAATGAGCAAGTTTGAGGCTAAAGGATCAAAGTTGAGCGACTTTTATGATTGTTTCGAGAATTCAAAGGCTTAAGAAGAGCGCACTGTGAGCCCGACTTAAGCAATTTGAGAAAAAATTCCCCTGGTCGGGCCGTTTTTTGGCAAGACACCAATGGTAAAATTCGCTACCTTCAATGGCATGATTCATGTGTCGGGTATCGCAAAACATTTCGGTAATAAGGTTCTTTATAAAGACGGATCTTTTCAGATCAACTCAGGGGAAAAAGTCGGCCTTGTCGGCCCTAACGGGACGGGGAAGACCACTATTTTTCGGATTCTGGCAGGTGAAGAGGGAGTGGACGAGGGACAGGTGTCTCGGCCTGAAAAATTGGTGATTGGCTATTTCTCTCAAAATCTTGAAGAAATGAGTGGTCACTCTGCTCTTGAAGAGGTGAAGTTGGCCTCACCCCGGACCCGCGAAGTGCAGCGGCAGCTGACCGAACTTGAAGCAAAGCTTTCAGAGCCCCTTGATGATGATGAAATGGCAAAAGTTTTGGAGCTTTACGGGGAACTTCAGGCCGAGTTTGAGGCCTCTGGTGGCTATGAACTCGAGTCGCGCGCTGCTGAAATCTTGACTGGTCTTGGGATCGGACCTGAGGATCATCACCAACCTGTCGAAAGTTTTAGCGGTGGATGGAAAATGAGAATCGCTTTGGCGAAGATCTTACTTATTAATCCAGATCTTTTATTAATGGATGAGCCCACGAACCATCTGGATGTGGAATCGATCGTTTGGCTTGAGAACTGGCTGAAGACCTATTCCGGCGCACTTCTTATGACAAGCCATGACCGAGAGTTTATGAACAAGGTGGTCTCAAGAATCATCGAAGTCTCAGGTCAAAGGATTCATCTTTACGGCGGAAATTACGATTTTTACGAGAAAGAAAAAGAAATTAGGCTTCAGCAGTTGGTCGCTTCGGCCAAACGCCAAGAAGACATGCTGGCTAAAGAAAAAGAGTTTATAGCAAGGTTTGCCGCAAGGGCGTCCCATGCGGCGCAAGTGCAGTCGCGAGTTAAAAAAATTGATAAAATTGATCTGATTGAAGTGCCACAAGAAGAGCGCTCAATGCAATTTGAATGGCCCACCACTCCAAGGGGCGGTGACGAAGTCCTGGTCGTCGAGAATCTAAAGAAGGTCTATAAAAACCAAGACAAAGACGACAAATTGGTGTTTGAAGGCGCAAACGCTTTGGTGAAGCGACTTGATCGAGTGGCCGTGGTTGGGGTCAATGGGGCGGGTAAATCCACATTTATGAAAATCGTCACGGGGCATACCGATCCTACATCTGGGACCTATCGTATTGGACCAAGTATAGAGATGGGTTATTTTTCTCAAAGCGCTTTAGATGTGCTCGATCCCAACTCAACAGTGCTCGAAGAGGTGCATAGCCACATTCCACTTGCAAACTTGGGATATGTCAGAAATTTGCTTGGGGCATTAATGTTTTCTGGTGACGACGTTGAGAAAAAAATCAAAATTTTGTCGGGCGGGGAAAAAAGCCGTGTGGTTCTAGCGACCATTCTTGCAAAGCCAGTGAACTTTTTGGTGCTCGATGAGCCGACGAATCACCTGGACATTCAATCACGGGAGGTCTTGTTGAATGCGCTTAAAAGCTTTGATGGCACTGTCATGATGGTCAGCCATGATCGCTATTTCTTGCGCGCACTCACTAATCGCGTTTTTGCCCTTGATAAAAGTAAAATGATCACCTTTGATGGAACATACGATGAATATTTAGAGCGTGCAGAGCGTTTGCATCAGTGATTTGGAGTTTGAACGACAGTGTGGTCAGTGATTGATTTTTCCATTTTAGCGAATCGAGAGATTACAACAAATCTCATCAGCACTTTGGTGTTGTTTGTGATGTATCTTGTCGTGCGAATAGTTTCTTTTCGCGCTGTCAGCAGACTTCACATTGAAAATGGTGAGATTAAAAGAAAATGGTTCGTCTATGTCAAAAATATCACCACGATTATATTTTTCATCGCGTTGTTTTTAATTTGGGCGAGTAAACTTGAAGCGTTTGCACTTTCATTTGCCGCTGTGGCGGCGGCGATTGCAATTTCGTTTAAAGAATATTTTCTGTGCCTCCTCGGTGGGATTTTCAAATCGAGTTCTCAGCTTTTTCGGGTCGGGGACCGTATTGAAATTTCCAATCGTCGTGGGGATGTGATTGATCATGATTTTCTCACCACCACTCTATTAGAGATCGGCCCTGGACACCAGGTCCACCAATTCACGGGGCGCACCATTGTGCTTCCGAACAGTTTTTTTCTCACTCACGCCTTGATTAACGAAACTGCAAGCACTCCAGTTGGGCTTCATAGCTTCGAGTTTCCGGCCTATATCACCGATGATCTTGAGATGATTGAAAAGACGATGTTAGTGGCGGTGAAAGAAGTGGTTGGGCCTTATATCGAGCAAGCAAGGCAAACTTATCGCAGAGTTGCGCGCACGCAAGGTATAGAAGAGCCCAGTGTGGAGCCTCGGATTTCAGCCTATTTCCCCGAGGCTCACAGAGTGATTTTCGTGGTCCGTTTTCCAACTCCGATCAAACGAAAAGGAAAAACCGAGCAAGAAATCGTTAAACGTTTTCTAAAGGCCATTCCGAAAGAAGCTTTTGATCGCTCTTCCGAAAGATCACACGACTAGCGGTGACGACGACATCCTAGTGGTCGGCATTGTCGTGAATAATTGAAGCAGTGATTCATAGCTGCACGCTGAATCTCACGTCGACTTCCTCGTCCAAATGCGCGAAAGATTTGACCGCGGCGGTTTTCAGCAAAGCACGCCCAAACATTTCCCCTTCTATGGCCATGGCGATACATTGGAGTGTACTCACTCTCAAAAAGCTGATCGCTTTCGACATCGCTCATAAACTGAGTTTCCTCGTAGTCGGCTGCTGCAATCATTGGAACCATACTGAAAGTGGCCAAAGCCAGCATTAATCCTTTAAACATATTTCCCCCCTTGAAGTGTTGTTGTGAGTGTCATCAAAGTTTGAGAATGGGATTCAGACAATCTAAATTTAGGGATTGCCGCGGGATGCCCCCGTGACAGAGTCAGAGAAGTGTTGTGTTTCCTTTACACTCAAGGCAAATTGCCTGTTAATTTTTTAAAGGAGATCCCATGAACCTGCTTTTGATCTGGCTTTTATCCGCAGTCTTTCTGTATCTGACGGCTGTAATTGTCCCTGGTTTTGTTATTAAATCTTTTCCATCCGCACTGATTGCGGCGGTGGTTGTGGGGCTATTTAATATGCTTCTTCGGCCCATTTTGATGTTTTTGGCTTTACCTTTAAACATCATTACTTTGGGACTTTTCACCTTCGTGGTCCAAGCGGTGATTCTTCGACTGTCTGCGGGAGTTCTTTCAGGATTTGCAATCGATGGTTGGATCCCGGCGATTTTAGGAGCTTTAGTTTTAACGCTGATTCAGACCGTAGTTTATTCGGTCCTTTAAAAGAGTCTTTAAATCATAAAAAAAGCCAGGCTCTGGGCCTGGCTTTTTTGTTCAAACTCACAGATCGAAAAAACTATCTGATGGTTCGACAGCCAACTGCACGACAGCGCATAGCTTGACGAGCGCATTGGTTGTAAGCGCGTTGCTCTACGCGGTAGCGATCGTATCCAACAGCATCATAAGTGCGTCCGTTCCAAGCTTGAGCGCGGCACATCACACGACTTCTAACGGGACGGTTCGGACGATCATCTGCATCGATTCCCACGCCAACTTCCACGCGCGCTGGAACGACAAGATTGTCGAGAGCGTCTTCGATCAACTCAATTTCTTGAGCTGTGTAATCAGGAGCAGTGTCTGCGGCACTGATCATTGGAGTGAGCACTATAGCGGCTGCAGAAAATATAAGACTCTTTAACATGTTTTTCCCCTTTGTTGAGAGTGTTGTTGTTGAAAAAGATTTAGGCGCGAAACGATGGTTGTGCCAACCTTTGGTTGAGTTTAAGAAAAGTTCAATCCGGCACAATAGACCGCCTTGTGTATTTTTTTTGATAACTCATAAAATATTGGATTTTTTGTAGGCAGAAGTGCATGCGTTTGCAGTTCATTTTCATCTTCTTTGCACATCACTTACGCCATGATCAAAATAGGGCTCTACGCGAGGTGATTCTGTACATTTTCCCTCTGAAGTTCTTATATGGCAGGTATAAATCTTTAAATTCTCAATGGGAGAGCGCTCATGAATCCAATAAAGGCCCTTATTCTCACACTCACCTGTCTCTCGACTCTTTCCACTCAAGCGGAATTGGTCATTTACTCCGATCGCCCAGAAGCCCGCTTTAGTGGGGCTCTTCAGCAGTTCACAGATGAAACCGGTGATACGATCAGATTTGTCGAAGGAAATTATGGGGATTTGATCGCCAAGTTAAAAAGCGAAGGTCAGGCCTCAGAGGCCGATGTAATTATCACAAAAGACCTGGTCTATTTGGCCGATCTCAAAACTCAAAAAATGCTTAAACCTTTTCAAAACTCAAATTCGATTCAAACGGTTCCCTCATTTATGCGTGGGACTGACAATGAGTGGGTGGCCATCTCGGTTCGCGCGAGAACCGCGGTTTATAACCCAAGCCAAGTGTCACCCGATGAGTTAACCACTTATGCGGATCTGGCTGATCCGAAATGGCAGGGAACATTGTGTCTTCGATCCAGCACGTCGGCCTATAACGAAGCGCTTTTTGCGGGATTGATTATGAAACACTCTGAAGAGGGTGCAAAATCCATCGCTGAAGGCTGGGTTCGAAATTTAAGCCAAGCACCACTTCCGAACGACACAGCGGTGCTTGAAGCTATTGCACAAGGAAGCTGCCTTGTTGGAGTGGTGAACCACTATTATTTCGCCGGCATCAAATCTCAAAATCCAAACTTCCCTGTAGAGCTCGCCTTTTTAAACCAAAAAGAAAATGGCGTTCACATGAACGGAACGGCACTTGCTCTTTTAAAGACTGCGGACAATACAGAGCTTGCGCAAAAGTTTTTAGAAATTTTGCTTCAAGAAAAACACCAGCTTTCAATCTCTGGAGCTCATTTTGATTTCCCAGCTGTTGAAGGATTGCAACCAGACACATTTATCAAAAACTGGGGTGTCTTTTCAAAGGATCCCACTCCTTGGGATTTGATCGGTGAAAAGATCAGTGCCGCCCGCCAGATCATGAGTGAAGCAGGGTATCTTTAATTCATGACGCTCACTTGGTCACAAAAGTCATTTGCGCTTTCAGGCTCATTTCATGTGGGCCTTTTGGCTTTGCTTTTGGTGAATGCTCAAGGCGATGTTGAGTCGCCCATTGATATCCAACTTATAGAAGTTCAATCCCCAGTTGAGATGCCAAAATCTAAAGAGGCGCCCAAGGTGACGCCAGTGGTGTCAGCGCCGGTGGTGAAAACTGAGCTAAAGCCAATTTCACCCCCGGATGTGACGGAAAAGGCCTTGGAAGAAGGTTTAAGTTCAAGTGAGCAAAGTCAAATTCAAGCCACTGCCGAAGAAATATATAAATCACAAATCGCCAGAGAACTTAACGCTCGAAAATCCTATCCCCTGATGGCTAAGAAATTGCGTCAACAGGGACGGGTGGTGGTTCAGTTTAATGTGGCCCGTGATGGGCAAATTATCGAGGCTAAGGTGGTTAAATCATCACCTTTTACGACCTTAAACTCCTCGGCTCAAAAACTTGTTGAGAACTTGAAGAATTTAAACCCTTTCCCGAATGAAATAAAAAAATCAACTTGGCTTTTTCAAGTCCCAGTCGATTACCAAATGTGAGGTGAATCATGAAAGCAGTGATATTGATCTTCTCAACTCTGATACTTTCTGGATGTTCGGACTTTCTGAATTCGAAAGGAAGTGATTCAGGAAATTCACTTCAAGAGAAAACTCAAACTGGGGAGAATCCTTTTCCAGAGGGCTATGACCCAAATCAGGGTGAGTTCACCGAGTCAAAGATGCTTGCGAACATTGGACTCAATGTTATTCAACCGATGGTGAAAGACTTTCGCCTTCAGGCGGAACTTTTAGATTCAAGAATTCAAGGCACATGTGTGAATGATATTGAACGAACGAAGACTCAGTGGAAAGAAGTGATGCGAAGTTTTCACCAAGTGGACTCACTTCCCATTGGGCCGCTTGCTGAAAATAATTTTCTGCTGCAGGACCACATCTATAATTGGCCTGCCATTGACGCCTGCACCATCGACGTTGAAATCGAAAAGCTTTCTCGAACCAATGTTGTAAATAACCAACTGATGGTGAATTTAAAAGGCCTTGGTGCACTCGAATATATCTTGTTCACCACCCCTTCATCATCAAGTTGCAATGTGAATCTCCCGAGATACGCAAATCTCAAAGTTTGGCTTGAAAAACCAATGCTTGAAAAGAAAAGTGATCGCTGTCGATTTGCAAAACAACTGGTGAGTGATCTCGTGGAAAAGGCCAAGACCTTAGAGCGCTCTTGGGATCAGAATCAGGGGAATTACTCGAAATCATTTTCTGAGGGTGAGAACCACGGAAAATCGGTTAAAGAAGCAGTTAATGCTCTGAGTGATTCTTTGTTTGAAGTTGAAAAGGTTAAAGACGAGCGCCTTGGGATGCCTCTTGGGCTTCATGCCACCTGCACGACGGGCAAGTGTATAGAAAAAATCGAACATCAATGGTCAGATATTTCGTTCGAATCCATTGAAGAGCGCTTAAAAGCATTTCGATTGGCCTTCGAAGGGGCCGGTGGCTTTGGTTTCGACGACTATCTTCTTCAGATGAATCATCAAGCGGTCTCAAGCGCTGTTTTGAGCGCAGTTGACCAGGCGGAAGTGGCGCTTTCAGAGGCTAAAGCATTAGGGACTTTGAAATCTCAAGTGGATTCAATGGCGCCCCGCGCTTGTGAGTCACTCACATCTGAAGTCAAAGTTTGTCAGCTGTTTCGAAAAGTCAGAGAAATTTCGAATGTGATGAAGACCGATTTTTTAACGGCACTTTCACTCAGAGCACCGCCCACCTATCAAGGGGATAATGATTAAGTGAGAGGGTGTCGATTCTTAGCTTTTATCTGTTTGATCGCTTCTTTAAGAAGTTTAGCTCAAGAGGCGCCCACTCAATTGGCGCCAGTGCGAATCTTTGGAACAGATCAATCCACATTAAGTGAACCTATGACGCCTGGGAGTGTTTCTAAAGATGTGATTGAGTCTCAGCAGATCACGGATGTGAATAGGGCACTTAAACAAACTCCTGGTGTTTTTATCCGTGAAGAAGAGGGCATGGGGCTAAGGCCAAATATCGGTCTTAGGGGAACGAATCCAGATCGATCAAAAAAAGTGACCTTACTTGAAGATGGAGTGCTCATTGGACCTTCTCCGTACTCGGCGCCTGCCGCTTATTTCACTCCAAATATGAACCGCGTTGAAAGTTTAAATGTCTTTCGCGGATTCACCGCAACGGGGATTGGGCCAAACTCAGTTGGTGGGGCCATTGATTATCGAACACACACCATCCCATCAAGTCTTCTGACGGGACTAGAGTCAAATTTTGGTTCGTTCAACACCTTTAACAATGTGCTCACTCACGGTGGCACTTTTGGATCTGGCTCTTATCTGATTCACGGCTCACACATGAGCAGCGATGGTTTCAAAGAGCTCGATGGAGGGGGAAACACGGGTTTTAACAAATCAGATCTTCTTGCGAAAGTTCGAATTAATCTTCCATCTCAGGCCGACCGCGTGCACGGGATCGAGGCGCGAATCGGATACGGCATCGAAGATTCGGATGAAACTTACCTGGGGCTGACCAGTCGTGACTTTGATTCAAATCCCAACCGCAGATATAAAAGTTCAGGGTTGGACAACATGTCTTGGGTTCAAAAACAATATCAACTGAGACACGAGATTCAGCTTTCAGAAAACTCTCTTCTTGAATCGGCGGCTTATCATCATGAGTTTGATCGATTGTGGTATCGGCTAGATCGTTTTAACGAAGCCAATGTGTCGATGTCAGAGGTCCTAAGAAACCCAGATCAGGGGAATAACGTCATTCGCTCTGGAATTCTAAGGGGTGAAACTGATTCATCAGCTCTCGGGGCCACGAACGGTCAATTGGTGATTGCAGGAAATGACCGCAGTTACTTTTCTCAAGGCCTTCAAACGCGCTTTTCAACCAGTTTTCAATCGGGCGCAGTTGAAATTAAGCCTTGGGCCTTTGCAAGACTTCATTCAGATGAAATTAAAAGAAATCACACCGCAGACAACTATGAAATGACTGATGGTCAGATGATCCGAACAGCGGACCCATCAAGGCAAGACGCCCTTAACTCAGAGGGAGCTAAAGCCTTAACCCTCGCTCTTGGTGGTGACTTTGCAATCGAAGATCTTGTGATCACCCCCGTACTTCGGCGAGAAGAGGTTGAATATCACTTTACGGATCGACAAAACTCTTTAAGAAACAACCAAAGAACTTCAGAAGTTTATATTCCGGGTCTATCCCTTCTCAATCGCATCAATGAAAAAATGTCTGGGAAAGTCAGCTGGAATAAAGCGGCGACGATTGCAGGTTTAAGTTCTGATGGAAGTGAAGTTCGAGAAAACGCCGATAACTATGAGGTTGAACTAAAGTACATTGATTCAGAAAATCTGATTGAAGGGCTGTTCACATTTTTTTACATGGATTATCAAAATCTCACAGGCACTTGCACCATCTCAAATGGCTGCGCCAACTCTCAGGTGGGGCAAGCTTTTGATGGGGGCGAAGCCATTGTAAAAGGTGCCGAGGTGAGTGCGGCAAAAGGTTTTCAAGTCGGACAGTTTTTTATTCCCTTACAGGGGAACATCACTTTGATCTCTGCCAAATTTAATTCAAGTTTTAACTCTTCAGGCTCTGAATGGGGAAGCGGTCAAATTCAAGTGGGCGATCCACTTCCCTATATACCTCAAGTGCAGTATGCGGCGACCTTAGGTATGGAGTGGAAAAATTGGCGTCAGGACCTCACTCTTGTCTATCAATCCAAAGTGTACGATCAGTCTCAGCAATCAAATCGCCAAGAGATTAAAGGATACGGAATTGTCGATTGGTCGGGCAGTTACAAGTTTTCAAGCAAAGGGAGCGTGATTGCCAAGGTGAACAATGTGCTTTCTAAAGAATACGCAGTGGCGGCTCGACCATTTGGTTTAAGACCTGGAATGCCCCAGGCCTTCTCGGCGGGGTTGAGATATGAATTTTGAAGCCCTTTTTCCGATTGATGATCCGGGCTCAAGACTTTTTCATTGGAATTTGATTGTGGCCGTTTTGCTTATTGGTTTATGGGCCGTTTTCACATTTGGTATCAATGACGGACTAAAGTTTTTAAAGAAATCATTGTTCAGAAAAAAGTACTGGTGGAATCGCTCAACCAAAAGAGACTACTTTTTCTTGATCACCAACATAGGGTTTAAAATTTTACTCTTTATTCCCTTGCTGGATTTTAGTTTTCATATCGCTCGATTTGTCTCCCGTCTGGCAATTCACCTTCACGGCGACTTTTTAGGAATTAAATCCTCGTTCGTGGTGATTGCTTTGTTCACGGTCTTTAGTTTTGTGTGGGATGATTTTTTAAGATTCTTTCAACACTATTTAATGCACAAAATTCCAGCCCTTTGGCACTTTCATTCGGTCCATCACTCGGCAAAGATTTTAACCCCCATCACTCTCTACCGCGCTCACCCCTTCGAGAGTGCAGCTGCAACAATCAGAAACAGCCTCTCTTTGGGGGTTTCAGCCGGTCTGTTTATCTTTGTGTTCGAAGCTCAATTGAATCTCTGGACTATTGCCGGTGTGAATGTCTTTGGATTTTTATTTAATTTTCTCGGGGCTAATCTTAGGCACTCACACATCCCGTTAAGTTTCGGACGACACCTTGAGACCATTTTTATTTCTCCGCTTCAACATCAAATTCATCACTCCAGTCACAAAGATCATTATGATAAAAATCTCGGAGTCTCTTTGGCGATATGGGATGTTTTGTTTGGATCATGGCTTGCGGCCAGCCACGGCCAAAACTTAAAATTTGGATTAGGACACGTGCAAAGAAGATCGATTCTTAAAGAATATGGAGTACCTAACTTTAAGAGCTACACGAAAGAGTGCTTGAGCCCGGTTGATCCTTTGCCCAATTTGGCCTTAGCTGAGCCCAACTTGAAAACTCATCCTGATCTTCATAGGGCTTTTTAAGAACTTCAGAAACTTCATTAAACATCGTCAGATCATCGTTCTCTTCGATTTCTTTATGAATTTGATAGGCCATCCAATTTCGAAGAATATATTTTGGGTTATTCAGATCCATTTGTTTTTTTCGCGTCTCAGGGTCGATATTTAATCGAGCGATTTTTTCGCTGTAAACTCGAAGCCATTCTTTAAGTCGATGGATCTGATCCTGATTTAATTCAAAGTAACAGACTCGAGCCAGCTCATCGATCATTCGGGATTTTTCAGCCTCACTTTGCCCCGGATTCCAATCCGAAAGTTTTCGATAAAATAAGGTCATATCTGCTCTGAGATCTTTTAAAAGATCATCAAAGTTTTTTAAGAACTCTTGGTCCTCTGAGAGGCTTAAGTCTTTAAGGCCAAGTTTATTGGACATCATTTTAAAAAACTGTCCTTCGAAATGATGGTGGTACTCAGAAAGTCCTTCCTCAAGTCCCTCGGTCATTTCGGGAAGCACATTCAGGGCCGACGCAAGACACTGTAAATTCCAGAAAGCAATCGGAGCTTGTCTTCCGAAGCAATAACGTCGTCCTGGCAGATCTGTTGTGTTCGGGGTCCAACTGGGATCGTACTCTTCAAGAAATCCAAAAGGTCCATAGTCAATCGTCAGTCCAAGAATTGACATGTTGTCGGTGTTCATCACTCCGTGGACAAATCCGACTCGAAGCCACTCACACATCAATTCGGCTGTCATTCGACATATCGTTTTAAACCACTGCACTTGTCGCTCTTTTTGGTCTAATCGCAAAAGATCTTTAAAATGAAATTCGATGGACCAATTGATCAACTCTTCAAGAAGTTTCAAATCATTTTGAGCCGCTAAAATTTCAAAGTTACCAAACCTTATAAAACTGGGTGCAAGACGAGAAACAATGGCCCCTTTTTCAGCCTTTGGATTTCCGTCATAAAACATGTCTCTCATCACCATCTCGCCAGTGGTCACCAGCGAAAGGGCGCGAGTGGTGGGGACACCCAGTGCGTACATGGCCTCACTCGCTAAGAATTCACGAATTGATGAACGAAGCACAGCTTTTCCATCAGCCCCTCTTGAGTAAGGGGTTAGGCCCGAGCCTTTCAATTGAAACTCCCATTTATTTCCGGCTGGATCGTCAAAATCACCCAAGGTGATTGCTCTTCCATCGCCGAGCTGACCGGCCCAGTTTCCGAACTGATGGCCCCCATAACAAAGGGCGAAAGGTTTCGCGTTTAATGGAACGTTGTTGCCGCTTAACAGACCCAAATCAAACTCAGGAGTGGATTTAAGATCGACCCCCAATTCATTCGCCAAAACTTCAGAATATCCGATCAGTCGGGGCGAGTTCATGGGCTGTGGGTTCACTAAGCTGTAACAGACGTTTGGCGTCATCCGCGGGAGGGGATCAAGACTCAGATCCCCGGGAAGTCGATCAACGAATCGATTTTTAAATTTAAGGTGGCTAAGGGTGTGGGTCACACCCGCATCTTACTGGCTGGCGATTCCTCGTCCACCCATTTTTTCTAAAACGACTTTGTATTCCGCCGTCATAAACGCATTGTGGGTGAGTGATTTCCGCCGAGCCTTTTCGATTGCGGCTTTAGCCTGGCTCCAGCGATTGGCTTTGATCAAGGTGTTGACGTACTCTCTGGTCACGGTCACTTGAAAGACATCTGTCTTACCCTGTAAAAGTCCACTGTAAAGTTCAAGGGCTTCTTTGGTATTTCCTAATGATGCATGGGCCTTGGCCAGTTCAAATTGCGCTCGAGGTTCAATACCTCCGCCCTCAATATAGGCGGTTAAACTCTCGACTGCTTTTTCAGTTTGTTTCAGCTTCAGCTGCATAAGTCCAAGTTTAAGCCTTGCATGAATGTCTTTTGGGTTAGCTAAGGTCTGATAAGTCAGCTGTTCTAGGGCGCAATCATGTTTTTTACGCTCGGTGCAGATTTCAGAATATCTTGCGTGGTCATCAGCGGTTGCAGCTCCAATCATGCTATAGAATTGCAAAGGAATCACAGAGAGGGCGTATTTATCCCAGCTCACCACTCTTAAGAAACCAACCACCATAAAAAGCCCAAGTCCAATCATAATCACCGCTGATTTTTTTTCAGGGGTCATTTTCTTTTTCTCTGGAAAGGGCAGTTGAAATTGGTGAAATTGGTCCATGGAATTCTCCTTTAACGCACATCAATGACTCGCTACAGAGTTATGATCAGCATAAAAGGTGCCAACTGAGATCACATTAACTGATCAAGTGCGCACAAAAATTGGCTAAGGTTTGAGATGGTCTAAAGTCTAGTCAGTTTTAATGATCGCTGGAGTGTCTCGAAATGGTGCATTTTAAAATGAAACCAATTATCCACACCAATTGCTCGGCACTACAATGCGCGACACTTCTTCAGTGGTTAAGCCAAGCGCCGTTTTGTTGGCCTTCAAAACAAAACGTTTATCTTTAATAGAAGCCTTGGAAAGCACGCGGGCTTTTCCGTAACCATCACCATCTGTCATGGTCACGCCGCGATTTGGACCAACCACCCATTCAAGCTGACGTTTCGAAAGTGCCCTGAGTTGAAGTGAAGTGACTGTCGATTCAGTCGTGCCTGTGGTGTCTCGGCACTGAACTCTAAAGTGAACCACTGAAAAATATCTGGTTCCACAGGGACCGTCGCCACGAATTTCTCGATCAAGCGAGCATGAATTAAACATCTTCTCTGCGAAGCCCAAGTCTTTTAAATCAAGGTCCAAACTGTCGCCGATCTCTTCAAGTGAAATGTCCTCTAGCCCTTGTTGAACGGGAAGTGTGGGTTGATCTTTGGTGTGCGCGCAATTCACAAGTGTCAAAGTGACGGCAATAATAAATGGAACAACTAGGGCTTTGGTCATGGGGATCTCCTGTGCAAGAAGAACATCATCCCATAGCTTAAGGGATGAAAGGAAGTTATTCCCCCGAATCAGGTCTTTGATCGCATGATCTAAAATAAATTGGAGCGTCACTGGTGTGGGACTCGTATGTCCATGAAATTCCACTCCCATCAGGAGCATAACTTGCGGCTTCAGTTTGCACTGCTAAGCCTGTCGAAAGGTCAGTGTAATCCAGTGAAGCCTTTCCCGAGTTTTCAAGTTGAGTGATTAGATCATCAAAAGACACTTCGTAAGATCTCACGTAGCCAGTTAAAAAAAGAGTGGATTCATCTGAAGACAAGGCAGCATCAGTGACCGTTAAAAGAGGAGTCATTAAGCCACCTTTTAAAGTCATCTCCCCAAGGGAGAGAAAAAAACTCTCTTGGGGTTCATGGAGTGTGTCCAACGAGATTTGGTAAACTTTTGTCGGAGCACTTGAGAGCATTCCAAATTCTTTTGAGAATAAATAAAGCGAATTTCTGCGGCTTGAAACCACGATGGCTTCTGCATCTGTGGCTTGGTCGGGATATTTAAGAATTTTATGAAAGAGGGGGC
>FLYM01000236.1_pt1 | contig 17482 bp, 30 predicted proteins | sample 1122581 | NCBI WGS metagenome assembly FLYM01 (sample SAMEA4346789, study PRJEB14843) | hot springs metagenome | biome: Terrestrial Biome; feature: Habitat; material: Sediment | place: India | collected 2012-06-12 | depth 1760 m
CGGATGGTGGGCGTGACAGGGATTGAACCTGTGACCCCTACGATGTCAACACGGTGACGACCATTTTGTCATGCGCTGTCACATCAGTCACTTACGGGCAAGGCGTTCAGTTTCAGGCGTTCAGATCGGGTCGTATCGGGGCATTGTCACGTCTGTCACTGGCAAAAAGACTACCAAAATGACAGCGGCTACCACGGTTGCTATCATCCCTCGATGCGGAAATGTCCGTTCAAAATAGTCGCGACCGTCTCGGTTTCGAGCAGACCGCGGCCAACCAAAGCTTCCACGATCACGGCGATGGCGCGGGCGTTGTTCTCTGCCGTTTCGCCCGGCGCCGCATCGTGGTCGGCCGACATCAGGCTGTCGAAAACCGCCGCGGCGACAGGCACTTCTGCGTCAGGCTTTTTCGCCCAATAGTGCGTTAAGATTTTCATTCTGCTGCCCTCCAGTCTTCGGCGATGGCCGCTTCGGCCTCCGCACGGGTTGCATTCTCGGCGATCTTCACGTCCTCCATCATGTCGCGGATGCTGTAGACGGTGAACCGGCCACTGTCCTCGACGATGTGGTGGCCCGTGTCGGCCGTTCCGTCGCAGCTCGACCCGAAGGCCCCGGTGCCGCGGAGATAGAGTTTTGCGGGTGTCATTCTGCTGGCTCCAATTCGTCGTTTGAGATCAAGTCTACAGCACCGCGAAGGTCATCCGGGCTGAATTTTGCATACGTTTTCTCAACGACCCTGATCGAGTTGCCGAGCACCTTTGCCACCAAAAATAGCGGCACGCCGCGCCGGGCCATGTGCGTGGCCGCCGTGTGCCGAAGCACATGGGGCGAGATGCCGGTCGATTTCGGCTTCTCGCTGCGCAGCACCTTCGGGCGCACGCCGCCGAACCCGGCCTCGATCGCGATCAACTGGATCATCGACCAGACGCGGGCGCCATTGTCCAGCACCAGGCCATTGATCCGCTCGCCGTGGGCGCGCTCCAAGATCGGCCGCAGCGCCTTCGAGATCGGCACGGTGGCCCTGCCCTTCTTCGTCTTCTTCCGGCCCGGCACGTCGAGATGGATCACGTTCGTCTCGAAGTCCACGCGATCCCACGTCAGGTCGAGCAGCGCTTGCGCACGACCGGCCGTCTCGAGCGCCAACCAGATGAACCGTTCCCCGCGCGACAGGCGAGGCCCACGACGCAGCCGCCCCGCGGCGGTCAGAAGACGCTGGATCTCGTCGGCCCGCAGCCAGCGGTCGCGCGGCTCGCCGGGCTCCGGCAGTTCGATCTTGCGCACGAAGGACGGGTCGAGGACGCGGACGTTGTCACGGGCGCAAAACCGCACCGCGGCGATCAGGTAGGACAGTTCCTTGGCGACCGTCTGCGGCTTCACCTTCCGCCCCAGCTTGCCGGCCGTGCGCAGATCGACATATTCGTCGGCGCTCGTCTGTGACAGAAATGACACCGGCTGCGCGCCAAAATGGCCTTCCATCTGCCTCCACGCCATGTCGGCGTTCTCGACGCCGGCGACCTTCCGCTTGACGTGTTTCTCGCGGTAGACCGTCCAGACGTCGCCCAGCGTCAGGCCGACGCCGAGGACGTCCTTCGGCGCCTCGTGCTCCATCAGAAGCCACTGGCCGAGGAAAGCCTTCGCTTCAGCCAGATTTTGCGTGCGCGTTGAGACGCGCTTTCCGATCCGCTTTTCGGTCCAGTGGACGTAGTAGGTGCCGCTGGTGGCTCGTTTGAGATAGGGCGTCGATCCCGACATAATGCACTCTCCAGGTAGGCGTTCAGGTCGTCTTCGGGGATGAGAACCGGCCTGCCAGGCAGGTAGGCCAGCTTTCCGGTCAACCGCAGGCGCTTTACCTTTGCCCGCGAACATCGCAGGCAATCCGCAACCTCACTCTCCGTCAGGAGCTTGGTTGTCATTGATCAACTGCACGATCTGTATGCCAACGGCAGCGGGCAACCACCCGTCGAATGTGACACGGGCGCGGCCGCCTTCGATCTGGAGCGTCGGCCCGCCCGATCGCGGGAACGACCGTCTCTCGTCGAGCAGCGGCATCGGAAGCAGATCGGTCGGCTTCAGCTTCAAGGCGGCCGCCAGCTTCGTCAGCATCGTGTCGGTCGGCAGCGTCTTGCCGTGGATGTAGGAGGATATGCGCGCCCGGTCCAAACCGGCCTTTCGCGCCAGTTCGGCCTGCGACAGGCCCATGCTCAACATGCGGGTGTAGACCCGCCGGCCGAAGTCGTTTTTCTGTCTCTCGCGGGCGGCTTCCCGCACCGTCGTGTCTTCGCTGAAGAGCTCGCTGAACTCGTCAGTCTGCTGGTCCCTCACCATCAATCTTCATCCTTCGTTTACGAAACTTATCCCCGCACCTGCGGACCTGTTGTATGACATTTGTATGCATGGAAAAGTGACAGGTCAAGACAAAAAGTCCGAATATGGCGTTGACAGGAGACAGATTGTCACGTTAGTTAATGACAGAACGAACAATTTGAGACAAATCAACGGGTGCCGAAAAGTGTTTGACGGGAAAAAATTCCTAACACAAAACTTCCATACGGCGCAGCATGTCGTTACGGTAATGCGCGCCTACGGCTTCTCGGACTTGACGGTTGCAGCGGTCGAGAAGTGGTTCCAGCGCGGAAGTGTACCGGGCAATTGGCTGGCGATCCTGATCGCGGTCAAGGAGATCGAGACGGGCGGTCCCATCAGTGTGGCGAAGTATTTGAAGGCGGGAGAGTAGAGATGCGGGCGTTAGAGAAGAATGTTATCGAAGCCGAGACACGCATGTTCTGGAAGTTCACGGCGCAACTGCGCACAGCCTACGCCAATGGCGAGGACACGTCCGAACTTCTCGATGATCTCGATACGATCCGACTGATGACCGAGAGCGAAATGCTTAAGGCGCGCTGCACCGACATCATGCTCCAGTACGCAGGCCGTCAGAACGACCGCCGCAAGGTGGTATCGTGATCGAGATCGTGCTTGCCGGCGTGCCGGTCGGGAAGGGTCGGCCGCGCTTCGTCAAATCGACGGGCCGGGCCTTCACGCCGGAAAAGACGGTTCGCTTCGAAGACCGCTTGTCGATCGCGGCGCAGATGGCGATGGCCGGTCGTGCGCCGCTGGACGGGCCGCTGGAGGTCGAGGTCGAAATCCGTATGCCGGTGCCGATCTCGAAGCCGAAGCGCTGGCGCGATGCGGCCCTGGCGGGAACGATCCGACCGACGAAAAAGCCGGATGCCGACAATTTCGCCAAGATGCTCGACGCGGCCAACATGATCGTGTGGGTCGACGACAGCCAGATCGTGGAGCTGAAGGTGACGAAGATTTACCACGAAGCCCCGGCGTTCGTCGCTCGGGTGCGCGAGATCGGGAGTGTGTTCGAATGACCCATTCAATCTACCCCCTGAACCTGACTGAAGCGGAAGCCGACCTAGCCGAGGAATTTCGGCGTCGTCTGCGGGACCGAAAGCCCGACGACTACGTAGAAATCCCCGAAGGGTTGCCACACGCGGCCGCCACAGCTATCGCGCGGCAAGAGGCGACGATCGCCGAGCCGGTCGATCTGGAATGGCCTGTCGACGCGCCGCAGCCGGCCGACAACGTCAATTCGCCCGCGCACTACAAGACCGGCGGCATCGAGTGTTTCGACGCCATGCGGGCGATGTTGAGCGGCGAAGAAATGGTCGGGTATCTGCGCGGCAACTCCTTCAAGTACCGCTGGCGCTTCCGCAAGAAGGGCGGCGTGGAGGATCTGGAGAAGGCCGAGTGGTACGAGCGCAAATTGAAGGAGATCATCGCTCTTTTACCTTGACCGATGTGTCACATCTGTCACATGATCCGTGACAGAAACGGATGAACCAGTAGGGCCGGAGAGCCACCGTGACGACCAAGCACCTCATGATGCTGGGCGACTGCCTGGATCGAATGCGCGAAATACCGGACGAGTCCGTGGGCCTTGTTCTCACCGACCCGCCCTACGGCATGTCCTACCAGTCCAATCGTCGTGTGGCGACCGAGCGCTTTCAAAAGATCGCAAACGATGACAGCCTCGATTGGCTGGACGTCTTTCTTGAAGAAACGCATCGCACGATGCGGCCCGATACAGCTGCCTTCATTTTTTGTAGCTGGCACCATATCGACACGTTCAAGGCGCGGGTCGCTCGGCAATTCACGATTAAGAACCTGCTGGTGTGGGTGAAGAATGTCCACGGAAGCGGCGACTTGACGGGGGCCTACGCGCCGAAGCACGAGTTTGTGATCTTCGCGCACAAGGGCCGCTGCCTTCTTCGCGACGGCCGCCGGCCAGATATTCTCGAGTTCCCGAAGGTTTCCGGGTCGAAAATGGTCCATCCGACCGAGAAACCGGTGCCTCTGTGCGAACGGTTGATCCTCGATGCCAGCGATGCTGACGATGTGGTCTTGGACCCGTTTGCGGGGTCGGGAACGACCGGCGTCGCCTGCGCCAACACAGGCCGAATGTTCATCGGCATCGAACGTGACGAGGGCTATTTCCAGATTGCCGAAGAACGCATTCGCACGGCCTATGTGTCACACATGTCACTTGACGAAGGGGTTTTCGGATGATGACCCCCAAGCCGACGCAACTGTCGGGCGCCCAATTCCTTGCTGCTCGCGATTACGCCCTGCTTGCCGACTTACCAAGAGTTGGGAAGACAGGCACGTCGATCATCGCTGCCGATTACCGCATGGCCGAAACCATTCTCGTCGTCACCACGGCATCGGGCCGCGGCGTGTGGAAGCGCGGCATCCCGGCCTGGTCGTCGTTCAACCGGCCGACGCAGGTTCTAACCGGCGGCGCCAAGCTGAATGCGAGCATTCCCGTCGCGATCGTCGGCTGGGGTGGCCTGACGTCGCCGAAGCTGCGCGCCGAGTTGCTGAAGCGCCGCTGGGACTTGATCATCCCCGATGAGGCCCATGCGGCGAAGAACTTCGATGCCAAGCGCACGCAGGCCCTCTACGGCACGCTGATCGACGACGGAGAGACGCTGAACAAGACGTCTGCGCTCACGAATGTCACATCTGTCATGTGGCCGCTGACCGGCACGCCGCTGCCGAACAGCCCCGCCGATGCCTACCCGATGCTGCGCGCCCTGTTCCGCGAGCGGCTGACGACGGCCTTCGGGCCGACCGACGTGACCAAATTCTCGGCCTTCATGAAGCGCTACTGCAAGACGCGGCCGATGAAGGTCGGCCACGGCTACTACGCGAAGTGGATCGACGTGTTCGTCGAGGGCATCAACCTCGACGAACTGAACGCCCGGATCGCCGGCATCTTCCTGCAACGCACCCAGCAGGACGTCGGCATTCTCGAGCCGGAATACGAGACGATGCCGCTGATCGCGCCGACCGCCCTGCCCGCGGAGATCACCGACCAGAAGAAGGCCGGGCTGATCCTGGAAGCGGCGAAATCCGGCGATCGGGCCTCGCTCGAAATGCACATGGGGCCGCTGCGCCGGCTGACCGGCGAGATCAAGGCCGGGCTGGTCGTCGAAGCCGTGAAGGAAGAACTGGACGGCGCGCTCGACAAGGTCGTGCTGGCGTACTGGCACAAGGACGTTGGCGCGCTGCTGATGGACGGGCTGGCGAAATACGGCGTGACCGGCATCGACGGCTCGACATCCGCCAAGAACCGCAGCGCCAACGAACAGCGCTTTCTGCGCGATCCAAAGTGCCGGGTGTTTCTGGCGCAAATTCAGGCCGCCGGCGAGGCGATCGACCTGTCGTCGGCCTCCAACCTCATCTTCGTGGAAGTGTCATTTGTTCCGAAGGATCAAAAACAGATGGCCCTCCGCATCACCAATCACGAGCAGAAGCGGCGACCGCTTGTGCGCGTGGCAACCCTGGACGGGTCGATCGACGACGCGCTCCAAAACGTGCTGCTCCGAAAATGGTCGGCGATCCGCGTGGTGCTCGGATGACTGAAGACCTGAAAGAACGGCGGCGGGAGGCTAGTCGCAAATGGCGGGAGAATAACCGCGAGAAGGCTCGTGCGAGCAGCAAGAAGTGGCGCGAGCGCAATCCGGAGAAGGCCAGGGCCAGTGTTAAAGAGTGGCGCGAGCGTAACCTGGAAAAGGACACTGCGCGGCGGGCGCAGTGGTTCTTGGAAAATAGGGACCGGGCGCTTGCGGAGAACAAGACGTGGCGTCAACTCAACAAGGAGTACCTGAAGGAAAAACGACGCATTTGGTATGAAAACGGCGGATTGGAGATCGGTCGCAAGTGGAGGAAGAAAAACCCCGAACGCAACCTGTTTAACACCGCCAAACTACGAGCCAAAAGTCGAGGCGTCGAGTTTACGATAAAACTTAGCGACATTGTAATACCAGAGTTTTGCCCCGTGTTCGGCTGTCGCTTAACAGAACCAGGTTCAGGAGCAACCGCGCCTAGTCTGGATCGGATTGACAACGAGAAAGGATACTTGCCCGGAAACATCAAGGTAATCAGTAGAAGAGCCAACCACCTTAAGAATGGTGCGTCCATCGAAGAGGTGGAGCAAATCTTAGCCTACATGAAACGAGAAAGGTCTTACCATGACGATCAAGATTGAAATCGAAGTCCCGTCCGATCTGGTGCTGAAGGGCGCCGGGTCGATGTATCTGGATCAGGCCGCCGGCGCGCTCGGCTGGTCTCGCGCGTCCAATGTGTCACACGATGTCACACAGGAGACGCAGCCGTTCCTGACGAAAGAGCAGGTTCGCGACATCGAAGATCCCGCCCCACAGGCCATCGTCGAGGCCTCCGAGCAGTTGCAAGACGCGCTCGACGAGCAGAAGGCCACCGAAGCCGCCGATATCGACACCCGTCTCGTCGGCCAGCCCTCGCCGGGCAAGTCGCGCCGCAACAGCGCGGAGAAGGCCGAGGACGACGAACTCGAAGCCTTGGCCGCCGAGAAGGGCGTAGCGATTGCGGACCTGGACGCCGGCATCGCCGGCTTGGGTCGCGCCGAAGCGCGTAAGCGCCTGGAAGAGGCCCGCGACAAGGCGGAAGAACTCGCCACCGACAAGCCGGCCATCTCGACCGGCGAAGAGCGGGTCGGCCCGGACGACGCGCAAGACGCGGCCGACGAAGCCGCCGAGACCGAGAAGACGGGTCTGGCGCCGATCGATGTGCTGCGCCGGCTGGTCGGCGACTACCAGAAGAAGCACGGAATGCCGGCGGCCGTGAAGCTGTGCCAGGACGGCGGTCTGATCGGCAAGCCGATCCACGAACTGGACGACGCGGGCATCGAAGCGGCCATCGCGGCGATGCAGGGCGAACCCGCCCCGGCCAATGCGGAAGAGAAAGAGGCCCCGGTCGAGCCCAAGACGAAGGCCGATCTGGTCGAAGCCATGATGCGCTACGCCGACAAGTTCGACGGCACGCGCGAGCAGGCCAAGATGAAGGCGACGCTCGAGGACTGCCCGCGCATCTTCATCGACACGTTCGGCCCCGATGTCCAGAAGCTGAGCCAAGTGCCGGAAGACGGCTACGGCAAGGCGGTCGCTGCGATCGAGGCCGCCATTGAGGCCGATCCGTATGGGAGGGCGAAATGACCGCCCACGGGCACAGAGCCCACGCTGTTTGGTCCGCGTCAGCGACCGCGCGCAACGTCCATTGTCAGGGTGCCTTGACGTTGGCCTTGCTCGCGCCGCCGCAGAAGTCGTCGATCTTCGCCGACACGGGTACGGCCGGGCACCAGATCGCCGAGCGCTGCCTTCGAGACGGCGGCAACGCGATCGACTATCTCGGCGCGGTCGAGAAGACCAAGGATCACGACATCACGGTCGATGAGGATCTGGTCAACTCCGTGCAGGAGTACATCGACTACGTCCGGTCGAGGGCCGAGCGTATGAACGTCCGGCTGTGGTTGGAAGAACGGTTCACGCTCGACCAATTGGAGCCGCCGTTCGACGCCGGCGGAACGGGCGATGCGGTCCTCTACGACAGCATCGAACGGAACCTGGAGATCGTCGATTTCAAGAATGGTCGTGGCGTGGTCGACGCGAAGGAGAACCCGCAGCTCCGCACCTACGCCTTGGGCGCATTGCTGGCTCATCAGGATCTGGACGTCGACACCGTTACGGTGACGATCGTACAACCCCGCGCCGCCCACAAGGACGGGCGCATCCGTTCGGAGACGTTTCACGTCGCCGATCTGATCGCCTGGACGGCCGACTTGCTGAAGGCGATGGCCCGCTCCAAGGCGGCGATGGATGCCTTCGAGAAGGTCGGCAACAATTCGGTCCTGCTCGACGAATGGGCCGATGCGTGGCTGAAGCCGGGGAAATGCACGTTCTGCCCGGCGGAAGCGACCTGCCCGGCCCTGCGGCGCGCAGCGCTCCAGGTCGCCGATGTCTGGTGGGAGCCGGAAACCGGCGAGGCCAAGATCGGCAACCAGCCGACCGAGATGTCGCCGGAGAAGCTGGGCGAGACCTTGGACAGCCTCGACATGCTGGAACAGTGGATCAAGGCCGTGCGGGCCTACGCACACACGCAGGCCGAGAATGGCGTCACCATCCCCGGCTACCAGTTGTCCGAGAAGATCGGCAATCGGAAGTGGGCCGGCGACGACGCGACCGTCGTGTCACATCTGTCACAGGATGTCGGCCTGACGGAAGACGAAATCTACGAGCGGCGCCTGCGTAGCGTCGCTCAAACGGAAAAGGTGCTCGGCGCAAAACGCAAGCACCTGATCGAGCACCTGTGGGAACGGCCAATCACAGGCACGAACTTGGTTTCGATCGAGCGATCGACGAGGCCACCGGCCAAGAGCAAAGCGGAAAATTACTTCGAACCGCAGAACTGAAACGGAGAAACGGAAATGGCATCCAAGGCGAAATTCGCACGCTCGGAAGACTTCAAGACCCCGCCCTGCCGGGTGTCCTTCGCGCAGAACCTGTTCAAGGCCCGCGCGCAGGAAGAAGGCAAGCCGAAGAAGTACGGCGCGACCCTGATCTTCGATCTGAAGGACCGGGCCGCACTGGAGCAGAAGGTGGCCGAGGTCATCCGCGAGCAGTGGGGCGACAAGGGCATCGAACGTGCCAAGAACGGCGCGATCAAGTCGCCTTTCCTGGCCGGCGACGGCAAGGAGGCCCGCAACAAGCAGACCGGCGATCTGCATCCCGGCATGGGGCCGGATGTGTTCTTCATCCGCGTCCAGGCCAACGAGGACCGGCCGCCCGTCGTTCGCTACCGCAGCGCCCACATCCCGGCGACCGAGGAAGAGGTCTATTCGGGCTGCCGGGGCTTCGCGGTCGTGAATGCCTTCGCGTGGAACCACCCGACCAACGGCGACGGCGTGTCGTTCGGCATCTCGTACTTCCAGAAGACGGGCGATGACGAGCGTCTCGGCGGCTCCGGCGGGGTCGATCCCGAGAAGTGGCACGAGAAGATCGAAGACACGGGCGACGCGCCCGAAGAGACGAAGAGCGGCGCTGGCGCCGCGGGCCTTTTCGGCTGACCTGACTGTCACATCTGTCACGCGCGGGATGGTCTGCGCGTGACGCCAACCCAATGGAGACGATCATGAAGGACTACGAAAACAGACACGGTGTTCGCAACACGGCGGGCTTTGAGGCCCTGACCACGCTGGGTGCGAACGGCCGTGACAGCGCCGTTTCGCTCCAGCAGACGGTCCTGTCGGACGTTCACGAAACCTGCTCGCAGACGGCCAGCCTCGTCGCTCGCGTCATGGATCTGGCCGACCGTCTTTGCGGGCCGTTCCCGCACCAGGACGGCGTTGGGGTCGGCCCGAAAGCAGACGGTGAACTTGGCCGTGCTCGGGCGACCATGCGCGACACTCGCGAAGCGCTGGCCGACGCCACCGAAGCCCTGAACCGCATCGAACGGGAGTTGATCGGATGACCGACCAAGCAGACATCAACGGCGGCGACAACGCGCACCGCGTCGCGGCGGCCGAGCTGAAATCCTTCTGTGAACGCATCGAACGGCTCGTCGACGAGAAGGCTGTGCTTTCCGAGGACATCAAGGAGGTCAAGGCCGAAGCGAAGGGCCGCGGTTACGACATGACCGCGCTGAACGAGATGCTGAAGCTGCGCAAGCTCGACAAGGCCGAGCGCGAAGAACGGGAGGCGCTGCGTCAGTTGTACGGCGAAGCGCTCGGGGTGTTCGGATGAGGCGCAACGGCTTCGGTCAGACCACGATCGAGGCCGAGATCATCAGGGCGACGGATGCCGCCGTCCTGATCGATCTGGGTGATCGTGAGGTCTGGGTTCCCCGCAGCGTGTGCCTGGAGGGTGAGACCCTGGACGTCGGCGATACCGATCTGATCGTCGCCGACTGGTTCATCGAGAAGGAGGGTCTGCTGTGACCCTCGAAGAAGCGCTCAACCACGTCGCCCGAAAGGGCGGCGTGCGTCTCTCCGTCTTCCCAGCGTCCACCGGCTACCAGGCCAGTCTCTCGTCCGACGGAAAGTCCTTCCGCGTCGAGATGGCCGTCGATCCCGTGACGGCGCTGCGGAAAGTCCTTGGTGTCGAGCCCGGCGCGTCCGGGCCGATGCTGCAACCCGAACCCTCGATCGAGGATGTCTTCTCATGAGCTTCTTTCAGGAAATAGAAGGCGAAGCCGCCGTGCTCGTCAACAACGGCGTCTACCAACAGGTGCCGCTCTTCACCCGCGACGGCTATCTCTACGCCAAGGTCGGCGGCGGGTTTGTCCGGCTGCTGGCGGACGGCTCGACCACCAAGGCCAAGACGCGGCTCGACTTCATGTCGTGGACCGGGCCGCTGTGCCGAGACGCGCTGGGTCGGCTCTGCACGAAGGACGTGCCGGCGGCCAAGGCACTCGGCGCCGATGCGCAGAAGCTGTTGGGAGGGGCAGCATGACCGTCCGCCTCATCGCTATCTCTCGACCGACAATCGCCGATGTACCGGATACGACCGCTTTGATGGCCTACTGCGCCCGCGTGTCGTCCACGTCAAACCAGAACAAGCATGAGACAGGCGGCAAGCTCCTGCGGTCGCTCGTGCGGCGCAAGGAGTGGTCGCCTTTCGAGATGGTGTCGCTGACGATGGAGATCGTCACGACCCGCGACATCGCGCGCCAGGTTTTGCGCCATCGGTCGTTCAGCTTCCAGGAGTTCAGCCAGCGCTACGCGGCTGTCGACGACGATCCGATTTATCGCGAGGCGCGAATGCAGCATCCGACGGATCGGCAGATGTCGGTCGAGACGGAGGAGGCGCCGGTCGATTGGCTCGGGATGCAGGACGACGTTTGGTATGAGGCGCGCCGCGCCTATGAGGCGGCCATCAAGGCAGGCATCGCCAAAGAAGTTGCGCGTGCCGTGCTCCCGGAGGGCATGACGATCAGCCGTCTGTATATGGCCGGAACGCTGCGTTCGTGGCTGCACTATATCGATCTGCGCGCCACCGAAGCCACGCAAAAAGAGCATCGGCTGATCGCGCTGGCAGCGGCCGACGTTTTGCGCGCCGAGTTTCCCGATCTGACCGACCTGATCGGGGGTGCTTCATGAAAACGCCCCGCGCCCAATTGTGGGACGAAATCGCCGAGACCGCCGCGCTCCATGGCGTGCCGTTGAAGATGTTGCGCAGCAGCACCAAGAAGCGCCGCGTCGTGGCGTGCCGTCACGCCGTCTTCTACCAACTCCGCAAGAAGTACGGCTTCTCCTATCCGCAGATCGGCAAAGCCATGAACGTCGATCACACGACGGTCCTGAACGGGATCGGCCGGCACCTGGCGCGCAACCGCATCGACGACCCGGACTACGCGCATCTGCGCCGCAAGGCAGAGATGCGCAGCGAACGGGCGAAGGCGTGGTGGCATGAGCGGGGTGCGTCATGACCGCGTATTACAACGAGTTCGACCCCTATGCGGCCCAATGGCTGCGCAACCTGATCGCAGCGGGCCACATCGCGCCGGGCGACGTGGACGAAAGGAGCATTCTCGATGTCCGACCGGACGATCTCACCGGATACACGCAATGTCACTTCTTCGCCGGCATCGGCGGATGGAGCCTCGCCGCCCGCCTCGCCGGATGGCCCGACGATCGGCCTCTCTGGACCGGAAGCTGCCCTTGCCAGCCCTTCTCCGTCGCCGGGTCGCGGAAAGGGTTCGACGACGACCGACATCTGTGGCCCCGGTTCAAGTACCTTATCCAGGAGCGACGCCCTTCAATCGTCTTTGGAGAGCAAGTTGCGAGCGCGTCTCAATGGCTCAATCTCGTGCGAAGTGATCTGGAGGAAGTGGGCTACGCCGTGGGGGCAATCCCGATGGAAGCCGCGAGCGCGCACGCGGAGCATTTCCGGGACCGCTATTGGTTTGTGGCCGACTATGACTTCGAACGCCCCGGCGCGGAACGGGAACAACGAAGTAGGCAATTCGGCGGGGCAAGTGGCGATCCGGAAGTTGATGTTGGGACTATACCCGACCGCGACGACGCCGAGCGGCGGCCAGACGGTCCCGCCGGGCACTTCACTCGGCGGGAAGAGGCCGGACGGAACAAAGGCCCAGGTCACGCTTCAGAACGTCGTCCTATCGCTGTGGAGCACGCTACGCGCTTCGGATGGGGCGAAGGGTGGACCGAACATGAGTTTCGGAGCCGGGGGTTCACCGCTGCCGTCGCAAGTATCGACGGAGGCCAGTACGTCGAATGCTCCGACGGAAAATGGCGTCGGCTCCCTCCACCCCGAGTTCGCTGGCTGGGAGTTGGGCTTCCCGCCCGAGTGGATCGATTGCGCGCCTTTGGAAACGCGATCGATCCTCGCCCGGCGGCGGAAATCATCGGCGCCTACCTCGACGGTCTTCGACTGACCGAACTGTCACATCCGTCACGGGAGGACGTATTCGGATGAAACCGATCATTACGGATCATGCGCTGGTGCGGTGGCTGGAGCGGGCGCGCGGCATCGACATGACGTTTCTGCGCAGCCAGCTATCGGACGTCGCGCAGCCCTTCGCCGAGGCCCGCGTCAAGCACGCCCATGTCGATGGGGTGTGGCTGGTGTTCGACGGGCCGAAGCTGGTGACGGTCACGCCCGACAAGCCGAAGCCCGGCCAATCGGCCCGCAACGACCGCGAAGACGTCAACGGCACGAAGACGGCCTGGGGCGCGAAGCGCCACTGGAAACACAAGATGCGGAAGGGCGGGAAATGAGCGCTTGGGAAAACAGCGTCGGCGCGTCCGACGAATGGTACACGCCGAAATTCATCTTCGACGCACTGGCCTGCCAGTTCGACCAAGACGTAGCCGCGCCGCACAGCGGGCCGCGGCACGTCCCGACCGATGAATGGCACTACACGCAGTCCCTCGAAAGTCGTTGGTACGGCTTCGTCTGGATGAACCCGCCTTTCGGCGGCCGGAACGGCATCGTGCCGTGGCTGGATAAGTTCTTTGCGCACGGCAACGGCATCGCGCTCACGCCCGACAGGACGTCGGCCCCGTGGTGGCAGGACGCGGCCCGCAAAGCCGACGCGATCCTGTTCATCGGCGGGAAGGTGAAGTTCGAACGTCCTGACGGCTCGGTCGGCAAGCAACCCGGCAACGGCACGACGCTGTTCTCGATCGGCGGCGACGGGTTCAAGGCGCTCCAGCGCGCCGAAAAGGCCGGTCTCGGATGGCTGGCGGTGCCGGTATGAGCGTCGAGATCGATTTCGAGACCCGTTCTGCCGTCGATCTGCGCAAGCACGGCGTCTACAACTACATGTCGTCGCCGACCACGCAGCCCCTGATGGCGTCGTTCAAGATCAATGGCGGGCCGGTGCAGCGCTGGCGCCCGCCGGCGCCCTGCCCGCCGGCGCCCTGCCCGCCGGAGATCGTTGCGCATGTAACCAATGGCGGCATGATCAGCGCGCACAACGCCGGGTTCGAACGGCTGCTGTGGCAGATGGTCCTGACGCCGCGCTACGGCTGGCCCGCGGTCAAGACCGAGCAGTTCCGCTGCACGGCTGCGACCGCCGCGGCGATGGCCCTGCCTCGCGATCTGGCGGGGCTCGGCGCGGCGCTCGACCTCGACGTCCAGAAAGACACCGAGGGCAAGAGATTGATCCGCAAGTTCTGCGTCCCGCGCCGGCCGCGCAAGGGCGAAGACCCGAACGGTCTCTACTGGAACGAACCGGAAGACCACCCCGAGGACTTCGAGCGCTTCCACGACTATTGCGACATCGATGTGGAGACGGAGGCCGCCGCCGATCGCCGCATGGTGCCGTTGTCGGCCGACGAGCAAGACCTTTATGTCCTTTCGGAGCGCATCAACGATCGCGGCATCCGCATCGATGTCACGTCCGCGAAAGCGGCCCTCGCCATGGCCGAGAAGGCGAAGAAGCTGCTGGACCGCAAGATGCGGCTGGTGACGGGCGGTTACGTGCCATCCTGCTCCAACCCCGGCAAGCTGGTCGAGTGGGGGCAGGCGCAGGGCGTCGAAATGACGTCGGCCGCCAAGGCCGACATCGACGAGTTGCTGGCGCTGGACGATCTGCCCGAGGCGGTGCGCGAAGCGATCGAGCTGCGTCAGGAAGCGGCCAAGACCTCCGTGTCGAAGTTGCAGGCGATGCTGGACCGTGCCGGCGATGACGGCCGCGTGCGCGGCACGTTCATGTATCATGGCGCATCGACCGGACGCTGGACGTCGATGGGGGTCAATTTCGCCAACCTTCCGCGCAATCGGCGCGTCTACGAGGACGCAAAGCTGAACGTCGAGACGCTCTTCCAGGCGTTCCGGTCGGAAGAGCCGGAGTTGTTGCCGCTGCTCTACGGGCCGGAACTCGGTCGCCCGCTGCACCTGATCTCCGATGCGATCCGCGGCTTCATCTGGTCGGCGCCGGGGCATGAACTGATCCAGGCCGATTATTCGGGCATCGAGGGCGCGGTCGCGGCCTGGCTGGCGAATGAGCAGTGGAAGCTGAAGGTGATGCACGACATCATCGCCGACCCGTCGATCCCCGACATGTACCGGCAGACGGCCGCCGGCATCATGAACTCGACGACCGACGTGATCACGAAGAAGCACCCGCTGCGCCAGTCGGTCGGCAAGACATCAGAATTGGCCCTTGGGTTCGGCGGCGGCGTCTCGGCCTTCTACACCATGGCGAAGGGCTACGGCGTGGATCTGGATGCGCTCTACGCGCCGGTCTGGCAGATCGCCGACGAGACGGTTCGCGAGCGCGCGACGAAGCGCTACGAGAAGGAATTGCGGGCGGGGAAGTCTCGCACCGATGTCTTGTCGCGCGAAGCATGGATCGCCTGCGAGATCATCAAGGTCGGCTGGCGGGCCACCAATCCGGCCATCGCCGGGGCGTGGAAGGACTGCGAGGCTGCGATCCGTGACGCCGTGCGCGCGCCGGGCGCCACGATCTCGACGCTGAAGCTGACCGAAGTGGTGAAGATGGGTTTCCTGTGGTGCCTACTGCCGAGCGGCCGATGCCTGGCCTATGGGTCGCCGAAGTTGAAGGATCAGGTGTGGGCGTGCGTGAAGGACGAGACCGGGGCTTGGCTCGACGCTGAAGTGCTGGACCGGGACCATGCGGAGAAGCTGGTCGCGAAGGGCGAAGCCAAGATCGAAGGCGAAACCTCGCCCAAGGCGACGGTGCTGGGCGTCAACGGCGTGACCCGTAAGTGGGAGCGGTATGCCCTCTATGGCGGGCTGGCCTTCCAGAACGCCGTCCAGGCCATCGCCCGCGATCTCTTGGTCAACGGGATGCGCAAGGCCGAGGCCGCCGGCTATCCGGTCATCGCTCACGTCTATGACGAGATGATTTGCGAGGTTCCGCAGGGCTTCGGTGATCTGGCCGAGTTCGAAAAGCTGATCTGCGAATTGCCGGAGTGGGCCGCTGGGATGCCACTGACGGCGGGCGGGTTCCGCGCGAAGCGGTATCGGAAGGACTAAACTGTCACACGTTGTCACTTTTGCGCTTTACAGCATGTGACAAACGTAATACGTTTTGAACCAGACCAAGCACGACACCTGAAGGAGAGACCCCATGAAAAAGCGCGACCTGCTCGCAAAGATAGAAGCGCTCGGCGACATCGACGAGGCGCAGCGTAACCGCATCGCCTGCACGTTCATCGGCCACAGCAACGTCATCGAAGGCTGCTTCGGCTACATGCACTGCGCGCGTTGCGGAGACCAGATCGGCGACACCCTTGGCGGCGCCTACACCAACGCCAAGGCGGTGATCGTCGGTCACGCCTGCGACGTCTGCCGCGAGAACGCGACCAAGCTGACGTGGCAGGACAAGCTCTTTGTCGACAAGGCCGCCTACACCTTCAACTGACGGAGCCCGAATGTCCCGCCGCAAGAAGAGAATGAAGCAATACGGCACGCCCACGGTGGCTGTCACGGTTCGCATCCCGGCCGCGGTCCACAGCGCGATCCAGACCCGCGCGAACGCCGAGCGCGTCACGAAGAGCCGGGCGATCGTGCAGATGTTGGCCGGTGCCGCCGGCGTGGTGATCGCGCCCGAGCAGAAAGAGAGTGTGTTCGAATGAGCGAGTGGCGACCTATCGAAACGGCGCCGACTGATGGAACGCGCGTTCTGGTCTGGAATGGGTTCTGCGGCGCGTACACCAGCACCTTCAGCGATGGTACTTGGCCTCTAGGTCATTGGGGTCGGTTCGGACGTTGGTTCCCCGTGCCGTCACACTGGATGCCGTTGCCAGAGGGGCCGCGCCCATGATCCTCGACACGATCAGGGCCAAGTACCCGCATCTCGGGATTGCCGTGTTCGCGCTCGAGCCCGGCCAGCCCGTCACGATCGAGACCTATCTCGGGAACGAGGTCTTTTCATTCACCGGGCCGACCGTCGAAGCGGCCTTGGCGCGGGCCTTTCCCGATCTGGCCGAGCCCGCCCCGCCAGCGGAGGACGAGCCGGTCGAGCCGGCGGCCTCTGTTTTCGACTGAACTGTCACATTTGTCATAAGGAGACGACCAATGGACGACCTTGATCAACCCCTCCACATGTGGGGCTACTGGAGCGAGAAGTACGGGCTCGAAGCGGCGCTGCGGGACTACTACCCGAACCTCGCGCGCAGCAACTCCAAGATCTCGCATCATCTGATGCTGATGAGCAGCGCTCGCGACGTGATCGACGCCGAGATGCTGCGGCTGGCGGGCGATGCGGAGGACGAGGAATGACACCGATCCTCTTTCTCGCCGCCGCGCTCGCCGCGTGGATCGTCCTGGCGCTGGCGATCGTCGCCGGGCTGGACCGGGCGCGCATCCAGCACATGCAGCGGCGGCACGCCGTCCGGTTCCCCGATGACGGGCGCCGGCTGTTCTCGACCTATGGAGAGTTTCTCGATGACTGACGTTCAACGCTACGACCTGGACCACCACGGCCTGCATGGGGCGGATGCCTTCATCGGCAAGGACGACGAGGGCGATTATGTGGCCTTCGCCGACTACCAGAAAGCGGTCGCCGCGCTCGAAGCTCAATCCAAAGAGATAGAGGCGTTGAGATCGGCGCTGGAGCGTATCGAAGGCGGTCGGTATCCTGGAATTACAAACCTCGTTTTGGC
>FLYM01053096.1_pt1 | contig 17392 bp, 14 predicted proteins | sample 1122581 | NCBI WGS metagenome assembly FLYM01 (sample SAMEA4346789, study PRJEB14843) | hot springs metagenome | biome: Terrestrial Biome; feature: Habitat; material: Sediment | place: India | collected 2012-06-12 | depth 1760 m
TGAAAAAAGAAACAGCCTAAGATGGTGACACACGGATGACATGTCACTAATCATGACAGTGTATGGACCAGCTAGCAGGATGCTATTGGCAAGGATGCTTTTTTAAGGACGCTATTAGTAAGGATGCTATTTGCTTGGAAGCGCAGGGACAAACCGGCAAGGATGCCAATTACCAAAGGAGGCTAACATGAGCATGTTACAGCAAGATTTATTCTTAATAACCTTAGAGGCGCAATTTCGCGATCTGTTTCAGGCCAGTAAAGCGGGTAAAGATAACTGCGAGCAGCGCTTACGCGCACAAGGCTTTATTCATGCAGGTGAGCTATTGCAGCTTTGCAGTCGCCAGCAAGTGCAGCAACTAATGGAAAAGGTGCACCTGGAAGTGTTTGGTGTCAGCATTGCCGATCGCAAGCCTTCAGCCCAAGCGCGCCGCCAGCAGGCTTTGCAGCTGGGCGATTATGCTTATTTTGAAGAGCCGGCGTTTAATCGGCTGCTTTAACGCTTGTTACTAGACGTTGCAAAGGAAATCACGCTGCTTTAAAGTCGGTACAAACGCTTTTTGTAGTTAAGGATAACGAAATTGAAAAATAAGGAAAAACTCATTGTTTTGGCAATGCCTTTGACGTTTGATGTCAGGTTTTTTGGTAATCGCTGATGGGTAGACGTCGTAAATCCACCCTAGTTGAAGATCTTTTTGGCATAGCAAGTTTCCTGCCCTGGTGGCTTAGTATATCCATGGCAATCGGATTCTATGTTTATCTCGATAGCCTGGCGGTAATGCCGGCAATCGATCCCAAAAATCCTATGGCGCATGTCACCGGCTCGCTAACCTATTACTTTGCTTACTGGGGAAGATACTTACTTCCAGCAGTTTTCATCTCTGGCGCTGTGGCATCCTTACTGGCAAAGGCAAAACGAGAAAAACTGCTGAATAATGTCCGGTTCGATTCAGAAACAAAGCGAGACCCGTTTGCAGCAATTAGCTGGAGAGAGTTTGAAATGCTGGTTGGCCAGTTTTTCCGTGAAAATGGCTATAGAGTTTCGGAAACTGCGCAAGGTGCTGACGGCGGTATCGACTTACATCTAACGGGAAGCGACGACAAAACCTATCTGGTGCAATGCAAACACTGGAAAGCCAGTAAGGTACCGGTAAACGTGGTGCGCGAGCTTTATGGTGTAATGGTGGCAGAGAATGCTGCTGGCGCTTTTGTGGTTACATCCGGCCAGTTTACAGATGAAGCGCAAACCTTTGCCAATGGCAAAAATATCCAGCTGATTGATGGCAGGCTGTTAGTCAGCTCAATTCAAGGCCGTGAAGTATTGCAAGCAAAGCCGATCATCAGCTCATTCGCTTCGGCAATTAAGTGCCCGGTATGTAATAGTGACATGGTAATGCGTACGGCTAAAAGAGGCCCTAACGCTGGCAATCAGTTCTATGGTTGTGTGCGATACCCTGTCTGTCGCGGTACAAAAGAGGCATAACTCATGGAGCAAAGCCAAAATGGCGATACTGACATTACTGCCTGGCTGGTTTGGTTTTTCGATACCCTAGCCGCTAGCCTAAAGCCGGCGCTGGCTGATATCGCCCAAACGCTGTTAAAAAGCAGTTCTGGCAACGGGTAGACCAAACGCCACTAAGCAAAGATCAAGTAAAAGTACTAAACCGGCTGCCGGATGGTGACTTCAGTGAAGGCATCAGCAATAGCCAATACGGCAAAGTGGCTAAAGTCAGCCCGGCAACCGTCAGTCGGCATTTGGCTCAATTGGTAGAAATGGGGTGCTTGGTGAAAACCGCGGCTGCTGGGAGAAGTACCATGTATGTTATCTGGCAGTAACATTCGTCACTATAAAGAGCCTCTGCTTAATTACACTGGCAATTTATGCTGCTTATCCCGTTACTTCAACCGGTAATGGTGCAGCAGTGCGGTATGAAAGGTCATCATAGTAAAACCGTTTAAATCTGCGGATCAACGCCAGCGATATTTCATCTTCTCTAACTAAACGTTGTGTAACATCCATATTCGCGGCGCGCAGTATGTCTGCATGTTTTGTCAGTGCAGCCTCTGCTGTCGCTAAATCGCCTTCATAATCTGCTGGAACCGTGCCCAACAAATTCACCTGATACCGCTCGATATCTTTCAGTTCTGCAAACGGCAGAATTTCAACGTACATACCCGATAACAAGTTATTAGCCTTTTTCGCCTTGTCGCGAAGCGTGCCCCTTGGGTCTGCTGCATCAATCCGATTATTAAACGCTGTGGGCAGTGCAGGGCGGGAGTAACGCGCGGCCAGCCAATCAGCAAAGTTACGCACGTCGTATTCTTGCATTTGTCTATCTGTGGTAGGACTTAGGCCTTGCAGAAGTGTTTTAGGCACGAACAGCTTTTCAAAGGCTTTTATTTCAATATGTTTTTCAGCCGACATATCCACGCCGGGCAGACGCTGAATAAACTTTGTATGAAGAAGGCGGGCGTTTTTGTTGTGCAGGTAGTTACCGTTCGGTTTATCGATTAACCTTGCGGCATACACCTCTACATGCGGGTCTAGCTCCAGGTTGTTGTTGGCAATATCACAAGACTGCGAGGCGACAATCAACACAAAAGGCTCGTTGATTGTCACGCCAATTTTTGCACAAATATGGGTTGCGTCAGCGTCGCTAAAGAGTGAGCCTTGCTGCCATCCATTTTGCTCCAGCTCGCTGCCAATCATGCAGGTTGTCTCCTTTACGCAAAGGGATCAGCCAGCGATCTGGCAGGCTGGTGTTGCAGGCTTAGTCGGGTTCCGGCAAACAACAAGGTATTTTGGTTTGCACCATTTCGCAGCAGCTCAAACAGCGATTGCCCTTCTAATACCGGGGTATTAAGCAGTTCTGTTGGTTTTGCTAAGCCGCTTTTGGCCCACGCATTGGCTGTAAGCTGTAACTCATGGATGCGATTAAGTGTTGCCGTGCGCGGCGCCGCGCTGCCATCTATCCAGTTGTAAATACTCTTACGCGTGCTACCAACAACCTCTGCCAATTGCTCTTTGGTTAAACCGAAGGTAGCACTTATTTTTTCAATCGCGACAGCAAGCGAATTGCCTTTACTGATGACAAAAGACACCTTTGCACCACTGGGTGACTGGCTGTAACTAACGGTAGCAGTACCACCAGAGCCTTTTAATACACCGGGTATAGCGTAGCCAACCTCATCCTTAACCAAATTAATTGACGTCGGCATACGCCTGTAGCTGGTGTTTAGTTGCTGCCAGTCTGGGCAATCAGCGTTCCATTCTGCAGTTACGACCATTTTGTTTCCCTCGCATAGTCTGTAGTTACCTGCCAAAACGCGGCCCTTGACGCTTCATGCAGGGCATCTAATCTTGTCAGTGCTTGTTCAAGCTCAAATGTCACTGACTCCTCGCCAGCTTCCCAGATATGATCAAAATCTAACAGCAATCGCTCGGTAGCGGACTGGTCACGGGCAATATGCACCGGCACATTGCCAATGTCAGGTGGGCAAGTCAGCGGCATTACACCAAACCAGGATCGAATACACAGGGTTCCGCTTTGGGTTTGAATATAGTTTTCTGTTTTTAAATGGCGGGTGCTGCCAAGGCTTTTCGTTGCTGCCGTTGGAATAAATTTTTCATCAACCAACTGGGAGAACTGCTCGTTGTTTTCTGTGGTAACTAAATCACAGTAGCGCAGGCCAATACGTAACAGCAAAGACGGCTCTACTATTTCAATAACGGTTTGCAGCGCATTTCTGCACACATCAGCAAAACCATCAAAGCGCGGATAGTCATTGGTAAAATACACCAGCTTATCCTGGCTAATATCGATCGCATGCTTTTTATCGCCGGAAATAAATGACCAGCGATGGCTGGACAAAATCTCAAACTGATCGGCCTGCACATGAATAGATTGCTCAGTACTTTTGCGAAATGTAGGGTACTGCCTGCGCAGCGCTTCCTGCAATTTTGGAATATATTGCTCAATTTGCAGGATCTGCGAAAAACGAAACTCGACAAGCACCAGTTTAAGCGGCTGGTTTCCAAGCTTTCTGTATTCAGTCACACCCGTTATCCTTTTGGTTTAGCTAACAGCGGCATAAAATTATACACGAAATTATACACTGCAACTATCAATCTATGTGACAACGGGGTTTTAAGCAAGTTTCAGTTTTGCAAAAGATGTTTACAGCCTCTTAAAGTTACTTAGCATATCGAAAATAATGCGTCCAAAATCGCGAGCTCTAATTGGGTCTGACAAAAGTTGCATCATTTGTTCCTGATGCGCTTCGCTACTACTTAGAATTGCATCATCTATCGCTTGCGGGAAATCGCCTAACATCGCCTGTTCACGGCTGTTATTAGCGATTTGACTCATCACAGCGGCATTTTCGGCAAGTTTGTCCCTAACGGTATAGGCATAATTGATCATGTCTTTATCGGTCAGGTTATCAGTAATGAAAACTTCGTTGAGCTTTTCAATAATGCGGGACAAATACTCTTCTTTTTTGTCCTTAGCTTTGGCTGAGCCAATATCTGTAACCGGCTGAAGTTTGTAGTCTGCAGCGTCTTGTCTCAGTTCAATATCTTGCTGACGTATTTTTGATAAGCGGTAGTGGCTCATCACCACGTTGTCTAAATCCAGCTCGTCTTCTTCAATCACCTTTTCGCGTAGCAATGGTCGTAGGTGGCGAGCGTATAAACTCAGTTTTTCCAGTTCTTTGTCATCATAATCAACAAGCTGAGACATAAATTCGTAGAAACGGGTAAAGCTGCCTAAGTCTTTCTTAAAGATCTCAAGGCGGTCTTTCTCTTGTTTACACTGCTTAAAGCTGTTTTCTGCGTTAGCAACAAGTACAGCATCCGCCGTTTTCTTAGTGCGTTCAAACATGTCTTTAGCTTTGATATAAGCCTCGACGGCCGAGGCATAGCGCTTTTGCCAGCGCTCTTTTGCCGGATGACAAATATTGCTGATGGCGGCGTTAGACTTATGCTTGCTAAAGAATGCCACGCAGAACTGCTCAACCTCGGCCCACAAGAAAATGCCACTGGTGCGAAGTTTTTCAAACAGGTCAAACACCATATTCGGGTTGGTAACATCAGCCAACTCTGCGGTTTGATAGTATTCCTGAAACGCCGTCAGTATGTCGTCAGGCTCATTGCAAAAATCCAATATAAAAGTGCCGGTTTCTGCTTTGCCGGGATAGGTGCGATTTAAGCGCGACAGGGTTTGCACGCATTCTACACCGCCGAGCTTCTTATCCACGTACATAGCGCACAGCTTAGGTTGGTCAAAACCTGTCTGGAATTTATTGGCCACCAACATAATTCGATAATCGTCGCTGTCGAATGCTTTACGCATCTCCCTGCCTTTCAGGCCGGGGTTCATATTTTTCTCGGTGAACTTCTCATCAATTAACGTCAAACTATCAGGATCGTTGGCGTTAAACTCCACCTCACCGGAGAACGCTACCAGCGCACGGATTGCATCATAGCCGCGCTTATTCTCCGCTTGTGCATTGGCAACGTAATTGTCAAACGCCAGCTTATAACGCACTGCTTCTTTGCGGGAACTGGTGACAACCATCGCCTTTGCCTGACCACCAAGTAGGCCCATTACGTTGTCTTTAAAGTGCTCAATGATCACTTTTACTTTCTGCGAAACATTGTGATCGTGTAAGCGAACCCATTGGTTAAGCTTTACCTTTGCCCTTTTGCTATCCACTTCTTTATCTTCAGCGGCTATCTTTTGTGCCAGCTGATACATCACCTTGTAGTTGGTGTAGTTTTTTAGCACATCCAGAATAAAGCCTTCTTCTATAGCCTGGCGCATTGAGTAGACAAAATGCGCCTCAGGTTTATTCTGTTTTGATGGCGGTAGTTCAGGGTTGGGTAAACGCCCAAACAGCTCCAGCGTTTTGGGCTTAGGTGTAGCAGTAAACGCATAGTAGTTCAGATTGGCATTACCACGGCGTGCTGCAATGGTGGCATCCAGAATATCTTCAGATGTCAGTTCAATATCATCGTCTGCCTCTTCTGTCATCAGCACTTCTTTTAACTGCCTTGCAGTTGAACCAGTTTGCGAAGAGTGCGCTTCATCGGCAATGACAGCATAACGGCGTTCTTTTAAGCTGGCGCTGTTCTCTATGGCTTTCAACACAAACGGAAAGGTTTGAATAGTAACAATAATAATCGGCTGAGCATTCTCTAATGCATTGGCCAGTTTTTCAGATTTTGAGCCGTCACCTTCTTTGTTATTGATACGGCCAACTACGCCATCTGCATGCTCAAACTGATAGATAGTATCTTGCAGTTGGTCATCCAGTACGGTGCGATCTGTCACGACTATCACGGAATGAAACAGCTTGTTCCCACTTGCATCGTAAAGTGTGGACAGCTGATGTGCCGTCCAGGCGATAGAATTAGATTTACCTGAACCGGCGCTGTGCTGGATCAGGTACTTATTGCCCGTACCTTTATCAATAGCTAAACCAATTAAGTTAGTAACAACATCCCATTGGTGGTAGCGAGGAAATATTAATGTCTCTTTTTTGTATTTAATGCCTTGCCAGTCCTCTTTGTCTTCAATTTGCAAATGGACAAAGCGACCAATGATATTAAGCAGGTTGGCAGGCAGCAACACTTCGTTCCACAAATAATCTGTGGCATAACGGTGTAGTTGTTGTTCATCAGAGGCATCGGGTACGTCATTACCAGCACCACCATCTTTAGTGCCTTTGTTGAACGGCAAGAAAAAGGTGTCGTCTCCGGCCAGTTTTGTTGCCATGTAAACTTCGTACTGACTAACGGCAAAATGTACCAGCGCTCCGCGCTTAAAGCTCAGCAGCGGCTCAGGTTTTCTGGTCGTAGGGTCTTTCGGCAATCGTGTGCGTTTGTACTGTTTAATTGCATTGTCTACTGCTTGTTTAAACTCGGATTTTAGCTCCAGCGTAGCCACGGGTAAACCATTAACGAATAACACTAAGTCCAGGCGATATGCTTTGGCTTTCTGGCCGGTAGCGGCGAAATGCTCCGCACTGGCATAAGGGCTGTATACCAATTCAGGCACGATGCGGCAGATGTTTTGCTGATAACGCGCCATAGTTTCAGGGTTAAGGCTATGCTCGGGTTTAAACTGGCACAGCGAAAAGCGCGCATTTCGAATTTTTAATCCGTGGCGCAGTACGCCCAGGGTACCAAAAGTACGCGAGGCTTTATCGGTTGCATTTTCATCGGCTTTTTTAAGTTGCACTACCAGCGCTTCGAGAAAATGGCGCTCAGGCTCTGTCGGGAACACTTTGCAAAACTTATCCCACTCTTCAGGTTGAGTGTGTTTAACAAAACTCAGTACATCTTGCTCGTATAATGCTGATTCCCGGTTGTATCCTTCCGGCTTACCTTCAACCCAACCATTGGCGACCATTTGACTAATGATGTCTGCCTGGAATACTGCTTCTTTGGTAGGTTGATGATACTTGTTACCGGTGGTAGTTTGCATATACATCACGCTTTCCATTACGGCATCTTGTTGTAGTTCAAGTATTCTTTGGCGCTGCGGGCGCTTAATCGCTGATGGTATTTTAGCCGGTTGGGTTTTGTCTTTATCCTGGCTCATGGTTTAGCCTCCGGTGCCTCAGCTGGCTTAATCTGTGCTTGGTGTAATTCGACTATACTGATTTCTGAAACTTTTCGGGCAGACGAGGCATCAAGGTCGAGTAAGATAAATAAGGTTCCTGCAACAGCCAATGACATAGCAGCCAATTTTAACGGCGTAACAACAGAAGACAGCTTTTCCTGGCGAAAGTTATTGGTTTTACGGTTCTCGCCTGCGCAAGCGCTGTACTCTTCAAGAAAATACTCTTCAATGCATTCGCCAGAGTTTTGGCTATCAGCAGCAAGATCTTTTCGATACTTCTCTGTGGCATCCATCGGCGGCAGGTAGCTATAGGTATTGTTCCAAAAGGCCTGTGTCAGTTTAATCGCGGACAATAAAAACAGTATTAAGCTGACTGCACACATAACAGAAAATGGCACTAAAAACCACGGAGTTATCCCCAACTCTATATTCTTCGCCATATAAACAATCATTGTTATACCGGTCGCGATAAGGGCAAACCTAACTTGCGCTTGAGCAGTAATGTCTTTTTTCCTATCCATTTCAAACGTAAATTGCTCACGATAAATGTCCAGCACATCTTTTTTATCCATTATTTACATCCTGCAGTGCCGTGAGCGAGCGGCAAATCTTCTTGGTTTAACACCCGAACATTGGGTAAGAATTTTTTAATCAACTGCTCAACTAAGGGTTTTAATTGATTGTCTGCTCGTTTACCAAATATGATCTCTTTTATCTCTACATCGACTAAATGTCCATTATTGGCGAAAACGCGAACTTCTTCTTCATACCACCAGCAAGCTGATTTATGCCTGAGAATTTTACGTGCCCGCTCTTGCAACTCTTTTTCAGATTCCTGCAGGACATTTGGCTGGCCCTGATATTTTACTTTGTACGCTATTCCTGCATTCTTGGTATTTTTTAGCGTAACGCCGATACAGATCCCTCTGTTGCCATTGGCATAATGTGCCCACATAAGGTCAATATTATTGGATGCACTTAAAGAGCAAAATTTTTGTTTGGCAATTTGAGACTCCAGTGCCTTTATTTGAGTTTTGGAGTATGTCTCAGGAAAGTTATAGCAACCTTCCATAGGGTCATTCATCTTGTCGTAGCTTGCTGCATACAGTCGTGAGTTAACGATGATATCGACCAGATTTTCAAAACTGTTAAACCCTCTGTATTTATAAAGGAGTTGCTCTTTATCTATCTCATGTATCCACTCTGCCTTCATTTGCTTTGCGCCTCTGCTCTCTGCAAACGTAGTTGATTCGGTGCGGTCTCGATAATCACTACGGCTTTACACTCAAGCTGCAATCTGTTTTTACCAACTTTGTTTGCCAGTACCTGATATGTCTGCTGCAGTTCAGAAAAGCGCGCTTTTCTGTCATACAGTTCCAGTACAAACTGAAACATTTGAAAGGCATGCAGTAAATCAAGTTCTGATACGTCAGAACCATGCGTACCTTCGTTGCCAATCAGTTTTAATGGCTCCAGGTATGAGGCTTCTTCCGGGTGTGTTGCAGCCAGGTTTTGCACTTTGCGGTTTAAGTTGCTGCCTTCCACCTGCATATCTTCACAGAATTTTTCAATAGCGCGGCGCAGTTTCGACGCTGACGAGGGTGGGTCAAAATGAAAGTGTTTAAAGGCATCAAACAGCTCTTCGCCAATTGGCTTTGGCGTATTTGCTGAAAGGGGAAAAATGGGCACCGTCGGCGAGAAGTGCTCTACTTTAATTTGCTTAACTTTGGGCTGTGAGTTGTTAAGGCCTTGCTTGGGTTCAAGTAATACACCTGAAGCCGTTACACTTTGTTCGCAGCTGCTACAGGTGAAAAAGCCATTAAACAAAAAAGGCGAACCGTTTATTGGGTCGACATGATCTAAGTAAATAGTAGCCACAGTACCAAGTACTGGTAACCAAAAACCATCGCTTTTACTAATGGCGTCTTGTTTTTGTTTAAATGCGGCTTCTTTGTTTTGCTTTTCAGCCCTATATTTCCGGCTGGCGGCCAACAAGGTTTGCTCTTTAATTGCGCGTACTTGTAGGCTTTCTGTTTCAAGTTCTAATGCAAGTTTGTTGCAATGCGGGCAGGGCAATACCGAGTAATTGTCTAACGCAGTAAAGCCTGAAATCCGTTTCCATACTTCTAAATCCATTTAATTTTCCTTATTTGGTTCTGCAGGTTTAACCCAGTTACGTACATCAATTTTGCCGGTTACCGCAGCGGAGATTAGCGCAGTCCTACGTTCTTGTAGAAGAGAAATGACGTTCTCTGCTTTTTCTAATGAAGCCTTAATCTTTCCGACATTGCTAAATGCCCAATGAATAATTTTACTTTGTTCTTGAATGGGCGGAATTGCAGCAGTCAAACTGCGAACATTATCCATACCTATGGTTTTTAGTGTTGCACCAAATGTGTATCTATCGAACTCAGATTCCATAGCGTAAAAAACCAATAACAGAAACTCAGGAATCAAATAGTCTTCATCACAAATCCAAGCTATTAAATGCTGTGATACTGCCATAGGCCGGGTGGTAATTGCACTTAAGCCAATTGATGCATCGCGCGTAAATACAACGGCTTTTTCAGGTAATAGATGAGCTGATGAATTAGCCATGCCTAGTTCACTGATCTTGTATTCAGTATCATCTATATAATCAACAACTTTCAGTTGTTTTGAGTCGTTTAGAGAAACCCAAGGAATATTACAGTTAATCCAGTACTCTTCTTTTGCCTTGCTTGGAGTATGGCCGCTTTCAATTTTTGCATAGTGCTTTATTTTGCTCACATCCCAATGCTTCGGTACTTTACCCAACCATTCCACACCAGAATCTTTCATTGGCACACTGGGATTAAGCCCTTTGGTAACGGCATGGCTAATTACCGCTTGGCGCTTTTCTTTTAGCAGCTTAATAAGTTGTTGTTGCTTATCGATTAGCGTGTCGATCTTGGCGGTTTCGTAATCGAGGAAGTGAGCAATTTTCTCACGCTCATCAATTGGAGGAAGCCAAATATTAACGGCTCTCAGAATTGCTTGCGTAATGCTGAATACCTTAACACCTTTTACAGCATGCCTTATTTGAGTTCTAAGTTCTTTAGAGTCCATTAGATATGCATAAAATCGACTACACTTGCTGTCTTTGGGACGAGCAATGATAGTGTGATATCCCGCAAATACGGGATGATCACGAATTAATTGAGTAAAGTTACCTGAGCCGTCAACATCTTCCGACGTGTCTGCAAATACCAGATCACCGACTTGAAGTAATGACGAGTACGATGATTGAAGGTAGCTCTCATCAACACATTTTAGCGTGTCTCTTTGAGGATCAACTTCAAAGCCATATTTAGAGTGTACTTCTCCATAGTTGACGCACGGTATGCCATCGTCTTTTAAATTTTCTTTGGTGATCGTTAAGCCTTTTTCAAAACAAAACATGTAGCGTAGTTTGCTCGTACTCCAGTGCTTTGGAATGTCATCGACCCAGTCAATCTTTGACTTTTTATACATGTGATAAGCTGGATACTTGCTCACTATGAATGCACCTCTTGCAACAACTTCATAATATCGGCGCTTACCGCATCCAAATCGGCATCAATTTCTTCCAATGCCCGTGGCGGCTGGTAGACATAAAAATGGCGGTTAAACGGTATTTCGTATCCCACTATGCCAATCTCATTATCTTTTGCATCACGCTTATCGGCATTAATCCAGGCATCGGGAACGTGTGGTTGCACTTCGCGCTTAAAGTAGCTTTCAATCAGCTCGGCTGTGCTTACAGCCGGATTTAGCGGTACGTTCTCGTTATCCCGCAGGTCGCCGTCTTGCTGGTATTCCACTACCTTGCCTGTGTACTCTTTTAAATCGCCGTGGTAGACAAAGGCACCATATAACGGATTTTCATCTTCTGCTTTTAGCACTTTGTTAATAACAGCTGCGGCCTGTGGGTTTTTCCAGGTTATGGCATCAATAAACTGCTTTTTGTCTTTGGCATCGAATTTAATACCAGTGGCTTTAAAGGCGGTTTTCAAGGTGCGTTCAAACTGGTTCAAATCATCAGACTGCTGCGTTTTACCGCCGGCCGCGCTGCCAATAGCTTTCTGCAGTTGGCGCGCTTGTTCCATCAGTGTCTTTTGACTTAGCCAGAGCTTACTATCTAACACATCTTTAATTTGCTTTTCTTTCAGCTCCGGAAAATCAGCTTTAATCAGCGCCCGGGCTTCGGCTTCAACCGCGCTCAGGTCGCCATACTGTTCTGATCCTGTGCCGGTGTCTGCCCAGTTGCTACCAAACTGCTGATACAGTGACACCATAACCGCGTTAAGAGGTTTAGGCGCATAGCGCAACGACTCAATAGCCTCGTCAGTAATTTGTGCAGACAATCGTAATGGCCGTTCAATAGTCAAACGGCGATAGCCAAACTCGTAGCTGGCAAAAATTTTACTGGCGAAAGTTTTTACTGTTTCTGCTTTCGGATTAGCAGCCTGGCGACCCCGGTTGGATTTTTGCTCTGTGGGCTTATCCAGCCCCATTTCTTGCAAAGACGTAGTATCAACAACTTCAAAATTACCAAAGGCGCGGGTAATGGTTTTAATATCATCGTCATCCATTACATTGCGCTTCGCGCCTAATGACTTACGCATTTTGCCGCACAGGTTTGAACCGTCAATCAGCTGAACTTTGCCTTTACGTTCCTGCGCTTTTTTATTCGACAATACCCAGACATAAGTAGCAATGCCGGTGTTATAAAACATATCGGTTGGTAAGGCGATAATGGCTTCGAGCAAATCGGCTTCCAGTATGTAGCGGCGAATTTCACTCTCGCCACTGCCTGCACTGCCGGTGAAAAGCGGTGAGCCGTTAAGAATAATGCCGATACGGCCACCATTGTCTGAAGCATCGCGCATTTTGCTAATCAAGTGCATTAAAAACAGCAAAGAGCCATCGGAAACACGCGGCAAGCCCGCACCAAAGCGACCATCAAAGCCTTTAAGGCTGTGTTCGTCTTTTATATCAGCTTCAATTTTCTTCCAATCGACGCCAAATGGCGGGTTAGACAGCATGTAGTCGAACTTGTCTGCGGGTAGTTGATCATTTGATAAGGTGTTGCCGAGTTTAATACGGCTGACATCCTGGCCCTTAATCAGCATGTCGGCTTTACAAATGGCGTAAGACTCCGGGTTAAGCTCTTGACCAAAGGCGCGCATCACGGCTCTAGGGTTCAATTCGTGTACGTACTCCATACCTGATGATAAGAAGCCGCCTGTGCCTGCTGTGGGGTCGTAAATAGTGCGGATAATCCCTTCTTTGGTCAGCGCATCGTCATCTTCCATAAACACCAGAGAGGTTGTCAGCCTAACAATATCCCGCGGGGTAAAATGTTCACCTGCAGTTTCATTTGATGACTCGGCAAAACGCCGAATTAACTCTTCAAATACCAGACCCATATCGTGGTTAGAAATAGCCTTAGGGCTAAGATCCGTGGTGGCAAATTTCTTTACCACTTTGTACAGAAGATTGGCATCGTTCAGCAGGCCAACAAACTCATCAAACTTAAAGTGCTCAAAGATTTCACGCGCATCTTTAGAAAAGCTTTGTACGTAAGTGCGTAAGTTGGCCTTGATATCACTTTGGCCCATCTTGCCAAGGTCCATTGGCGAGGTATTGAAGAATGCTAAACCGTTTGTCGCCCGCAGCAGCATTTTTTCACGCTGCATTTCATTTAGCGGGTCTTTGCCCGAGCTAACCAAGTTCGCGCTCATGGCGTCTACTTTCGGCAACTCTGCGATAACCGCGTCTTTGCTGTGTTCCAACACACATTCCAAGCGGCGTAATAGTGTAAAAGGCAAAATAACCCGGCCGTATTGCGATTGCTTGAAATCACCACGCAACAGGTCGGCTACCGACCATATGAAGGCTGCGATTTGGGAAAAATTGGTGTTAGTCATTGAGGTTTCCGGTTATCAGTTCTGTTTCTAAGAATTTATAAGTTTCTACGTTAGGATAAGGACACACATAACGTAATTTATCATTTGAGGTATCACTATAAAAATAGAAACCCAGTATTTCACTCTCTGGCAAAGTTTCACTAATTACCATTAGCGGAAAAAGTTTGGATACGGTTATTTCATCTGTCGTATTTAGATCACTTTGTGCGAGGTATAACTGCCCTGAAATCATCGGCATCGTTGTTCTGAGCTCTGCTGTTTTACTTGGATTTATTCCAAGACCTTTAAGTATTTCGACCTCGAAGATAAATTTGCTGCCATCAAATTTAGATTGAATGGGCTTAACCAGCGTCGTTTTGTCAAAAAACGATCTTAGTTTTAGTTGCATTGTTTGCATTAATTGTGCAACCTGCTCCTTAGCTTCCGAAACAGACTTTGCTGAAGGTAAGCCGCGGTGTGCAATGTCATTTCGTAATGTCGTTGCTTTACGAAGCATCTCCACAACATCATTGCTACACAGTTGGTCAATAATGCTATTTTCGATATGTGCAGCTTTATGCAAATCTTGTAATCTGTTGTAGCTAAAGGCCATTGTTAAGCCGATTAATTTGATAGCCTTCTTTGGATAAAAAACATTTCTTCCGGGTTTGGAGATACCAAAGACAATAGAGATTAAATAGAAGCCTAAATATTCGAAAAATTTAATAAAGGCTTCGCTGCGTTCACGATCATTAAATTTTGATTCAGCAAGCTCCCATAAAATGGCTAAAGGAGTAGGTAGCATTGACGAAAACTCATGCTCATATCGGTTAGCAACGCTTTGATAAGGTAAAATTTGTTCTTGGGCTACATTGAAATTGTTGAATGCTGAATTTTTCAGCAGTTCAATGCGAGTAAGGACAGCCTCGCACTCGCCCCAGAATGTGACAAGTTCAGACTGGTTTGCCAATGATGGCAGCATGATGCGTGCATTTAACCAAGATGAAAAACTAATAACTTTATAGACCGCGGACTTTAGGTTGCTGTTTAGCCAATCTTGTCCCTCTTCTTGTTGCAAAAAAATGTTGTAGTAATCAGGGGAGAGTAAACTCAAGTCAATGTCAAATCTTGGAGTATTCGACGAGCTTGTACTATCACTGTTACTTGTAAAATCGACAATTTTCCCAGTAAATGGCGAAAGCTTATACATACCATTCTTGTTGACGGTTATAACGTTTTTTAGTCGATAGTAATCGCCGTGAAAAAAGTTGTCTCTAGAGTAGGTGCTTTTGAAAAAGGAAGAAAAATTTATCTCGTAGCCTACAACACCAACTTGCTTGTCGTGTTCATCTTGCCCGTCGGAATTGATCCATGCGTCGGGATTGCGTGAATGTACTTCTCTTTCAAAGAATTGCTGGACGTCTTCGTTTAGCGGTATATTTTCATAGTCTCTAAGTTGGCCGGATGCTTCGGTTTTCCAATTCAACATGCAAATTTTCGCATTTGATTCTTCTTCCGACAAGCTAGCAATAATTTGTTTAAAAGTGCTGGCTGTTAATTTGATTTCAGGTCGTTCAGACTTAAATGCTTGCTTGAATGCCTTTGAGAAAAAATCTCGGGAATCATATCTATCCTCAGGTAACAGATTTAATACTGCCAAAATTGCTGTCTGAACATCATCTTCCAATCTTTGCCAAATTGTTGTTCTGAGTAATTCGGCTAGCTTTATATCATTTTTGGGATATATGGCTAGTTTTAATGGACGGTCTATCGTTATCCGTCGGTATCCGAAATCAGTGGTACTTAATATTTTTACGATATTGTTTTCTTCGTAGCTACGGTAGTGTTCAACGATCGAGGTTATTGCATCTCTACTTAGATACTTTCGTTTTGAGCCAAGTGATTTACGCATACTAGTGTGTAAGTCGCGAGCATCTATCAACATAACCTTATTTTTTCGTACTGTAGGTTTGTTATTAGAGATGATCCAAATGTATGTTGGAATGCCTGTGTTGTAGAGCATGTCTGAAGGCAAAGCAATAATAGCATCAAGGAGGTCAGACTCTAAAATGTAACGACGGATCTCACTCTCACCACTGCCTGCTTTGCCCGTAAACATAGGTGACCCATTTAAAATTACCCCGATACGAGACCCATTATCGACGGGAGATGGCTCATGCATTTTGCTTATTAGATGCATTAGAAATAGCAAAGAGCCATCGGAAATGCGGGGTAGTCCGGGACCGAATCGACCTTCATAACCCAGTGACTTATGCTCGTCCACAATGTGTTTTTGAATTCTCTTCCAATCGAACCCGAATGGTGGATGAGATAGCATGTAATCAAATTTGCAATTTGGTAGCTGGTCTTCAGATAGAGTGTCTCCGAGCTTTATTGAGCTAATATTTTGGCCTTTAATCAACAAACTGGCTAAGCAAATTGCATAAGACTCTGGGTTAAGCTCTTGGCCAAAAGTCTTTAGTTCAGCGTTAGGGTTAAGCTGGCGTATGTAATCTAAGCCGGTGGATAGAAAACCACCTGTACCAGCTGTAGGATCGTAAATTGTTAGAGTGGTATCTGCTTTCGCAAGCACATTATTTTCGCTCGAAAATACTAGTGCAGTAGTCAGCTGAACAATGTCTTTTGGCGTGAAGTGCTCTCCAGCGGTTTCGTTTGATGATTCAGCGAATCGGCGAACTAGCTCATCGAAAACTAAACCCATATCATTATTTGAGATAGTTTTGGGGCTTAGATCTAATGTCGCAAACTGCCTTACCACACTAGAGAGCAAGTTAGCATTGCTAAGCAAGCCGACAAATTCGTCAAATCTAAAATGATCAAATATTTCCCTGATATTCTTTGAAAAACTACGTATGTAATCCTGCAAATTATGCTTTATGTTTTTCTGATCTAGGTTACTGAGGTTAAACGGCGATAAATTGAAGAAAGGTGTTTCGCCACTAATATCGAGAAGAGTTGCCTCCGTTAAATCCGTAGGCCAATTTTTTGCCGTTATCTTTCTTGCTTCATTTAAAAAATTGGCTTGGTTTTCATCTAATACACATTCGATTCGACGAATGAGGACAAATGGCAATACTACTCGTCCATATTGAGACTGTTTAAAACCGCTTCGTAACAAGTCTGAGACTGACCAAACTGCTGCTGCTGTCTGGGAAACTCTAGAATTGGTCATGTTAAATTGCCTGTCCCTAAAAAGTAAGGTTCAATATTTATATGCAGTGTATCAAAGTCTTTTACTTATGCTTAGCAAAGCTAAAAGTTTTATGTTGAAAATCTGATTTTTATCAGAGTTTTAAGATTATTTTGTACAGGGGATAGGAAAAGAGCCCCGTAATTAAACTAGGGCTAGTTAGATTCAATTTGGGTCGTTACTCAATATTCTGGATCTGCTCCCGCATCTGCTCAATTAACACCTTGAGCTCCACCGCCGCATTAGTAATCTCCGTGCTAATCGCTTTAGACGACAACGTATTCGCTTCGCGGTTAAATTCCTGCATCATAAAATCTAAGCGACGGCCGCAGGCGCCGCCTTTTTTCAGCGTATGGCGGGTTTCTTTGATGTGGGCGTCGAGGCGGTCCAGCTCTTCGGCGACGTCAGATTTCGAGGCTAAAAACGCCATTTCCTGCTCTAAGCGGCCCTGGTCTAGGTCGGCTTTAATTTCATTTAAACGGCTGGTAATACGGTCGCGTTGCCATTGCATCGCTTGTGGCAGGTGACTTCGCACAAAGGCGACTTGCTCGCTAATGGCGGTTAAACGCTGCTGGATCATGTCTTCAATGGCTGCGCCTTCGCGGCCGCGGCCGGCTAAAAAGTCTTGTAAGGCGGCATCGAAAC
>FLYM01010404.1_pt1 | contig 16871 bp, 11 predicted proteins | sample 1122581 | NCBI WGS metagenome assembly FLYM01 (sample SAMEA4346789, study PRJEB14843) | hot springs metagenome | biome: Terrestrial Biome; feature: Habitat; material: Sediment | place: India | collected 2012-06-12 | depth 1760 m
ATCGCTTTTTTAAGCAGACTGGATTGCTCTTTACCTTTAAGCTCTAAACTTGCCTGAAGAAAACCAAGGACTGCGTGATGGATGTTGTTGTATTGATGGGCAAGTCCCCCAGCTAAAGTTCCAATCGAACTTAATCGCTCTTCTTCGACAAGTTGCTCGAGTGAGCGGTTTTTCTCTGTGATGTCTTTAAGGATAATGGAAAAACTTGTCCCTGACGGATGAACGTGAATTTCAAACCATCTTTTGCCCTGGTCTCGCTCAACCAGAATCTCTTCGGACTGCTCTTGGTGAGTCAGACGACAGCGCTGCATCAGGGCCCAAAGGTTTGGATGAATCTCATTTTCGAAAACGTCCCAGATAATTTCATCAGCAAGTGGCTCTTTTGAAAACAAAGACCTATCAGTGATATAGGCCTGCTCAATAACTCCAAGTCGATTCACCAATAAAAAACTATCCGGAAGCGTGCCAAAAAGATCCTTTAAGGTGCGGACCACCGATTTGACCTCATCGTATTCCTGTTGAAGCCTAAGTTCGATGCGCCTTGAGCGCTGCTTTTCTTTGATAAGAGCATCGTGAAATTCAGTGGTCTCTTGGAAGATCAATAAAGATTCCGCCGAATCACTTTTTGCGATTGAGATCGTCCATAGCCGTGAGTCAATGTCGAGTTTTTCGCTATTATGAAGTTTGAGATTGTTTAAAATTAAAGGTTTTCGTTCGCTGGAGTCGCCAAGCACTCTCAGAATTGACTCTCTGCGCTCAGGGGTGAATAAATTCGAGATCAGCACGTCCCCTCCATGCACTCGCCCAGAAAGCGAACGCACAAGTTCATCGAATTTTTGATTCGAAGCTTTTACCCTCCCTGAGGGAAGCGCCATACAGGCTGGATAGGGAAGCAAATCAAGAATTAGACCGATGAAACACTCCTTTTGAGAATTCGATAATTTTGAGGTACACGGTGCTCTCACCCATCTTGTACCACTGAATGCCCGTGTCGTATATTGAGGTTTGGCTTATGTCGCAGAAAGGCCCCCTAATTTAATGCAGGATCAAACAGATTTGGATAAATTTTTCGTAGTGGGGATTGGATGCTCTGCAGGAGGGATTGAGGCCCTTCGTCAGCTTGTTCCGGCCCTTAAAAAAGAGACACCCGCAAGTTATGTGATCGTGCAGCATCTCTCACCTGATCACGAGTCGATGATGACTGATATCATCCGGAAATTCACCGACCTTAAGGTTGAAACGACCACAGATGATATAAAGCTTCGTCCGGGGACCATTTACACGACGCCTCCAGGCCAGTTTGTCACACTTAAAGACGGCTACCTCAGACTCACCTCTCAAGACCGAGAACACAACCCTAAGCCCTATTATCCAATTGATGTCTTTTTTAAATCGCTTGCCGACCATTTAGGAGATGAAGCCATTGGAGTGATCCTCTCTGGAACAGGGACTGATGGTTTTAACGGCTCAAAGTCTTTAAAAGAACACGGCGGTCTAGTGATCGTGCAGGATCTCAAAGAGGCTGCGTTCAGGGGAATGCCTGAAACCATCAAAGGTGCTGGCGGAGCGGACGCCGTAGCCAAGGCCTCAGAGATCCCCCAAGTTATCGATGACATTATTTTTAAACGTCGAAAGCTAGATTCAAGTTCAGATCACTCAGTTGAGGAGTTCTCAAAAGTTCTCTCCAGAATTCTTGAACTTGTCGCTGCACAAACAAATATTGATTTTTCAAATTATAAAAAAAACACCCTTGAAAGACGCCTTAAAAGGCGAATGAGTTTTCTTAAACTCGATGACTTTGAGGCCTACCTTGAGAAGCTTAAAAATGACTCCCGTGAAGCCAATGAATTGGTGAAGGATTTCTTGATTAACGTCACGTCATTTTTTAGAGATCCCGCCTCATACGAAGTGATTAAAGAAAAAGTGGTCGCAGATCTGATTGAGAAAACTCCTTCCGGAGGAAAGATTAGAGTGTGGGTGCCGGCCTGTTCGACCGGCGAAGAGGTTTTTAGCCTAGCGATGTTGTTTTATGAAAAGCTCGAACACAGTCACAAAAAGATAGAGCTTAGACTTTTTGGCACCGATGTGGACGCTGACGCCGTTCAAAAGGCTCAAGTGGGCAGATACACTGAGGCTCAGTTGACAGGCCTTCCCATGCAATACCGATCAGAGTTTATGGAATCTGCTTCTGAGCACACCTTTGAAGTCAGAAGGTTTATTAGAGATAGAGTTGTGTTCTCGGTTCACAACATCATCAGTGATCCCCCATTCACCCGCATGGATTTAATTTCGTTCAGAAACTGCATGATTTATTTCGAAAAGGCGGCCCAGAAAGAAGCCTTGGAAAACATCGAGTACGCTCTAAATAAAGGCGGGTTTCTGTGGCTCGGAAAAAGTGAAGACATCAGAGAAGACCAAACTCGGTTGACTGTGATTGATTCAAGCTCTCGACTTTTTCGCAAAGAAGGGGACTTTGCCCCAGTTGTCCGGGACAAACAGTTCGATCTTACAAGACTTACGAAAAAGCCATCTGATCGATTCAAAAAGAGCGACCTGCTCAGTCGTAAAGATCACACCTTATTTCTTGCCCTTCAAGATTTAGTGGATCGTGATTTTTATCCATCCGTAATTGTGAACAGCGACGGAAAACCAATTCGTTTCATTGGGGACGTGAAACGCTTTTTCGAAATCAAAACAGGTGATTTTGATGGTTCACTTTCACATCTGTTGATCTCTGAATTAAAAACGATCGCAAGCCTTGGGCTGAGAAGAGTGTTTAGCGATGGCAGCGGAAAGGTCGTCGAAAGTCATACGATCTTAAATGACGCTGAAAAGACCAGAATTCATGTGAGATTTAGAAGGCTATCACTTAAAAGTGATGACCAAATCGCATTGATCTCTTTTATCGTGGACGATGAAAAAAGAGAGCATGACTCTCACTCCACCCCTGATTTGATCCCAGCCGACGAGATGATTCAGTTAAGAGAAGAGCTTGATCTTAATAAGTATAAACTCAAACTTACAATTGATGACTTAGAAACTGCTAACGAAGAACTTCAAAGCACCAATGAAGAATTAATTGCTTCAAACGAAGAGTTACAAAGCACCAATGAAGAGCTTCAGTCGGTCAATGAAGAGTTGCACACAATGAATCATGAGTATCAGGGGAAAATCGACGAACTCAGTGAGGCCACCCGCGACATGGAGTCTTTAATGGGTGTGGCTAAAGTGGCGACGATTTTCTTAGATGCGGATTTTAAAATTCGAAAACTTTCTCCACTGGCTCAAGAAATATTACACCTACTCCCCTCCGATCATGGAAGGCCGATCACAGTGTTTGCGAAACAACTCTATCCGACTTTCATTCAAGACTGTCAGCAAGTGAACGATGATCACCATCCAATTGAACGTCAGATTTATCTAGATGAAATTGGATGGAGCCTTATTAAAATTCACCCCTACTATAAGATTGACCAAGAGGCCGACGGAGTGGTCGTGGTGGTGATAGATGTGGCAGAGCTTCAAGCCGTCAAAGAATCTCAATCATGGTTGATTCGTTATTTCTTAGAGAAAAAAGAAATCAGCTATTCGATCAATACCGAGGGGCAAATTGTTTCATGGCCCGAATCGGCAAGTAAATTTTTTGGCTATGAAGAAGATGAGATTCTTAAAAAAGATGAAAGTGTTTTGATTCCATTTTCGAAACGCTCTGATCTCAAAGTGGTCAGCGAGAAGACTTCTAAAGGCGAACCGATATTATTTGAAGAGACCTCTCGACTTTTAAAAAATGGCAGCGAGAAGAAAGTTCGTGTGATCGGCTTTCCGGAGTACGACAAATCAGGCGGAGTCAGTGGTGCGAGCTATATTCTTTACGCAGTTGATGAGTCAAACTCTCGATAAGTTCTTCACGATCAATGGGTTTACATAAATGCGCATCAAAGCCCGCTTGCTTAGTGCGCTGTTTTTCCTCAAGCATGGCGTGCGCAGTTAAAGCGACAATTGGCTTTTTAAAACCTTGAGCGCGAATTTTTTTAAGAGCCTCATAACCATCGAGCTCTGGCATCTGAATATCCATCAAAATGAGATCCGTTGTCTCACTAAATTTTTCAACCGCCTCTTTGCCATTTGAGGCTTGAGTGACTAAGGCTCCTTCACCTTTCAAAATGATATCGATTAAGGTCAGATTGTCCGGGGAATCATCCACCACTAAAATTTCAGTCCCTTTAAGGCGTTTAAACTGAGGACGTTGTTTCTTAAGGTCTTCCTTATCTTTTTCACTGGGAAGGCTTTTTCCTGAAATCGTGAGAGAAAAAACAGAGCCCTCGCGGGGGCTTGAAGATTTTACTGAAACATCTCCACCGAGCGCCAAGGCAAGCCTTTTTGAAAGCGCCAGTCCAAGTCCCGTTCCACCAAATTTTCGAGTCGAAGTGGTGTCCCCTTGTGTGAATGGTCTAAACAGCCATTCTGCCTGATCTAGATCAAAACCAATGCCTGTGTCTTTAACCTCAATGCACAGAACTCCCTCATGATTCATCTCTGGGAAACCACAGATCGAGAGAGTCACTGAACCTTCGGAGGTGAATTTAACCGCATTCCCCACAAGATTGATTAAAATCTGACGAAGGCGACCAGGATCACTTAAAAAATATAGAGGCATCACAGAATCTTCATCAAGTTTAAGATCAATATCCTTCATCTTAGCTTTGGTTGAAAATAGTGCGAGGACGTCATTGATCAGGTCAGGAAGCGAAAAAGGCACTCTTTCAATTTCAAGTAATCCGGCTTCGACTTTAGAGAGATCTAAAATATCATCTATCACCCGAGTGAGAATCTGAGAGTTTCGATCAATCACCTCAAGATACTCAAGTTCTTCGCCCGAAAGGTGAGATCCCTTTAAGAGTTCTGTGAATCCAAGAATCGCCCCAAGAGGCGTTCTGATTTCATGGGACATATTGGCCAAAAACTGGCTTTTTGCAGCACTTGCAGCTTCAGCCTGAGAAAGAGCGCGTCCCAATCTTTCTTCGGCGATTTTCTTTTCAGTGATATCCACCGAGGTCCCAAAAAATCGAATCGGACGGCCATCAATGCCCCTTGTGATTTGGCCTTTCACATCAAGCCACACGACCTCTGATTGAGTCTTCATCACACGGTATTCAATCTCATAAGGGATATTTAATTCCATTGCACGATTGATTTCAGCCATCACATACTTTTGGTCTTCTGGATGAATTCGATCAATCGCTGACTGAAGTTTGAAAGAGGGTACTTTAGGATCAATTCCCCAGTCCGCAATCATTTGAGGACTAAAAGTAATAATGTCCTTGGCAATATCCCAGTCGTAAAAACCAACCTTCGACACCTTCAATGCCATTTGCAACTGCTCTTCGCTTTTCTCTAAGGCTTTACGCGCGAGCTTCACCAACGTCACATCTTGAATAAGAAGTAAAATCGTCTCTTCATGAAGATTCTCGGCCGGAAGCCTTCTTGAAGATGCGGAAATCTCAAATTGACCTTTGGGAGTGACTAAGGTGAATTCCTCATCCCTCAGCTCAAACTCTTTGACGGCTCTTGCGGAAGGGATCTCATCGGCAGAGAGCACCCGACCTGATTGATCAAGAACCTGAATTCCCCCGGTGTAGCGTTGATTTGGAAGAGTTCCATCAACCGTCCGTCCAAGCATGTTTTTTGCGAACTCATTGCTAAAGGTGACTTCGTTTAACTTTGGGTCAATAAGAAACAAAGCCGTTGGAAAGCGATTGAGTAATGATTCAAGCCACAGCCTTTGTTGTCTTTCCATCACCTCTCGTCCAACGATCATCACCCCATCAATTTCGCCAATGCGATTTCTTCTAGGGCTGCATGTGAAGTTATATTTGGATGGAGTGAGTTTTCGCGAAAGCTCTATGTTGTGAAGATGTGCGGACTGCCCCGAATGCATCACTTCAAGAAGTTCCCTGCGCATTTCATTTATGAAAGATTTTGCTTCGCTTGGAGCAAACAGAGTGAGCATTGTTTCGTTGGCAAATATCGGCTCTAAGTCTTCTCCGTTAAGAAGGCAGAAAATTTCGGGAGCATCTTTAAATAACTCAATGAGATTCTCAGTCTCAAAGTCTTTTCCGGTAGGATCACTCATGACTTCTTTAGATTACTCAATTTGGATCTCATGGCAAATCAATTAAACCTTCCCTTAAGGACTGAAATTCCCCTCGCGAGGTCCCGTTTTTTTGCAAAGACAGATGATCTTTGAGACCATGGTGTTTTGACCCTGAAAACGAAGGAGCGCACTCACTGTGAGAATTCATCCGGTAACCTTAATTTTGCTCAGTTTCTCACTAGGCTGCAGTCTAGTGTCTCGTCATGAACTTAAAGAGCGTGAGAATCAACGTGAAACGGCAACAGCCTCTGCCATAGAGCCCTCTGCTGAGCCGCCATTGATCGAAGAGAGCCGAGTCGTTGAAGCAGAGGAGATACTTGATGAAGAACTCCCGCAAGCCCAAGTGGAAAGTGTGAAGCAAGTGTCTAAGTCGATTCATCAAATCCCCTTTGAGTCGAATAAAGACGTTCAAAAATGGATTGAGTATTTTTCTCAGAAAGATCGTGCACGATTTCAAAGATTCCTGGATCGCGGAGCAAAGTATCGAGAGGTCGTGGAAAACGTGCTTAAAGAAAATGGTTTGCCTGCGGAACTTTATTATTTGGCGATGATCGAGAGTGGATACCAAAACCACGCCACCTCCATCGCCGCTGCGGTGGGTGTGTGGCAATTTATACCGGGCACAGCCACTCGATATGGGCTTGAAGTCAGTCGCACGGTGGATGAGCGAAGAGACCCCATTAGAGCAACTGAAGCTGCCGTTCGCTATCTTAAGGATTTGCACAACGTTTTTGGATCATGGCATTTGGCCATGGCTGGATACAACGCCGGTGAATACCGCGTGGTCAGAGCGGTTTTTAAAGGAAAAACCAGAGACTTTTGGAAACTCAATGAACTTAAAGCCCTGCCTCCTGAGACGCGAAACTACATTCCAAAATTTCTTGCTGCTGTTGAAATTGGACAAAATCCCCTTAAATACGGCTTCACCACTCCACTCGGAGAAAGATATCCAGATCTTCAAGCCGTGAAGCTCGCAAATGGGCTTTCACTGAAAGAGATTGCAAAGACCTCTGGGATTTCGTTTGCGGAGTTGAAAAAAGTAAACCCCCATCTCACTCAAGGAATCACCCCTTACGGACAGGATGGATATGAAGTTTGGGTTCCACTCCAATTGGTCTCAAAAGTTGAAAAATCAAAATCCACACTTGCTTTGAAAGCTAAGACCGCTCGAAATTCAAACATTGCAAGTCATCACGGCGCAGATCTTCACCGCGTAAAGCCGGGTGAAAACCTGTCATTGATTGCGAAGAAGTACAAAATGACAATCCTTCAACTTAAGAAGATCAATGGCCTTAAAGGAAGTCGTATTTATGTGGGCTCAAGACTTAAAGTGCACGGCTCAAAGCAGGCCCACATGACGCGCTATAAAGTGAGAAGAGGTGACAATTTAACGGCCATTGCCCAGCGTTTTGGAATGTCAGTGATGAACTTAAAGTCCATCAATTCCATAAAAAATGATCGAATCTTTCCGGGACAAATATTAACTGTAAATATGTGATTGGCCTTAGGCGGAGGGGGGAAGAATTTTTCCCTCTCGAAAGTACCACACACCATTTTGTTTGCGAAATTTAGAAATCTCGTGGTGCACGAAATCTTTCACACCTTCTTCAGGATTTTCAATCATTTTGTAACGTGCCTTAAACTCAACAAGCCCTTTATTCCCTTCAAACTGAGACCGAATAATTTCAAGTCCCACGAACTCAGCCTTGTCCGACCAATTTTTTGTGGCATCACGATCAAAATCATAGCGGGCCTGGGGATCAAGCGTGCTGTAAAGGTAATCTATGTCTTTAGTGATAAAGGCGCAGTATCTTGAGCGCATCAGACTCTCAGGATCGGAAGCGTCCGAAGCCCCTTTAAGTAAAGGCTCACAGCAGGTTGAAAATGGCTCTTCTTTTCCGCAGTAACAGGTGGGCGATGTGTTCATAGAAGTGAATCTAAATCAGATTTTTGATTTTTTTAAGCGAAAATAAAAGTAAAAAAGAATTCCCGCTAAAGCACCTCCGAGATGGGCCCCATGTCCGATGGGCAGGCCGCCACCCTGGCTTTGAGCCATAAGACCCCATATATCTAAGCCGATAAAGGCTAATGCGCCAAATAGAGCTGGCAAAGGCAATATGCCAAACACATAAATTCGCTCTCTAGGAAATAAGAGCGAGAATAGTAAGACAAGACCTGCAATCGCCCCAGAGGCACCAACCGCCATCTGGGCGGGATCACCAATAAAGTACTCACTCACCAGGCAATGACTGAGCGAACCAAAGGCTCCTGCAAACAGGTAAAAACTCAAGAAACGTGTTCGTCCTAACAACTGCTCAAGAAGGCCGCCGAAACTATTCAGCACAAACATGTTGATGAATAAATGAAGAAGCATATTGTGAGAAAAAACTGATGTAAGGAGTGTCCAAAACCGCCCTTCTTCAAGAGCGACGAAACTCACGGCGAAATTGGACAACATCCATGACCGCGAATAAAAGTGCCACAATCCAAAAACTAAAACGTTGAGGATAATGATTAGTGGTACAAGAATCGCATTTGAGCGCGCAAAATTATGAGAAGCCATAGTTGTTTTTTAACTATAACTTGATCCAAATTAAAGTCCAATTAGAATTGCTGTATGAACTTAATAGACAAAAATCAGTGGATAGACCGGATCTCAAAAATTTCCTTAGGCCCCCGATCCTCTTATCTCGCCATGTACTCAACTTGGTGGGACGCAGTGGTGATCGATCCGAATTTAATGATGATTCCCATAGATGATCACCAGGTTCATCGCGGAGACGCGGTCTTTGAGGCCATGAAAGCCGTTCACCACAAAGTTTATCTTTTTGATGAACATCTTTTAAGGCTTGAAAGATCAATGAGCCAAATTGACCTGACTCCCCCATTTTCGATCAAAGAGATCAAACAAAAGGTCGTTGAAACCTTAAATTTCACCAATGACCCTGCCTGTCTGATTCGGCTTTTTGTTGGAAGAGGTCCGGGATCATTTACCGCAAATCCTTATGACACCATAGGAAGTCAACTTCACATCATTATTACAACCCTCACTCCCCCTTCGGAAGACAAAGTGAATTCTGGAGTGAGTTTGATGACTTCTAAAGTGAAGGTGAAGGATTCATTTATGGCACAGATCAAAAGCTGCAATTACTTGGCAAATGTTTTAATGAAAAAAGAGGCTGTTGATCACAAGGTGGATTTCAGTATCGGAGTGGATTCAATGGGTCACTTTACTGAAGGAAGCACTGAAAATTTAATTATTGTGAACCAGGCCGGTGAACTTTGCCGCCCTCACTTCGCAGGCATTTTAAGTGGGACCACCATGAACCGCGTTTTTGAACTCACTGATTTGAAAACCTGTGAGAAATCTTTTAATTTAGATGATCTTCTCTCGGCTAAAGAAGCCATGATGGTCGGAACCACCTTAGACGTTTTGTCGGTGATTTCAATTGATGGAAAAAAAGTGGGCTCGGGAAAGCCTGGGCCTATCGCCCAAGCTTTAAGAAAAATGATTCTTTTAGATCAAAAATCGAAGTAAGAAATTAAAAACAGGTTGTGCTGATAAACGCATGACCTTTTTTGCGATACACCTTCACCCATTCTGAGTTGTGCTTTTCAGCCCAAACCTTCTGCCCCTTTTCAGCTTTCGCCAAAACTTTCGAAGTGCTGTTTGCTTTAGCTCTCATGTTGCATACTTTTTTAAGTTTCTTAAAACTTCCGCTCTTCTTAGACTTTTGTTTTGCTTTCGCAAATTTTTCCTCTCTCGCTTTGTTTGACTTAGGAGGGGATTCTTCAACGACCACCGGAGTCTCTCCGGGTGGAGGAGGCGTGATTTCGAATGGATCACCTTCGGCAGGCTTAACCTCACTGTCCTCAAGAAACAGGTCCGCATCCGGGTCCTCTTCAGGCTGAGCACTTCCCTCGGCGTCCGAGCCGAAATCAACTTCTGAGAAAGGATCATCTTCTGCAAAGGCCGTTGTTGTGAGTGCAAGGCTTAAGGTTAAAAGACAAATCAATTGTTTTATCATGGTGTTTGTTTTCCTTTTCCTACCCTCTTTATCGGAGTGCCTGAAATCGGACTTTAAGACCTCGACTCTTCTTTACCTTCGAATTTCGAGAGAGCTAGATAAAGGGCTGGGACCACAAACAAAGTTAAGATGGTCGACAACAAAATCCCCCCGACAATGGTGAGTCCCATTGGAGTTCTTGTCTCTTGACCAAGAGAGTTCCCAAACACCAACGGAAGAGCAGCACCAATCGTCGCTACAGAAGTCATTAAAATTGGACGAAGCCGAACTGGACAAGCCCCTAAAAGGGCCTCGGTGATTGAAAGGTCCTTATCTCTTTTACGCAGTTGATTGGTGTATTCAACAAGCAAAATTGAGTTCTTTTTGGCGATTCCCATCAAAACAATTAAACCAATAAAACTAAAAAGATTCAGTGACGTCCCAGTCATCCAAAGTGCAAGTAATGCTCCGGTCACACTGAACGGAAGTGCCATAAGCACTGACACAGGATGAATAAAAGAATTAAACTGAATCGCGAGCACCATATAAGCCACTAAAATTCCAATTAAAAGTGCAAGCACCAAACTTTCAAAACTTTCTGTTAAACCCGCACTCGCTCCTTCCAAAGAAATGGTGTAACCCTCAGGAAGAATCTCTCGCGAAATTTCTTGCGCGCGGCCAAGCACCGCAGCTTGAGACTTGCCGCTTGCGATTTGCCCAAACACTCCAATCGCACGTTGACGATTGATACGTGTGATCGACTGAATTGTTCCCTGCTCGGTGATCTTTACTAAATCACCGAGCTCGACCATGTTTCCAAATTGGTTCCTCACTCTTATAGAGCGTATGTCTTTCTGAGAGGCGATCTCTTCATCGGGCACCTTCACCCTGATGTCATAACGCCTTCCGCCGGCGGTGTAGCGACTGAGTCTAAGACCTGCAAGCGCCGCATTTAATGTCTCAGCCACCTCTCCGATACTCACACCCCTTAATGCAAGTTCTGCTCGAATAGGCTCGGCTTGAAGTTCCGGCACACCTTTTCTAAAGTCAGAGTCTAAATCCTGCGCCAGACCTTCATCGGTAAGTCTTTTCATCAGCTCTTGAGATTTCTCATCAAGCACATTGAGATCTGGCCCCATCATATTGATAGAAATTGGAAATTGTCTTCCCGTGGTGAGTCCCCTTGATGAAGTGTCACGAAGAGTGGCCTTAATGTTTTCAATTGGCTTTAGACCTTCTCTGATTTTATCCATCACCTGAAGATGGGTCAGTTCTCGCTTTTCGCGAGGAATAAGATTAATCGGTGCGAACATTTGATTCACGCTGGTATTTCCACCACCGCCCCCGCCCACTGACATCAGATAGCTTTGCACTTCGGGGATCTCAGTGATGATCTTTTCAATCTGTTCAGCGATTTCGTTTGTCACTTTGAGTGAGGCGCCTGGGGGAAGTTGGGCGTTGAGAAGGATGAGGTTTTGATCTTGGGCGGGAACGAATTCTTGTCTCACTTGCCGCACCAACATCATTGAAATCAGAAACACCAGAGTCGAGATAAATAAAATTTTACCTGAATGATTTAAGGTGATTCTCAAAACATTTTGATACTTCTCACCAAGGCGCTCAAAAATATGATCAAGTTTGTGTTCCATTTTTGTGATCTTTGGGGAAGAGCGCATAAATGCGGCAGCTCGCATCGGAGTGATTGTGACGGCCTCTAATAGAGAAATCAAAACTGCAGCCGACATCGTCACACCAAACTGGAAAAAGAATTTCCCTGTCACTCCAGTCATAAAAATCACTGGCGCAAAGACTGCAACAACGGCTGCGGTTGCGGCTGCGGCCGCCGGCAAAATTTCCATCGACCCTTCAAGGGCAGCGTCATAGGGGCTTTTCCCCATTCGGTAATGTCTGACGATATTTTCAAGAAGCATGATCGCATCATCGACCACAATTGAAATTGCCAGCGTCAGCGCAAGAAGAGTGAACAAATTTAGCGTGAAGCCAAAAAAGTAGATCACTAAAAAGGAGCCCACAATGGAAGTTGGAATACTGAACAAAATATTTAAAGCAGCTTGCCAACTCCCTAAAAACAAAAGGCAAATTAAGATTGTCACGACCGCCGCCACAACAAGTTTTTCCATTGTGGTAAAAACCACGGCCTCGGTTGATTTCGTGAAATCCACCCGCGCTAAAAGCCTATAACCCTCGGGCAATGTTTCATTCACTTCATCGACTTTTTTTCTCACAGCTTTCGAGAGCTCAACTTCATTCGCTCCGCGCTGTTTACGAACAGCAATAGAAATGGCCCGCTCTCCACCCACCCTTGCGAGCCTGCGAATATCTGATAAGCCATCCTCAACATGAGCCACATCGCCGATTTTATAAACCGCATCTTGGATGGTTGTTCCGCCGCGCCTTAAAATACGAATGTTCTTAAATGTTTCGACATCATAAGCTTCACCAAGCCACCGCACTCTGAGTTCTCGATCACCTTCGACATACTGGCCGGCGGCCGCTTCAACGTGCTCGGTTCGAATAGAATCTAAAATATCAGAAATCGTCAGATCAGCCCGTCGTAGCTTTTCCTGATTGGGCCAAACCCGAAGATTTCTTTCGCTAAAACCCCCAATTGAAACTTCACCAATATTTGGCAAAAATCGAAACTGATCCAGTAAAACTGTGTCTGCATAAACAATCATGTCTCTTAAAGATTTATCTTTTGAAGACAGTGACAAAAACATAATTGGATCTTCTTCGGGGTTTTGCTTTCTCACCACCGGAGGATCAATGCCAATTGGAAATCTAATTTGACTGAGTGCCGTTTGAACTTCCTGAAGCACCACGTCCACATCACGATCGATATCAAAGGTCAGGCGAACTGAACCCGATCCTTGAACCACGCTCGAGCGCATCTCTTTAATGCCTTCGATACTTAAAAGAGTGGCTTCCATTTCATCAATCAGTTCTGCCTCGACGATCTCGGGAGCTGCACCTTCATAAATCACTGAAGCCGTCACGACCGGAAAATCCACATCAGGCAATTGACTCACACCAAGTCGACTTAAGGCAAAACCCCCAAAAATAATTAAGGCCGCCATTAAGATCCATGCAAAGACGGTTCGATCTAGAGAGAGTTTAATGAGATTCATAAGTCCTCGCAAAAAGTCGGGCTCTGGCCTCGGTTTTTCTCATCAAAGAGTAAAGAGTCCAAAGCATAATTTCCGACTCTGCGATTTCTTGCTCAAAGCTAATCGCTTCAAAGGCCGTCGTTCGCCCACGTCTGTAACGAAGTTTTTCTGCCTCAGAGCGTTCGGTCTGAACTTTGACTAATTCCTCAGCGCGTTTGATTTGAGAACTTAAATCTTTAAGTTCAGTTTGAAGCTGCTTCCAAGCGATCTGCGCTTCACCCTCAAATGCGATTTTTCTCTCCATCAGGGCCTCTGCTCTGCTTTTCGCAGATTTCGCTTGCTTATACTCCCTTGAAACATCAAGCCCAGTTCTAAACACCACACCCACTGAAGAGGCTTCATTATTTTCACGGAATGCACGGTCAATCGCGCTATTTGACTGAGGGTCAATGGCGTTTTTTCCATAAAAACCCTCGATGTTTACCTCTGGTCTGATACTTTCTCTCACTTCTTTTGCTCGAAGTTTTTGCGCTTCGGCCTCATTTGCTAGGGCCAAAAAATCAAGGGGAAGTTGCACTTTAAGTTCATCTGAAGGAATCCAATCAGACACCATTTGATTGATGTCTCTTGCCTGAGAAAGATCATTTGGATTTGGTCTAAAACCTGATTTCGGCACAAAACGCTCAATTCGAGTCAACGCTTGAGTCACTCGCTGATCAATCGAAGTGACTTGAAGTTCTCTTCGAACAAGCAGAGCTTGAGCATTCAGATAATCCGTTTTTTCAGCGGCAGCGCGCGAGAATCGATCTTTCACCCACTTTAAAATCTCTCGCCCTCGTTTAAGATTTTTCTCTTGAAGTTCACCCTCTTTAATCACCAGGGCCCAGTCCCAATAAAGACTTTCAAATTCAACCATACTCTGAGCCCTCGCAAGTAAGGTGCTCGCCAGCTGCTGTCTTTGCTCAAAATCTTCTCTAGAGCGCCTTAAATCGGTCGCCCGTCCAAAGCCATCTCTCCAGAGTGATTGAGAAAAAGTGAGTTGCCATTCTGCGAGCACTTGACCGCCCGGCGCAACACTTGGAGTTTCGGCGTCCTCAAAACTTGTGAAGACTCCAAGGGTTGTCCCTGTTGAAAAAGGTTTTCGCACAGACAGTGTCCAAAGGTCTGTCTCGGGCCTCACTGTAGGGGGTCTAAATAACAACTCCCTTTGCTCTCTGGATCTTCCCGCCCGTGCTTCAAGGATGGGCTGAAGCAAGAGGTCTCTTGATTGAAAGTCGAGCCTGATTGATTCCAGATCTTTCTCAAACGATTTATAAATTGAAGTCTGTGTGAACTGCTGCATGGCCTGTTCAAAACCCACGGGCTGCGAAGAGGCTTGAGTGGTTTGAGAGTGCGAGTAAAAAGCCAACGGGACAAAAAGCAGAGCAAAGAAATTCATGGGGAAAGTCTGCCGCGACTTTAGCGTCCAGGCAACTTGTTTAAAGATTTGTGAACATAGACGGGCTTGGCGCCCCGTTTGCTTTAATCTGAAGCGAACCTGAGCACCAAATGATATAAGGCATAATTCCAATGGTTAAGGAGACTTAAGCTTGCCCATTTTTGTCCTGGTGATTTCTTTATGGTCACAACATCTGTTCGCCGACACCCATTCGGGCTGCCATCAGTATCTAATGATGGAGCAGCATCAGGTCAGCCCAAAGCTGCTATTAAGAACAATGGCTGTGCAATTAAGCAGCTTTTGGGAAGGTCAGTTTCAAGCAGGACTTAAAAAAGAAGATCTTGGATACACTTCAGAAAACTTAAAAAAGTTCAATTACGCTGGTTTTGATCAATCCTCTGATCACTTCTTACCCTTTAATGTCGAGATAAATCCGGATACCAATTCTAAGACCTTGAGTCCCTATTACCAATTTAAATCAAATACCGTTTTTATTCCCCTATTAGCCCTAAAAACCAACTTTAAACACACTCTTGAGCATCAAAGCGATTGGGCCGTAATTATGGCACACGAAGTGGGGCATCATCTTCAAAACCAGTTTGGGATGTTTGACATTATCAAACAACTCACCGAAGATCGCGACACTCGTATATTCGAGTTTCGAAAACGACTTGAGCTTCAAGCGGATTGTTTAGCGGGAGTGTTTGTTTACAATCACCGACATCACTTCTCACCTCTTCAATACCATTCGGCAAACACCATCTGCAAACGCATGGGCGACAACTCAACCTGCGAGCACGATCGCATCTATGGCACAAGTTCACAAAGAGACTATTGGTTTAAGCGGGGATTAAAAAACGGTGATCCAAAGTCTTGCGACACGATTTCACCTAAAGAGAGTGAGTTATAATGCGATTTGATAAGTTCCCCATTTCTGAGCAGATCAAAAAAAACCTCGAACAAATGAAGTTTTTCAGAACCACCGATATTCAGTACAAAGCCATCCCTTCAATCTTAAAGGGCGAGGACGTGATGGCGATTGCCCAAACTGGAACTGGAAAAACCGCAGCCTTTGCAATTCCAATTATTGATATGCTTCATCAAAAGAAATCAAGTTCAAGGTCACAAGGAATCAGATGTCTGGTGATGGTCCCCACCAGGGAACTTGCCCTGCAAATCGGAGAGGTCTTTCATCGCTTAGAGCGCCACACCAAAGTAAAGACGTTTTCACTTCATGGCGGAGTCGAACAAGATCATCAAATCAGCCGTCTTGAGGACGGAATTGACATCTTAATCGCAACCCCTGGGCGAATGTTTGATTTGATCTCTCAAGGTTTCGTCGATCTCGAGCGCATTCAAATTCTAGTGCTGGATGAAGCCGACCAAATGCTTGACCTTGGATTTATTAAGGATATCGAATCGGTCAAAAGAAAACTCACCCGCAGACACCAGACTTTGTTCTTCTCAGCCACCATCAATACAAAAATTAAAAAACTCGCCTTTTCTCAAGTCAAACAAAGCGCGATTCGAATTCAAATCTCACCTAAAGATCCGGTCTCTAAAAACGTCTCTCACGCTTTAGTGGCGGTTGAGATGGATGATAAAAGATTTGCCTTGGAAGAGTTTATCAAACATCGCCCTGAAGGGAAGTTTATCGTCTTTGTAAGAACGAGGGTTCGAGCCGAAAGAGTTCATCTGGCCATGAAAAGAGTGGGCATAGAAACTCTCACTCTTCATGGTGAAAAAGAACAGACCGAAAGAAGTCAGGTTTTAAAGGCCTTTCGAGATGGGGAGTGTCAGGTCATGGTGGCCACCGATGTGAGCGCCAGAGGAATCGATATCCCGGACGTTACACACGTGATCAATTACGATCTTCCGGAAAAACCGGAAAATTATGTTCACCGTGTCGGCAGAACAGGACGAGGTTTTAATAAGGGCCAAGCAGTCTCTTTCGTGAGCTCTACTGAGAAGCTTTTACTGGATCAAATTCAGGCTTTACTTCCTGAAAAAATCAAAACACTCGCTCGAGAAACTCAAGAGCCCGAAATCAAGATTGATGAAAGTTTGAGTTTTTCTGAAATGATCGAAAATGAAGAAAATCGAATCGAGAGAGAAAAAAGAAAGAAAAAAAGAAAATCTTAAAG
>FLYM01058235.1_pt3 | contig 16776 bp, 11 predicted proteins | sample 1122581 | NCBI WGS metagenome assembly FLYM01 (sample SAMEA4346789, study PRJEB14843) | hot springs metagenome | biome: Terrestrial Biome; feature: Habitat; material: Sediment | place: India | collected 2012-06-12 | depth 1760 m
CGGGACTAAAGGCAAATCTTAGTGGCCAACCAAATGGAAAAGGGGAAATCGTTTTTCGAATGGAGTCCGGTCAAACACTTTCAGTCTCTTACGTGCTCGTTTACACCGAACGGGTTCGCACGGGATCAATTTCACTCCCGCTTAAAATTAATCCCCTCACTGATTTAAAGATTGAATTCGCTCAGAACTTTCAGCCCCGCGACACAACTGAGATTCCAATGATCATTGACACTCAAACCATTGAACTGCCGCAAGAACTTTATTTCGTGGATTCATCCAACTCATTTGGTCTGAATGACGTGAGAGAATTTGACAGGCGCTGCAATTAGACCTTGATCATCTCTGCGTAATGAATGGGAAGCCCTTTCCGAAGGAAAAGCTTCTCGAAGTGAGTGACAAAGTTTCGATCCGCCCACTCAGAATGGTGAAGGTCAAAGGAATGACCGACCATTTTATAAGGACTTTTCTCGAATTTCTCTAAGGACCAATCAAAATAATCGCGACTGTCTGTCTTAAAGAAAAGCTTGCCTCCGGGCTTTTGTAAACGATGAAGATCTTCTAAAAGGTGATCCTGAATGAGCCGATGTTTGGTGCGATTTTTTTTACTCCATGGATCTGGAAAGTGAATAAACACATCATTCAACTCACCCTCGAAAAAAAGGTCCTTCACCATCCGCGCATTGTATCTGCACATACGGGCATTGGTCCCGTCGCCACGAACCACTCGTCGAATGGACTGAATGAGCGGCTTGTATTTCAATTCAATCCCCACAAGGCAGCGCTCAGGATGGCTGAGGGCCTGATGACCAAAGTGAAAACCGTTGCCAGTGCCAATCTCAAGATCAACGGGGTGATCCTCGCTCACTCCAAACTCTTCACGCCATTTGCCTTTAAAATTCAATGATCTCTCTTCATCGAAGGCCCATCGAGAGTACTCGCCCATTAAAGCGATGATATAGGCATTGGGATCTGGGATATCTTTCGTTCGTGTGAGTTGAAGTTGCGCACCTTTAGACATAGGGTTATGGCTTACCTTCTAAAGGAGAAATGGTCCATGCGAAACTATAAATCTTTTATTTTGGCTCTCTTTTTCATTGGTACAACCGCGCGTTCGATTCCATTTGAAGGCCATAAAATTTTGATCTCTGGCCCCTCACCTTATGCGGTGGAAGTTGGTAAAAAAATTCATACCATGGGCGGAAATGTGGTCGACGTTGCCGTGGCTATTGGACTCACTCTTTCGGTCACAACCCCCTATTATGCCGGTCTTGGTGGAGGCGGATTTGCCCTTGTGCGCATGAACAATGAGGTGCCAATGGCCTTAGATTTCAGAGAAGTGGCGCCATTAGGAACATCAAAAGATTATTTCACCAGTGATCGCAATCGGTCCTCTCAAGTCGGAGGCCCTGCAGTTGGCGTTCCGGGAAACCCTATGGGACTTTACGATTTGCACAAGAAGTACGGAAAACTTAAATGGGAAACTCTTTTTGCGGCTCCCATCAAACTTGCTGATGAAGGTTTTCAGCTTTCTGGCGATTGGGTCAATCTAACGACTAAAACAAAAGACAAATTCAATCCAACCGGCCTTAAAACCTTTTTCAAAAAAGATGGAGCCCCATACCTGCCTGGTGAATTACTTAAGCAGCCGCAGCTTGCAAAAGCTCTTAAAGCCTTTCGTGATCAGGGGCCTAAGGGATTTTACTCTGGGGTTGTTGCTCATGATCTCGTACAGTCAGTTCAAAAAACCGGTGGAGTGCTTTCGCTTCAAGATTTGAAAACTTACAAAACGCGTTGGCTCAAACCTTTGCAAACTGAATTTAAAGGTCACAAAATTTATTTAATGCCTCCTCCAAGCAGTGGCGGTGTGGTGATCGCGCAAGCTTTATCTTTGATTGAATCTTTAAAACTTGAGCAATACCCATTTTTGTCCGTCAACGAACTTCATTTGCTTACAGAAATTCATTCTCGTGCCTATCGCGGGCGCTTGTTGCTGGGTGATCCCGATTTTCACACCAACCCAATCGATAAACTCTTAAGTAAAAAGGAACTTGATCAACTCGGGAAATCAATATCAATGCGTAAAACCACGACACTTCCCGAGATTGACGAAGCCAAATACAATGAATCGAATGAGTCGAGCGAAACCACCCATTTCACAGTGATGGATACTCAAGGAAATACAGTCACTCTCACAACCACTTTAAATGGAAATTACGGATCAGGTGTGGTCAGTGACCGCTTCGGAATCGCTCTCAACAATGAAATGGATGACTTTACGGCCCGCCCCGGCGAAGCCAATATGTTTGGGCTGATTCAAGGTAAAGGCAACTTAGTCGAACCGGGAAAACGCCCCTTAAGTTCAATGTCACCGACCATTGTGATGAAGGATAACCAGGTGGTGATGGCCCTAGGCGCTCCGGGTGGACCACGAATTATCTCTGCCGTACTTCAAGTGATTTACCGAGTGATCGGACAAAATTTAGACCTGGATTTAGCGGTTCAAGCGCCTCGAGTGTATCACCAATTTTTACCGAACACTCTGTATGTCGATCGATCAAGGCTGTCCCCTGATGTTCTTGATGCTCTAAAGAAAAAAGGTCACAAGATTGAAGAAAGCTGGATTGCTAAGGTCTATGCAGTCCAGCGGAATGAAAAAGGTCTTTTAAAAGCGGCTTTCGATGGGCGCGGTGAGGGCGCCGCGGGCGGCTTCTAAAGCCGCTCGGTCACAATCATTTCCCCCATACACTTGAATCAGCTCGTTTAATTTTTCAAGAGGTGGATTTGTTTTCGCCTCATGAATAATATCTAAGGCCTCTTGCTGTTTAAGGTGACCATCGCGGAGGTCCTCAAACACTTCAAGTTCAAGATCAATTCTTAGTTGCTTTACTAAGCGGTGTTCGGGCCAAAGATTTTTTGAAGAGTTATTCCCACCCATCGACAATGGATAAAAATGATCGATCGTGTAACTGCGTCGGCACTTCGAAGGAATTCCGTATCTGTCGTAAAGTTTTGACTTGAGCCCACGATCGACTTCTCGTCTGCAATAAGGAATTTTCTCAGCATAGCGGTATTCCTCAAAGTCACGATCCCCACGTGAACACAGATCTCCGGGTGTCATCTGAGGGTCGGGCACGACAGGATAATTCGCCTGCGCAGACAATGACCAGAAAGTGAGTGCCATGAGAAGCGACTTTAGAATGACCATAAATATTCCCCCGGGTTAATTTACCGAAACAAGTCTCCTTGTTATAGCCGTTGATAGGGATCAATAACTCAGCATGGCATCGAGTCTTAACCAAACCCTGACGTTCACTCCGTCGCACCCACAACTCTATTTCGACCCTCTGCCTTGGCCCGGTAAAGGGCTTTATCTGCAAATCGAACGAGATTTCGAGCATCCACATCTTTTTGAGCCGGCGTGGCTACGGCAAACCCAAGACTCGCAGTTAAGTTCACCTTCGATCCATCTTTTTCAAAAGTCGATTCTGCGATTGTTTTGCACAAGCGCTCGCAGAAGGTCTTTGCACCTTCCTCGGTGATTTCTGAAAGCACAATCAAATATTCATCACCGCCATAACGGGCTGCAAAGTCCACTTTTCTCATGTTTTGAATAATGATTTTACCCACCTGGGCCAAAACGAAACTTCCAAATAAATGATCGTTGGTGTCGTTTACTTTTTTAAAATGATCAAGATCCATCATAATTACGGCGACAGATCTCTCATAACGCCGGGCCCGCTCGAGTTCAAAATCCAATTTTTTATAAAGCGAGCGCATATTAAAAAGGCCCGTCAGATCATCAATATCTACAAGTTCTTTGAGTCGATCATTTGCGGCTTTCAACCGATCATTTAAATCTTTAATTCTCAGTTGAGTGCGCACGCGAGCCAGTAATTCGGTCACGTCGTAGGGCTTTCTCACATAATCGTTTGCCCCAGCATCAAGACCCATAATCACGTTTTCAGCGCTGGATTTACCTGAGATAAAAATGACCGATGTGTAACGCTCGATATCTCTAATCCGTCTTAATGTTTCAATGCCATTAAGACCGGGCATGCTGACGTCCAATAAAATCAAATGGGGTTGGAACTTCTGAATTTCCTCAAGCGCCGTTTCTCCGGAGTGAGCGGTCTTCACCGTATAACCCTCATGCTCTAAGGCTGCCCGAGAGATTTTTAAACTTTGAGGGTCGTCGTCGACGATCAATATTTGCCTGGATTTATTCTCGATTCGAGAGCTCAATCAGTGATTCCCTCCATCATTAAAAAGAATGCGAACTCTTTAGCCACCATCTTTAAACTTTCATATCGCCCTGAAGCACCCGAATGACCGGCATCCATTTCGGTGAAAAAGATCAACTCATTTTTATCTGTCTTCATTTCCCGAAGCTTTGCCACCCATTTGGTGGGCTCCCAGTACTGAACTTGAGAATCATGATACCCTGTCGTCACAAACAAATTCGGGTAACTTTGAGCAGTGACATTGTCATAGGGCGAATAGGTGCGCATCACTTGATAGTCTTCTTTGATGCGAGGATCACCCCATTCTTTATACTCAAAAGTGGTTAACGGAATGCTTTCATCAAGCATTGTTGTCAGCACATCCACAAACGGCACCGCTGCGACTGCGGATCTAAATAGATCCGGCCGCAAGTTGATCACCGCACCAACCAAAAGACCACCGGCGCTTCCGCCCATGATATGAAGATGTTCTTTCGAGGTGTAACCCTCGTGAATGAGATGTTCGGCCGTTGCGATAAAATCCGTGAAGGTGTTCATTTTATTTTTCAGACGACCTTCTTCGTACCAATATCGTCCCATCTCTGAACCACCCCTGATGTGGGCCAGGGCATAGACAAATCCTCGGTCAATAAGACTGATCACAGAATTTCTGAAATGAGCGTCGGTGCTGTGCCCATAAGACCCGTAAGAGTACAAAAGAAGTGGGGTTTTTGAATCTAACTTATGACCCTTTTTCATAAGGATTGAAATAGGGACTTTGCGTCCGTCTTTCGCCGTTGCCCAAAGTCTTCGAGATTCATATTTTGATGAGTCATACCCTGGAACTTGCTTTTCTTTTTTAATAACCCTTTCGCCCGTGCGATAATTCTCGTCATAGGTCACTTCCGGCCGGTTCAAGGACTCATAAGAAAAACGAAATTCCTTTGAAAAGTAATCTGGAAGACCCATCGCCCCCACGACGTAAGAGGGATCATCAAAATTAAGCACCCTTTGCTTGCCACTCTCTCGTTGAATAACTCTGAGTTGAGAAAGTCCGTTAAAACGCTCTTCGACAACAATAAAATCATGATAGGCATCTGCGCTTTCACGATAAATCTCGCTGGAGTGGGATAAAAGTTCTTTCCACTCGTCCGTGGACTTGGCATTTATGGGCGCCTCCATCAGACGGTAGTTTTCGGCTTTAAAATTTGTGAGAATATAAAATCGATCCCCTCCATCAATGATGTCGTACTCCCAATCACTTTGGCGCGGATAAAAAACTTTAAACTCTGATTTAGGTTTTTCCCCTGAAACAAATCTAATTTCCGAGGAATCCCTTTTCCAGCTTGTGATAAAGATTTTTGATCGATCCTTGGCCCCCCAAACCGACACTCCATAAGTGTCGTCTTTTTCTTCATACACAAGAACCGGCGAAATATCCTCGCCCAATGTGTAGCGATAGATTTGAAACGATCTTAAGGTCTCTGGATCTTGTTTTGAAAAAAATAAGGTCTTCGAATCTTTTGCCCAAACAAAGTTTCCCGTGGTGTCCTTAATCACCTCGGGAAGAAAATCCTTAGCGTCCACACTCTTGAAACGAATATCGTAAAAACGACGTCCTTGAGTGTCAGCTGCGACAGCTAACATCTTGTGATCGGTGGTGACCTGAACGCCGGTCATCTGAAAAAACTTTTCGCCTTTTCCCCACGCGTTCCCGTCAACAAGGATCAGCTCGGGCGCCTGAAGGCTTCCCTTGCGACGTGCTGAGACCGGATACTCTTTGCCCGGTTCAAATCGGCGGTAATAATAAAAATCATCTAACTTCACAGGCACCGTCGATTCATCTTCAACCATGCGTGATTTCATCTCTTCAAACAGAGTTTTTTGAAGACCTTCGGTGGGCTTCAGAACTTGGTCTGCGTATTCGTTTTCGGCATTCAAGTACTCAACCACCGGCTTAGAGTCTCTTTCTTTCATCCAAAAATAGTTATCCACACGTGTTTCACCGTGCTTCTCAAGATGGATTGGCTTTTTATCCGCAAATTTCGAAAACATAGGCACTGTCCTTTCATTCTTCACCGCAAAGAGTAAAACCCCTATTCCAACTAAACTGATCGTTAGACCAAACGCCCACTTTTTCATGCTCTCCTTTGAGCTTCGCGGTTGACTCCTAGCACACCCTCCACTATCTCACCACCATGAGTTATCCCTTTGATAAAATTGATGAAAAGTGGCAGGTCCGGTGGGAGAAGTCTAAAGCTTATCAGGCTAAAGACCCGAGTCAAAATACATCCCTCAAAAAACCTAAGTATTACGCCTTAAGTATGTTTCCCTACCCGTCAGGGCAAGGACTGCATGTAGGCCACCTCGCATCTTATTTGCCAGCAGATATTGTCTCTCGCTTTAAACGTTGCCAGGGTTTTGAAGTGCTTCATCCCATGGGCTACGATGCGTTTGGACTTCCTGCTGAACAGTATGCCATTCAAACCGGGATTCACCCGGCTGAAACCACCGCTAAAGCCATTAACACTTTCAGAGCTCAGTTGAAACTGTTTGGATTTTCCTACGACTGGAGTCGAGAAATCTCGACTTGTGATGCGGATTATTACAAGTGGACTCAGTTTATATTCTTAAAACTTTTCGAGAAGGGTCTGGCTTACCAAAAGGAAGTCCCCGTCAATTGGTGCCCTGCTCTCAAGACGGTTTTGGCAAACGAAGAGGTGATCGACGGAAAAAGCGAAAGAGGTGATCATCCTGTTGTTCGACTTCCCATGAAACAATGGATGCTGAAAATCACCGATTACGCCGAGCGCTTGTTGAATGATCTGGATAAAGTGGATTGGAATGAGCGCACCAAAGAGGGTCAAAGAAACTGGATTGGAAAAAGTGAAGGCGCAAAGATTAAATTTAAAGTGAAAGACACGTCGTTTGACTTCGACGTCTTCACCACACGGCCTGACACTCTTTTTGGCGTGACCTTTATGGTTTTGGCCCCTGAACACCCATTGGTTTTAAATATCACCAGCACCGAGCAGCACCAGCAGGTTAAATCTTATATCGAAAAAACCTCACACATGAGTGAGGTTGATCGAAAGGCGAACACTCAAAAGACTGGTGTTTTTACGGGGGCCTACGCCATGCACCCGATACATCCTGAAACTCAAATCCCCATTTGGATTTCAGATTACGTGCTTATGGATTACGGAAGTGGCGCCATCATGGCGGTTCCTGGACATGATGAAAGAGACTTTGAGTTTGCATCTAAGTTTGACCTGCCCATTCAAAGAGTGGTCGAAAGCGATAGTTCTTTGCCTTTTACGGGCGAGGGAAAACTGATTCACTCGGACTTTTTAAACGGGCTGGATAAAACAGCAGCCATTCAAAAAATGCTTCAGGTGATTGAACAGCGAAAGCTCGGCGAGCGGCAGATTCAATACAAATTAAGAGATTGGCTGTTCTCACGACAGCGATACTGGGGAGAGCCCTTCCCCATCGTTCGTATGGAGGATGGGACGTTAAAAGGGGTTTCGGAAGATGAACTCCCTGTCAGCCTTCCAAGTGTTGCTGACTATGAACCCAGTGAAAGTGGCGAACCCCCTCTAGCCCGGGTCAAAGAATTCGTGGAGTACACGGATCCAAAAACGGGCAAGAAAGGTCTTCGTGAAACGGACACCATGCCGGGCTCAGCGGGGTCTTCATGGTACTTCTTGAGATACACTGACCCTCACAACAAATCCGAAGCCTTCTCATTTAAGGCCCAAAAATACTGGATGCCTGTCGATCTTTACGTCGGAGGCGCTGAACACACCGTCGGCCACTTACTTTATGCACGCTTTTGGCAAAAAGTTCTTTTTGATGTGGGATTGGTTTCCCACGATGAACCTTTTAAGAAATTGGCCCATCAGGGGATGATTCTTGGTCCTGACCACCAAAAAATGTCCAAAAGCCGTGGGAATGTGATTAATCCCGATGAAATGAAAAAGGAGTTCGGGGCTGATGCTGTCAGACTGTACATCTGTTTCATGGGACCTTTTGACAAAGACAAGCCCTGGGCCACTTCAGGCATCGATGGAGTGAAAAGGTTCTTAGATCGCGTCTGGAGATACGTTATCGACGAGAACGGTGCGGCACATCCTTTTGCCGAGCTCACCCCTGCCCCCTTAGACAAACTACTTCATAAGACCATCAAAAAAGTGACTGAAGATATTGAGAGCCTCAATTTTAACACTTCAATCAGCGCTCTGATGATTTTGATGAATGAGGCTTATAAGTCTGAACGCCCCTCAAAAGAGTTTTTACTGACGCTATGTCAGCTTTTAAGCCCTTTCGCGCCCCATATGGTGGAAGAAATGTGGGAAAAACTTGGCGGAGAAGGCTTTGCAAGCCTTGCCCCATGGCCGAAATTCGATCCCGCCAAGGTCGTTGACGATGTGGTGACGATGGCCGTTCAAGTGCTTGGAAAAACCAGAGGCACGATCGAAGTGGCACTTGAGGCCTCAGAGGACGAAGTTGTTCAAAAAGCTAAAGAAATCACTTCCGTTCAGAACGCACTTGAGGGAAAAACAATCGCGAAGGTGATTTACAAACCCGGCAAGATTTTGAACCTGATTGTCCGATGATCAGAAGGAGCTTAAATGTCTGAGACCCCGAAAACTCAAGAAGCATGGACCGTTCAGAAAAGCAGCGAACTCTATGGAGTGAAATATTGGGGAGCAAGACATTACGAAGTCAGTGAAGCCGGCAATCTCAAAATCCGTCCTCAGGGGATGGATGGTCCCGCATTAGACCTTCACGCACTGACTCAGGATTTGCTTGAGCGTGGCATGCGCCTTCCTCTCCTTATTCGCTTTCCGGATGTAGTCAAAAATCGCATCGAGCTTTTAACGGGTTGTTTTGATCGAGCTATTAAAGAAAGTAATTATCGTGGAAGATATCAGGGCGTCTACCCGATTAAGGTCAACCAACAAAAACATTTGGTTGAAGAGATCATCGAATTCGGAAGGCAATTTGGCTTTGGTCTTGAAGCCGGAAGTAAACCTGAGCTTTTGATTTCACTGGCTCAGATGGACACTCCAGATGCATTGATCATCTGTAATGGTTTTAAAGATCAAGAGTACATTGAGATGGCTTTGATCTCTCAAAAACTGGGTCGAAATACATTTGTTGTTGTGGATCGATACTCAGAAATTCAATTGATCATCAATGCTTTCAGAAGACTCAACATCAGACCGCGGATTGGATTTCGCGCAAAACTGAACACTCCAAGTGCCGGACGCTGGGCCGAAACTTCGGGAACAAAATCAAAGTTTGGACTGAGCCCATCTGAAATCGTCAAGGGACTTAAAGTCCTTGAAGAGGCCGGTCTTTTAGATTGTGTCGAACTGCTTCACTTTCATATCGGGTCTCAAATTCCTTCGATTCAATCAATCAAAGCCGCAATCAAAGAAGGTGCACAGTTTTTCACTGAGATCACCAAGATGGGCGCACCTCTTAAATACATCGACGTTGGGGGCGGACTTGGAGTGGATTACGACGGGTCCGGAAGATCGGACAGCTCGATCAACTACTCAGAACAAGAATATGCCAATGACGTGGTGTCGATTCTTCAGTCTATTTGTGACGAGAAAAAAATTGATCACCCATCAATCATTTCTGAATCAGGTCGATCACTGGTCGCCCACTCCACCGCACTGATTTTTGATGTTCTTGGAAATAACGAACTGAAGGTCAAAGATCTTCAGCTTTCTCAGCCTGAAAAAGAGTCTCGCTTGGTGCAAGATCTTTACGATATCTATAAGTCTCTCGATCTGAACAACTTGAATGAGTATTACAACGACTTGGTCGAGAAGAAAAAAGACACTCTTCAGATGTTCACTTATGGAGTGTTGAACTTAGATCAAAGAGCGAAAGCCGAAGATCTGTTCAGAGCCATTGCAACCAGAATGTTAGATCTTTCCCGAGGCAAAGAAGATCTTGAAGATATTCGTTATTCACTCGAGAAAGAATTATCTGACACCTATTACTGCAACTTTTCAGTGTTCCAATCACTTCCTGATTCGTGGGCTTTAGATCAGCTGTTCCCGATTCTTCCGATTCACCGGCTGAATGAAAGACCTGATCGAAGAGCGACTTTAGTGGATCTGACCTGTGATTCTGACGGACAGATCACTGAGTTTATCGATATTGAAACTGGGGGCACTCAACCTTACCTTGAAGTTCATTCATTAAAACAGGGCGAGCCCTATTTAATGGGAGTGTTCATCACTGGGGCTTACCAAGAAATTCTTGGGGATCTGCATAACCTTTTCGGTGACACTGACGCTGTCCACGTTTCTATGACAGGCGAAGATGGAGGTTACTCTGTTGATCACGTGGTTGAAGGTGATGAAGTTCGCGAAGTGCTGGCTTACGTTGAATACTCAAAAGGCGATCTTATTGAACGAGTTCGTAAGGCCACCGAAACTGGGATTTTAAACGGCTCTATTTCAAGAGGCGAAGCAAAACTATTACTTCAACATTACGAGCGCGGCCTCTCTAGTTACACCTACCTCACCGAAGAAGAATCTGAAGCACCTAAATTTCATATGTCCACGAAGGAGAACCATGGGACCAATCAGCGAGTTTATTGAGTCGAATTACCTTCACTTTAACGCTGCTGCTTTAAAAGACGCTGCAAAAGGATATAAATCCCACGTCGAAGAGGGTGGCAAGATGCTTGTGACCCTTGCTGGTGCAATGAGCACCGCCGAGCTGGGGATCACTTTAGCCGAGATGATTCGTCAGGACAAAATCCATGGAATCAGCTGTACGGGGGCCAATCTCGAAGAAGACGTATTTAACTTAGTCGCCCATGATCATTACGTGCGAGTTCCTGAGTGGCGTGAGTTGACCGTCGATCAAGAGATGGAGCTTTTAAGTCGCCACCTCAACCGCGTCACTGACACCTGCATCCCTGAAGAACAGGCCATTCGAAAACTTGAAAAACCGATCTTAGCGGCGTGGGAAAATGCCTCTAAAAGTGGAAAAAGTTATCTTCCTCACGAGTACTTTTACCAGATTCTTCGCAGTGGCGATTTAAAGTCGAGCTATCAAATCGATCCAAAAAACTCTTGGATGCTTGCCGCTGCGGAAAAGAATTTGCCAATTTTTGTACCTGGTTGGGAAGATTCAACCTTAGGAAATATTTTTGCCGGCCGAATGATTGAAAAGAAAATCGACCGCGCCTGTTTGAAATCTGGTGTGGATTACATGGTTGCTCTGGCCGAGTGGTATATGGCCAATGAAAATCAAAAAGGCATTGGGTTTTTCCAAATTGGTGGCGGAATCGCCGGGGATTTCCCGATTTGTGTGGTTCCTATGCTTGAGCAAGATTTAGAAAGACGCACTCCAAAATGGAGTTACTTCTGTCAAATCAGTGATTCAACGACCTCTTACGGATCCTACTCAGGAGCCGTTCCAAACGAGAAAATCACTTGGGGTAAACTCGAGAAAGCATCGCAAAGACACATTATCGAGTCTGACGCTTCTATTGTCGCTCCGCTTGTTTTTTCATATGTCCTTGGAAAATAAACTGATCACGAAAAAGCCGGTGACTCAGTTGTGCTTAAGTCCTTCTTGGGGAGGACTTGAGATGTGCACTCTGAGGCACGCGTTGTGGTTTAAAAACGCGGGCTATCCTGTTTCGGCCGTTGGTCTTAAAGGTTCACCCCTCGAAGAAGCTTTCGAAGAGCAGGCCATCCCTTTTTTGGCGCTGACTGAAACCGGTTATTTTTCACTTAAAGACTCTTTGGCTTTACGACGCTTTTTAAAAGCTCAAAACACTTCGACACTGTTTTGTCATCATCTGAAAGATCTTTGGCGTCTTCGAGTTGCATTGATTGGAATGCCGCGAATTCAGGTCATTGGGTTCGCAAGGATGTTTCTTAAGAATGTGAATAAGAAAGATTTTCTTCACACCTGGGTGTATTCAAGAATGGAAACATTGGTATCACTCACCGATGTTCAAAAATTAAGTCTACTGAAGTGTCTTCCGGTCAAATCATCAAACATTAAAATTATTCCTGATTCGGTCGACACTGAAGAATTTCATCCGGGCAAAAGAAATGAAACATTTCGCACGCAAGTCTTCGGACTTCAACCTGGCGAAAAGGCAGTTGGGCTTGTGGGGCGCATCGACCCTCAAAAAGGATCTCGAGAGTTTATAGAGTCTGCCCATGCTCTGAGCGAGAAACACTCTCAGCTTAAATTTTTTCTGATTGGCAAAGAAACGCCAGACACTCCAGGGTTTGAACAAAAATTGAAGGATTATGTTTCAAAGAATAATCTTGAAAGCCGAGTGATTTTTTTGGGTCACCGCAAAGATGTGGCCGACGTGATCGCAAATTTGGATCTTTTTGTGATGCCTTCGTATGAAGAGACTTTCGGAGATGTGTTGATCGAAGCAATGTCTTGCCAAGTGCCGAGCATCGCGACTGCTGCTGGCGGTCCGTTAAATATCATCGACAACGGCATCAACGGACTTCTCGTTCCACCAAAAGACGTCTTTAAACTCACCGAGGCGATTGATCGAATTCTAAGTGATTCTGTTTTGGCCCAAAAACTTGCAGTCGAAGGCCGAAAAAAGGCCCTCAAAGTTTACGAAGAAGAAAAAGTCTTCTCAGAGATCAAAGGATTAATGAGGGCCTAATCCCTAGTTCGAGTGATTAAGCCTTGGCGCTCGAGTTCTTGAATCTCTTCTAAACTCATACGTCGTAAATCATACCCATATGGATTTTGAATCACGCTTCTTGCTGGAGGGGCAGAGAAAAACCCTCTAGCTGGCGCTTTTGGAACTTCGATGATTTCAAGTTCAGCCCCACGATAAACTCGCACTTGAGTCTCTTTTTCGAAACTTTGCTTCCTTGGGGTGGGGCGTGGCGCCACATCTGGAAGATCTTGAGATTCATCCGGAAGCTCTTCGACGACAGGTGTTTCGACGACGGGCTCCTCAGCGACCGGAGTATTAACGACTGGCGCTTCAACCTCGGGTTCTTCAACCTCGGGTTCTTCGACGACAGGGACTTCAACGACGGGCACAGTAACGGGCGCTTCAGGATCTTTGATCTCTGGGATATATCCAACGTATTCCTTGTTCGCCACCCGATCTCTTAATTGAGAAATACTGACATCACGGCCCATCTCAGAAATAAAAAGCGGAAGGGCTGCATGAACTTCAGTTTCTGAGTGAGAAGTCCCCATCGGAGTTAAAACATAACTCTCAAACAATCTGAGACTGCCAAATCCCGGAATTAAAACCGGTGGAACTTTAACATTCGCAGCGTAAGAGCTTCCTTGTTGCTCCATCAAAAACAAATATCCCTGCTGACGGCCTGATCGATACACGGCCATCACTCCGTTTTTGTTCTCGTTATAGGTCTTAAACTCGGCTTGAGCTTGGCGCTGATCTCCGCAGGTGAGGATCGAAAGTTTCCCTAAAGTCACACTCCCTAAGCATTCGAAATTTTCCCCATCAATCATTAAGCTAAACCTTGCCTCCGAAGCTTTCCCAGCTTCCACGGAACTTAACGTCACCGGAGACAACTGCGGCGCTAGAGCCACAGCTAAGGTGCTCATCCCAGCGATCAGTCCCCCTGTTAAAAGGGCGCTAATTCCTCGACAACTCAGAAATTTATTCACAGACTCATCCTCCAGACTGTGTTCAGAAACGTTCTCGGCAAATTTTAATGACTAGATGTTCAAAACACGTGCCGAGCTGTTCAATCGATTTTTTTTTACCTAAGGTGAATCAACTATGTTGGAGGTCTTGAGTGAGATTAAATAAGTTTATTATTGGTTTTTTCATCTGCTTAGTGTCAGCCCTTGGATGCGCTCATTTTTCAAATCCTGAGCTTCCTAAAGTGCCTCAGCTTTCGCGAACCGACGCTATTGATCGAGCGTCAAGGGTGAGCGAGATTAATTACATTATTGACCTTAAAATCGGATCTGAAAAAGACAATTTTGAGGGCCAAACAACGCTGTCATTTAACCTTTCAAATGCCGACAGCGATCTTCGCATTGATTTGTACGGCGCTACCCTTTTTCAAATCACCACCAACGGTCAAGCAACACCACTCAATTACAATCAACAGTATATAACAATCCCGCAAAATCAATTGCAGGTCGGAAAAAACGAAATCTCTATCCACTATGAACGGCCCTATGCCAAAGATGGAAAAGGACTTCATCGTTTTAAAGACCCTGAGGATCAACGCACCTATCTTCACACTCAATTTGAGTCTTATTATGCAAACCGAATGTTCCCGAATTTTGATCAGCCAGATCTTAAAGCCACTTACACGATGAGTGTCACTGCGCCCACAGATTGGGAAGTGATCACTTCAGTCAGAGAAAGTAAAAAAGAAAAAGTCGGTGATAAAGAAACGAAATGGATTTTCCCACAAAGCGAAAAGTTCAGCACTTATTTGATTTCACTTCACGCCGGACCTTATTCCACATGGGAGAAAAAAGGGAAGATCCCTTTGAGACTGTTCGCTCGAAAGTCATTGGCTAAATACGTTCAACCGGCAACTTGGTTTTCGGTCACTGAGCAAGGATTTGATTTCTTTAACTCTTATTTCGGTTACGCATACCCTTATAAAAAGTATGATCAAGTGATCGCGCCTGAATTTAATTCTGGCGCCATGGAAAACGTCGCTGCAGTCACTTTTAGCGAAAGTTTTATTTCACGCGGCGATTACTCAGATCAGATACTTCGTCGGCAAGCAAACGTCATTCTTCACGAGATGGCTCATATGTGGTTTGGAAATCTTGTCACGATGAAGTGGTGGGATGACTTGTGGCTGAATGAAAGTTTCGCGACCTATATGGCTTCGGTGGCAATGTCAAAGATGCCAAAATTCAAAGATGTCACCTGGCAGGATTTCAATAGCACAAAAAGTTGGGGATACTGGGAGGATCAGCTTTCAACCACCCATCCAATCCTTGCAACCATTGACAACACAGACCAAGCTGGGGCTAATTTTGATGGCATCACTTATGCCAAAGGGGCCGCCACTTTAAAACAACTTCACTATTACATCGGGGATCAGTCTTTTAAGGCTGGGCTTCAAAGTTATTTCAAAAAATTCGCAGAAAAAAACACCACCCTCTCAGACTTTGTTCAGTCTTTAGCAGAGGCCTCACAGACGGATCTTCAATTTTGGACGCCTGAGTGGTTAAAGACCGCAGGACTGAACACCGTCGAAGCCAAGTGGGCTTGTGAGGGCAACTCCCTAACAAGTTTAAGTCTTGTTCAAACAGCGCCAGCAAATCACCCCACCTTAAGATCTCACCGGATGAATGTGGCGCTCCTTAAGAATCAGAAAAATTCTTTAAAGGTGATGAAAGCCATTCCCGTTGTGGTGACCGGCGAAGTGACCCCAGTTGAAACAAAAGGGCTGAATTGTCCTGATATGGTTTTTCCAAACTTGGGCGATCACGCCTATATTAAAGTTAAATTTGATCCGACTTCACTTCCTGTCCTTCGGCAAAACATCGCAAAGATCAATGACAGTCTTTTAAAACAGATGGCTTGGAGTTCATTGTGGGACCTGGTCCAGTCAGGTGATGAAAGCATTCTAGAGTACTCAAAAGTTCTTTTGAGCGAAGGACTTCCCAAAGAGAAAAATCCGATGATTTTAGAGCGTCTTGTATCCACCTTGGCAAGTTCTCGCGGTGGAGGGGATGTGATCAGTTATTTGGAAACCCCTCAACTCAAAGGTCTGGCTTCAGTGAAGTCCCTTCGCACTCGAATCCAGGATGTGCTCAAAAATCTGCTCTTCAATGCGAAGGGCGGATCTGAAATGCAGAAAATTTTCTTCAATGCATATGTTCGATCTGTGAGTGAACCCGAACATCTTAAGGGACTTCAAGATCTTCTTCTTGGAAAACGAAAACTTAATCAATTCAACCTCGATCAAGATAAACGATGGAATCTTATTGGGCATTTGGCGAGTTTCAATTTTGGAGATATTCAAAAGTTGGCTGCCTCAGAGGCCTTAAAAGATAAATCTTTTGATGGTGTGCTTTCGCAGAAAATAATCCAATCCACACTGATGCCTTTTGATGAAAAAATAAAGGTGATTGAAAACTTTAAAGCGTCTAGTGATCCGCGAAGCCTTCGTGAAACTCAAGCCGAGTTGAGGGGGCTGTTTCCTGAGGCACAAAGCGAACTCAGGAAAAAATACAGTCAGCGATTCTATGCAGATTTTGAAGAGGTTTTGAAAAAGAAAACTCTTCCTGAACAGAGTTCATTTTTCTATATCCTTCAGCCGGATATCTGCACTCAGGATGAAGTCACTCAGCTTGTTCAGTTTGAAAAGAAACATCATTCACAACTTGAAGCTTCACTTTCAAATGTCATGCTCAAAGTGAAGGATGAAGGTCTTCGTTGTATAAAGATTGTCGGGAAAGCCCGCTAGGACTTTCTCGGATCGTAGGCTTCTCTGACACCTTCGCCGATAAAGGTCAGAGAAGTCAGTGAGATAATAATGGCCAAGGACGGGAACACCGCAAGCCA
>FLYM01001438.1_pt1 | contig 16731 bp, 19 predicted proteins | sample 1122581 | NCBI WGS metagenome assembly FLYM01 (sample SAMEA4346789, study PRJEB14843) | hot springs metagenome | biome: Terrestrial Biome; feature: Habitat; material: Sediment | place: India | collected 2012-06-12 | depth 1760 m
CGGCGGGCGGAGGTGACCGGCGTCGCGGAGCCACCCACCGAGGGCGGCGGCCGCCGCCCCGGTGGCAGGGTCCTCGGGGATGCCGATGCCCGGGGCGGGGTCGCGGGCGTGGAAGGTGGTCGCGTCCTCGCGCCACACGAGCTGCAGGGTGGTCCACCCGGCCGCCTGCATGAGCGCGGCGAGTTCGACCTCGTCGAACTCGAGCCGGGCGAGTCGCTCGCGGGTCCGTGCGGCGAGGACGAGGTGCCACGCGCCGGCGTACGCGACCACGGGCGGCAGGGCCGGGTCGAGCTCGGCCGGGCGCCATCCGAGCAGCAGGAGCGCGGTGTCGAGCTCGTCGCCCGTCGGCTCGCGGTGTCGAGGCGGCACGGACGTGAGCGTCGCGCGTCCGCCGCCGGCCGGGTCGAGCTCGGCGTCGACGACCACCTGGCCGGCGTCGGTCGCCAGCTCCAGGCGGCCGGGTCCGAGGGTCCTCGCCAACGCAGCCCCGAGCGCCACCGTCGCGTGACCGCAGAACTCCACCATCGAGGTGGGGGTGGCGTACCGGACCCGGAAGCTCCGCTCCCCCGTCGGTGACACGAAGGCGGTCTCGGAGTACCCCACCTCGGCCGCCACGCGCACCATCGTGGCCTCGTCGGGGAGCGCGTCGAGCAGCACGACGCCGGCGGGGTTGCCCCCCGTGATGTCCCCGCCCTCCGGGGTGAACGCGGCCAGACGCTGGACCTGCACGGGACGCTCCTGCTCGGGCTCGGATCGACACGGTCGTCGACCGACCGGCCGAGCCTACGCGGCGGACGAACACGACCCGCCCCGGACGCGCCGACGCCCCGGCACGTGGCCGGGGCGTCGGGTGCTGCCGGGGGTGCTGCTGGGGTGCTGCTGGGGGTGCGGTCAGGCGTCGGTGTCGTCGCCGGCCTCGTCGACCGGCTCGTCGGAGGCCGCCGCCTCGTCGGCGGTGTCGGTCTCCTCGACGGTCTCGGCGGGGTCGGCCGCGGCAGCCGGCTCCTCGCCGCCGCCCTCGCCCTCGACGACCTGCTCGGGCAGCTCGGCCTCGGCCAGCGCCATCTCCTCGGGGCTCGCCGCGCGACCCAGGCCGGCCTGCGCGAACGCGGCCGCCATGGTCGACGACGGGGCGTCGTCGTCACCGGACGAGTAGGCGGTCTCGACCGCCGGCTCCTCGTAGGACGCGGCCGACGACGTGTCGGCCGACGGGGCCTGCGCCTGCTTCAGCGAGAGGCTGATGCGGCGACGGACCGTGTCGATGTCGATGACCTTGACCTCGATCTGGTCGCCGACGTTGACGACGGCCTCCGGCACCTCGACGTGGCGGTCCGCCAGCTCCGAGATGTGGATGAGGCCCTCGATGCCCTCGGCGACCTTGCAGAAGGCACCGAACGGCACGAGCTTGGTGACCTCGCCGTCCACGAGCTCGCCGACGGCGTGCTCGCGGGCGAACTTCTGCCACGGGTCCTCCTGGGTGGCCTTGAGCGACAGCGAGACACGTTCGCGGTCGAGGTCCACGTCCAGCACCTCGACCTCGACCTCGTCGCCGACCTCGACGACCTCGGACGGGTGGTCGATGTGCTGCCACGACAGCTCGGAGACGTGCACGAGGCCGTCGACGCCACCGAGGTCCACGAAGGCACCGAAGTTGACGATGCTGGAGACGACACCCTTGCGGATCTCGCCCTTCTGCAGCGACTGGAGGAACTCGGTCCGGAACTCGGACTGGGTCTCCTCGAGGAACTTCCGGCGCGACAGGACCACGTTGTTGCGGTTCTTGTCGAGCTCGATGATCTTGCACTCGATCTGCTCGCCCACGTAGGGGTTGAGGTCGCGCACACGACGCATCTCGACGAGCGAGGCGGGCAGGAAGCCACGCAGCCCGATGTCGAGGATGAGGCCACCCTTGACGACCTCGATGACCGTGCCGATGACGGTCGAGTCCTCGGTGTAGATGCGCTCGATGGTGCCCCAGGCGCGCTCGTACTGGGCGCGCTTCTTGGAGAGGATGAGGCGACCCTCCTCGTCCTCCTTCGTCATCACCAGGGCTTCGATGACGTCGCCGCGCTGCACGACCTCGTTGGGGTCGACGTCCAGCTTGATGGACAGCTCGCGGACGGGGATCACGCCCTCGGACTTCCAGCCGATGTCGAGGAGGACCTCGTCGGGGTAGACCTCGACGACGACACCCTCGACGATGTCGCGGTCGTTGAGGTCGCGCATGGTGCCCTCGAGCGCGGCCTCGAACTCGTCGTCGGTGAGGTCGATCTCGACGATGCTCTCGCCGGTGGAGGTCATCGTCGAGCCGGGGTCCTGCATCACCACGACGGGTTCGGCGGCAGTGCCGGCTTCGGTCGTGGGGTCGGTGGTCGGGTTGTCAGACATCGGGGATGGGTCTCTGTTCGTCGTTGGGGTGGTCAGGGCGCCGTCCGGGCTCGGTCCGCCGGGCAGGCGTTCGCCCGTCCCGTGCGCACGCCACAGCGCCCGCGGGGACGGGGTCCGGACAGGGTCGCGCATCCGGGCGGTGGGGTCAACCCGTGGGCGCGTCTCCTCCCGGGGGACGCGAGACCGCGCGGCCCACCGGGGCCAGGGGTTCAGGGTTCGAGCTCGACGAGCTCACGGAGGTTCTCGAGCATCGTGGCGACGTCCCGCCGGTACATGCGAACCACCACCGGGTCCGCCAGCTTCCCGAAGACGCCGCCGAGGCTCCCGGCCTCGTTGGTGAAGGTCACGAGAGTGCCGCCGGCGTCGGGCCGCAGCTCCCACGTGATGTGGACGTCAACGGGGCCGCGGAGGCTGCGCATCTCGAAGCGGTCCGGGCGAAGGACCTCCGTGACCTCGTTCTCGTACTCCATGACCCGGCCGGCGACCTTGACCTTGAAGGTGCTGCGGTCCCCCTTCTGGGCGGGACCCTGGGTCGGGGCCTGGAAGTCGATCATCGCCGGGTTGTAGCGCGGCGTGTTCGCCGGATCCGTGAGGAAGTCGAAGCAGCGTTCAGGCGTGGCCTCGACGTGGATGGACTCGCTGATGATGGGCACGATGGATCCTCTCTCTCGTCGTCCGATCGCGCGGGCGGCCGAGTCGCCTCCCCCGCGTTCGCAGCCCGCCGCTCGCCCCACCACCTTGCGCCTGTCCCCCGCCAGCGTCGACGCCACCGCACGCCCGGCGCGCCGAGCGGGCAGGCTGTGCGCACGCCGCCGTCCACGACCACCGCCGGCGGCGCCCCGAACACGCTGGGAGACCCCGGTGCCCGCTCCGCCCACGACACCCGACGCGCTCACCCGGGGCGTCGATGGTCTCGACCGCTGTTGGTGGGTCGGCGACGACCCCCTCTACGTCGCGTACCACGACGACGAGTGGGGCGTGCCGGTGCACGACGACGTGCGCCTGTTCGAGAAGCTCTGCCTCGAGGGCTTCCAGGCCGGGCTCTCGTGGATCACCGTCCTGCGCAAGCGTCCGGCGTTCCGGGCGGCGTTCGCTGGCTTCGACCCCGAGCTGGTCGCCGGCTTCGGGGACGCCGACGTGGAGCGCCTCCTCGCCGACGCCGGCATCATCCGCCACCGCGGGAAGATCGAGGCGGCGATCGGCAACGCACGCGCGATGCTCGACCTCGTCGAGGCGGAGGGGTCGCTCGACGCGTTCGTGTGGCGGTTCGCCCCCGACCCGCCGCCGGCGGCACCACGGGTCCGCGGCGACGTGCCCGCCTGGACGCCGGAGAGCCGGGCCCTGTCGAAGGAACTGAAGCGCCGCGGGTGGCGGTTCGTCGGGCCGACGACCTGCTACGCGTTCATGCAGTCGATGGGGCTCGTCGACGACCACGTGGTCGGGTGCCACGCGCGCCGGGGCGCCCCCGGCTGACCGGGTCGAGCCCCGCCGCGGGTACCGTCGCGAGCGCGACGGACACCGCCCGTCCGAGCTCGCCGACCACCGCACGAGGACACGTCGTGGCCATCATCCGCCGACTGCGCGACGCGGCCGCCCGGGCCGTCACCGGAGAAGCCCCGCAGGAGATGGAGCCCGGCTTCACCGTGCCGGACGACCTGCCCCGCGACTCGCTGTTCCAGCAGCCCCTCGTCGTGGACCAGCTCGGCGTCAAGGCCGTCGAGGAGCTCGAGGACGGGCAGGTCCGGGTCGTGTTCCGCGCCGTCGTCCGAGACGCCGTGGGCAAGCGCTGCCCCGACCTCGCCGTCGACGCCGAGGTCGCCGGCCCCGAGCGCACCGCCACCGGGCAGGGCACCACCGACCTCATGGGGGCCATCCTGTTCCGGATGGTCGGGCCACGCGGGACCTACTCGATCCGCATCGACGACGTCGCCGCCGGCGCGCTCGAGCTCGACCGCGACGGCTCCTCGCTGGAACTCACCACCGAGGCGTGAGCGCGGCCGGGCTCGGCGCGGTCAGCCGAGGTTCGACAGCATCGGCAGCTGCGGGGGCTGCCGCGTGGTGCGCTTGAGCTCGCTGAAGCTCGGGATCCGCGACGCCGTCTCGAGCGCCCGGTAGAAGGCGACCGCCTCCGCCGGCGCGGGCACATCCGAGATGACCGGCCCGAAGAACGAGCTGGGCTGCTCACCGTCGGGGTCGAACGTGAGGATCGGCGTGCCGACGTCCTCGCCGGTCCGCGCCAGCGCCTCCCGGGTGGACGCCTCGAACCGCTCGTCCCCGCTGGGGTCGTCGGCGGCGTCGGCCAGCACGCCGGGCAGGCCGGCCCGCTCGAGCGCGGCGACGAGGTCGACCTCCGTGAGCTCCTCGAGCACCCGGTCGAACCCGCCGCTCGGCCCGTCGGCCTCCCACGCGAGCTCCCCGATCGCCTCGTAGAGCGGCCCGACGACGGCATCGCCGTGGGCGTCGGCCGCCGCCGCGAGGACGCGGTGGGCCCGTCGGCCCCAGGCGTGCGCGCGGGCCATCGGCGCGTCGGGGTCGTCGTACGGCTCGTTGAGGGTCACCAGCGAGATGAACGACCAGCGGACCTCGATGTCCGTCTCGGCCTGCACGACCCGGACCCACTTGGAGGTAATCCAGCAGAAGGGGCAGGCGGGGTCCAGGAAGAACTCGAGGTCGGCCACGGTCGTCTCCGCACGTCGGGGGATGTCGCCTCTCCTTCGTGCCTGACGTGCCGACGGACCGCCCCCACGGCCGGCCGGTGGTCCGGGCCGCGAGGGCCGGGAGGTTCTCGTGGGTCTCGCCGTCGACCTCGCTGCGGAGCTCCTCGCCTCCCACGTGCAGCAGGAACTTCACCGTCGACGTCGGTCGCCGGCCTCCGTCTGCCGGTCGGCGTCGCCGGCCGTGTCAGTGCTTCTGGGCGTCGAACCAGGCCGTGGTGCCCACGCGGACCCACAGGTGCCCACATCTTGCGGTGCAGGTGACGATACGACGCATCCTACGGCTCTTCTGGCCCCGCAGCTGCCCACAGAATCCCACGCGCGGAACGCGTCGGTTGTGCCTGCTCCTGTGCCAGCTCCTGTGCCAGCCCGCGCTCCCCCATTCGGCCCGTTGTGCGTCGTCGAGGCTTCGACTCGATGACGCACGAGACGGGCGTATGGTCAGAGGCCTCCGAGGCACGGACCGCGCGTGGATACCTGGTTCACCCGAGACCTACCCATCCTGGACGCCCTCGCGCGCCACTACGACGATCCGCAGGCGCGCGACCTACTGGCCGACGACCTCCCGGCCATCGTCAACCGGGACCCGGACGACGTCAACCGCGCCCTGACACACCTGGCCGCCGCTGACCCGCCGTACATCCTCGGGGTGATGGTCGCCCAGGCGAGCTACCCGGTCAGGATCACCGGTGTCACCGAACGGGGCCGTCGCGCCGCTGGTCAGTGGCCGCAGGTGGCGGAAGCCCTGGCCACCGAGCTCATCGCGCAGCTGGCCCGCGCCGCAGACGCTGCCGGGGATCAGGAGCAGGCCGGCAGGTTCCGCCGGGCCGCGCAGGCACTCCGGGAACTCGGACGCGACGTGCTCGTAGCGACCGTGAGCAAGGCCATCACCGAGGGCATGCCAGGTGACCTGACGTAGGCGGTGTTCACTCGGTCGGCGGCTGCAGGCCTGTGCTGCCACGCCGCCTACCGCGCGAGCTACTGACCTGCCACCCGATGAGGCCAGCGACGCCGCCAGCCGCGGCGATCCACCAGACCGAGATCGTCGGCGTGGCTTGGGACCAGTGTGGAGCGCCGATGTTGGCGAGGATGGTCCGAGCGCGCTGTCCCGCGAGGATCACCGACGTGATGTGCCCCAGGGCGACGAGGACGCGGGCAGAGGTGATCGTCGGTAGCCGATCGGCGAGCAGCACGAACCCCCAGGCCGCCATCGCGACGATGAGGATGCCGCCCACGAGTTCGAAGTCTCGGCTGCCGGCTGCCATCGGTGCGCCGTTCGACGACCATCTGATCGCGATGGTGTCGGGCAGCGATCGCGCTCGGTCCACGGTGAGGATGGTGAGGGCGACGACGACGCCGGTGGGCACGAGAAGCTCGAACGGGCGCTTCAGCGGGTCTGGTCGCACGTCGACCATCAGCTTCGCTCTGCGGCGACGGACCGGACCGAGCGGCCTGAGGTTCCGGGTGGCGTCCACGAGCTGGCACGCTGCCGCGTGGTTGGGGCGAAGACGAGCATGGGGTTCTGCCGTTCTCACCGTTCCGGGTGAGGGTCGCTGGACCGGTGGTCACATCGACAGCGGCGGTGGCCCCCGCGGACGGACGGGCTCGGTCGTGAATCCCCATGAGGGGCGCGTCTCGGTGCTTCGCGGCCGGATCGCGGAGAGCGGCTCAGCTTGCCGCCAGCGCAGCACCGCGTCCGCGAGAATCGACGACGGCTCTGGTATCTGGCGAGCAGGCGCTGGCTCTACCCCACCGCGGACGGCCGCGAGCGCGTGCACTGGTAGTAGGGCTCGAACGGCGTTCTCCGCGACCGCCGTCTGGGGAGCCACCGCCTGCGTCCCGCCCGACACCGATGAGACCGAGGTCAGCGACAGGAAGCTCCACGCGCAGACGACGGCCACCAGGATCGCCGTGGACCGCGACGGGTGCCGCTCGATCTCGTTCCCTTGCGACGGCGAGGTCCGTGACGGTACTTCCCCAGCACTGCTGACCCACGTTGCGGGACCTTCAACCGGCTTCGTTCGAGGCTGGGATGTGCACGCGAACGGTCGCATGGTCGGGCTCGAGGTGCAGGGTTCCACCGTGGGCTCGTGTGTAGCGTGCGACGACCTCGAGCCCTGTGGGCGCGCGGTCGTCGTTCGGGGTGGGGTCCTCGAGCCGTTCGCGGACGCGTGCGGGGATCGGTGTGCCCGCGTGGCTCACGGTCACGGCGACCCCACGGCGGGCGACTTCACAGGTGACGTCCACCGGTGTGGCTGGTGGGGCGTGTTCGAGCGCGTTCTCGATGAGGTTGTCGACGATGCGTTCGAGCTTGACGGCGTCCACGTTGAGCATCAGTGATGCGCCGTGCCAGCGGATGCGTTCTCGGTCAGGGTCGTGGGCATCGACGACGCGCTCGATGAGGACCGCGATCTGGGCGGGTCGACGGTCCGCGATGTCGGCGTCACCGAGCAGAACGCCCTCGAGGGAGTGCTTGCTTCGATCGAGCAGTGCGTGGAGCGACCGCGCGGGGCGAACGGCCGGAGCGTCGGCGGGCAGGGCCGCGAGGACCTGCTCGATCAGCGTCCTCGCCCGCGCGAGGTCGTGTCGCAGCTCGTGGACGGCCAGCTGGCGAACTGACGTCGTCTCATCGGTTGGCACGTCCACTCCCGGTCCGGTCATCGCAGGGTAGGAGCCAGGGCCGAGCAGCTCCCCGAGTGAGCTCACGGGTCAACGCCGGTGTCACCTATCGTGCGGAACCCCGACGGCCGGATGAGGAGGCTCGACGGTGTACACCCGGGTCCTGCTGGCCTACGACGGCTCCGAGCGATCCCTCGCTGCCCGCCCCGTCGCGGACGCCGCAGCAGCCGCGTGGGGTTGCGACCTCGCCGTCGTGCACGTACCGGTCGAGGAAGGTGCCGGCACGTTCGACGGAACTGGCGTGGAGATCGTCTCGGCGTCCGATCCGGCTGCCGGCCTGGTCGAGTCCGTGCGCGCGACCGACCCGCCGGCGTTGCTGTGCTGCTCGAGTCGCGGTCGAGGGGCACTGGGCGAGGTGGCCTTCGGCAGCGTCGCTGCGAACGTCATCCGTCTGATCCACGCCCCGACGCTCGTCGTAGGGCCGCAGGTCCGCACGCCGGCATCGGGGCCGTGGCAGCGGATGCTCGTGTGCCTGGATGGCTCCACGACAGCCGCGACCATCTTGCCCACGGTTCGGCAGTGGGCGACCGAGCTCGGCTTCCAGGTCCACCTGCTCCACATCACCTACCCGCTCGGTGATCCGCGGATCGGGGCCCTCCACGTCCCCGAGGAGACCCGCGTCGTCTCCGCAGAGCTGCGACGCACGGCGGACGAGCTCGTGGCTGCGGGCATCGAGACGACGTGGGCCGTCGTCGAGGACACCGAGGTCGCCGCCGGGATCGCCCGCCAGGCGGCGCACCGCATGAGCGACCTGATCGCCATGTCCACCCACGGCCGGAGCGCACTCGGGCGCGTCCTCGCGGGCAGCGTGGCACGCGCGACCGTCGCGCTGGCACCCGTTCCGACGCTGGTCCTGCGGCCGGAACAGCTGCGCTGAACAGGGCGCGCCGGGCCACGCCCGGAGCTGGCTGCGCGGTGAGGCAGGTTCTGGGGTCCGAGTAGCATCCGGCATCCCTGGTCCCGTGTCCGGAGCCGTCCTTGCAGTCCGCGCTCAGCGTCGATCCGCTGCTGCTGATCGGCGCGATCCTGGCGCTCTCCGCGGTGCTCGTCTCCGCCGTCACGACCCAACGTGCGAAGCGTCTTCGCGTGCCGGGCGCGCTGCTGTTCCTCGCCCTCGGGATGCTGTTCGGGGACGACGGCTTCAACCTCGTCAGCTTGGACGATGCCGAGCTGGTCCAGAACGTCGGTGTCGTTGCACTGCTGTTCATCCTGCTCGAGGGCGGGCTGACCACCAAGCCGACCGACCTCCGTCTGGCGGCGGTGCCAGGGCTGCTGCTGTCTACCCTCGGGGTGGCGCTGACGGCGGCGATCACCGCTGCCGGCGTCTGGTTGCTGCTCGACGTGGACCTGATCACGGCCGGTCTCATCGGAGCGGTCGTCGGATCCACGGACGCCGCTGCGGTCTTCTCCATGATGCGAACCACACCGCTACCACGGCGGGTAGCGGCGCTGTTGCGCGTGGAGTCGGGGTCGAACGACCCGATCGCGTTGATGCTCACGGTCGGTCTGTTGGCTACCTACCAGCAGGGCGCCTCCGCCGGCGAGTGGGCGGTCTTCGCGCTGGTCCAGCTGTTCGGCGGGGGCGCGGTCGGCGCGGTGGTCGGCCTGGGCGCCGTGGCCATCCTCCGCCGGCTGCCGCTCGCCATCGAGGGGCTGTACCCGATCTCCGTCGCGGCGTTCGGCGCCCTCGCCTACGGCGCTGCCGCAGCCGTCGGGGCGTCGGGGTTCGTCGCGGTGTACGTGGCGGGAGTCCTGGTAGGCGCGCTGCTCCCCCGGCAGCGACGCAGCATCCTCGGGTTCCACGAAGCCGTCGCCAACGCTGCCGAGATCGGCCTGTTCCTGCTCCTCGGCCTGCTCGTGTTCCCCTCCGACCTACCCGCCGTGGCGCTACCAGCGCTGCTCGTGGCCGGCGTGCTCACCTTCCTCGCCCGGCCAGCAGCGGTGTGGCTCTGCACGCTCGGTCAGGGCTACCGGTGGCGCGAACGGACCATCCTGAGCATCGGCGGGCTCAAGGGCGCCGTCCCGATCGTGCTCGCGACCTTCCCGCTCACCGCGGCCGTGGACGATGCCGCCCTGATCTTCAACGTGGTCTTCTTCGTCGTGCTCGTGTCCGTCCTCGTGCAGGGCACCGCCCTGATGCCGGCGGTGCGACGCCTCGGCCTGGAAGCGCCCCGGCCGGCCTGGTCACCGATCGCCGAGGCGATGCCACTGGCTGGCATCGAGGTCGACCTGATCGAGCTGCACGTCACCGAGGAACTCGCCGTCGCGGGACGTCCGCTCGCCGAGGTCGCGGTCCCGACCGGCTCCATCGTCACTGCCGTCGTCCGTCGGGACGCGGTCATCGTCCCGAGCGGACGGACCGAGATCGAGGTCGGCGACGTGCTCCTGATCACCACCCAGCGCGACCGGGGAGCGCTCCAACGACTCACCTCGTGGGCCCGCGGCGAACCGTCGCCAGAACAACGCGCACGCTGACAGCCGCCCTCACCCCTGCAGGCGCGGTCGAGCCGTCCTCCCCGCTCGTGACGGCGTCCGTCACGGCGTCGTGGCGCGAGCCCCCCGTCGGTGACGGAGCACGCTGATCGTCAGCGTGAGGACCGTCAGGGGTAGGACGAACCAGGTCATCGCCGTGCCCAGCTGCGCTGCGGCGCCGTGTTCGGCGGCGTCGAGGACGAGGTAGCTGACGTAGGCCGCGTAGAAGCCCAGGAACACCGCGCCCTCCCACCGGGCGATCGTGTAGCCGGTGAAGAACACGGGCAGACAGGCGATGGCGACCGCGATCATGATCGGCAGGTCGAAGGTGAGGGCACCGTCGGGTACTGGCAGCCGTTCGGGCGCGACCAGGCCACCGAGTCCGAGCACGGCGAGGATGTTGAAGATGTTGCTGCCGACGACGTTGCCGACGGCGATGTCGCGTTCGCCGCGGATGGCTGCCAGGACGGAGGTCGCGAGCTCCGGGAGCGACGTGCCGGCGGCGACGATGGTCAGGCCGATGACCAGTTCGCTGACGCCGAGACCGGTTGCGGTCTGGACGGCGGCGTCCACGAACCACTGGGAACCGAGCACCAGCAGGAGCAGGCCGGCAACGATGAACGCCACGTTGATCGGCAGCGAGGTGCTGCGCGGTCCGGGTTCCTCGCCGAACGCTTCGTCGTACTCGGCACGGACCTCGGCGTTCTCACGTCGGCTCTGTCGGATGAGGAAGACGGTGTAGGCGATGATGCCTGCGAACAGGACTGCACCGTCGATGCGGCCGTACCCGCCGTCGAGCCCGAGCAGGAGCGCGGCGACGGAGATCCCGATCATCAGCGGCACGTCGAACCGGATGAGTTTCTGGGCGACCACCAGCGGGGCGATCAGGGCGGAGACGCCGAGGATGAACAGCACGTTGAAGATGTTGCTGCCGACCACGTTGCCCAGCGCGACCTCCGCCTCGCCGGCGTACGCGGAGCCGACCGTGACGGCCATCTCGGGGGCGCTCGTGCCGAAGGCGACCACGGTCAGGCCGATCACCAGCGGCGACAGGCCGGCGGCCACGGCCAGGCGTGAGGCACCGCGCACGAGCAGCTCGGCCCCCGCGACGAGGGCGGCGCCGCCGAGGATGAACAGGACCACGGGGTGGGTGAACATGTCGGCTCCGGCTGGTCGACGGTCTGGGGGGAGGTCTGGTCCGCACGGTGGTGAGGTCCTGGGCGGACGGTTGCGGGTCGACCGCTACGTCTCGTTCCGCTGCGGTGACCGTCGTACTCGTCGTAGCACCGTGCTCACCACGAGGAGTCCGATCGCGAGCAGGACGAGCCGAGAAGCGATCCCGGCGTAGCGTTCGATGAGGTGGTAGTTCTCACCGAGGGCGAACCCGGCGGCGATGAACGCGGTGTTCCACAGCAGGCTGCCGAGGGTGGTCAGAAGCAGGAACTGTGGTCGGGGCATGCGCGCGAGCCCGGCCGGGACCGATACCAGGCTCCGGACGAGCGGGATCATGCGTCCGAGGAAGACGGCCCGCGGGCCGTGACGGTCGAACCACGCCTCGGCGCGTTCGAGATCCTCGAGGTGCAGCAGGGGTAGCCGGTCGACGAGTACCCGCAAGCGGGCTGGACCGAGGATGCCACCGAGCTCGTAGAGCACGGCTGCTCCCGCCAGCGACCCGGCCGTGGTCCATCCGATGGCCGCGACCAGGGACAGGTCGCCGCGGCTGGCGGCGAACCCGGCGAGCGGGAGGATGACCTCGCTCGGCAGCGGAGGGAACAGGTTCTCCAAGGCGATCGCGAGGCCGGCACCGGGCGCACCGAGACGTTCCATCAGGCTCACGGCCCACTCGGCGATCACCTCGAGCCAGGTGCCGCCTCCCGCTGCCAACGTCGGGCCCGTCAACGGGACGGGTCCGGCCGGTGATCGTGCGTGCCGTCGGTCCGGGTGCCGTCGCGTAGGGCCCGCAGACTCTGGCCGAGTGCGTTGGCGAGCTCGGGGAGCTTCTGGCTGCCGAAGAGCAGCACGAGGGTGGGCAGGATGATGAGCAGCTGGGAACCGCCTGGAGATGTCACGAGCGGTCCTTCCATCGGACGATCAGAAGTCGGTGTCCATCGCCGGTGATCGTCACGTGCCGAGCGCGACGACGAGCCAGCTGGTCGCCGAGACGACGACGAGGTAGCCGATGAAGATCCGAAGACCCGCGCGTGCCACGAGCCGGACGAGCGTCGCGATCGCCGCGTACCCGGACAGGGCCGCCGCGCTGACCCCGACGACGAGCTCGAGCGGGGTGGCAGCGGCGCCGCCGGCCAGCTCGGGCAGGCTGACCACCGTCGCGCCGACGATCGCCGGCAGGGCGAGCAGGAACGCGAACCGCGTGGCCGCTGGGCGGGTCAGCCCCCCGACGACCCCCGCGGTGATCGTGGACCCGGAGCGGGACAGTCCCGGCACGAGCGCGAGCGCCTGACCGATCCCGACGATCAGGGCGTCGCGGAGCCCGATGTCGGCGAGGCTGCGTCCGGTCGGGTCGTTCGCGTCGGCGGTGTCCCGGTCGGCCGGGGAGCGACGCTCGCGGGGCGAGGTGACCGGCTCGGCGTCAGCCTTGGCGAGATCCTCCGCGGACGCGCGGGCGGCTGACGCGGTGGCACCGACCGCTCGCCGGACACGCGCGGCGCGGACGCGTTCGCCGATCGCGAGGACGGCGGCGGTCAGCAGCAGCAGCGTCGCGGCGATGCGGGGATCGTCGAAGGCCGCCTCGACCTGCCCACGCAGCGCCAGCCCGGCGACGCCGACGGGGACGGAGGCGATGCCGAGGTACACCACCAACCGGCGCTCCTCGGACCGGGTCGTCGCATCACCGCGACCAGCGACGGCGACGGCCATGGCCCACAGCTCCCGGCGGTAGTAGACGACGATCGCCAGGGCGGTGCCGGCGTGGAGCGCGACGTCGAACGCCAACCCGGGGCGCTCCCAGCCGAGGAAAGCCGGCACGAGGACGAGGTGCGCCGACGATGACACGGGGAGGAACTCGGTCGCGCCCTGCACGAGCCCGAGGACCAACGCCTGGAGCCACTCGGGGACCATCATCGGGTACCTGTCGTCGGGGAGGAGCCGTCAGCGCCTCCGGGCGTACGGCCACCTCGGCCTCGGCGACGACCGACGACGGCGCCGCGTCGTCCTGCACCGGAGGTGGCGAGCTCGTCGACCTGCATCCGGGGCGAGGTCTCGGTCCCCGAGCGGTAGGCGGCGCGAGCCACCATGTGCGCTGCGATGGGGGCGGTGACGACCTGGAGGGCCGCGGCGAGCAGGATCTTGGCAGCGTCGGCGGTGCTGTCGATGACCAGCGCTGCTCCGAGGGCCGCCGCGACGACCCCGAGGGTGATGGCCTTCGTCGCCGGGTGGATCCGGGCGAAGACCGAGTCGAACCGCTGCAGCCCGATCGCCGCGAGCAGCGCGAGCGACGATGCGGTCAGCAGGAGGGTGGCGGTGACGACCTCGAGCGCGCTCACCGGGCACCTCGACGTTCGATGAACCGGGCGACGGTGGTGGTGCCGATGAACGCCACGAGGGCGACGACCAGCATGGCCTCGACGTAGGTCCCCCGACCGGTGCGTGCGGCATCGACCGCGATGCCGATGACGACCACGATCAGCAACGAATCCAGCGCGATGACGCGGTCGGCGAGCGACCCGCCGCGGACCAGCCGCACGGTGCACAGCAGCCCGGCCACACCGAGCATGACGAAGCAGATGGTGATGACGATGGTCACGGCGCACCTCCCGCGGTGGGCGGTGGGTCGAGCTCGGGGTGGCTGGCGCACAGCTGGCGTATGCGTTCGTCGACGTCGTCGAGGGAGGCCGACGTGCCGATGGCCAGCACGAGCGCGCGTTCGAGGCGGAAGATGTCGAGCCGGACCTGATCGAGGTCCCGCAGGTGGAGCACGTGGACGTAGAGGACGGTCGGGTCGCGCTCGACCTCGATGATCAGGGTCCCGGGCGTGAGCGAGATCACGTTGGCGAGGACGGTGACGACGGCGTCGGACGCCCCGGTGACGGGCACGGCGACGATGCCCTCGTTGACCCGTTCCCCCGGGGTGACCACCTCCCAGGACACGATGGCGTTGGCCTTGAGGACCTGCCACCCGAACAGCCCGACGAAGCGCAGCACGGCGATCGGGCGGAACGCGTCGAGGCCGCCGCGCCGCTCACCGGGGAAGGCGAGCACGAGCACGCTGGCCACCGCGAGCCCGCCGAGGATCGCCCGCAGGTCGTAGCTCTCCCAGAGCACGACCCAGACGGTGGCGAGCCAGAGCGTGGCGGCGGCACGGTTCACGCGTCACCTCCGGTGCCGAGCACGGCCTCGACGTAGCGGCGTGGATCGGCCAGATCCTCGCCGGCCTGGAGGCTCAGCTCCCAGATGGGTTGCGCCGCGACCGCGATCACGAGGGTTACCGCGACGAGGCCGATCGTCGCGGCGGTCATCATCCGCGGCACGGTGCGGGGCGGGTCGTACTCCGGCGCGTCCTCGCCCGTGCTCGGTGTCCCCCAGAAGACACCGGACCAGATCTTGGTCATCGAGAACAGCGTCAGCACGCTCACCGCGAGGCTGACCGCGGTGATCGTCCACGCCTCCGCCGAGATCCCGGCACGGACCAGCGCGAGCTTGCCGAGGAACCCGGAGAACGGGGGCAGGCCGGCCAGGCTCAGCGCAGCGAGCAGGAAGAGCGCCGCCACGCCGGGCGCGCTGCGCAACAGGCCGCCGAGGCGGTGCAGCGCGGCGGTCCCCGTCCGCGCCTCGATGAGGCCGTTGACGAGGAACAGCGAGGTCTTGACCGGGATCTGGTGCGCGATGAAGAGCGCCGCGGCCGCGAGCCCGAGGGAGGTCGACAGGCCGAGGCCGAACAGCATGTACCCGATCTGGCTGACGATGTGGAAGCTCAAGATGCGCTTGACGTCGTCCTGTGCGATGGCCCCGAGGACCCCGACGACCATCGTCAGACCGGCCAGGGTCAGGATGAGGGGTGAGGGTCCGTCGCTCGGGAACAGCAGGGTCTGGGTCCGGATGATGGTGTAGACGCCGACCTTCGTGAGCAGGCCCGCGAACACCGCGGTGACGGTGACCGGAGCGGTCGGGTAGGCGTCCGGCAACCAGAAGAAGAGCGGGAAGATGGCGGCCTTGATGCCGAGCGAGACGAGCAGGAGGATGCCCAGCGCATCGGCCACCGCCGGATCGATGCGGGTCAACCGGGCCGCGACGTCGGCCATGTCGAGCGAGCCGGTCGCGGCGTAGATCAGCCCGATGGTCGTCACGAGGAGCGTGGAGGCGAGCAGGTTGATCACCACGTAGGTCATGCCGGAGCGGATCTGCTCGGCTCGTCCGCCGACGGTGATCAGCACGTAACTGGCGGAGAGCATGATCTCGATGGCGACGAACAGGTTGAACAGATCGGCGGTGAGGAAGCACGCGCTGACACCAGCGGTCAGCACCAGGTAGAGGGGGTGGAAGTAGGAGGACCCCTCGTCATCACGGGGCTGGGCGATGGCGTACACGAGGACGGCGAGGACCGTCACGAGGGAGATGAGCAGCAGGAGCGTCGCGAAGGTGTCGGCGACCAAGGTGATGCCCGTCGGGGCACCCCACCCGCCGAGGTCGACCGCGATCGGTCCCTCGCGCGCGACGTGCGCGAGCACCGCGCCCGTGATGGCCGTCGCCGTGGTGGTGACGAGGACCCCGAGCACCTGCTGGAGGCGCAGGTGACGCCACAGCACGACCGACAGCGCCGCGCCGACGATCGGCAGGACGACGAGGAGGGGGACGAGGACGGTCACGGGTGGTCCTCGGGTTCGCCCTCGAGGTCGGCGGGGTCGGCGACCTCGAGCCGGTCGGGCGTGTGGCGGGCGATGCGGCGGTCCTCGACGTCGTCCTCCACCTCGTCGTCGTGGGTGAGCGTCCAGCTGCGGTAGGCGAGGGCGAGCAGGAAGGCGAGGATGGCGAAGGTGATGACGATGGCCGTCAGCGCCATCGCCTGCGGGAGCGGGTCGGCGTACGCGGCCAACTCGACGCCGTCGACGATCAGCGGTGCCACCCCCGTCCCACCGCCAGCCATGAGCAGGAGCACGTTGACGCCGTGTCCGAGCAGCGCGAGCCCGATGACGATGCGCGTCAGGGTCCGCTGCAGCAGCAGGTAGGTCCCGGTGCCGAACAGCACCCCGACGATCAGCGCGAGGGAGACGATCACGGCGTGCGTACCTCCTCGCGCCCGAGGGAGCGCAGGAGGGCCAGCACGAGGCCGACCACGACCAGGAACACCCCGATGTCGAAGGTCAGGGTCGTGGACAGGTAGGCGGACCCGAGCACGGGCAGCGGGACCTCGACGCTCAGGTGCCCGAGGAACGGTCCACCCACGAGCCAGCTCGCCCCCGCGCTGGCCGCAGCGACGAGCAGGCCGCCGCCGAGCAGCGCCTCGGCGGGGACCGGGACCGCG
>FLYM01019289.1_pt2 | contig 16731 bp, 17 predicted proteins | sample 1122581 | NCBI WGS metagenome assembly FLYM01 (sample SAMEA4346789, study PRJEB14843) | hot springs metagenome | biome: Terrestrial Biome; feature: Habitat; material: Sediment | place: India | collected 2012-06-12 | depth 1760 m
TGGGCGGGTTAATTTATAAAGTGATAATTTCGAGCTCGGCCCTAAAGCAAAGTGATTTCAAGATCTTAGGACTTTCTAGAGAGACTTTTAGAGACCATGAAATTTAAACAATTCGAGCGACAATTGTCGGCACTCGTCTTGCTATATAAAGCTTTATAAAAATGAATTGTAAAACGAGTGTGGGTGGATGGGCGCGGCTCTTCCCGCTTGGAAAGTCCAGTGAAGGAGTACCGGTGAACGACCAGGTGAAGTTTGTTCTAAAGATTGGTGGAGCAGCCCTTATAGGACTTTTACTCTCAAGTCCTGCCACAGCTGAAGCAACTGAAAAGATCGAATGCACTCTCTCTAAAACTTCTCAATTCTCGTACACAAAACTGAGCGTCGATAAAGTGAGCCCAAGCGAAGCTTTAGTGACTTTTGAAACTCCAAGTGGACCGATCAGCGACAGTTGCGTTCTTGTGAATGATAAGGTCGATGTCACGGTGATCCAATGCTTGGCCCCTCACGGACAAATCGATGTGATTATTAAAGGTGATGAGAGCTACGTTGAGCATTTGGCTTTTGCCAAAAGCGGAGCCGTTTACCAAGATGAATCCTCATTAGAGTGCACTCAGTAAAGGCCCGGACTGACAAATTTCTTTTCTAAAAATTGAAAGCCCAATTGAACCACTACGGCCATAATGCAGACCGGAATCGCCCCTTCCATAATTGTTGAATAATCATTCAAGGCCAATCCCGCCAAGATCGGTGTTCCAAAACCACCGGCACCGATAAGGGCCGCAAGAGTCGCCGTTCCGATCGCAGTGATAGAAGAGGTCTTTATACCGGCAAGAACATAAGGAAGCGAAATAGGAATTTGCACATACCACAGGGCTTGCGCTCGGTTCATTCCAAGTTGTTTCGCCATATCTAAAAGTGTTCGGTTCACCAGCGATAAGCCGGTGTAGCTGTTCACGACAATCGGAAGAAGTGCATACAGCACCAGCGCAACGATTGACGGAAGAAATCCCACTCCCAAAAATGGAATGAGAAAACACAGCAGCGCAAGCGAAGGAATTGTTTGAAAGCCAGAACTGAGAAACATGACGAACTGTCTCATCGTGTTGTTTAAGGTCGCCCCGTAAGCCAAGGGAAAACCAATCAGAATGGCAAGAATCACTGAAACTAAAACCAAGATCGTGTGTTCAATTCCATAATTCTGAATTCGCCTTAAAACTCCTCGGTAAGGTGATGAAGACTTTCCGTTTAAGACGCCATTTTTAAAAAGCACCTCTCGGCGAGTGGTACGCTTTTCCTCAAGATCTGAGTTCATCTGAATCATAAGCTCTTCACTGAGTTTTCCTTCCCACGCGAGAGCGGCACTCCATGCTTCGGGATTTTGTTCGATAAAATTGAGCCGCGTGAACCAGACCGCTTCATATTTAGGAAAAAACTTTTGATCATCTTCGAGAATCACAAAATCAAATTTTCCTAGCTTTCCATCAGTGGTGTAAGCGTCGGCCAGATCGATTGAACCTTGAGCCAAAGCCTCATAGGCTAAGCTGTGATCCATGGCCTTCATCGCCTTGAGATCTTTCAACTGATAGTGTTTTTTAAGTGCAAAAAAACCATCACCGCGCTGAAGAAACTCATGATTGAAACCCCCCACCAATTTGTCGGTGACTTTTTTAAGATCCGAGATTGATTTAAGTTTATATTTATTTGCTGTTTCTCTTCGAACAATCAACGCGTAGGTGTTGTTAAAACCTAAAGAGGAACTTACTTTAAATCCAAGTGGCTTGAGATGGCCATTGAGCTCATCGATAGACATATCTGATTCATTTCTTTTGAGAATCGCTTGAACAATGGTTCCCGTATATTCGGGATAGATATCGATGGCTTCACTCTTTAAGCTTTCAAGAACAAAACCTGTGCCTCCCATTCCAAATTTAGCTGAAGTGCGAATATTTTTTTGCTCGAAAGTTTCGACTAACAGTTGAGCCAAGATAAAGTTTTCAGTGAAATTTTTTGAGCCCACAACAACCTTTTGGTCCGAATGAGCCGTGAAGCTGAGTGCTGCAAAAATTAAAAGAGTGAGCGTTTTCATAATTGAGCCGCTATAAAATCATTCACAAGAAGTGAGTTTGGTTGTTGAGAAAGTTCTTGATAAGTCCCTGATTCTTTAAGCTCGCCATTTTTCATCACCAAGATCTGATCCCCTAAAATTTTGGCTTCAAGTAAAGAGTGGGTCACGATGATGACAAGTTTCTTAAGTTGCGAAAACAGGATCGACCACTCTTTAAGAATTTCAGTTTTAGTTTTCATGTCCAAGGCAGACAGGGGTTCATCAAATAAAAATACGGGCTGATTTAGAAACATACATCTCATCAAAGCCACTCTTTGTCTTTGGCCCCCACTCATCTCAGAAGGATATTTATTGAGATGCTCAGCAGGCAGACGCACAAGATCCATCATCTGCTGAACTCTTTCATCAATTTGTTTTGCATCCCAACCTAAAAGTTTGGCTTGAAGACTGACATTTTGTTTCACACTGAGGTGGGGAAAGAGCCCATAGCTTTGGGGCATAAACCCAACTTTTTCTGAAAGGGCTTTGAGATTTTTCTCTTCCACATTGATTCCATCCACAGTGATTGATCCCTGATCAAGCGGAAGTAAGCCGGTCAGGGCGCGCAAAAGCGTGGATTTTCCAGAGCCGCTTTCACCAAGTAAGGCGTAGACTTGGTTGTGCGAGAACTCATAAGAGATTTCATTGAGAAAAAAGGACTCTGAAAGCCTCACCGAAGCTTTCTCGACGCTGATTTTTGATTTGGACATCAGTTAGCCCTAACAGACTTCAATTGATGATTCCCGGCTTTTATTTAGGGTGAAGTAATCACAATAGCGCCCTTGGTCGAGGTCTAGAAATTCGAGTGATTTAAATATTTGTATGTAATATCAATGTGTTACAAATTCGGTCTGGATCCAAGCCCACACCTCACTTACACTTGACTTACACATTACTTACACGTAAATTTTTTCACATGGCAAAGAACACTGACAACACCACAGCTCTTCTCACTCCCAACGAACTTAAAGTTTTGGGATTTATTGAAACTTCTTTGAAGGAGAAGGGGTTCTCACCTTCTTTTCAAGAGATCAAAGATCACTTTGGTTTTGCGTCCTACAACTCAGTGCAACGCTATGTGAAGCAACTTCAGAACAAAAAATTTCTCTCGATCCCGGCAGACAACTCTAAACGAGCTCTGCAAGTTTTGAAGTCCCCTGATACGTATTTAAGTTTGCTGAAAATGAATTCAGCAATATCCCGAACCCAACCCTTAAAGAAAGAGGCTCTGCTTAAGGAAGTGTCTCCTCCCCTCGCAGAGTCTCTTTCTTTACCATTATTAGGGCGAGTGGCAGCGGGCGCTCCCATTGAAGCTTTTAATCATGATGAATTCATCGATGTCCCCGTGTCTCTCGTTCGATCTGCAGCAAAAACTTTTGCACTTTCTGTGCAAGGTCTTTCAATGATTGATGATGGCATTCTGGATGGGGACGTTATTCTTGTTCAGAAACAAAGTTTCGCCAGAAACGGTGAAACCATTGTGGCTATGATTAACAATCAAGCCACAGTGAAGAGATTTTATTTACATTCAAAAAAAGATATCCACAGCTTTCCACAGAGTCATACACATTTTGACGAAGACTCTCCACAAGTTGAATTACGGCCTGCGAACTCCAGCATGGAGTCCATGTGGTTTTCACCGGGAGATGTCGATATACAGGGAATTGTTGTGGGCCTGATTCGCCGGTTCTAAGTTTGGCGTAACACTTATATTGTCGAAGGAGAAAAGTCGTGCACCGATTTTCGGAGCAAGGGCATTGCTTTAACTTTTTAAAGCCCGATGAGATCAAAGCTCACGCCGGTCTTTCAACGGGCAGTCACTCTTTGGATCACTTTCTTTTATGGAAGGGCATTCCAAAGGGCGCCTTGTCTTATTTGAGTGGACACAAAGGATTAGGAGCAACATCGCTTTGGATACAAACGGCCACTCAAATCACTCAAGTTAAAAAACATGTGGCTTGGATTGAAGACTCTCACACAAAGTTAAATCCTTGGACCCTAAAAAAACAAAACTTAAGCCTGTCTTACTTATTTTGGGTGAGCACACCGAAGGATTTAAGGCAAAAGCTGTGGGCTCTTCAAGAATTGATCAGCATCGATCTATTTGAAATGGTCGGGTGCTGTTTAGGTAAGGATTTTCTTAAGGACCATCAACTCTTGAAACTTAAACGTCTGGCTCAAAGACATCAGACGGCCGTCGTTTTCTTGAGCGAAAGGCCAATGATCCATTCTTATCTGTCTTTTTCCATCAACTTTGAAAAGAAACAAGCCGTGATTTTAAGAGCCCTTCATCGCCCCACCCCCCACCCCATCGAGAGGAGAGAAATGCATGCGCACACTTTGCCTGAATTTATATCGGAAAGAGAACATCTCAACCGCCGAGAACTTTCTGGTATTTAGCCCTCGCGTTTATTACCGCGATCCAGGCTTGATTTTTCTAGAAGTTTCCACAACGGCTCCGGTTTTTGGCGGCGAAAAAAATTTATTTAAAGAGGCTTCGAATCTTGCCCGTGAGTTTTTTCCAGAGGCTCAAGCCGCTATTGCTGATTCGCCAGCGGTGGCTCAACTTTTGTGTGAAGAGAAGCCCTTTCATATTGCAAAACCCAACGAAGAGCTTGATGAGCTCAACGACGCTCCTCTTTATCGACTTAAGGATCTTGAAGGACTCATTGCATGGAGCTCAACTCGCGAGGTTGAGCAAATTGTAGATTTTTTTTCCAACTTAGGAATTCAGAAAATTGGGCAGATCAGACAATTTGAAATCGACTCACTCAGGGAGAGATGGAATGAAACAGGATCGCTGTTATGGAAACGACTTCATGGATTGGACCGACAAGTTATATCCCCTCTCATTCCTTCAGAGAGTTTGGAGGATTACGTTCACTTGGATTTCTCTGTGTCTCATCTTCCTTTTTTACTTCACTGCTTAGAGAAAAGTTTGAAAAGATTGATGAAAAGACTTGAGGGTCGTCAAGAGGTGGCACAAAAGATCACCTTACAACTTTTTTGCGATTACTCAGGCCAATGCCATCTCATTGAGCTCTCACCAAACTCACCAAATCGAGATTTAGAACTTTATTTAAAACTTCTCGAAAATAAAATGAGCGAAATTTCTTTAGAGAATCCAATCAAAGAATTTAAAATAGAGGTTCTTTCAAGCGCCTCAAAGGTTCAACAACTCGATTTCTGGGAACCACGACAAAGAGACTCTGACAAACTTAATCAAGTGGTCAGCCTTTTTAAACAAGCTTCATTACATACGGGCTATCTCTCGCCTAGAGATGAAGTGTTTCCTGAAGATTCATGGGATCTATTAACCGAGTTTGAAGATCAACTTGAGGTCGACGATGTGATTGAAGTGTCCGGAAAATCTTTAAGACTTTCCCCCTCTTACTCAAAAGAAATCTCTTCAGCACCAAGACCTTCTCAAATTTTGAGTTCACCTAAACATCTGTCCTCAAAAGAGGTCGACCGCTTGCAATTCTTAAGCTCTCATCCGGTCGAGCGACTTGAAGGAAGCTGGTGGGAAAACACCAGAGGAAGGGACTATTTTTACGCCTTATCTTCGACCGGTCAGTTCTTATGGATTTATTTTGATCGTATTGTCCAAGAGTATTTTCTGCATGGCTATTTTGATTAGCCCGCTTTTGATTGAGGAATGAACCTCCCCACACACTCCCCCACCTTTCCCTCAACTGCGCGAGGTCTTCAGACGACCTCGACAGTTCTTTTTGCCGAACTGCTTGCGAGATCAAACTTTTCATTTCTACAAGGGGCCTCTCACCCTGAGGAAATGGCCATCCAGGCCCAACGCTTAAAATATAAGGGGTTAGGTATTTGTGATTTGAATGGCCTTTATGGAGTGGTCCGAGGATTTCAGGCCATTGAATACCCTTCAAAGTTTCTTATAGAAGAAACTTTCGATGAAAAAATAAATTATCATGTCGGGTCGGAACTTTTAATTCGCATCGAAGATCATGAGCCCCTGTCTCTTTGTTTGATCCCCATAAATAAAGAAGGATATTTCAATCTTTGCCGCTTAATCACCTTATCAAAAAGGCGCAGTCCCAAAGGATTTGCGGACCTGACCTTAGATGATCTTTCAAATTTCGCTCATGAACTTTTCGCATTTCCATTAGCTCCGTGGAAAGAAGAAATACTTTTAAAACTTCAAGAGATCTTCGGAAGTCATATTTATCTTCCGGTGGTCAAAGATTACACTTGGGAAAATCGAAAACACTATGATCAGGCCTTAAACCTTGAGGCTAAACTTCACATCCCCATCATTGCCACTCAAAGACCTTTAATGCACGCTCGAGAAAGAAAACCTCTGTTAGATGTTCTGACTTGCATCATGCATCACACCACTCTTGATGAAGCCAAGACCAGGCTGGCTGCGAATTCAGAACGTCATCTTAAACCTCTTTCTGAGCTAAAAAATTTATGGAGTGATCGACCCGATGCCTTATTAAGAACCTATGAGATCAGTCAGCAGATTCATTTCTCACTCCATGAGCTTAAATACGAATATCCTCAAGCACTGGGCAAAAACGAAGATCCCTCTTTAGCCTTAAGACGCCTCACTGAAGAAGGATTAAAAAAAAGATTTCCGAAATTTATTCCCAAAGAGGTTTCGGAATCGGTTGAAAAAGAATTAGCTCTGATCAAAGAGCTTGAGTATGAGGATTATTTTTTAACTCTTTGGGATGTCTGCCAATTTGCAACCTCTCAAGGAATTCTTCATCAAGGACGAGGCTCGGCGGCAAACTCGGTGGTCTGTTATGCTTTAGAGCTGACGTCTGTTGATCCGACCCAGATCAAACTTCTTTTTGAACGATTTATATCTAAAGAAAGAGGTGAGCCCCCAGATATTGATATTGATTTCGAGAGCGAGCGACGCGAAGAAGTGATTCAATACATTTATCAAAAATATGGCCAAGAACATGCCGCCATGGTTTGCAATGTGATTTGCTATCGTTCGCGTATGGCCTTAAGAGAGTGTGCGAAAACTCTCGAAATCCCTTTAGCTCAGATCAATGGCTTAATTAAAAATATGGGGCGAGAGGGCCTAAGTCATATGGCTAAAAATTTAGACCTTGCTCAAAAGTTTTCGATTCCAATAAAAAAATATCAGCTGCTGATGCAAACAGCTTCTGCGCTTATTGGATTTCCCCGGCATCTTGGTATTCATTCGGGTGGCTTTTTAATCAGCCGAAGACCCATCTTTGAGTGCGTGCCTGTGGAAAAGGCCAGCATGGATCAGCGCTATGTGATTCAGTGGAACAAAGACGATCTTACGGTTTTAAAAATGCTTAAAATTGACGTTTTAGGTTTGGGTATGCTGGGCGCTTTAAGAAAATGTTTTGCCTCTCTTAAAGAAAATTACGGGCTTAATGCCGACCTTTATAACCTTCCAATGAACGATAAAAAAACCTATGCAATGATTCAAAAAGCGGACACTGTGGGCGTTTTTCAAATCGAATCCCGAGCCCAAATGTCGCTTTTACCAAGGCTTAAACCTAAAAACTTTTATGATCTAGTGATCGAGGTCGCCATTGTCCGGCCCGGCCCTCTTCAAGGTGGAATGGTTCACCCCTACATTCGTCGCAGACATGGACTGGAACAGACCACCTATGCACATCCCTCTTTAAAACCTATTCTTGAAAAAACTCACGGAGTGCCGATCTTTCAAGAGCAAGTGATGCAGATTGCCTCGAGTATTTGTGGATTCACCCCCGGAGAATCAGATGAACTGAGACGAATCATGTCCTCAAGCTGGAAAAAACAAGACCTCATGTTTGGGCTTCGCCAAAGAATTATCAATGGCATGCTTTCAAATCATATTGAACCAAAGTATGCCGAGCAAATTTATCAGACTATTGTTGGATTTTCTTCTTATGGCTTTCCCGAAAGTCACGCGGCGAGTTTTGCACTGATCACTTATGCGAGTTGTTTTATCAAATGCCATTATCCAGACATCTTTGTATGCTCTATTTTAAATTCTCAGCCGATGGGTTTTTATTCTCCACGAGCTCTTATTTCAGATGCTCAAAGGCACAAAGTTCAATTTCACGATGTCGATGTGCAAAAGTCTGATTATGATTACACCCTTGAATCAGAAATGAACGTGCGTGTGGGTTTTGTTTCGCTTCGAGGAATCCGAAAAGATGAAATTTTAAAACTCGTGCATGAACGAAAGTTTAACGGCGCTTTTAAGGATTTAAAAGATCTGATCCGCAGAGTTCCTCTTTCTAAACGCACACTTCTTTTGATGGCCTCTTCGGGGGCATTCAGCTGTTTTCAACTTTCACCCCGCGAAGCTCTTTGGAAAGTTCAAAGTCTTAACCTCAATCCTCAAAGTCTTTTCTTTACTTCTTCTTCGGAAAGAGATCAGAATTTAATTCCACAAGAATCCGATGATCAATTTGTCAAAAGAGAATATCACTCCAAAGGATTTTCGATTCACAAACATCCTCTGGATCTGTTTCGTGCGGATTTAAACCGCTCAAACTTTAAGTTTTCAAAAGCTTCGGACTTAGAAAATCTTTCTGGCGGCAGAAAGATTCAAATCGCAGGACTTATGGCTCTTCATCAGCGGCCACCGACAGCCAAAGGATTCTCATTTCTGACGATGGAAGACGAGACCGGATCTTTTAACGTCATTTTAACTCCAGATATTTATCAAAAATACAGAACTGATCTGATTTTTTATCCTTTGCTGCGCATCCAGGGATTTATTGAAAAGAAATATGGCGTGATCAATATCAAAGCTTCAAAAATTGAACCCTTAAACGATCAGCCCCCTTTTCTAAATCCCACATGATAGTGGTAGTGAGTCTGACTATTCCCTGAGCGCTCGACAACGACCGCACTAAAATTCAACAGATCGGGGGTTTTGAAATGAGGCCAATAAACCACTCCATCAACTTCGAATTGAAGTTTATGAAGACCCTCTCTCATTTCCCAGTAAATCACTGAATCCGATTTATCCGTGGCCGTATACACCAACAGGGGGACCTGCCACTGCTTTACAGTTTCACCCTCGCTGATCAGGTGTGGGCGACCAGGAGTGGATACAAACTCAAAAGAAATATTTGAAAACTGCTCTGTAAGAAGCTTTCGATGACCTTCAGGAGTCTCCCATCCCGCGTGATTGGCTCTGCGGCAGCGATACGTGCTGGAGTTCTGGTGGACACAAGAAAAACCCGAAGCTTGAAGCTGAGAAAGTTTCTCTTTATCCGCACTCGAGAGCGCACGCTGAATCACCACTTCAAGAGAATAAGATTGTCCTATCTCTTGAGAGGGCGCCCATTTACCCGACATATCGAAGGGTTCGGATAAAGCTAAAACACTCCAAAAAATGGAAGTCAAAAAAAGCGCACTCAAAGTCAGTTTTTCCATCGTATCCTCCTTTTGAAAGCCTTCTGATGAACACCCCGAAAGTACCAGTGCGACCCTTAGAGTCCACCATTTTGCATTGCAGGGCGCTGCAAAAAGGTAGCTGGTACCTTCTAAGGCTGTTAAGTTAATTTTTATGAGTCACAAAATGATTAAACTCTGCGCCACGGGAAACGACTTTCTGCTGATTGATCTGATGAAAAATCCAGATCAACTCCCTTTGCCTTCGCAAAAGGACATTGCGGCGCTTTGTCACCGAAATGACGGTTTCGGGGCAGACGGGTTCATCATACTTAAGCCGAACCCTCAATTTGCTTTCGAGTGGGATTTTTATAATTCAGACGGCAGCCAAGCTGAGATGTGTGGAAACGCCGCGCGCGCGGTGGCGCAATATTTTGCTCACACCCAGGGGCAAACGCAGTTCGAATTTAAAACATTGATTGGTGCAATTAAAGCCCACGTCGAAAATCCCGAAAGATTCAAAGGCCAAGTTTCGGTCACACTGCCTCTGTGGAAAGATCTGAAAACTCACAATTCACCTTATCAATTTATGTTTATAAATACCGGCGTTCCCCATGCCGTCATTGAGACCGAAGAAATTTCAGATCTCGAGTCTCTTAAACTCAAGGCTTTAAAAATAAAGGCATTGCCTGAGTTTTTAGAAAAAGGGGTCAACGTCACTTTCCGAACTCCTTTACTTAAAAGTCATAGGATTCAGGCCGTCACTTTCGAACGCGGAGTTGAGAACTTTACACTTTCGTGTGGAACTGGCGCCATAGCCGCAGCGGTCAGCGCCGCCGCCGGTGCAACTGATTTTCAAATGGAAGTTCGAGTTCCTGGCGGTGAATTATCCGTCAAAGCTGACAAACTCCGTGTGACTTTGACCGGCGAGGGAAGGATTATTGGGACTTGTCTTTCAGGAGTTATTTTATGAGTTTAAATGTAGAAAACTTCACCCACCCACTTAAAGTGACCAAGGTGATTCAAGAGACCTCCGAAGCCACCAGCTTCTCTTTCGAGATCCCAGCGGACCTGAAAGAAAAGTTCAAATACGAGCCCGGTCAGTTTGTCTCGTTGGTGCTTGAAATTAACGGCGAAAAAATCACTCGCAGTTATTCGTTATGCAGTTCACCTGAGGTCGATCAGGATTTTCAAATCACGGTGAAAAGAGTCCCCGGGGGCAAAGGCTCAAATTTTCTTTGTGACAAGGTCAAAGTCGGAGACGTTCTTAGAGTCACTCCGCCTTCTGGTCATTTCTTTAAGTTCAAATCCGACACCAAACATTTTGTTCTTTTTGGCGCAGGTTCTGGAATCACTCCCTTATTTTCTATTTTGAAATCAGTGCTGGTTAAGAATCCGCAGGCCCACGTCACACTCGTTTTTGCCAATCGATCTGAAAATCAAATTATATATCACAATGAACTGAACAGTTGGATTGAGAAAAACCCCACTCGATTTCAAATTCATCATTTACTTTCTCAACCAAGCGCCGCATGGGAAGCGCCCACCGCAAGAATTACTGAAGGGTGGCTGAAGGCTTTTTCAAAGACTTTGACTGATGAAGCTTTTGAAACCTATCTTTGCGGTCCCGATGGATACATGGAACTTGTCCATAAATCATTGATTGAATCAAACATTGACCCCACTCGAATTCACCAAGAAAGCTTCAACACATCCGTCCCGCTGGCTGATAAGCCCAAGACAGATGTGGATGGGAAAACTCTGATCGGCACCGCGTCCCCTGAAATGGCCGAATATTATGAGGTTGAGGTCACACTGAATGGTGAAGTGAAAAATTTTAAAATGAGACAGAAGAATTCAATTCTCGAGTCACTAATTGAAGCTGGTGAAAATCCTCCTTACTCGTGTATGGATGGAGCGTGTATGGCTTGTATGGGAAAAGTGACTCAAGGACTTGTGATGCAAGAGGATCCAGGCATTCTCACTCAAGAAAATATCGACATTGGTGAGTGTTTGACCTGCCAGGCGAAACCAAGGGCGCAGAACACCAAAGTCTCATACGATATTTTTTAATGAAGTTTCTTATTCCAAATTTATTTTTAACTTTATTTTTGATTCTGATTTCGACGACCCAGAGTGCGGCATCTGTTATCAGCTACCGCAGCACTCATCCCGTCTCGTGGATGCATGGCCTTCCAAACGGAGAGAGCCCCGGTTGGAGTTCGAAAAAATGGCTTATAGCTGAAGTCCAACATGCAAACTTTTGGAACGTTGACATGGACATCAGGGATAAAAGAAGCGGAGACATCTATTCATTCGGGGCTGATTTTGAGCAGCTCATGATTCAACTTGAGAGTGGATTTCAGATTTCAAAAAAACTCTCATTCAGTTTCTCTTTGCCGGTCGTGAGTCGATTCGGCGGGTTCCTTGATCAACCATTAGACGACTGGCATAAGTTTGTGGGTGCCGATCGCTTTAGAAGAAATCAATTTAAACGTGGCGGAAATAACTTTAGCATCAGAAAAAATGGCGAAGAGTTGCTTGGCACATCGCAAGCGTCTGGCTTAAATGCCCTCAATCTAAAACTTAAATGGTGGCTCTATCAAAAAAGTGATGTCCCCAGGCCCGAGATGCAGGGTCTCGCTCTTTCATTTCAGTCCCGGCTTCCTCTTCGAGGCCCGCAAAGCACTCTTACCACTGGTCAGTTCGAATCTTCAGCACTTTTGCATGCTGGCACTCAGTTGCGAAGCTGGGGGTATGTTTGGGTGACGGCAGGTATGACGAAGCTCTCTGCGAATCCCATCCTTCAGGGATGGCCCACTCGGCAGTGGTCTCAACTTTACGAAGGGTGGCTTGAAATCCCTCTTGGACAAAAATGGAATCTTATTGTTCAAGCGCGCTACCAATCACCCCTTTTAGATAAACAGCACCTCGAATTTCAGTACCTCACAACCAGTGAAAAGAACCAATCTGCCGAGCGGGCGGCCTCTGGATGGAGTGGCTTAACTGCCTGGAGAGGTTCTGAATCTTTGGGCGTGAGATATAAAATTAAAAAATCCGAAACCCTAACCTTTCTTTTTCAAGAAGACTGGGCCTTTGGAGATAATGACGGGCGTAAAAACTTTCTTTACGTCCACGGGGCACCAGACGTTGCCTTGGTGGCCCAGTACCAGATAGGTTTCTAATTGCCCCAAAAGGAGTGCACGAGATGAAATTCGTATTTGCTTTAATTTTTTTACTGATCGGCTGTGGCTCACGACCCATCATTCCCGACAAATCAAATCTCGTGGTGACGCGAGAAACTCCGGCACCAGAGTGTGAAAATATGGGAAACATTATTGGCCGAACGATGACTGTCACTGGCAGTAAAGATTCCGCAGTCGATGATCTCAAAGAACAGGCCGCAAATAAAGGGGCCACTCATTTACAAGTTCATCAATTTTCTGACATGGGAACGGCCGTTACAGGGACCATTTTCAAATGTCCCTAATCGCAATTCTTTCGCTCGTTATGGATCCCTTGAATGATGTGGTCACATCGCTAGATGTGGACATGCCCATCAAAAATCAAAGCTATAACTCAAGAGACTTTGAACTTCAGAAAAAACACCATCCTGAAATCGCACCTTTGGTGACTTCAAAAGACCCTCAAGTGGTCTTTGAAAAAGCGAATGAGCTTGCCCAAAGTTTTCCAGAATTTAAAGTCACTCTTTCCGATGAAAAAAATAAAGTCATTCAGTGCCTTGCCACGACAAAGTTGATGAGATTCAAAGATGACGTATTGATCAAAGTGATCGCAGATGATGGTCAGACAAAAGTGCACATGAGATCACGCTCGCGAGTGGGACGCAGTGACCTCGGAAAGAACGCCGAAAGAATTAAAACTTTTTTGGATCTTTTGGAAAAAAGGCTTGGGCCAGAAACAACTTAAGCCTTCGAATCGCCTCTAAAGGAATTTCATGCTCGCCGTTAAAAGCATAAAACTGAATCGGGAACTGATTTTTTCTTAAAAATGAATCCAGCTTCTGGGCCTGGTGAAACGTCAGCACCGAATCAAATTGTCCATGAGTTTGAAACACCGGGGGTCTTTCCGTTGATCCATCACAGTATTTTTGCCACTCGTCCTTGTTACAAAGTGTTCCGGACAACGCGACCAACCCTTTAAACTGTTCGGGTTTTTTCAAGAACAAATGAGTGCAAAGCATGGCCCCTTGGCTGAACCCACCTAGGATGACCTCATCATGGGGCAACTGTGAAAAAAATTTTTCCATCTGACTGACCGCCTCATCAAGGCCGATAGGTCTGATGGCTTCAAAATCAAACCCGTCAGTCAACTGACTCATCGGAATGGGAAACCAAGCTCTTCCCATTTGTGCAAATCCAATTGGAATCTCTAAAGGTGCGTTTGGGAAGTAAAGACTTAAACGCTCATCAAAGTCCAAGGATGGGGCAAGACCTGCCAGATCCTCTGCATCAGCACCGAATCCGTGAAGGAGAACAAGCGCTGGACCATCGTCTGCACCAGACTTTACCAGGGTCTTGAGTCTTCCTATTTGGTCCCATCTGAGTCGTGACATCTTATTTAAAAGCCTCCAAAATCAGAAAAATGAAGACCATCATGCGGGAAAAGCTTTCTGTTTGGCAAGTGCGCTATCAAAAATATCAGCCCTATTGGCCAGCCTCGTTTTTTATTCTGGGATTCCTTTTTGACGTTCTCACTTTAGATCGGGTGGACTCAGCCTTAGCGCTCGCCTCTCAATTAGGATATCTCACCCTTGGATGCGCAATTCTGATTCACAGCTTCTTTCAGCAGACCAAACCCGACGATAGTGCAAACTGGGGAAAGATAAGAATCACGTTTGAGAAATATAAGACAGAGATTGTTCATTTTATGTTTGGGGCATTACTTAGCACCTACACTTTATTCTTTTTTAAAAGTTCAAGCTTAATTGTGTCTTTTGTATTTATGCTCGTGATTGCGGCGATTCTTGTGGCAAATGAGTGGTCACGTTTTCAATCTGCAAGTCTCCCCATCAAGTTCGGATTGGCCAGCCTATGTATGATTTGCTTTGCCCTCTTTGTGGTTCCTATTGCGGTCGGTTCGGTGGGACTCCTTGTGTTTTTCGCGTCACTTGTTTTTGGACTGACACCAGTTGCGATTTTTGCATATTACATTTTAAAGAAACGGCCAAATTTATTTGAACTCTGTAAAAAGCAAATCCTGATTCCAGCGAGTTTAATTACCGCAGCATTTTTATTTCTCTACGTCTTTAGACTGATCCCGCCAGTGCCCTTGTCAGTCCAGTTTATGGGGATTTATCACGATGTTAAAAAGGTCCAAGAAGTTTATCAGTTGTCCCACGAAAGACCATGGTGGCGATTTTGGCATGAGGGTGATCAAGAGTTTAACGCCCAACCTGGGGATCGTATCCATGTGTTCTTTCGAATTTTTTCGCCGTCTCGGTTTTCAGATCAGGTGAAGGTTGTTTGGCTTCACAAAGACCCGAAGATGGGTTGGATGCCCCAAGATCAAATTCCGATTCGAATCACCGGGGGACGAGACGAAGGATTTCGCGGATATGGAGTGAAATCCAATTACTTACCTGGTCAATGGCGTGTGCAAGTTGAAACTTTAGACGGAAGAGAAGTCAGCAGAATCTATTTTACAGTTGCACTTTCAGCAGAAAAACCGAGACTCTTTCAGATTGATTCTCATTAATTGAAACGGACTTTAGGAGGCAAAGGCCATGACACTCATTTATCCAATGGTTTTCTATGTATTTTATATGGTGCTCCTTGGTTTGCTGAATTTTTTCGTGCGCAAAAGTTCTGCTCAAAACAAAGAACTTAAACTCAGCTATTTTAAAGCCTACACTGGCGACGCACCCGAAAGAGTGATCGTTGTGGGACGGCACTTCGACCATCAGTTCCAGGTTCCTCTGCTGTTTTTTATCACCTGCCTTGCGAGTGAAATTTATAAAGCTGATTTGAGCACGGCAACTATGTTGGCATGGGTCTTTGTCGCTACTCGAATCGTCCACTCATTCATTCACTTGACCTCGAATGATGTGATCAAGCGCGCAATTTCATTTTTTGCCGGCTTTTTGGTTGTTCTTGGAATGTGGATTAACATTTTATTTTCTATTTAGGACTTTCTCAAGCAAAGGCCGATTCGGTGCGTGGGGTATTATGTCGGCCTTTCCGATAAATAAAACGCCCATCAAATAAATCTCGTCCTGGTTGAGTCCTAAGATCTCATAGGCCTGTGGTTGCGACATAAATCCCCCGGTGCTCCACTTGGTCGCAATTTCATTTTCCCACAGATAAAGCGAGGCAATCTGCACGCTGCAAGCTAAAGTCGCTAAGTCTTCTTGAAAAATCTGAACATTTTCATTTTTCTGAACTCCAAGAGCCACCCAGTGCGATGGGCCCTTAAGCTTCGAGCGAAGTGCATTTTCCTTGATCAATGAAAATGTCGGGTCTTTCGCTCTTTTAAGTTCAACCGCAAGCTCAATCAATTTCATGCGAGTGTCATCGTTGATGATGGTGTATCGCCATGGAAATGTCAGTCGGTGGTTGGGCGCCCAAAGCGAAAGCTCAAGGGCTTTAAACACAAGTTCTTCACTTACTTTTTCAGGTCGATATTGGTGAACGGTTCTTCTCGTTCGAATCAACTCTTCAAGCTTTTTCATAGGAAAATATTTTTTCACTATTTAGTCTGAAACGCACGGGAAAACTGATTTAAGGGCATAACGCACGAGGCACGGCTTCCCCACTCCCACAACCTCCGCTAAGCTTGCGATTATGAAAGTTTTATTTGTTTGCCTCGGAAATATCTGTCGATCTCCTGCCGCAGAGGGGATCTTTCGCAAAATGGTCGCTGAGCATGGGCTTGAGAACGTGGTCACGGCAGACTCGGCGGGCACCGGAGGGGGGCATGCTGGCGATCCGCCTGATGGTCGAATGATCGAACACGCAAAACATCGCGGCTATGATCTGACTCCGCTTCGCGCCAGACAGTTTCGTGGACTTAAAGATTTTGAAGAATTCGATCTTATCTTAACCATGGACAGCTCAAATTTTGAGAACGTCACCGCCCTCACCAAGCTCGATCCCCACCTTGCGAAAGTGAAAGCGATGACATCTTACTGTCGGATTCACGATGTCGATTATGTTCCCGATCCCTATCACCGTCAGGCCGATGGTTTTGAGCTGGTACTCGATATCCTCGAAGATGCCTGTGAAAATTTAGTTCACGAAATCAAAGGG
>FLYM01016740.1_pt1 | contig 16397 bp, 15 predicted proteins | sample 1122581 | NCBI WGS metagenome assembly FLYM01 (sample SAMEA4346789, study PRJEB14843) | hot springs metagenome | biome: Terrestrial Biome; feature: Habitat; material: Sediment | place: India | collected 2012-06-12 | depth 1760 m
TTGTGGATGTATCCACTATTTGGCTATATCTCTGACAGAATTGGGAGAAAGCCGGTGTTGCTATTAGGAATTTATGGCAACGCCCTGTGGTTCCCCATTGCCTTTTGGTTAATTGACCAAGTAGGCCCCCACAAAGATCTAACAGCACTGTGGCTATTGTTCTGGTCAATGACTCTGTTCAACGGCATAGGATACAGCGGCGCGATGTCTGCGTTTCTGCTAGAGCTATTTCCAGCTAGAATCCGCCTGTCGGCTGTGGCGCTTGCATACAACTTAGGCTACGGCGTCACGGGGGGCTTGACGCCATTTGTAATAACATGGATTTACTCAATAACGCATAATATTTACTTATCGACACTCCTGTGGTCCACTGTAGTGCCCATGATTATGGCTGCTTGGTATGTGCTTAAAGGGCCTGAGACTTTAGGCGTTAGAATTTGGGCGGAGTTCGCCACTGAGAAATTTGCCAAGAAAACTGTCACTTTGCCTGCCACAACGCCTATTAGACAGGTAATTAGCGCTTTAGTAAGCGCAGGCTCTAAATATGCAGTACTGACTGGTAGCGTTGTGGGCATTTTTGGCACGCGCTCACTATTAAGGGCTTTAAGCGCCGGGGCTAAGCTAGAAGAACCTGCCGGGAATTATGCTACAAAAGTGCCGTGTATAAATGCAGATCACCCCGTTACAGAGGTATTTGTCGCATTAGAGCAGTATAACGTTAGAGCTGTCCCAGTGTGTAAAGGCAATGAGGTAATTGGCATTGTCGAGGCTCGCGATTTAATAAACGAAGCGCTTGCGCTAAAAAGCGCATTTAGAAAAAAAGTAGCTTTGCGTTATTCGGCATACGATGCCGCCCCCAGGGAATTAATTACAATAGGGCCGGAGAAAACGCTTAAAGAGGCTGTCGACCTTATGGTAAAATACAATATTGGGTTCTTGCCCGTGGTTGAAGGCGGAAAACTACTAGGCGTGTTGTCAGAAAGCGATGTTATGAGGCTAGTAGCCCAAGGCGTGGACTTAAACACCCCCATCTCTGTGTATATGAACACTAAGCCTATTACAGTTTCAAAGCAATCTACTTTAAGAGAGGCGGCTGAGTTGATGGTTAAACACAATATTAGACATCTCCCAGTTATTGAGGATGGAAAGGTAGTGGCTGTTCTCTCTGTGAAAGATATTGTAAAAGTAATTGGATAGAAAAATTTTTAAATTTTTCTCAATATATTATTATGGAAAAACTATATAATAAATATGAAGTTTACAATAGATGGCTACAAGATTCTGACGGCTATTGGCAGGAGTTTATAGAAAAAACCGCGGGGTATATATACTGGGCTAAGAAACCTGAGAAAATCTTTGAGTGGAATCCGCCAAATCCGTTTAAATGGTTTGTTGGAGGCTATACCAACGCCGGGTATAGCGCCGTTGATTACAAATTGGGGAGGTTTGGCGACAAAACTGCCTATATTTATATAAACCCAGAGGCAAGTGTTGAGAGGCGTATTACCTACGGGGAGTTGTACCAACTGGTTTGTAGAATAAGCGCAGCCCTAAGGGCATTCGGCGTCAAAAAGGGCGATACAATTCTGGTGTATATGCCCAATAGTATTGAGGCGGTTGCAGTTCTCTTAGCCGCCGCCAGAATAGGCGCAGTTTCCAGTACAGTTTTCGCCGGGTTTTCGCCAAAGGCTGTGGCCGATAGAATAGAACTCGTCGAGCCCAAGATAATATTCACTCAAGACTACTCACTGCGGAGGGGGAGGCGAATTGCGCTGAAAGAGAATATAGACGAGGCTTTGAAGCTGTCGACTTGGAGGCCGCAGGCAGTGGTGGTGAAAAGGGCGTTGGGGGAGGAGAAAGAGCCTCCAATGGAAAGGGGCCGCGACATGTGGCTTGAGGAGTTTTTAGAAATGGGCAAACACGGCAACTGCGCCCCGGAGTTTGTGGAGTCAAATGAGCCCCTTTTCGTACTGCCAACCTCTGGCACTACAGCAAAGCCCAAACCAGTAGTACACGTCCACGGCGGCTATCAAGTCTGGATAGTCCACGGGGCTCTCCTCGTCTATGGATTATCTAGCGACGACGTGATTTTCAACACTAGCGACATTGGCTGGATAGTCGGCCAGAGTTATATAGTCTTTGCGCCTACGATAATGGGGACGACTTCAATATTATTTGACGGCGCTATTGATTATCCCAAGCCCGATCTTTTCTGGGAAATTATTGAGAAATACAAACCGACATTAATATGGACATCCCCCACGGCGGCTAGGATGTTAATGAGACTCGGCGTTAGTCATGCCAGAAGACACGATTTGTCTAGCGTCAAAAGAGTAGTCACAGCGGGGGAGGTGTTAAACCCAGAGGTGTGGAGGTGGCTGTATGAAGAGGCCTTTCAAAAGAACGTGCCCGTGATAGACCACTGGTGGCAGACAGAGCTAGGCGGACCTGCCATAGGCTATTACTACGCCCTTGTTAAAGACATGCCCGTGGGCCTTGAGTTTATGGAAATAAAGCCGGGCTCTGCGGGAGTGCCGTTGCCAGGCGTAGAAGTGGAGGTGGTAGACGAGAGGGGCAACGCCGTTTCGGCCGGGCAGAAGGGGACTTTAGTGTTGAAGAGGCCCTTCCCCGGCATGACGCCGACTTTATGGAAAGATCACAAGCGGTACATGGCTGAGTATTGGGAGCGCTACGAGGGGAAGCTTGTGTACTACACCGGCGACGCCGCTTATATAGACGACGAAGGCTACGTGTGGTTTGGCGGCAGAGCTGACGAAGTGATAAAAATAGCGGGCCATAGAATAGGCACTATAGAAGTGGAGTCGGCGTTGTTAACTCACCCCGCGGTGGCGGAGGCCGCGGTAGTGGGAGTCCCCGATCCGATAAGAGGAGAGGCCATTGCGGCTTTTGTTGTGTTAAAACCCAGTTGGAGACCCACGGAGGAGTTGAGAAAAGAGTTGATAGAACATGTGAGAAAGACCTTTGGCCCCATAGCTGTATTCGCCGGCTTGGAGTTTGTCAACATGTTGCCCAAGACTAGATCTGGGAAAATCATGAGGAGAGTGCTCAAGCGCCTGTGGACTGGAGAGCCTATTGGCGATATCTCTACTATAGAAGACGAGGCCTCTGTGGAGGAGATCAGAGAGGCAATATCGCGTTTAAAAGTGGTCAAGGTCTCTGAGTAATCCCCCTTAGTCTCTTTTTAGAGTGGCGAAGCGGCAAAGAACGGCTCACGTCCTTTAATTATACGTTTTAATGCATTTAGGCTTTTAATATATAGAATAGAGTACTATTATCTAATTTATATAGAAAATATTTATTAAAAAACAGTTAAATCTTTATTTTTTGCGTTGGACAATTTTGTGTAGGTATATAAAAATAATTATAATTAAAAATTTAAATATACATTTCTATTAAGACACGTGAAATGCGGGGAAATTGCCTCAAGGCCCGTAATAACCGTAACCCCCGACACGCCGTTAGAAAAAGCTGTGGAGCTAATGGCGGATCACGACGTTGGGATTCTGGTGTTAGTAGATAAGGAGAATCCGAAAAGGGTTGTGGGAGTTCTCTCTGAGAGAGACATAGTAAGATCTCTGGCGGGCAAGGCGCCTCTCACAGTCCTTGTGGAAAAGCTGGCTACTACTCACTCAATTATCTACGTCTATGCGGACGACCCTATAGAGGTAGCGGCGGAGAAGATGATGAAGTACGGCATAAGACACGTGGTAGTGGTAGATAAAGAGGGAGGACTACACGGCGTTATTTCAATCCGCGACGTCTTGAAAAGGATAGGGGGACTGCGGAAATAAAATATTTTCTGTTGCAATCAGTACACCTCATATGCCAAAAAAGCGCCAATGCCCAACGGCAATTACTTTTTACGTTCCCGACGTAACGCGTCTTTTTACGAACTCTACCACGTCTTTTATATCTCTCTCCACTATTTCTAATGTGGTGTATCTTGAAAAAACCCCCTCTCTGTCAAGCCCGTTGTATTGAAACTGGTGGAGATCTAAGGCCTTTTCAACTACAAGCTCTAGCTCCCTATCGCCGAGCCTCGCCGCCACTTCCTTCATCCTTGTGGTTGGCATATATGCAATGAGGAGATCAACTACAGCCACTTTCTTTTTCTGCACAGTCCTCTCGCCTGGATAATACTGAGCCAATGCCTCTCTTTTTTCAGCAGCAACAGCCGCTAAATATGCCTTTACTGCTTGGAACGCCTTGCCAGCCGCATTTTTATACAGGCCGTTTTTAAGAAATTCCTCGGCGAGCTCCGCCTCGTATAACGCCTCCTTCAGCCTATCCCTCCTATACTTATCAACATCATGCCACGGCTTAGCCAATTCGTACACTTGAAGAAAGGAGGCTGTATTTAAAAACTACAGTGTAAGAACGTATAAGGGCGCTTCTAGGAATTAGGAATGGGGTAAGAAAAGGCGGGATTTAGACATTTGCGCTGAGAACGGCGGTGTTAAACAAGCGGTTCGAATATTCCCGCTTGTAGTATGAGTACTCTTAGCAGTAATGCTCCTATTAGCGCCAGAATTGCAGCGATTATGCCCAAGAGTTTATTTTCTTTTTTAAGTAGCGCGAGTCCTAGCAGTAGGGGTATCACAACTCCTACTCCCACTACGCCTATCCAAAACGGCGCCGCCAATTCGCCATAGGCAAGGGCATAGGCGCTTTGTCTCGCCGCGATGCTTCCACCGTATAGTGACAGGCTTATTAACGCGAATATTGCTAACAGCTTTGCAACGTCAAGCGCTACGCCGAAGCGTGTAGCCGTCTTAGACGCAACTTCGTTGTGGATCATTAGCTTTACTAATGCAACGGCGCAGACCGAAGCGCTAATAATCCAGAGCACTGGCAGCAAAGCAGTATTCCAAAACGGCACGCCCGGTGTCGCAGCAATTAGAAAACCGCTGTATATAGTAATGGCGATGCCAACAAGCGCTAACAATATGTCGAACCACTTTGAGTCTGTCAGTGGCGCTATCGCCTTCACGCCGCTATTTCTAACGGCCACTAACAGCGCCAGTATTAAGCCGAGTAATAGAATTACTATTCCCACGGCCATCCAGCTCTTCGTCCAGCCGAATGTGCCGCTGAACACCGCGCTCATAATAGCAGAGGGCATATTCCACGGCCTGGAGAGATCAGCTATTACAAATACCAGAGCAAGTACAATTGATAAGAACAAAATCCAGCTAAACTCCCTCTTTCTCTCCTCAACGCCTATCCACTTGAGTAAGACGTATGCGACAAAGCCCATTCCAGCAATGCCGGCAAGCCAGAGGAACGGGCCAATTAGCCAGGGGGCCCAGATTTCTTGAAACGCCGTCATGGCCCCACGACTACGAAGTACTTTGGCTCTGTTCCTTTGTTTTCTAATAGTCTAATGTAGCGGCTTTTGGCAAGGCGGCGCGATATCTCAGATGTGGGGTTGTCAATATCGCCAAAAGCCCTGGCACCTGCGGGACACACCTCTACGCACACTGGCTGTAGGCCTTGTGAAACGCGACTTAGACACTCCTCTCCCATGCACTTCCTAGGTAAGCCGGTATCTTCATCAAGCCATCTGGCCTCATAGGGGCATGCGACCATACAGTATTTACAGCCTATGCACAGCTCGGGCCTCATTTTCACCAGCCCATCTACGTCTTTATACGACGCGCCAGTAGGACATACCGCGACGCATGGCGCATTGTCGCAGTGTTGACACTGCACTAGCAGAAGCATAGGTCTCGGTCCCCTTAATATCTCTATTCGTCTAATGTTAGAGCGTAACCAGCCCCACGTCTTGTTTTCCTTTGTATCTGAGCTGTAGTTTGCAGCATTGCAAGCCGCTATACACGCTGTGCATCCTATGCAACGGGATTGATCCCAGAGGTGGGCTAGGCGAGTCATAGCCTCCTCACTCGCACAGAGCTGTTTGTAGGCGCGCTTCCGACAACAGGCTCAACTTTCCCCGTGGTGAACCACTGCGGGTTGATGCCCTCTTTAAGGAACTGGTACTCGCCGCTTATTAATTTACTAGTCCTGCCGCCGACAAAGGCGTATGTAAACAACACCCCCGGCTTTACTCTATTTGTCACCTTTACCACAGCCATCGCCTTGAAGCCGTTATCGAGGCCCTCTAGCTCTACAACATCTCCGTCTTTAATGCCGAGACGCTCAGCGTCTGCTGGGTTCATCCAAACAGTTCTGTCGGCTATCCACTTGGCGTTTTTAACCATAACCATATGGGCGCTTACGAAGTTGTCCTTGCCGTTTACGAGGTAAAATTCGTCAGACGCTTGTGGTATTTTATAAACCGGGGGTATCCAATCTGGCAGGGGATCTATTCCATATTTGAGCGCCCTGAGCGTGTATATCTCAACCTTCCCGCTGGGCGTCCCCAGCGGAGTTTTGTACGGCCTTGTCTCATAAGTCGTCTTTTTCAAAATGTAGAAGCCATCTCTCTCCAAGGCCTCTTTAATTTCCTCAAAGTCTAATTTCCACGTCTCTGCTAATTTTCTCAACGCAGCCTCGAAGAATTTCTTCTCATAGTGTTCAAATGCGTTGTAATCGGCGTATTTCTCATCGTATTCAACAATTTTAGCCTTCTCGGGGAATGCCCTTCTAATTATCTCCATTAGCGCCCAGAAGGCGCTCCTCGCGTCTACGCCAGGAGGTGGATCTAACACTTTATGTGAGTAGCGAATCCCGGCGTGGAGACTCCACTTAATGCTTCCAATCTCTTCTCTCTCTAAAAACATCAAGTCGGGCAACACGTAATCAGACCAATCGATGTGATCTTGTGGGAGTATGTCTATAGCGACAATCAGCTCTAATTTTTGCAACGCCTTCTTGAGTTTTTCAGTATTGACATCGCGGTGGAAAGGCGACGTCGCAACTATAAACAGAGCTTTTACGGGATAGGGCTTTTCCTCTATAATGGCATCTAAAAGTGCGTCAAAGGTGGCGGGAGTCTCAGGGTATTTCAACCTATCCAACCTCTGAGCTTTTATAGGCGGTAGGACGTGTCCTATTATTGTTTCTATGCGGTCTTGGAATACAGTGACTGCACTGGGGAATTTTGAGCTTTCCTGGAAACACAAACCGCCTCTCTTGTCTATGTTCCCAACGAGGGCGTTTAAAATTAATATCGCCCTATAAGCGTCGAAGTCGTTGCCGTTTTTCGCCGTGTACCACCCGTCTTCTGCAACGCCTCTAGATGTTGCAAATTCCCGCGCTATTCTCCTAATAGTATCAGCGGGAATGCCTGTGATTTTCTCGGCGTTTTCTGGAGTGTATTTAGCCGCTCTCTCTGCCAGTAGTCTAAAAGCCGTTTTGACTTTTATAACTCCCGCGGGGGTTTGCACTTCACCTTCGTAGTCGAGCGCAGGGTCTTGGGCTTTATCGTGTGGCGCAAGGCTTTTAGCGGCGTTGTCGTATACTAAGTATGCAGTGCCTTCTTGTCCGAGGTCTTTTTGCGTGAGCGGTTGTCCATCCGGTTTTATTAAAAACGGCGCATTTGTATATTTCTTTAAAAACGCGGCGTCGTATAGCCCTTCACTGATGATGACGTATATAAGCGACAGGACAAACGCGGCATCTGTACCTGGGTTTATGGGTATCCACTCCACGGAGGAGTAGGCGAGGTTTGGCGCCCTTGGGTCTACCACTACAACTTTCACACCCTTTTCTCTCGCAACTGTTAGTCTTCTGATGTGCCCCATCGCCGCGTCTAAATTTCTCCCAATGAGCAAAATATAATTCGCGTTTTCATAATCGGGATCCACCGACCCAGGGCCGCTGGCGCCGAGTACGAATTTACGGGCCGCCGTCGAGGCGGCGTGACAAGTACCCTCGTGGCTAATTATGTTAGGTGTGCCTATAACAGACGCTATAAATGGCAAAATCCAAGACATGTGGTCGTGGTGCGTGAAGGCCACGCTTTCAGGGCCGTATCTCTGGACTATTTCTCTAAGTCTCTGAGCGATTTCATTAAGAGCGGTCTCCCAGTCGACTTCTTGAAACTTCCCCTCTCCCCTCTCTCCCACTCTTTTAAGAGGCTTTTTCAGCCTCAGCGGGTGGTTCCAAAGTTGCAACGCAGAGGCGGGCCTAAAACACATGCCGGGTTGCGGATGTTTGGGATTAGGCAAGAGGTACATCCTCTGCCCATTTCTTACAAAAAACAAACCGCAGGCCGCGCCGCATGCCGCACACGTAATAGGCACGGCTTCTACGCCAGTCTGTGTCACTTGTGCAGACTTTGCCTCAAACAGCGGTTTAAGGGCCGCCACGCTAGATGACACTAAAGCCGTAGTAACGACTAATTTTCCAAATTCGCGTCTTGATAAGTTTGTCATGTTTTTGTCGTTTTACAACCAAATAAAATTTTTTGTATTCAAAGTGAATAATTAGTATAAGTTGTGTGCACTGAATATAATGCTTAACGGCGTTATGTGCGCTTTTTTGGTTGCGATTTTATTCGGCGTCCCTATCTGTTCTTGTTATTTTGAGCAACTCTGCCAGAATTACCCATAAAACTCCCAGAAAAGGCTAAATCTCTTCGTCCACTCGTAGTTTAGACTAGGGGACTTTCGGCATATGTCATTGCCCGTGACGCATCCCCCCTATTTCCATGGAGTTCGCTGAACGTGGCCAAACCGCTTATTAAGCCGCAAACCCTATGGCGGTAAAACTTCTCAGTTTTCAGACATACGGCGAGCAGCAATGGCAACGGGACTAGACTTATATATCAATGGGGCGTTTATTACGTGGCTGAGGAGGTGGTGTTGTCTATTATAGGGCTGGCCGTGACCATAGTGGGAATGTTCGGAGGCTCGCTCTACTGGCTCGGGAGGAAATTCGCAGAGATTGATAAAAATTTGAAGCGATAGATAGGAGATTTGAGGAGATAGACAAGAGGTTGGAGGCGATGGAAAAGAGATTCGAGGCGGTTGAGAGGCGGTTTGAAGAATTTGATCGTAAACTCGCCTCTTTTGCCGACTCTGTGAGATCTGCTGTGGTGGCTATGAATTCCGCTGTGATAGAATTCCTCGGCCTTAAGGGCTTGATTACGCAAGGAGAGGCCTCTTTTCTGATCCGCGAGGTTATGAGCTCTCAAGCCATCAGGTCTAACCCCATTAGTAAAGAGGAGGCGGAATTCATAAGAGCAGTTTTTGCAAAGGGCGATATTGATAAAATCACAGTGGAGGAGCTTGAGAAAGTCGCCGAAATAGTCAAACGTTGGTGGTACGAAGAGGGGTCGGAGCTGGCCTACAAGATGTTTTTATACGTCTGGATGTTGAGGGCGTATAAGCTATTCAGCCAGCAGGTGAAGCGCTAGGCAAAGCCTTCGCAACTTAAAATTATAAAGCCTCAAATGGCTTTTCACGTGGGCATAACTTTTGCCGAGGTGGAAATCTCGGGCAGGAGGTATAGGGCGCTTGTAGATACCGGATTTAACGGGGAGCTGGTTGTCAGTAGGAGGGTGGCTGAGGAGGCGGGGCTGAGGCCGTTTAGGACCAGAGAGCGGGTGTTGGCAGACGGCAGAGTGGTCAAGACTGGAGTGGCTGTGGTTAAAATCAACGGCGAGGAGACTGAGGCTTTTGTGGAGATATTAGACGAGCTCCCCCTCGACGTTTTAATTGGCGTCTACGCTTTGGAAAGGCTTGGATACGTCGTCGACCCCAGAACCGGCCGTCTGGAGAAAATTGGGATGTACCTCCTTTGATCCGCCTTACGGCGCCCCTTTCAATTGCCGCAGTGCTATTTCCACTGCACTCCGGTGTAGCGGCGTTTGCCAGACGTACTCCTCGCCGGTCCCCAGCTCTTTATCTCTTTCAATTCGCCTTATGGGGTCAATTATTCTCGCCACTAAGTTTTTTGAAAGGAGATAGCGCGTTAATTCCTGCGGCGCTTCGAGCAGCGCGTCGGGATCCTCCACAGCCCTTTCGACTATTGCTTTATGTCTGGCCAATAGCTTCAAGTCAATGTTGTCAGCCCTGTACATTTTTTTAATTACCTTTTCCACAGACCACCCCTCGTCGCCGAGTAGTTCCACAGCCCTGGGGTTTCCCCCAGACCGCTTCCACAGCCGCTCCACATCTCCCCCTATCTGGCTTATAAGCTCTTTAAAACCCTCTTTATCTAAATTCCACAGTGTTTTTATATTTGTCCATAGGTGTCTCCCGACGGCCTCCAAGCCGACTCCCTCTGACGACGCTATTATTACAAACGTTTTATCTACTTCAATTGGGGGGTGTTCCACCACCGTCAGTGCCTTTTTTACGTATAACTCAACGCTTCCAACCGCTTGGAATACGTCGTCGAGTAGTATTGCAATGCCGCCGGCCCTCCTCACCCCCAGCCTTTTGGCCAACAACTCGCCCACTGCCAAAACGGCCTCCGCCACAGCCGCCAGAGTCCCGCCAAAGGCGTTTGCAAGCGATATTACGGCTTTTTTCACGTCGTCAGTAGATACAAGGCCCTCGTCGACGCCGTGTAGAGGAGAGTAGTAAATTACGTATTCATACACTTCTGCCAGCCTCTGGTATAAATACCTCAATAAGACTGTTTTCCCACAGCCCTCCGGCCCGTATATCAAAAGAGGCATAGAGAGGCCGCGCCTGGCCATTTCCAAAAGTTCTTCCAGCTCTGTTAAACGGTTTGAGAAACACACGTAACGCCCCACGAACCTCACGCGGAAGCCGCAGTACATGGCATTAACGGAGTGCCCAATATTCCCACCCCCAGCCCCATTTAACGAGCCACAACCCCTCTGCCCTCTCCGCCGCATCTGGATTTGCGGCCAGTGTAAAAAGGGCAAGCGCGGCTTTTCTGTTCATCAGTTCCGGCCGTCCTATCGCCCATTTGGCCCTAACCTTGACATAGCCCACCGCCGCCTCCTTCCATAAAGACGAGGTCAGATCTTCAAACTGCTCCCCAGCGGCTATGCGGCTCTCTAGGCGCGTTATTTCTCTCGGCGACTCCTTTGTGGACGCGGTCTTCTCCTCAAGGCGTTTTACCTCGGCGTCGATCCCCTGCGTAACGTCGTTTTTTATAGCTACGTTGAGAAGGGCCGCCTCCTCCAGCAGGGACTTCGCCAGCCAGGCCACTTTTAGGCGGAGGATGAGGTTTGGCAATTTTGCCGCTTTCTCCCGCAAGGCCTCTAGGGGCATGTCCCGGAGTAGGGCGAGGTTCCCCCTCGCCGCCTCTCGGAGCAATCGCTTTAGCTCAGCAGTGTCCACATCAACTTCCCCCCTTCCTGTATATAAGGCTTATTGAGTTTTTTAACCCCCCTCCTCCATCCTTACGTGGAGGAAATCATTGAGGCGTTGGAGGAGGCTAGGAGGCTGAGGAGAGAGAAAGCGGATTGGAATTTCATAAACTCATCGCCGGAGAGACACAAGGCGGCCTTAAAGTTTTATATTGAAACTGGCGACTTGAGACTTGCCCAACATCTTTCTGGATTAGATTTTGAAGACTTTCGCGAGTTGTTAAGAAAGGCGAAGATACCAGTGGTTTTGTAGGGAGAAGTAAATTTAACCAGGCCAGCCGCCTTATACGTGGGTATGTGGACATAATAGCGAAACACGGGAGACGGAGCAGAAGAGTCAAAGCGCTAGTGGATTCTGGCGCAACGTACACAGTCTTAAAGAGGGGTGTGTGAGAAGATTGTGCCTGAAGCCGCCGGGAGAAACGGAGTTTGTACTGGCAGACAGCACTGTGATAAAGAGGGCGGTGTCGGAGGCGTTGATAGAAATCCCGGGCTACGGCGAAAGGCGCTCACCAGCGGCGTTGGGCGAAGACGAGAACTTTAGGCGTAGTGACTCTAGAGGCCTTCGGGCTCGTCGTAGATCCCTTTAGAGAGCTTAGGCCTATTAGAGCTTTGATGAAATCGACGTTAGGCAACGCCCTGCCCCTGCCTCTTCTCCATTTCCCTCCTCCTCAAAAGCCCTCTGACTATTGCGGCGTACATCATTAGCTTTGGGTAGTAGTCTAGGAGGTCCTCCCTCCCAGTCGCAATATACTCCTTGTACATCAGCTTTGCTATATTTTCAAGCTCAGCCACGTCCTCCCAAGTGTATTGATCCAACTCCTTATCCAACAGCGTCTGCAACCTCTTCCTAACCTCCTCAGTGTAGTACTTCGACATAGCGTGGGGCAGAGACGCCCTTAGAGCCCCGCGTAATAAAACGGCCTCGGGGAGCGTTACAAGCCCCTTAGCGGCGAGAAGGTCGATTAACGCATTCTGGTAGTTATAAAACCCGCTTGCCAACGACTTAACCTCATGCTTAAGCTCATCAACGCGGACGCTTAACTTCTCAATTTGACTGCTTAGCCCAACTCTTATGTTGTCAATCTTACGGTCAAGTCTGTCAATTTTCCTATCGAGTTTATAGTAAAGGAGTATTATGGCAATAACTACTAAAGGAGCTTGGGCTACAAGCGAGCTGATAATTGTATCAACGTTTACCACATGTAACTTAACTTGTAAAATTTAAGCTTTTGCGAAAACACAGACTAAATGAGACACGCCGTTGGTGGGCGCTTTTGTTATGCTCGTTTTCAATTACAACGCTACAACGCTTACAAGCCAAGATCTTCGCCAAGTTTAAAAACTGCTACGTATTTCAAGATCATTTAAAATCAAAAATAACTCGCGGGTTATTCCAAGCTACACTACAACAGAGCTTTGGCGCTTTTTAACCGGGAGATCCAATGTGACGCCTTGTTTACATCTACCGTCTTGAATGTCTCATGTCAGATATCTACGTGTTAGGTGGGTGGAGGAGACTTCTTCTAAGCTGTTAGAATACTGGTTTAAAATTGCAGAAGAGGAGGGCGAAAGGGCTGGGGGCAGTAACGCAAAGCTCGCGACGCGTACAACTGTAAAGCGGACGCTCCTCCCGCTCGTAAATTATCTAAAAAAAGTTGCCATTACAGATTTAGAAGAAGCCTATAGACTAATCTCAGCCTTAAGGCGTTCCTATGGGCTTAAAGATTTATAAGAGAGGTAAGAGAATAGCTGTGTCCCGCACAACAGTCCCAGTTGATAGCGACGTGGCAAAAGAGGTTTCTACAATGGCCAAATCTCAGGGCTTTTCTGTAGTTAAACTGGCCTCTGACTCTTTAAAACTCGCCGTGGAGCTTTTAAGGAGGGGGATCACTCCGTCAAAGGCCTTGGAGATGTTCAAGCTTATGGAAAAAGTATTAGCTTTTGACGTAGTGCCCGTGCCGTTGTCGTATTTAGAGCTCGTGGCGAGGAAGTGGAAAGTTTGTGAAGACGAGGAAATTGAGAAATTTCTTAGAGAGACTGGGGAGAAATTCGGCAAGGTAGTTGCAAGTGAATTTAGAAGTTTTAGCGAATTTATGGCAGTAGTCTCACAATTCTTCTCCATGTTGCCCGTGGCGAGGCTGTCGTTTAGCAAAAGCGGAAACACGTGGAGAATAGTATTCACTACAACTGGGGAGATGTCTGTAAAATGTCTCGGCTTTTTCGCTGAGGAGGCAATAAGACAATTCGGCTGTAGCGTTAAGACAATATATGAGGGAAATACCGTGACGGCAGAAGTCACTTGCTAGGTACAATTTTTATATGTGATGTACAATAAAATCCATGCCTTCAAAATATGCGAGAATTGCCGTTGAGAGATCTATTGCTGAAGAGTTTTCTTTAAAAATAAGAAAAATAGGGAGGAGGCCTTCCGAGGTGATCTCTGCAGTTTTCTCAGCTGTAATAGACGCAGTAGATCACGGGTATGATCCACTTGATATGATCCACATTTGCAGAATAGCGCGGAATATAGGCATCGGCCGCGCGGGTTATGAAGTGGGAGTTAATGCAGGAATGCTTCTCAAGGCTTATTACAAGCCAAAAGAATTTCTTGACATTATGGCAAGAATAGGGCCCCAGGTAATGGGCGTGTACAGAGTTAGTCCCGACACATTTCGCGCAAACGATCCGCAAGTAAGGGACACTGTGAAGGGACTCTTTGCGGGAATAGGTTGTAAGAGCGAGGAGTGGCAGGAGTTCATAAAAGTAAACTGCGATTAAATTATATACAGTGTACATGATTTTTCACTGAATATACTTCTTTTCCTTTAGATGTACAAAGTGAATAACACAGTTTATATTGATTGAAGAATTAATGCAGCGTATGTCTATATCTAGAAGAGATGTTTTGAAAACAGGCATTACTATTGGCGTATTGGGAGGCGTGTCGGGAATTTTATTAAAAGCGGCGGCTGAGGCGGCTAGCGCAAAGGCCGAGGCGCCCGCGGCAAATATCGTCTCTATTCCCTCAATATGCGGCATGTGTATGGCGCAGTGCGCCATATATATCGACGTAGTAAATGGAAAGCCCGTTAGGATAAGGCCTAATACCAACGCCCCCACTAGCGCCATGGGGATATGCGCTAGGGGTGTCTCGGGCACTTTCACGGCGTGGCTCAACCCAGACGCCATTAAGAAGCCCATGGCGAGGAGGGCTCTAGTCGACTGGGTAGAGGGCAAAATAAGCTGGGAGGAGGCTAAGAGGCAGTTAATGCAGAGCCGCGGGGGGTATGACGACATGGTGGAAGTTGACTGGAAAACAGCAATTGAGATCATTGCTAAGAAGCTTAAAGAACTAGCCGACAATAACGAGCGGCACGCAATGACGTTTCTCTTCGGCGCTTGGGGCCCAACGGCGTCTATGCGCGCCGCTGTTTCCATCCGCAGATTTGCAGATACCTACGGCTGTGGTCAAATAACTTTTGACAACCCGTACTGCACATATCCCCGCTACCTCGGCCACTGGGTTACGTGGGGCCACGGACACCAAGCCCATACTGTATGCGTTGACTACAAAGAGGCAGAGGCAATACTCGTAATTAGGAGAAACGTAATTGGCGCAGGCGTGGTATCAGACACGTGGCGGTTTATGGAGGCGGTGAAAAAAGGCGCTAAGTTAGTAGTATTAAGCCCGGTGTTTGACGAAACGGCGTCTTACGCCACGGTGTGGCTTCCAGTGAAGCCTGGCACGGATTTAGCTGTCCTCCTGGCCTTTATTAAATACGTCCTCGACAACGGCTACTACGTAGAGCACTATTTAAGGACATTTACCAATGCGCCGTTTTTAATAAAAGAGAACGGGTTGCCGCTATTGGCCTCTGAGGTGGCCTGGGATAAATATAATATGGCAGAGCCCGCCGGTTTTGCGTACGTAGTGTGGGACTTGGCAACTAACGCCCCGGCACCAGACGCCGTGGCAAAGACGGCCGCGTTATTTGGCCAGTTTGAAGTCCAGCTTAGAGACGGGACTGTAGCGAGGGTGAAAACGGCGTTGACTATATTAAAAGAGTGGGTAGACGCGAATCTCGCGGCGCTTGCTAAAAAACACGGCGTGGAGGACTACTTTGAGGCCGCGGCGAGAGAGGCCGATGTGAATATCGACGACCTTAAAAAGGCGGCGGAAATAGTCGCCAAATACAGAGCGGTTGCCCCAATAGGGTGGCACGACCCCCGTTATAGCAATTCTCCGCAGACGTGGAGAGCCGTGGGAATACTCCTCGCGCTTCTCGGCAGAATACAACAGCCGGGCGGGATCTTCCTATTAACACACTTAATTATGCCGTATGCAGAGATATACACAAAGGTGTTGAAATATACGAGAAAAGATGTGCCTTATAAGACTATACGCGGCATGACCTTCTCTGAATACATCTCGGCGAATCTGCCGGCTATATACGCAATTCCGCTAGCCCCGCCGTTGCCAGGCCCCTCTGACCGCGGCGCGGCGCCAGTACCCGCCTTAGTGGAGGAGTGGGCTATAGAGGCCGAGAAGAGGGGCTACCTCTACCCCTACGACACAGTCCAAGCGCTGTACGAAAGCGTAGTACACGGCAAGCCCTTTAAGACAAAGGTGGTGTTTATAACAGGCTCTAACCCCATTCCGCAGATAGGCAACAGCAGACTAGTGGAGGAGATATTTAGGAATTTGGACTTATTAATTGTCCACGACGTTCAATTCAACGACACAACTGCCTTTGCTGATATAATTCTGCCCGACATACCCTATCCCGAGCGCATGGACCTAGCCCTCCCAGGCCCGTTTTCGCCATTTCCCGCGATCTCAGTGAGATTCCCGTGGTATTACGAAGAGTATATGAATAGATTGCAACAGGGGGAAAAGGAGGGCGAGCTTGACAAGAAGTTCAGGTCTAGAGACGGGAGGACTATATTTGAGGTCTTGTTAATGATAGCCAGGAGGTTGCAACAAATGGGCGTAAAGGCGCGCGACGGCACTGACTGGTCTAATAACATGCCAGTGGGGCTGATTACAGAAGAGGGCATATTCCCATTGACAAAGCTAAAGGCGTTTATCAACGCGACCATGAGGCGTATTAGAATTATA
>FLYM01007153.1_pt1 | contig 16278 bp, 13 predicted proteins | sample 1122581 | NCBI WGS metagenome assembly FLYM01 (sample SAMEA4346789, study PRJEB14843) | hot springs metagenome | biome: Terrestrial Biome; feature: Habitat; material: Sediment | place: India | collected 2012-06-12 | depth 1760 m
ACAGTGAGCCTTTAAGTTCGTGGTATTGGGATGCCAACGATATAGCGAGTTGGCAGTCCAGTGTGGTAAATACGAAGAGTTGCGACTATAACGTTCCAGAGAAAGGCGTTATGAGCAGTTATATTACAACGGTCTACGACTCTGGATTCGGCGCTGTGGCCGAGATCTCGGCTACATACCACGGCGGGGCAAAGAACTGGGGCTTTAACGTTTACTCCCCGGAAATATCCATCCCCCAGACATGGCCCGGCTTCACCGTGGAGAGTTTAGTAAAGCCCATGTCTGCAAATACTATCAGACCCGCTAGGCTGGATCTGTACTATTATACCTCATCCCCTTCAAGTAACCATCCAATGTGCGCTAATTACTACGGCTTACAAGCTGTTTCCCCAGTGTTGGTATGGGCTAATTGGCTGGGGTATAGTCCGGGAGGGGGTCAAGATAGAGGGGTGTGGAACGGCAGAACTTGGGATGACGCGGGTTCAGTGCCCTTCAGGGCGCAGTGGTATTTATTCTCCATCTCCGTCTCGCAGAGCGTCGTGCTGTACCAGGTGTATTCTTACAACGCCACAAGGCCGACGAAAGTATTGGGGACTAAGCAATACGCCAACAACTGGTTGGGCACCAGTTGGCGGTTTTACGTAGTCCTCGGCAGCGCTATTGTTGATAACCCGGCAAGTGATTCGCCTTGGACTGAGGCCGCCAGATATGCATATGTTAGAATTAGGCCGTGGGTCAACCCTCCGCCCTCCGTGATGATTAACGACGTGTGGAGCGTTCCCATGGTGAGGCCAAGCAGAGTGGACATAATCGCCGCAGATAGGGCCTATGGGAAATCGCTTATAAACATGGTGGGGAGCATAGGCCTCGCCAATATACAAGAGCTGTGGATTAGGAGATCAGTGTCGCTTAACGCCAGCGCCGTCCAGTGCGCTCCGCCAACTGTACAGCCGAATCAAATCACTTATTGTTACGACATTACAGTTAACTCTTCAATTCCCAGAGGCTCTCTCTCCGCCAAGTTCACTCTGTTTTACAGCATAGGCTCTACATATGTCAACGCCACGTGCGGGTTCTCAGCCCTCTGCTCAGTTCAGCTCTTAGAGTACAGGGGCTATTTCCAAAATGTAGACACAGCAGTCTGGAGGGCGGTTTTCACAGTGCCCACTTGGGCGAGCCACTCAATAATTGTAAACGTCTACGGCACGAGAGTCGCAATCTCTTTAAACACGCCGAAGCTGTACGTGATTAGCGCCGGGGGGAATAGCTACTATGTAATAAACGAAGGCTCCGGCACCGCGGTGTTTATCTTCCCGTGGCAGGGCAATGCGCCGTTGCTTGCCTCTTACAGTCCCGACGACGCGAAATACATCGGCGTCTACCATGTGACTGACGGCTCTAGGAGGTGGACAGTAGTATTGGTGCCTCCCGGCTCTGTAGTTAAGTTGTCCTTCACTGCGTCAATAACGCTGGATCGGCAGTATCTAGTGCCTTGGCAGGCTAGAATACCGAATGTCATACAGCCTGTAAGCCAGCCGTGTAGCTCGCCTAGTTACGTGAGAGTATACATACCGGGGAACATCACACTCCTCCGCTACTACCTATTAATCCCGTACCGATTTACAAGCGCCCAAAGGGTATATGGCTTTATCGGAGGGAGTTGGCAACCAACGTCTAGCTACCTAGATCCCTCCTCTATGTTATGGGTAAAGATAGATACTTCGTCCTTAGGGGTGCCTTTGAGCAACCGGGCCTTGTTATTAGCGCTGTGCGGAGATACCAACAACCCAGATCCACGGGCGTTCTTCGGTGAATACGGATCTTCTCGTTATCGAATAAATAGCTATTATCATCAGTCACAAATAAGTCTATCCATTTATCCAGATGGTTTTACTGTAGTAATCTGGCCTAGTCAGTCTTATATGACTGTGGCGCTGTCTAATAATACGAATGGTTGGCAACAATTAGAGGGGGGGTGTACCGAAACTATAAGAGAGGTAGGTATTTTGTACTACAGAAGACTCCGAGACCGAGAACTCTGGTGGCACTACGACGGGTTCTGTTACGACAGGCACATATGGGAGCGCCCAGGTTCGGGGACGCCGCTTATTTATATGATCTCGGTATCTAAAGCCATGGTACTATATCAAGTGGCCACTGGGATAGATACATCTACTTGGTGGTTGAGATCGTACCCGAATGTAGCGAAGGCGTTTAGTGCTCGGCCTATAACTTCATTCAGGTATGTTTCTGCCTCAGCGCAATTTAATGTTGCTGTTATACCGTTCACGTGGCCCAGGCCGTATCTCTATATTGACTTTTCAACAAACCCCGGCCCCTACTGGACCACATGACGTCGCTAGAAGTGCTTATTCTAACCGCCTTTGCTCTGATTATTATATTCGCGGCGCTGCCCTACGTTATAAATACTCTCTACGCCTCGCTCGCCCCTCTGGAGTACAAAAGCGCAGTTGGCTACGTCCTGGCCTTTGCAGATGCCCTGGAGGGGGATTTCGGCATGTCCGGCGCTAGGAAGTATTTCAAATTGCCCAAGTTTATATACGGATCTTTCGGCGCCGTTAACAGGACTTATACTGTATCGCTCACGTGCGGAGGCGACGTTTATAGCTTTAGGTGGTATTCTTTCACTCTGTGGTATAACTCCACGTATTTAGTGGGCAGTCCGGGTATTATTAAGGGAGTTCGGGGCGGCCTCATAACGGTGCCTGGGGATACAATACTCGCCGTTAATGCCACAGGCATGGGCGTATTCGCCTATCCCAGAGTTTTTGTGGTGTCTGGGTCGAACGAGGCTTACGTCTACTTTATCAACGCAACTGTTAGGGCGAGAGGCGGGGGCTATTTGACATATGAAATAGGCGGCGTTGAGACTAGGCAGTACCCGAATTGCATAGGCGCAACGCTGACAGTAGCTGGGAGGAGCGTTAGCTTGCCTAGCGGCACAGTATATGTGGTGACTCAATACGCCAATATAACATTGCGATGAGGGGGGCCACCTCTCTCACCACTTTAATACTGTTCATATCCTTTGCAGCGGCTTTGTCTATTCTGGCGTATATAGTCGATTTTTATGCGCAACAAGTCTTGCAGGGCGACGTAGAGAATACAGCTGAGTCAGTGGCGGAGTTTGTGTCGTCACAAATAAGAGACGCAGTGGCCAGCGGGGCGTTCCCCGGGGTGGTGGCGTTAAAAAAACAATTAATAGTCCCGAGGAACTTCTACGCCCTGGACGCGGCCAGTCTGTCGCTGTGTGTTGGAAACGCCGGGGGGAATATATACGTCAACGTCACATTAACTGGCATTCGGGGCCGCGGGGAGGCAACCGCCGTAGCTACCTCATGGGTGTATAACATAACTGCGTGGTCGGCGCTTGGGGGGAAGAAGGTTTACCTAACAGGCGTTTTCACCCCGTGCGGGAGCCCTCCCCCGGAGTGTTTCGCCGGGGGATTAGTTAACTTAACCCGGCCCGGGTGCGCCGCATCGCCCATAGACGCATCTATTGTAATAAGTTAATAATTCACAACGAATTCTCATACCATGGATTTAAAGTATGCGAAATCTCTAGGCGCCGAGCTCGCCTCAAAACTGTCGTGGCAGGAAATAGCTGATTCCCCAACTATTCGCTTTTATACAGACTGGTCCAAGTTTGAGGGCTTTAAGACGGCTGAGCCTAGGCGCGAGGCCTTGTCCCCCGCCCCTTGTGAAGTTGTTGTTAAAAACGGCTTGATCTCCGGCTTTGGCCGTTGCGAAGGGGTAGAGGTGAATATAGGGAGTGAGGTTTTCCGTTCTATACAAATTAACAGCAAGATTCTAGCGCTACACGCCGCGGCGCTACAAGAGGCGGTGTATATCAAAGTGCGCAGTTTAGAGAGGCCGCTGGTGGTGAGGCTCGCCTCCACTGAAAGGGGGTTGCATATTGCCAGCCATGTAGTCCTAGACGTTGAGGAGTCGGCGGAGGGCTCTGTGATTATCTACGTTGAAAGCGGCGAGGGGGTAATGCACACAGCAGTTGTGGAGGGGGAGGTTAGGGGCTCCGTGGAGTACGTTTTAATATCCAGGGGATCGGGGCCGCAGTACGTCCACTCGTCGCTGGCAGTGGCCAAGTCCGTGGCCGCAAGGCCTCTGGCGCTAGGCGGGGTTATGAACGCCGTAAGGGAGGAGTACATAATTGGCGAGAGGGCATCCGCCGAGGTGATAGGGCTGGAGCTGGGGCTAGGGGAGAGCAGAATTGACCACGTAGTTTCTGTAATTAACGACGCGCCGGAGGGTCGGGGCTACGCGAGGCTTTACGCAGTGGCGGCAGACAAGTCCTTCGTGTCTCAAAGGGCTGTGGGGAGGATAACTAAAAGGGGCGTTAGGAGTGAGAGCTCGGTAGAGGGCGTTGTGTATATAGCTGGTGAGGGCGCAGTCGCCAATACGCAGCCGGTAATACTAGTGGAGACAGGCGACGTGATGGGCGCGAGGCACTCCGCAGCTGATGCCGCCTTAGACGAGGATAAGGAGTTTTTCCTAAGGTCCAGGGGCGTTAGGAGGGAGTATCTGTCGCAGTTGTTAATGTTAAGCCTGGCCGACCAATACCTCTCTTCTCTTACTGAAAGCTCCAGGGGCTTTGTAGAGGCGGTGTTGAGATCCTTGGCGATTTTTTAGCCAATCCACTCTACGTCGCGGGGCGAGAAAAAGCCGGCAATTGCCGCGTCTAGCCCGGGAGGCTTGAGGAGATGTCTCCACTCCCCAGGCCTGGGCAAGAGGGTCTTCCTCGCCGAGTGGTCGTAAAGCCACTTTATTTGAATATGTCTAAACCTAGTGCCGCATTTGCGACACCTCCACCCCCTGCCAGCGCTCTCGAGAGAGCCCCCGCAGTATGGACACCTGGTCTTTACTCTCACATATCTGCCGAGGACGTGGGCCCGCTCCACGTAGAGGTAGAGGCCCCCCGCCCGCGGCTTCAGCCCGCCGTAGAGAACCACGTCGCACATTACGCACTTCTCCAGTTCCGTCGCCAGCTTTCCCAAGTGTCGGTACGCGACGAATACAAGCCCGTTGTCCAGCCTCCCCACGACGTGTCTGCCTCTTATCCTCTTGACCTCAATTACAATGCCCCTAATCTTGTAGTAAGAGTAGGGCGTTGGCTCGTTAAAAAACACGCCGTCTTCAATATGCGCGTCTACCGCTTGATTTGTCCTATATATCACCCACCCCGCGGGCCTATACCCGTGGCTCTCAAGGATGGACTTCGCGTACAGAAGGTGTTGTGGAGTTATGCCTCTGATGCCGTAGTAAACAGGGTCGGGCCCCTTGGGCTCAATTAACACACGTCTGCCGTCTAAGTTGTGAAATGTAAAAGGGAAGGTAAACGCCTCTATTAATTTCACAAGGCTTGGGGGTATGGGCCTCCTCTCCCCCCCTCTGTAGGCGAGAAGCTCAAAGGTTGATTTAGTGAGATCGGCCCCCACCGCCGCCACGGCGCCTATAATGCCCCTCCCTCCCCATATTAACAAGCCGGCCCTCTGAGCCGCCGATTTGCTGACCACTTGAGTCAAGGCTATTTTATACAAAAGACGCGCCTTCCATGGAATTTCGCCAACGGCCATTGCCACGCCGGGGTCGGTCTTGCCCTCGCGCCTTGCGTTGTTTTCAACAACGTCAATAGCCAGCTTCCAGAGCTCCTCCACGTCGCCCTCCGGCACGTTAAGCGCCAGCGACACCGCGGCGTTTCCCCTGGTCTTAAAAGGCACATTTGGATTCAGCCTAACTAAGCGGGGGAAGTCGGCAAAAGCCCCAGGGCCCCACTTCCTCAAAACTTCTCTTGCCAGTAAATACCCTACGTAAGTAGTACAGCCCCCGCTGTGGCTGTCTGTGTCGTCAATGCCTAGATAAACTCTCATTTATAGGGTGAGTACCACTGATCTCTCAGAGAGGGCCTCACTACGCTAGACGTCCGCCCGACCCACCTCTCCCCCTTGGCGGCGGCATCGGCAATTAGCTTGACGTCTAAAGGCAGAGAGGGGCCGTAGTGCGCCAGCGTGTCGTTTGGCGTAACTACGAATTCCCGGCCTCTTAAAAATTCCGTCTCTCTCTCCACGTAGGCCTTGCCCCTGGCCTCGTATACCACAAAACTAGCCCTTTCTATTATCTCTTTCGGCGGCTTTTCGAAATGTCTAAAGACGCAGGGTAGCCCCCTCAGGTACCTCAGCCCCGCCTTAGTTAACGCATCTGCAACGTAGGAGTTGCTACACGCGACGTCGTAAACGCCGAGGTTTATAATTGCCACTACGTCTTCATAAAAGGGGTGGCCTTTAAACAAATCGCGGTAAATGCCGGCGAGCCTGTCCCCCTCTTCGTCTTTATCGAAAATTCTCGCGAAAAATCTAAATACAGCAACAGCGGCGTCTAAATTAGGAGGCGTCGGGACGGCCGCTACGGCCTTGGCTATTTGTGACGCTACGTCTAATAAATGGGCTTGCACTGGGTAGTAAAGTATTATAAGATCGGGCGAAATCCTCTTAAGGTCCTCAGTCCTGAGATCTGTAAAGGTGCCGACAATTGGGACTTTCATTAACTCGGCCGGTCTGTAACTAAAAGCGTCGCGCCCAGCGATTTCTACGCCGAGTAGCGCCAGAAATTCATTCACCGAGGGGTTGAGGCTGACAACCACGCGGGGCACCCCATCTAACCCGCCTTTTAACAACACGCGGCATACAACAATAAGTTTAAAAATTTAGTAACAGTCTAAATGGGGCGCCGAGGGGACGGGGGGAGCCCGGAGACGGGCCTCCTCTGGAACCTCCCGCACCGCCCGCGGAGGCTCTCGGCGGGCCGCCGAAAGGCGGGGGTAAAAACCAGCCGGGGGCGCGGCCCCCAAGCAGGGCCTGTGAGGCCGCGGCGAGGCCCGGGTAGGGGGTGAGATAGATACCGAACAGAAGCGGGGGTACGCGGCGCCCCAATTACGGTAAAAGCCTGGCGGCGTAAAACGATTTCATTGAGATTTGCGTAGCTAATTCGGCGTTAACCTTTCCACAAGCCTATTGCCAGCCCGATTAAAAAGGCCAACGATGAGTATGGCACTACTTCTTTAATCTTGGCGGCGTAGGCGAGGGCTTGGTTTGCGGCGTAGCCTAATTGTTGTAAAAACGCCGTCACTTGTTGAGGGGAGAGATAGCCCAAGGCGGCCATTACGATAATCAAGGCAATTAATAAAAGCCCGACGGAAAGTATCCTCTTCACTAATGCTCCCACTAAAACCCCTATTATGAAGGGGGCTACAAACGCCGCTATTTGCTCTAACACGTTTAGCAGGCAACGGGACTTTATAAGCTTTTATAGAGTCCTCACTTTAAAACGCGGGCTGGGGAGTTTTGTTTAAAAGTAAGGGGCTGGCCCGCGTATTGAGGGCTTTTCTGCTGGACTGCACGCTCCTCAGACAGCTTAGCACAGGAGGTAGGATTCTTGCGTCGGTTTCCCTAAGTGGAAGAGTATATATAGTGATACCGATTTTAAAACACTGTGACGTTTAAATGCGAGCCAGGCTGTGCCCTTTGTTGTAAGGCCAGCCCCGTGACGGTATTGCCGCACGAAGTTTATATTCTCCAAAAATATGCAGAGAAGCTAGGCGTCGGGGTGGTTTTCACTCCTGCCTACAAAGTCGTGGATTTAAAGTCGGGGGTTAGAATCGCCTTGTCGTATTTAATGCACTTAGATGAAAGCGGCGCGTGTCCTTTTCTCAACGGAACAAGGTGTATGATCCACGATCTCTACAAGCCCCTGACGTGTCGGTCCTTTCCATATCTGCCCAAAGTCATACGCTACGAGCTGAACCCAGCCGCTCGCGAGGTTCACATAGACGTGAAATTCGTCATGTCCACTCTCTGCCCTGTGGTGCGCCGCGATCTCACCGCGGCAGATGTGGCAAAAATGTCCAGTGTGAAAATAGCCGTTAAATACGCGCCCCGCGAGGTAGAGGTGGCCGTGAAGACACTAGAGAAGCGGTATCTCTATGCGAAGATTTTATCTGAGCTGTGGCGGAGGGGCGATGTGGAGTTAGACGAAGAGGGGAGACATCCGTTCTACCCGGTGATAAACGGCTTTGCCTTTATACGCCGCTTTTACCCAGAGCTGACTCTAGATAAACTCCTATAGTAGCCTGTCTGCGAGAAGTTTTTCAAAGTCAACTACCGTCTTCCCATCGACTTCTACAGGCTGTAGCGCCGGCGGCAGAGTTCTGTAATTGGGATCGTATATGCTCTCGTACCGCTCTTCAAATGTGGGCACGAGTTCATTTTTATAGAATATGCCGAGGGGCAGTCTGTCCCGCTCTACTATTTTGTCCAACGCCTTACGTATCTTTATCTCTGTCTCCTTTTCGTCGTGCACTACGGGATCCCAAGTGGGGTCGGCCTCTTCAATCTTGTATATTTTCTTTTCATACCACTCCCGCGTCATTACGTTGTTATAAGTCACGCATGGGCTGTATATTTGCACAAAGGCCGCGCCTTTGTGTCTAATAGCCTCGACTATGAGACGGGTGGTATATTTAATGTCGTAGGAGTAGCCCCTGGCGATAAAAGTGAAACCGGCCGTGAGGGCGAGGAGTAGCGGGTTGATCTCGCCTTGCGGATTCGCCTTGGGTATCGCTTTGACTTTAATGCCTGCCGGGAGAGTGGGGCCCGCCTGGCCTCTAGTCAACCCGTAAACTGAGTTGTCCATTAGTATGACGGCCATATCAACATTCCTCCGGCCTAGGTGGAGGAGGTGGTTGCCGCCAATTGCCATTAAGTCGCCGTCGCCGCCTACTACTAATACTTCTAGAGACGGATTTGCCAGCTTTATCCCCAAGGCATATGGTATAGCCCTGCCGTGTATTGCGTGGACGCTAGTAGTCCGGACAAAGTGCGGCAGGCGCGAAGAGCACCCAATCCCTGACACTAAAACCACCTTAGCCGGGTCGAGGTTTAGCTCAGCGAAGGCGTTGTATATGGCTTGTAAAACGCCGAAATGACCACAACCAGGGCACCACTCGGGGGCTTTAACCCATCTGTAATCGGCTGCTGATCTTTTAATAGTTGTTTGCATGTTCATAAGTCCGTATCTATTTTAATAACTTTTTCTCCAGCCTCAAATTTCCTGTAGGCGTCGAGTACGTCATCTGTTGTGATCGGCCGGCCGTTATACTTAACCGCAATCGAAGTCGGCTCTATCCCTGCGAACATACGAGTTATCATCGCCAGCTGTCCTAAGTAGTTATTCTCGACGAACATAGTCTCCTTGCTCTCTAAGTGTTTCTTTACCAAATCAGCGGGGAATGGGTAGAGCATTTTTATATAGAGAAAGCCGACGTCTCTTAACTCGTTGAGAGCCGTGAGAATGGCCGGCTTTGTCGATCCCCAGCCCACAATTATTCGTTTGGCATCCCTTGGCCCGTAGTATATAATCTTCTCATCTGGCGGTATTTCCCTCTCTATTAACTTAAGTTTCGCCATTCTGCGTTCAAACATCTCTCTCACTACCACGGGGTCTTCCTCGGGATCGCCCTCTGGGTCGTGCTCTAGGCTGTTGAGGTGGAATATGGCGTTGGAAACCCCTGGCAATAACCTCGGCGGTATTACCTTGTTAAGGGGATAGGCCTCTGCCTCCCTCGTCTGCGGGTATATGACTGGCTCGACTGTTTCTATCTTGACCTTTGCGGGATCCGGCAGGGGCATTACGGCGAAGGTATTGGAGAGGTTTTTGTCCAGTAGGTGTATGACAGGGACTCTGAACTTCTCAGCCCAGTTGGCCACCCGGATATTGTCTAAAAATACCTCTTCTAAGTCGCCGCTGGCGTATACAATTTTGGGGTATTCGCCGTGGCCTATGAAAAGCGAGAATAAGAGGTCTTGTTGCGCCTGTCTCGTGGCCTGGCCAGTGCTCGGCCCCGATCGCATCCACAGAGTCACCACAAGCCCCACTTCCATCATGCCCGCCATTGACAGCGCCTCGGCCATGAGACTGAAGCCAGGACCTGAGGTTGTTGTGGCGGCTCTGGCTCCAGCTATGGCGCCTCCAGTGGCAATGGCCACGGCTGCTAGCTCGTCCTCCGCCTGAAACGCAACTGCGCCTATTTTTTCATACTTTGCCAACTCCCCCGCGTTTTTAGATATGGGGTAGGGTATAAGCCGCTCAAATGTCATTGCGTCGTCAGTGGCCGGGGTAATTGGGTAGTAGGACACGAACCTTATGCCTCCCACTATTTTGCCGTATGCAGAAGCCTCGTTGCCGTTCCAAAACACTCTCTTCACGTCTGGCTCTCTGGGCTTCAACGTGGCGATTCTCTTCTCCACCAGCTTCATGGCCTCTATGGCGACTTTTTTATTCTGCTCAATTACATCCGCCTTTTTTCCTAAGGCAAAGCCAACACCTCTTGCCACATACTCCTCGCTGAGCCCCAGAAGCGCCGCGCCGAGGGCGACTACAAAAGTATTTACAAACCTTGCGAGCATTACAGGCGAAGTTACTCCGATTTTTCTTCCAATTTCAGTGATGTGTTTATTATAAGGCAGGCCTATCACCTCAACGCCTCTCTGTCTCAAATAATCGACATACCCCTTGACTGTGGGCTCAAATCCGTTCTCCTTTGCGAATTTTTTCAACCTCTCAGCCAGCGCTTTAGACATCATTGTGTAGTTGTCGGGCGTCTTGGAGTCCTCCTCCGAGTTGTAAATTAGGTAACTGCCTTTTTTCAAGTGGAAGACGTGTTCTAAAACGGCGTGTCCGTCGAACATTAAAGCGAGTTCTACTGAATTTCCCGGCGCCGGGGCGGGCCAGCTTTCTGAAATAGTGCCTACCACATAGCTGTGCCGCCCCCCGGCTATATTGCTCCAGAACTCCCTCCTTGCGTATACATAATAGCCGGCGCTCCCGACGCCGTAGATAAACATAAACGAAGCAGTCTCTACACCTCTGCCTTGGGGACCTCCTATTAAGAAACTAATGTTCATTAAATTTAAATGTGTTATTCCTATTTATATTTTTTGTAAGATTTTTCGTTAAAAAACTATAATGAAAACTCCAGCACTGTAGAATTAAACTTCCGTATTTATATATATAGATTTTAGCATTTGACGTATATAATATTACCAAGTTGGCTCATTTCCAGCGGCGCTAGAAATTCCGCCTCTTCGTCCGAGACGCCCTCAACTACGGTGTATTGAAAACCTATAAGATCCGGCGCGTATACAAGGCCGTATTTTAAAGCCTCTATTAAATCCGCAAGCTCTAGCGAAAGCCTCTTCACAGCTATGTAACGCGTATTTAAATATTTGTATAATTGGCACGGCCCGTAAATATAGAGTACATTTCCAGTCAGCCTCGGGATTACGCTCAGCGCTTTTTCAACGCCTAGGATGTCCATTTCACAACCTGGTTTCTTACCCCCGTGAGAATCATCTCGGTAGCCACGGAGGCTATTATCAGAGACATAAACCTTCCGAGTAGCCTCAGCGGAGTGGCGCCGATGTATTTCACTACTCTAATGCCCAATAAAAGCGTGACGGCCACTGCCGTAGACGCCGCAAGCGCCGTGGCTAAAGCCGTCAAAGGGCCGTGCACAGAGGACATGACAATTAGCGCGGTGATAGTGCCAGGCCCTACAATTAGAGGCGTGGCTAAGGGGACAATTGCCTGTTCTTCCGTGACTTCTATCCTCCCTACATACGAGCCGGAGACTAACGTCATTAGGGAAATGGCCATTAAGACCGTTCCCCCAGCTATTCTGAAACTGTCTAAACTCACTCCAAATGCTGCCAAGATAAGCCCTCCGCTGAGGGCGAAGATTAAGGAGAGGATATACACAGCAATAATTACGACCACCGTTATTTTCCTCACATACGTCGGCTTCTCCACTGCCAGCGGTCCCACTATAGCTAGCTTTCCAATTGGGTTCATAATGGCGTATAATTGACCCACGAGGCCGAGGAATTCGAGAGGCGTCACAGAGGAATCCCTGGGGGAGTATTTAAGGTTTAAGATCGTCGCTGGCCTCCCAGGCCGGTGTTCTTTTCGTTGCCCCGGCATTGCCCCCGTAGTGCATTTCGCCCTAAGTGTTCTAGACACGTTTTTATTATTCCTCCGTGTTGTTGGGCGTGGCGTATAGAAAAAAGGGGGATCAGAAATAGAATTTCGTCACAACTCCGCCCTCACGCGCCACATCACAATTAGTGCAGTTACCTAGTCGTGATGCGCCTCCTCTGCTTTTTGTCCCTTCACTAAGGCCTCAACGTACTTCCTCCTCTCCTTTTCATATTGATCTGCAGGATACGCCTTTATTTTGGCCAGTATTTTAGGCAATGCCGTGTACTCCATCTCCTCGGGCGGGAGTCTGTGCGGCTGGAAGGGCCCCATGCGGCGTATATAATCGGCTATCTGAGCGGCGACTTGTCTCACATAGTCAAAGGCCGGGTCGTCGAAGAGATCCACGGCGCCTTCTAAATAGCCGTCATGTAGTTGAAAGCCCAAGGCGCCTACTTTGGGCGGTCCGTCAAACCTAGTCATCTTGGCGCCAATTGCTATTCTCCTTTCTGGGTCCACAGAAATAAAGCGGGCTGGCATTAAGGGCCCCGCGTGGCTCCCCCTCATCCAGCCGTGTACTAAATGCGGGTGCGAAAACGCCTCTAGTATCTCCCCCACAGCGGGAAGGCCCGACTGGGCTCTTACCATCATAACGGGGTCGTCTTTGCCGACATATCTGCCGGCTATAAGCGACAGCCTCTCCACGCTGTTAGCCGCGGCGGGGGCGCCGTCCGCCCTTCTAAACACCTTCCTGATTATGTACCTGCCCGTTGTGCCAATGAGGCCCAGTAGGTAGTACGACTCCTCAGGAGTTTTTAATAGGTATACCTTGTGCTCAACTACGTCGAGAACTTCGAAAATAAAGCCTTCGTTCATTGAGGGATCAATGACGAGACCCGCGGTGTTGAAGGGGTCTGCGAACATTTTATACAGCGGGAGGTTGAAAGCACCCGGCTCAGTCTTATCGGCGGCGAAGACCACCAGAGGCTCGCTGGGCCTCTCGTCAAACTCCATCTCCGCCACCTGCGGGCCCATGCCCCTCACGTTGCCCGAGAAGGCGTCTTTTAACAAGTCCTGGCCGGCGCCGTACAGCTTGTACTTCTTGGCCACTTGTTCAGTTATCTCCCTGAAGGTCTCCCACGCGAGGCCGTGTATGTCTGGGTTGTCCTCGCCCTTTGTGTGCGTCATTAAAAGAGATATGTCGTCTCCCACGTTGTACACAAAGTAATCGATTATTACCCCCTTTCTCTGGGCCTCTTTTAACTTTGCCGCTGCATATTCAAGCATTTTGGGATGAACGTGCGCGTGTCCTGGGAATCCGCCCACATCGGCCTTAATTATTGATACAGTGATTTTCATGGTCTTATGGGTTCCTTCTATTTAAAAATATTCGCTAAAATAAGTGTGAGTATTGACTATGTCGAAATAACCGGAGTCTACTCAAAAGTACAGGAGTTTTACAGAAGGTTATCGCTTAATAGCATTATTTATAGATTTTTACACCCCATAGCAGATCCCCTATATGTCTATAAATATTTATGGAGTCGTGGTTGTATGACTTTTTTAATTTATTATGAAAATAAAGATGTAGGGCTATTAGACATTACCCCTTGTGGCGAAGGGGTCGAGGTGGCGATTGTTATAGCAGATGCCTATCAAGGAAAGGGGCTAGGCAAGGCCGTGGCTTTGGACTTCGCCCCGAGGCTCTGGAAAATGGGATTTAAATACGCCTTTGCTTACATAATGCCCGAAAATTACAAGGCGTTGTCTATTGCCAAAAAGCTAGGCGCCGAGGTGAGGTGTAGAGATATATGTATAGCGATTTATAGACTAGGCAAAGAGGGGGAGATATGTCAGAGGGCGTAAAGTTTATATAGCTGACAGATTTGGGTGTGAGACTATTAGTTCTATTTTTAAGCGCTTTTTATGAGATGGCGTCTATTAGGACTAGGGCGTTCAGAATAACTCGCAAAGAGCTATACCCTGTCTCTCCTCACTTCCCTCTCCCGACGGTACCAGTGTTGTAGTCTCTATTACAGCAATATACACTATCTTTAAAATAACCTCTTCGCCCTTATTTCCTGTTGTTTTGATTAGCAGAGGTGTAATTTTCTACCATTGCTATAACCCTCTCTAGCTTTTTGAAAAAGCTCTCCTCCTTTACTTCGTAAGCCCAGTTAATGCTGAATCTGTTCTTCACCAATTCTCTGCTGACTACTCTAAATGCTTCGGCGAATTCCGCCAGTGTATTTCTTAGCTCGTAAAGCTTAGGGAGGGCAGGGTTTAACGCCTTTAATAGGTTATAAAGTTCATTGTTTCTGAAGACAATTATGTGTGCCTCATAACCAAAATGTACTGCGCTGGGCCTAAAGCCTAACTCCTTCAAAGCCCAGAGCCAAAACACAGTAAAGTGTTCCCGCGATATAATTGGGTTCTCTTCTTGCTCGGGGTCACCAACTGAAAACCAAATTTCGTTTCTATATATAGTCCCATCATACAATACGGCGAAAATGATGGCTAAGGCTACCTCCTCACTTGACAGTTCTCCTTGTCTATATGCATCTACTAGGTATGCTAGCGGCAATAAAACACGGAGGTATTTGCCCAGTTTATTTAGCGTCTTTACATCTTTTAGCTCTTTAGCCTTGTCCCACTCGTTTAATAGCATAGTAACGCGGTGCCGAAACTCCCCAGCCGCATCTGTCAATGTCCTCTTGAACTCCTTGCTTATATTTATGTCAGAGAAGAGGAGATCTGGATCTGGCATTTTGTTTGAAAGACTTTTAAGCGATTTATAACCCTCGTCTAAGATTTTATTGACGACTTCCTCATACCGTCCTACTACATACCACTTTGCTTTTAGCCCTTCCTCAGAGGGATATATTTTTTCAACCGAAACCTTGCCGTCGGTCATAGCGTAATAGGTAAAGGCTTGTGAAAGAGAGGAGGATTCGCCGCCAGTCGATTTGTATCCAATGCGTAAGCTAGCATCGGTAGGTAAGACACCTATAGTAATAATTTTAGCCATCCCCTTAATAACTCTCTTTACCTCTCTCACCGCAGTTGTAGCCCTCTCCCATGCCTTTTTTCCTTCTTCGCTTAGTTTGACCAGCGGTTTGGAGCCGGAGAGAATGGCGTCTACTGAATTCGCAACTTCTCTAAATATGTCAACAATCTCCCCCTCTACCTTTAGCGGCCTTATTTTTCTACTAATCTCCCATATAACCTTGAGAAGTATATGACCTTCTCTGTCTACAAACGTGACGTAGACGTGTCGTTTGTCTTCCTCTACCTTCTCTTCACTTCTTATCTTAATGTCTTGCCTCCAGTTCAACATTTCTCTGACGAGAGGATCTGACAGCAGAGAGACGATGCGTAAGGCAATTCTGCGGGTCTCTGAGAGCTCTTCTCTGTTGCCACTTGTTAAAAAATAAAGGTAGAAGCCGTAAGGAGCGCTTCTAACGGCTGACGCGACGCTAAGGGCGCCAACTACATGCTTACCTCTTACAGACAATGCCCTTTCTATAGTAGCGCCAATGAGACCGCCGTTTACAAGCGAAAGCAACGTCGCTACCGCTCTCTCGCCGCGAGTAGCCTTAATGGTGACAAGCTCTCTTTCTGATGCTTCTACAAGTTCTATTACCTTTTCTATAGTCACTCTCAGTTGCTCAGCGATCTCGCTAAGGCCAATTGTTTCCAGTTCGTACGCTATTGAATTTAGCTTATTTGCCACTTCTCCGGCCTTCCTCTCAGCCTCCGCTAAGATTTCAAAGTGGCCCCAGATTTCACCAAGGGTAAATTCGCCGTTCTTCACAGCCCTCTCCAAAGCCCATAGCTCTCTGTATATTCTCTCTTTCAACTCTACAAATTCTTTCAGATGGCTCAACAGTGTGAAGGAGGCTATTAGATATGCCAATTTATCGTCCTCGTCCTTAAAGATTTTGTTAGATCCTTTTCCGGTCTCTTTCGCCCCCAGCATTGCCAGAGCCCAAAGCGCCGCCGGGTCTCTCTCCTCGTACCAAGCCCTTGAGGCCTCCTCAAGGGCCATTTTGTAAATGGCGGTTTTCATCGCTTGCACGTAGCTCGCCAGGAGTTGTAGCTCCAACACTGCATTTTCTATTTGCTCCTTAGCCACTGTGTGCCTCAGCGTTGAGAAGGCGCTTACCGCCCTCTCCACAACGCCTTTGTCAAGGCCTAGCTGGGCGGCGCGCTCTA
>FLYM01032535.1_pt2 | contig 16095 bp, 19 predicted proteins | sample 1122581 | NCBI WGS metagenome assembly FLYM01 (sample SAMEA4346789, study PRJEB14843) | hot springs metagenome | biome: Terrestrial Biome; feature: Habitat; material: Sediment | place: India | collected 2012-06-12 | depth 1760 m
GATTACAAAGAAACCAATGGTCTTTATTATCCGGCGAAATTCTCATATTCATGGGGAACGAATAAGTTAAAAGTCAAAACTCGAAAGGTCACCTTTTTGGGCAAAAACCCACCGGCCCAGTTATTTCAATTTTCAAAAGATCCAAAAAATCTAGTCCTACCTGAGGACGGAGGACTGATCTCAAGTTTTTACTCCGCATTCAGATGAACCCACGTGCCGTCAAAGTCGCCATTGATGCGCCGATCAAGCAGGCGCTCACATATCTTTGGCCGTCTCAAGACTTGAGTCCTCAGTTAGGTACACTTGTTAAAGCGCCCTTAGGTAAACGAAGCGCTTACGGCGTGATCGTTGACGTCAATGCCGAGATTTCTTCTGATTATCAACTGAAAGAAGTGACCTTGTTGACTGAGGACGAGGCCGGGGAAATCAGCGAAGCGCATCTCAAGCTTGGACTTTGGCTATCTGATTATTATCTTCACCCCGTGGGCCAAGTTTTAAGTCAGTTTTTTCCTCCTCTGAAAAAACACTCCAATCGAAAAAGAAAAAACACCTTATCATGGGAAAATCCGACTGAATTGGCTGAAGAGCCCCTCACCCTCAACGAAGAACAACAAAATGCCGTCGATCAGATTTTGAAACCTGAAGGGTTTTCATCGCATCTTCTTTTTGGAGTGACGGGATCTGGAAAAACCGAAGTTTATTTGCGAGTGCTCGAAGAGGTGCTGAAAAAGGGTCAACAGGGCCTTGTCCTTGTTCCCGAAATTGCACTCACTCCCCAACTCGTTTCACGCTTTTCAAAGAGATTTCCCAACCAAGTTGCCGTCATACACTCGCAGTTAACCGAACGTGAAAAAACCGATCAGTGGTGGCAAATTGTCGATCAACAAAAGAACATTCTTGTCGGCGCAAGGTCCGCATTGTTTTGTCCCATGCCAAAGCTTGGATTGATTGTTGTTGATGAAGAACATGAAGCAAGTTTTAAGCAAGACGAAAAACTAAAATATCACGGCAGAGACAGCGCCTTAGTCCTTGGACAGCTCAGTCAATGTCCGGTGATCTTGGGTTCGGCAACTCCCTCAATTGAATCTTGGCAGAATGCGATCGAAGGCAAACATCAGTTGCACACCTTGAGAAATCGCGCGACTGAAAGTCTTATGCCAATTGTCGAAGTTGTTGATCTGCGAGCAACCAGAGAAACCCGTCGCGATACGCCTTCACCCCTTCCGTTTTGGCTTTCTGATTCACTTCATCAAGCCATCACCGAAACACTTGAAAAACGCGAGCAATCGGCGCTTTTTTTAAATCGCCGAGGAATCGCACAACTTTCCCAATGTAAAGAGTGTGGCCATGTGGCCGAGTGCCCGAATTGCGCGGTATCACTGACTGTTCATCAGCGGACTGACCTTGTTTGCCACTATTGTGGTTACACCGAACCTCAAACCAAAACTTGTCCCACCTGCGAAGTCGGACAACTTGAACCTTTGGGATTAGGAACCGAGTTGGTCGAGGAAGATTTAAGAAAACTTTTTCCCCAAGCACGCATTGCCAGAGCTGATCGAGATGAAATTCAAAACCGAAAAGAACTTGAAGAATTGATCGCTCAAATGGAATCCCAAGAGATCGACATTCTTGTCGGGACACAAATGATTGCAAAGGGATTAGACTTCCCAAAACTGACCTGCGTGGGATTGGTGTTGGCCGATGTCGGATTTCACTGGCCCGATTTCCGAGCGACTGAGCGAAGTTATCAACTCTTGACTCAGGTGACTGGCCGCTCGGGCCGCCACTCGAAAGACCCCGGAAAAGTCTATATTCAAACCTATAGCCCAACTCATCAAAGTGTCACTGTGGCTGAAAGTCATGATGTCACCGGATTTTATGAGGGAGAAATCCAAGAACGAAGAGACCTCAGCTATCCACCCTTCTCGCGTCTGGGGCTTTTAAAACTTCAGGGAAATGATCTTAAACAGACTGCTCACTCAGCGAAAATGCTGGTGGATCGCGCAAAACAGCTGCGTTCGGCTTTTTCTGTATTTGAAGAGATTCATATTTTAGGCCCAGCCCCTGCGCCTTTAAGCCGTCTACGTGGAAAATATCGATTTCAAACATTGCTAAAAGCCAAAAACTCTCCGGTCCTTAAAGAATTCTGTCGCCGACTTTTGGGTGATGAAAAATGGATTCCAAGTGGGACTAAAGTTCAGGTCGATATTGATCCCCTACATATGTTGTAAATCTCGATTACAATAGTCGCTATGACCGACACTCCCGCAGCTTCCGAACCCTGTCCAAAATGTGGAAAGTTGAGCGAAAAATTTTTTCGCGTCGACACGGCACTCAAGCTTGCGCTTCGAAGCACCGGTCAGGGAGAGGAACTTCCCGCGAAAGTCTGCCAGAGTTGCTATGAAAGTCTGACCTCGAATGTCTCTCAAGGGGTCAAGTTGCGCATGGAACAAGAAATGCGCGAAAAGAATAAAGTTAAAATGTGGAAAACACGGGTGGGACTGGTTAAGCAGGGCCGAGCACTCATGTCACAAAAGGCTTACTCTGAAGCGGCCGTCGTTTATGAGAAATATTTGCGGGTGATCGAAATCGTTTACAATCTGAAGCGGGGCGAACTCTCTCCAAAGATATTTAATAATTCTCAACGCAGTAAAGAAATGACTGTGATCGCTTCGGTTTATTGGGATCTAGTGCGTATCTATGACACCAGTCCCGCATATGGGGATCGGATGCAAAAAGCGGCCATAAAACTGACCGAATTTTTGCCTTACACGACAATTTATCCGATGGTGCTTAAAAAAGCCGAGGGGTTTGTGCGTTCAGCAAGAAATCCCCATATCATTAGACAGCTGCTGAAGTCGACACGCTCGTCCCGAGGGCCCTGCTTTATTGCCACTTCTGTCTTTGAAAATGACCCTTATTCCGTAGAGCTTTTTATCTTAAGACGATTTCGAGATGAGCACTTACGATCTTCGAAGGCCGGGCGCGCCCTGATTGCCGCTTATTACCATTTCTCTCCCGCAGTCGCACAGATGATTTCAAATCGCCCGCTTCTTAAACAGGCGCTGAAGCCCTTTTTAAAAAAACTCTCGCAAAAACTCATTAAGCACTTGAAAAGCTTTGAATAAATTGTTCCTTTTGGAGTTATGAAGAAGATTGTCGTCGTTGGCGCTGGTCTCAGTGGGCTGTGGCTTTCACAAAAACTGAGTGAAAATGGAAATCATGTTGTTCTCGTCGAATCCCGAGATGTCGCTGGTGGGAGGTATCGTCGAGTGCGCGATGAATCACCTTTTGAATCTCCGGATCTTTCATTCTATCCCGGCGATGAAAAGCACGAAAATTTTTTAAGACACTTAAGCGAAAGATATCCTGAGATTTTTAGCTACGAGGTCAGCAGCCACCAATCCCTGACTCATATGCACAGCGAGTGGCGAGACTTTGTGGGTTTTGCAGACGACCCAGCTTCGTCAGTTCCCGCCCTTTCAGAGTGGAATTCAAATGGCCAGATCCATCTTCAGCCAGAAATTTCGAATCTGGTGAAAAAGCTTGTCGAAGAGGCAAACTTTGAAATCAAACTCAGAACCGAAGTGACGCATATTGAAGTGAAAGAGGGCCGCGCGGCCACTTTGACGCTGAATGGCTCAACTTCAATAGATGCGGATGAGGTGATTTTTTGCCCGCCCGTCTCTCAATTGCTTGAACTCCTGCCCGCTGAATCTTTAAAGCCTGGCACCCGAGCGCGCCTTGCAAGATCATCTGGTTGGACCGCCGTGTTTTTGAAGCTTGAGTACGACGAAGTTATTTCAGACAACTCAGATCTACGTTTTCTTTTAGGGACCGGTAAAGAGTTTGAACCTGCTGTGGGGCGCATTTTCCCGACTCATTCCACCTGGATGAGCTTAGTGGCGGTTGATAAAGCCTTCGAGCCTGATTATGTCACGGGTCAGATCAAGGCGATTAAAAGAGTCTTAAAGCGCCATTGCCCTGAAATCTTAGAGAAATCGAAAAAAGAGACCCTTTTTATTCAAGATGAGGCTTACGGCGATCTCAATCTAAAGCTTAAAACTGAGGGCCGATTTGCTGAGATTTCAAATCTTTGGCTCGCAAATCATCGACTTTCCCCTCTTCTTGGGGCACTTGGCGAACTCCATGCGGCCGAAACTGTTCTGAATGACCTTTTTGTTGCCGAGCCCCATAAGCCCGTGTTAACTGATCAGCAACTATAAATACTCACCCTTCACAAGCTCTTGGTGCGACCTCTTTTGGTTGTTTCCCCTGTGAAGGGGTGGCTTAACCAGGAGGACAATTTATGCCACAGATCACGATGAAGGATATGCTCGACGCTGGAGTGCACTTCGGTCACCAGACTCAGAGATGGAATCCTAAAATGAAACCTTATGTCTACACATCCCGTGGAGGCATTCACATCATTGACCTACAAAAGTCAGTTGTCGGCGCTAAAAACGCAGCCGAGTTCGTCAGAAAAATCGCCTCTCAAGGCGGACGATTGATTTTTGTTGGAACAAAAAAACAAGCTGTTGAGCCGATCAAAGAAGCGGCTCAAAAATCTGGAAACTTCTATGTGACCAAAAGATGGCTTGGCGGAACTTTAACAAACTTCCAAACCATTAAATCAAGCATTGATCGTTTGAAAAAAATCGATCAGATGCGTGAAAAAGGCGAACTGGAGTACTTCTCTAAAAAAGAGCGCGCCTCTATGGAAAAAGAATATGTTCGCCTTCTTGATTATCTCGATGGAATTCGCGACATGAAAGATGCGCCTGCGTGCATGTTCGTGGTTGATATCTCTAAAGAACATATTGCAGTTGCTGAAGCTAAAAAACTTGGCATCCCGGTTGTGGGTATCGCCGACACCAACGCAGATCCAGAATTGATTGATTACCCAATTCCGGGAAATGACGATGCTATTCGTGCAATTAAACTTTTTGCCAATATGGTTGCAGACGCTTTCCTAGAAGGTCAAAAAGAGTACAAGGCGATTGTTCGTGAAGAAGAGCCACAAGCTCAACAACAGCAACAAGAGCAACGCTCTGAGCGAAAGCCACAACGTGGTGGCGGCCGAGGTGGTCAACAAAATCAACAACAACAAAAGACCGATGCGGCTCCGGCTGCAGGACCTTCTGTTGTGAAAGTTTCTAAGGCCCGCAAACTTGTGGCTGCAGGAACTGCTGATGATGTCGAAATCGCCATGGAACTTGAAGGACAAGGCGCTCAGAAAGAAGACGAGACGTCTTCTGAAGAAGAAACTGACAAAGAATAATTTTGGAAACGAAAGGACATTTGAAAATGGCAATCACTGCTGCCTCTGTAAAAGAGCTTCGCGAAAAAACTGGCGCCGGAATGATGGATTGCAAGAAAGCGCTTGAAGAAACCTCTGGGAACTTTGATCAAGCGGTCGACTGGCTTCGCACTAAAGGCTTAAGCAAAGCTGCAAAAAAAGCGGGTCGTATCGCTGCCGAGGGAACCGTCGCATCTTACATTCATGCCAACGGCCGAATTGGCGTTTTGGTTGAAATCAACTCTGAAACTGACTTTGTGGCGCGTAACGATGCATTCCAAGACTTCGTGAAGGATGTCGGAATGCATATCGCGGCACTTGCCCCTCAATTCGTTCGTATTGAAGATATTCCTGCAGAGGCCCGCGAGCGCGAAGCCGCTGTTCTAAGAGCGAAAGCTTTGGAAGAAGGAAAAAAAGCAGACTTCCTAGATAAAATCATCGATGGCCAAATTAAAAAGTGGTCTGCCGAGATTTGCCTTCTTGATCAAAAGTTCGTGAAGAATCCCGATCAAACTGTGGGCGAGCGTCTTCAAGAATTGATCGCTAAAATTGGAGAAAACATTGTGATTCGTCGCTTTGTACGCTTCGAGCTTGGTGAGGGAATTGAAAAGAAGCAGGAAGATTTTGCTGCTGAAGTTGCTGCGGTCACTAAAAACTAATGAAACCATTCCGTCGCATTCTACTTAAACTCAGCGGTGAAGTTTTGGCGGGCGATGCCAGCCAAGGAATTAATGCCAAGGTGATCGGGCAGATCGCCTCAGACATTCAAGCTGGATTCGAGGTCGGTGCACAGATGGGAATCGTCATCGGAGGCGGCAATATCTTTCGTGGTGTTGCTGCTTCTGCTCAAGGTATGGATCGCGCAAGTTCAGACTATATGGGAATGCTTGCGACCGTGATCAATGCTTTAGCACTCCAAGACGCCCTTGAAAAAAAGGGACTTGCGACTCGGGTGCTGACCGCCATCGGAATGGCTGAAATCGCCGAACCATACATCCGCCGGAAAGCTATACGCCACCTTGAGAAAGGGCGTATCGTGATTTTTGCTGCGGGAACTGGGAATCCTTATTTCACAACAGACACTGCAGCTTCACTGAGAGCCATGGAAATCAATGCTGATGTGATCATGAAAGCCACTAAGGTGGACGGAATTTATGATATGGACCCCAAGCTTCATCCAGAAGCTAAGCTTTATTCTGAACTCACATATATGGATGTTTTATCAAAAGGTCTTAAGGTGATGGATTCAACTGCCATCAGTCTTTGCATGGACAACAAACTTCCAATCATTACTTTTAATTTAACAAGACCTGGAAATATCGCCCGAGTCATTAAAGGCGAGAAAATCGGAACGATCGTCAGCTAAAGATTTACGTAAAGGAGATTCACATGTCTGAAGTCGGAAAATTAAGTCGAGATCGAATGGAAAAGGCGATCACCTCTTTAAAAGGTGAACTTCAAAAAGTGCGAACTGGCCGAGCTCAGGTTTCAATGCTCGACAACATTCGCGTCAATTATTATGGCACTCCAACTCCACTCAACCAAGTCTCAGCAATTTCGACTCCGGATGCACGCTCGTTTCTTATTTCCCCTTGGGAGGCTTCGATTCTTAAAGAAGTTGAGCAAGCGATCGTAAAAAGTGATCTCGGCATGACACCCCAGAATGATGGCAAAGTGATTCGTTTGAAAGTCCCTGAGCTGACTGAAGATCGTCGTAAGGATCTCGTCAAAGGCGTAAAGAAAACCTGTGAAGAAGCACGCATTGCCGTGAGACAGGTCCGCCGTGAAGCAAATGACGAATCTAAACAAGCTCTTAAAGATAAATCGATTAGCGAAGATGAACAAAAGCGTCTCAATGATGAAGTTCAAAAGATCACAGACGAATACATCAAAAAAATCGATGAGCTTGCTGAAGAAAAAGAAAAAGAACTTTTGACCGTCTAAGGTTTTAAAAATTGAATCAACTCAAACATCTCGCGATTATAATGGATGGTAACGGTCGATGGGCCCAGAGCCGTGGTCACAATCGATTTTTTGGCCATACTCGTGGCGCGCGAGTGGCTAAAATGGTGATTGAAGAGTGTGCGCAAATGGGTCTCTCCCATTTAACACTTTTCGCTTTTAGCACTGAAAACTGGCGGCGGCCTAAAGATGAAGTCACCTTTCTAATGAAACTGCTTTCTAAATGGCTCATTAAAGAGCGCAAAAATTTAAGAGATCAAAATATAAGATTTCAAATGATCGGCGACATAAACCGGCTTCCCCGGTTTGCTAAAGAGCAGGTGCAAATCACTTTGGATGAAACCAGAGATTGCTTTGGCATGACTCTGACTTTGGCACTTTCATACGGAGGGCGCCAAGAAATCGTTTCGGCCGTTAAGTCATTGGCTAAAAAAGTGAGTGCCGGAGAACTTCAGGCTGAAGACATCACTGATGAGATGTTTTCAGCTGAACTTGATAGTTCTTTTCTTCCCGATCCTGATTTAATTATCCGGACCAGCGGAGAATCTCGAATCTCGAATTTTATGTTATGGCAATGCGCCTATAGTGAACTTCATTTCTTTGATCAGACATGGCCAGAGTTCCGACTTGCAGACCTTAAAGAATCGATTCGGCGGTTTGAATCTCAAGAACGTCGATTTGGAAAAACATCAGCCCAGGTGATACACCTTCAAGATGCTCAAGGATAAATCGTTTCACCTTCGGGTGATTTCAGCACTTGTCGGAGTTTTAATTTTTGCCGCGGTCTATATTTTTTACGGACCGACGGGGTTGGTTTACTCTTGTTTAGCAATGAGTTTGCTTTCGCTCAGAGAATTTAAAAGAATGCTCTTTTTCCCGCAAGAGAGTGTCTCGTTCACCATTTTTTACTCTTTGCTTTCTTTAGGCCTGGTGCTGAGTCTTTTTGTTTTTAAATGGGATGCCTTAATTTCATTCGCACTCACCACGTCTTTATATCTTGCGGGTCTCATATTTTTAGCCAGAGAGCGGCTTTCAAATGAACGACTTTTAAGCGCCCTTTGTCTGGGTTTATTCGGCTTCTTTTATTGCATTCTCTGCCCTTGGTTGGCCGGAGAAATTATTAAACTTCCGCAAGGTCCTGAGTGGTTTTTGCTTCTTCTTTTAGTGGTTTTCTCTGGGGACACTTTTGCTTTTTTTGGCGGCAAACTTTTCGGCCGGCTGAAACTTAATCCCTCACTTTCGCCGAAAAAAACAATTGAAGGAGCGATTTCCGGAATCATTGGATCTCTGATTGCCGCCGCGTTGTTTTGGTTTTTCGTTCGCCCAGACCTTTCGCTAGGAACTCTGCTGATTTTTGGCTTTATCGGGGGCCTTGTTGGTCAGACCGGTGACCTTTTGATGTCTCTTATTAAGCGTGTTTCTCAGATTAAAGATTCAGGAAGACTTTTGCCTGGTCATGGCGGAGTGCTCGATCGCATTGATGGGGTCTTATTAGTTTGTCCGTTGATCTACACTTTGGCCACGTTAGCGCAATAAGACTGGCCCTCACCCTCAATTGCCCCTAAAATCGATGGATGGATTCAATCATTGGTTTATTTCAAAGCACGTTCTCTACAATCGGTCCTTTTATACTCTTACTTGGATTGCTCGTTTTCGTTCACGAACTCGGTCACTTTCTGGTCGCCAAATGGTGCGGTGTCAAAGTTGAAGTTTTCAGCTTAGGTTTTGGAAAAAAAATTTTCCAGTACACTCACGGCGAAACCACCTATGCCCTTTCAATGATCCCTCTGGGTGGTTATGTCAAAATGTACGGCGAAAGTCTTCAAGCTGATGTAAGTGATGAAAATCGCAGCCGTTCTTTTATTCATAAGCCCGTCGGACAAAGGATTGCGATCGTCTTAGCTGGACCTTTGATGAACTTATTTTTCGCTTTCTTTTTGTTCGTAATGATTGGCGTTATTGGTGATCGGCAGCCCGCCGCTATTGTTGGGGACTTGCCCGCAACCTCTAAAGCTTACGAGGCCGGATTTCGACCTGGCGATAAAGTCGTTCGTGTTGAAGGCGAAGAGGTACAAACCTGGGGTCAACTTACAGATGTCATTGCAGAAAATGCCGAGGGTCAGGTCAGTTTTGAAGTCGTTCGAGGGGCTGAAAGCCTAACTCTCTCAGCCTTGTCTCAAAAAGCCACCAACGAAAATATTTTCAGCAGAAACTCGGAAGTTCCTCAAATCGAAGGTCTCACCCTAGAAAGTGATTCGAGTCTTATTGGAGTTCCAGATCCAACGTCTTTGGCCTATTTGGCTGGTTTAAGAAGTTTGGATTTGGTCACTCATGTGAACGATGAGGCCGTAAATTCCTTCAGAGAGCTTCAGCAGAAAATTTCTTCAAATAAAGAGAGTCTTGCCAAACTTAAGGTCCAAAGCCTAAAAAATGGAGACCGCGGTGAAGAGCGAGAAATCACCTTACCTACATCGACCAAATCAACCATAGAATTAGGGATCGAATTCGCAGAAACCTATGTGCTTAAAGTCAAAGAGAACTCGCCGGCTGCGAAAGCGGGACTTGTCTCTGGTGACAAAGTGGTTTCAATCAACCAAAAGACCGCCGATGACTGGTCAAGCATCCTTGCTACGATCAAAAACTTTGATCCTGGAACTCAGAAAACTCTGGCGGTCACAGCACTTCGCGATGGCCAAGAATTGAATTTTCAAATTGAACCCGAAATGACCGAGCTTATGACTCAAAAAGGCCAAGAAGAAAGCCGCTTCACGATTGGAATCATCTCATCAAATTTAAAAGTGGGTCCCGAAACTGTTTTATTTCGCCCCGATGGAGTGATGAATAAATTAACCTATGGGGTTGCACAAACCTGGCAATGGACCGAATTCACTGTGATGAGTATGGTTCGGCTTTTTCAAGGGATGGTCTCTCCGAAAAATATCGGAGGAGTTATCACCATTGGAAGAGTGGCCAGCCATTCTTATGAAGCCGGGATTTCGGTCTTTCTAAAAACCATGGCCATCATTTCGATCAATCTTTTTCTTCTCAATTTGCTTCCAGTTCCGGTGTTAGATGGCGGACACCTGGTTTTCTTTGGTCTTGAGGCCCTTAAAGGATCGCCAGTTTCACTTCGAAAACTTGAGATTGCCCAGCAGGTCGGATTGACGCTTCTTTTGCTATTGATGGCGTTTGCACTCTTCAATGACGTCTCAAATTTATTCTTTAACCGTTGGTAGCTCGCAATGATTCTGTTTGTTGAAACGAGTTGGGAAACAGGAAGCCTGGCTCTTTCGATCGAAGATCAAATTTTCAGTGTCGAGTGGGACAAAAAATCCTCACACTCTGAAATTCTCACCACTGAATTTCAGGCATTACTAAAAAAAGCTGACGCTCAGGTGCAAGACATTAAAAAAATCTGTGTCAATGTGGGCCCAGGGAGCTTCACTGGCGTGCGAGTCGGGCTAAGTTTCGCCAAGTCGCTTGGTTATTTGCTTAAAGTGCCACTCCTAGCAATGAATTCGCTCGAGATCATGGCGTTTCGCTCGCAAGCCACAGGGAAAATTCTTGTTTTTTTACCTGCAATCAAAGGGCATTTTTACGTTGCAGGCTTTGAAAGAAGTCCGAAAAATTTTAAAGAAACAATTTCTCCAAAATCTTTGAGTGATCAAGAACTTGATGCCTTGCAAATAAATTTCTCACATTTAGTTAACGGATCCTTAATAGACTCTCGACCTCGGTCCAGTGATATGGTCCAGTTTTTCCAGTCAGGGGACGCGACTTTCGAAGAGCTTTCATGGAAAACAATAAATCCTCTTTATTTGAGACGCTCAGAAGCCGAAGAAAAATTAAGCACCGGGTTATTAAAGCCCATGTATTCGGAAAGAGAGATAGAAATTGAGCGAGGCGGACAAAAACAAGGTGATTGATCTTCGCGGGAAAACTAAGCCCGGAGCTACAATCATTGCTGTTGGAGCAGGTAAAGGTGGAGTGGGTAAATCCTTCTTCAGCTCGAGTCTTGCTTATTTCCTTGCACAAATGGGTCATAAAACTCTTCTCATCGATCTCGATCTTGGAGCTGCCAATCTTCACACTTGGCTTGGAGAAGGGCTTCCCCCAGTCGGAATTAACGAATTTATCCAAAACGAGAACTTAACTCTTAAAGACGTGATTCATCACACTCAAAAAAGTAACTTAAGCCTAATCTCAGGCGCGACGGATGTGATGATGCAAAGTGATCTGACCGATCAACAAAAGTCACGATTGATGTCTGCTATCTATAATCACAAGACCGACTTTATTATTTTGGATCTTGGTGCCGGCACTCATGGAACCACTCTCGACTTTTTCCTCATGGCCGAACAGCATGTGGTTCTATTTACTCCAGAACCTTCCAGCATTGAGAACGCCTATAGATTTATGAAAGCGGCCTTTTACCGTAAACTTAAGCGTTACGACCACCGCCTTGAGCTTGATCGCATGATTTCTGACATGACGAAAGAAAAAATGGCCATTAAATCTCCGGCCGAGTTGTTACGCTCTTTGAACACCAGATTTCCTGAGATTGCTCCACTGCTTGAAGAGGTCACGAATCAGCTTAATTTTCAGATCGTTCTTAATCAGATCCGCACAGCCCAAGATCGCCAGCTCGGAAAAGGCATCCGCAGTGTGTGTGAACGTCATTTTGGCCTCAACTGCTCTTACCTTGGCGCATTAAGTTATGATAATGCGGTATGGCAGTCTCTACGCCAAAAAAAGCACCTTTTGGTGGCGAATCCTTACAGCCATTTGTACGCTCAGATTATGGGTCTAGCTCGTAAGCTTGCGGATCCAACTCAGCGAAAGAGCATGGTATCGTAATTAACAATGAGTTCGTATCGTGAGCAAGAAACCTCTTTTTATGACCTTCTAGAAGTTCGTCCTGATTCTGGGCCAACAGAAATCTATGAAGCCTATCAACGAGCCCGCGAAACCTACTCCCCGCATAGCGCAGCGATTTATTCAATGTTCACAGAGGCTGAAACAAAAGAGCTTTTAAAGTTGATCGATGAAGCCTATGCAACTCTGAGTAATAAAAGTCGAAAAAGATCTTACGATTTGAAATTGGGATTGATCAAAGCTGATGACGTTGAGCCACCAACCACCTTTAATCAAACTCGGCCGAGCTCCTTGAACCTCGCAGATCAAGCTGGTTCAGTTGTTGAAGAAAGAAAAGTCGGAAAGTCTGAGGAAGGCTGGACCGGTGTGGTTAAAGTCTATCGGAAATCAGACGAGATTCCTCCAGGACAAGAACGCACCCGCTTTGGCCTTTATAAGATTGATGATAATTTAGAAAAAGAAATCACCTCAGTTGAAGAGTGTGACGGATCTTTCCTTCAAAGAATTAGAAAGTATCGAAACGTTTCGCTAGAAGATCTCAGTGAAGCGATGAAGATCAGCAAATCTTCTCTTCGCGCCCTCGAGGAAAATGAACTTGATCGCCTGCCGGTTCAAGTTTTTACTCGCGGAATCGTGGTGCAGTATTGTCGAATGCTAAATCTTGAAGAAGACAAGTTAGTAAATGCTTATATGACGTATTTTAAAGCGAATAAAAAATAAAATCTGTGAATCCTAAATTTCGCTACCAAGGCCAGCTGCGCGTATCAAATCAACAAACCGGAATAAGACTCGATCGCTTTGTTCACGAGCAGTGTGAGGAATTTTCAGAACAACTTTCAAGATCTAAAATCCAAGAATTAATCGATCTTGGATTGATTACAGTGAATGGAAAGGTTCTTAAGTCCTCGTACAAAACAAAAGACTCTGATTTGGTCTCGATTTCACTTCCTGAACTTGAGCCATCGGACCTTCAACACTATGACTTTCCAATTCATATTATTTTTGAAGATCAACATTGCTTAGTGATTCACAAACCTGCGGGGCTTGTGGTGCATCCAGCCGCTGGCCACTTTCAAGACACCTTAGTAAATGCACTTCTTCACAAAGTGAGTGATCTGAATATTGGCTTTGATAAAAAACGACCCGGCATTGTTCATCGGCTCGACAAGGACACTTCTGGAATTCTTGTCGTCGCAAAAACCAATCAAGCCCTCGAAAACCTCAGCGCTCAGTTCAAACAAAAAACAGCACAAAGACTTTATCATGCCCTTGTCTACGGGCGTCCCACAGCACGTGAGGGCCGAATAGAAAGTTATCTTGAACGCCATCCCACTCACCGCAAAAAATTTCGCTCCGGAGAACAAGGAAAAAAGGCAATCACTCATTACCGATTGATCGGGGAAAACCAAGGGATAAGTCTTTTACAGTGTCGACTTGAGACTGGTCGCACTCATCAAATTCGAGTTCACTTGAGTGAAATGGGCTGCCCCATTGTCAATGACCCCATTTACTCTCACCCTCGACGGACAAAATCTTTAAATTCACGAGTTCATCATGAGATAAAAGAAATGGTCGGAATTGGCCTTCATGCATTTCAGCTTGGATTTAATCATCCCACGACAGGCGAATTTATGAAATTTGAAGAAGATTGGCCAATCACTTTGAAATCTCTGGTTGAGACGTTAAACTTTAAAGATGTTTAAAGAAATTCGCCAAAATGGTGTTCTTTGGGGACATCAATTTCAATTTGAATATGGATTTGCTTTCTTTGGATCAAAACATGCGTCGATGGATGATATCAAGGGCCTGTTTCCAAGACTGACCTTCACAAGACTCAAACAGATTCATAGCGATCGAATCGTGCAGTCCAATTTAGATTCACAAAGTGAACCCGTCGAGGCAGACGGGCATTGGACTGACCGAAGGGGTCATGCTCTTGTGATTCAAACCGCTGATTGCCTTCCGGCAATGATTTATTCAGCTCAAAGAGTGATCGCACTTCACGCGGGATGGCGTGGAGTGGAGCAGCAAATCATTTCAAAAGCTCTTCAATTGCCGTTCACCGTTGAATTTGAATCTATGATTGTTGGCCCTTCGATCGATACAAAAAGCTTTGAAGTGGGCACAGATGTGGCGAAACGGTTGCTTAATTCTGACCCTTTAAAAGATTTTTCGAGCATTATTGATCATCCAGATCGTGAAAAAAAATATGTTGATCTCAAAAAAATTGCGCGTCATCAGGCCAACTCAATTCGACCAAACCTGACCTGTCACTTTATTAATGCAAACACTTACGAGAGCCCAGACCATTTCTCATATAGAAGAAATGGACCCCAAGCGGGACGCCTTTTTAGTTTTATTGCCCTCACTTAGACTTTGCAAACCTCTGATAATTAGAGACACTCAAGGTGTATGAAACGTATATTTCAAAATCTACTTATTTTCATCCTTTCGCTCTCGGTGATCGCCCTTGCGGCTATTGCTTTGACTCCGTCATGGAGAAAAGAAGTTCAAAATTACTTTCAGCCTGATCAACGACAAGTGCTGGCCTCGGTGGTGGGACGATTTATAGCTTCAGATACAGAGCACAAGGCTGTGAAATCAATTGATCCACAGGGCGTGTTTATTGAAGTTTTTGAAGAAACTGAGGATGGCGCCTTAAAATTGCTTCACGAAATTCGCACCGGCCACCCTCACGATGGACAGTTTAATTTTAAGGGTCAGGTCTCAAGACTGGTCTCATTCGATGTCGACAACGACGGCGTGGAAGAAATTTTGGTTCCCACTTTTGATCAAGAACTCAGACCGCGGCTGAGTGTGTACAAGTATCAGTCGGAAGTGAAGGTTTTTCAGGAAATACCTCCGCCTCCTCTGCCCTAATTTCGGACAACACTGGCGATTTGGCCGAACTCTTGCTATGTTTAGTCCCATCCAATGGAGGTTTACGTGCGCCAACTCATATCTGTGATCGCCCTTATATTAGTCACGATGAATTTTACTGCCTGCGGGGGCAACACAGGATTGGCACTTCCAGACGCTGGTGGAGTGATTCAATGTCGCCAGAGTTATGACCCGATTCCTAAAGATTTAGAACCAAGTGACAAAATCAGTAAAGTGAGTTGGCCGAACTCAGGCGCCACTGATCCAAGTGTTGATGCTGGAACTTATGATTATGTCAGTATGGAATTCTTCATGATCGACACCGAGTCGACATTCAAGTTTCACACCTCACACGTCATAAACGCGCAAGGAACTTATCAAGTTAAAAGAATTTGCGGCGCGAATGCCACAAAGGTGAATGAGTTCCAGGTCGCTGTGGATTTTCCGAGCAAAGTCATCATTGCTCAAGGTGGAAAGATCACTTCAGAAACTAAAACGATGACAATTGAAGCGAGTGATCGCCTGAAAGTTGATGTGAGCGATGCAGTTTCTGAGGATATTCCACCCTCGAAAGTGACTGAGGACCAGAACTTTGAATCTCAGCTTTATCAAACCGTGAACGATAAAAATGAAACTATTTTCGAGTATCGTTTTGTCGACGAGAGTGGTCCGATCGCAAAATATGTGGTCGTTCGCTATAAAAAAATCTAACGATTCAGATCCCGCCAGGACTTTCCCTCACGTGCTTTTGGGTTGAGCTGAAAGTCTTTGACCGCTTTAAGGTGGTCTTTATAAGTGTTGGTAAATACATGCGTGCCATCGTTTCGGCTGACGAAATAAAGGTGCTCTGATGTGGCCGGGAACATCGCGGCCTTGAGCGCTTCTTTTCCTGGATTGGCCACCGGCCCCACCGGAAGGGCGTTCACCGTATAGGTGTTATGGTCACTCGCAGCCAGGATGTCGCTTTTACGAATATTTCTGAGCGGTGTCCCTGTCTTAAACCAATAACCATAGATAATGGTCGGGTCACTTTGTAAACGCATTCCTTTTTGAAGGCGATTATGAAACACCGATGAGAT
>FLYM01000726.1_pt1 | contig 16020 bp, 16 predicted proteins | sample 1122581 | NCBI WGS metagenome assembly FLYM01 (sample SAMEA4346789, study PRJEB14843) | hot springs metagenome | biome: Terrestrial Biome; feature: Habitat; material: Sediment | place: India | collected 2012-06-12 | depth 1760 m
GCATCGTTCACCCAGACCGGCACGGCGGCGACGACCGGCCAGGCTTATGCCTGGGTCGAGTTCATCACCCCGCGCTGGGAAGACCCGCGTGAAAGGGCGCTGACCTGATGAAGGCGTACTACATCGGTGACTACGCCGGGGCAGAGAAAGTCTCTGCCTTCGGTGTCGATTTCGAAGAGGGCAAGGCGTCCGAAGTGGACGACAAGTTCAAGTCGAAAATCGAGAATAACCCGTTCTTCTCCGCTGAGGCGAAGGACGCCAAGAAGGCTTCTGCCGAGCATGATGAAACCGGCCTCAAGGCTGAACATCACGGCGGTGGCCGCTTCAACATCACCAAGGGCGAGACGGTCGTTCAGCAGGGCCTCACAAAGGAACAGGCTGACGCTTTCAATGCCATGGACGACAAGGCGAAAGCTGCTTTCGTCAAGTCGCAGTCGTAACGAACGGAGCGCGCCATGTATTCTCGCGAACAGCTAGTGCTTGGCGCGCTCAAGGAATTGGGCGTCGTCGGTGCGGGTCAAACGGCCAGTGCTGAGGACGCCCAGACCATTGACGAACGCATCAATGCGGTCATGGCCGACCTTGCCAAGCGCAATGTGTGGGTATGGGGCGACCCTGACCAGATCGATGACGCTGCATTCAATCATCTCGTGACAATCCTGGCCAACTCGGTCGGGATTGCGCGGCAGTTCGGGCTCCCGTCCGACGACACGGTTCGCATCTACGCCGAAACGCGGCTGAAGGAATTGCGCTCGGTGCAGGACGCTGGCGACCCCATCGTGGCGGAATACTTCTGACATGCCGGAAATCGTTTTCCCGCCGTCCACGGCCCCGAGCGTCAACCTGACGGAGAACGGTGGCCGGGTCATCAATGCCTATGCGGAGAAGGCACCAGACGGCTCGCGCTCGCAGTATCTCTTTCGCAAGGCACCCGGTCTTGTCGAAGCATTCATAGCGGGCGAAGATGAACCGCGCGGCGCACTGCTGGTGGGCTCGGTCCTTTATGTCATCAATGGCGACAAGGCGTACACCGTCACCAAGGCTGGCACGACGTATACGGTCACGGAATTAGGTGGCTCTGTCGGCGGTTCCGGCCCGGTGTTCATGTCGCACAACATGCGCTCTCCGACGCCGCAAATTCTCATCGTGCACTCGGGCGGCATGACGGAAATCGCGTCCGGCACGGCTTCAGACTTTACCGACGCTGATTTGCCCGCGACGAACTCCATCACATTCATGGACAGCTATTTCATCGTCACCACGGCGGATGGCAGGGCATTTGCTTCGGACAACAACGACACCGAGTTCAATGAACTGAACTTCGCCCGCGCCGAAGCTTCGACGGATGGTCTGGTGCGTGGTGTGTCCTTCGGGCGTGACCTCTTGCTGATGGGAACAACGACAACCGAGTTTTGGGGCAATACAGGCAACCCGACGGGGTTTCCTTTCTCGCGCGGTCCGGTCGTTCCCATTGGGCTGGCTGGTCCCTATGCGGTGGCAGGATATGAGCCAGGCTTCCCGGCTCCATTAATTTGGGTGGGTAGCGACAAGGCAGTCTATCGCCTTGAAGGCTACTCGCCGCAGCGGATTTCAACGCCGTATCTCGACAGGATCATCGAGAAGGTGAACCCGCTCACGTTGCGGGCGAGCGTGTTCGTGGCGAGCGGCCATGCCTGTTGGGTTCTGTCGTCCGATGAATGGACGTTCGTCTATGATCTGACTACGGGAGAGTGGCACGAGCGCAAGTCGTATCAGCAAGCGCGTTGGCGGGGCGCGTTCGGTGTTCTCGCCTTCAATGAATGGCTGACCTTTGACCGCAACAGCGGGCAGGTTTTCCGCATCGACGCGAACGCAAAGCGCGAAGGCCTGAACCCGCTCGTGTTCGAGCTTCACTCGACGCAGATGCACCGCTTCCCCGGCCGCATGGTGGTCAATCAAGCACATTTCGATTTCGTAACGGGCGTCGGCATTGATCGGGGCATTTCGCCTATCGAAACGAACCCGGTAGCCTCGATTTCGTGGTCGGACGACGGCGGGCGCACTTTCGGCAATGCCCTGCTTCGTGAGTTGGGCACTCAGGGCGAACGGCGCGAAATCAAGTTGTTTCGCTGCGGCCTGACAGGCCCGAAGGGCAGGCAGTGGAAAATCCAGGTGTCTGACCCGGTGGAAGTGTCCTTTATGGGCGGTTCGATGTTCTTCGATGAGCGCGCGCCGTGAAGACGCCTCAACGGCTTCCTGATCCAACAGTCAGATGGGTGCAGGCCGATGGCCGGCTCACTCGCGAGGCGTATCAGTATTTGCGTGAGCTTGACGATGCGGTGCGAGGGCTAATCGGCACGCCTGTTCCGCTTCCGTCGTTCAACGTTTCAAGCCTTCCCGACCCTTCGCTTTACATCGGCGCTGAAATCTTCGTGCCGAATGAGACAGGCGGTCCCGTCACGGCCTTTAGCGATGGCGTGAACTGGCTCCGCAGCACTGACCGCGCGGTCGTTTCCTAGAGGTATATCCATGATCGGTGCATTGATCGGCGGGGGCCTTAGCGCCCTCGGCAGCCTGTTTGGCGGCAATAAGGCCAAGAAGGCTGCGCGGCGCAACGAAGGCATGCTCAACGACTTCAAGACCGAAGGCATGGGCTATATCGACCAAGGTCACAACGCCGCTCAAGGCTATCTTGAGCAGGCTGGCGGGCTCTGGCAGCCATTCGCGCAGTACGGCCAGACCATGGGCCAGAACGCGACGAACATGTATTCGGACGCGCTCGGCCTTGGCGGTGCAGAAGGCACGGCGCGCGCGCAAGGCGCTTTTACGAACTCGCCTGGCTATCAATTCAACATGGACCAGGGCTTGCAGGCGCTTGAGCGTCGTGCGGCCTCGCAGGGGCGCTTGCAATCGGGCCAGACCGGCATCGATACGATGAACTTCGCGCAGGGCCTTGCAAGTCAGGACTACAACAACTGGCTGAACAATGTGTCTGGCCTCGGCAACAATATGCTCGGCATGTGGCAGACTGGCCTTACGGGGCAAGCCGGTTCGCTGAGTGACCTTGCCAACCTCGCGACCGGTACATCGGGCCAGAAGCTTCAGCTCGGCGGTCAGGTGCTTTCGGGTCTGATGGGCGCGAATAACCAGCGCGCCGAAGCCGAGCAGCAGCAGATTGGCGGCGTCTTCGGTGGCCTGTCCAAGATGGCAGGCGGTGCATTCGGGAAGTATCTCTGATGGCGATTGTCTACCCGCAGTTCCCGCGCCTTGCCGATATCGGCGGCATCGTTTCCCGCGAGTTCAACTCGGGCATGGAAATGGGCCGCGAGTCTTTGGGCGTCGATGCCTTCGGGCGTTACCTCGATGTTCAGGGCCGTCAGCAGGCATCGCCGCAGCTTATGCAGGCCCCCGCTGCCGCTGCACCGATGTCGCTTGCGGCGCTCGGCAACCAGGCCATGGGCGCTCCGGTTCAGCCCGTAGAGCGTGCCCCGCTTGGCCCGATTGGCAGTCCCTCGGCAGGAACGCAACCGCGCTTGCCTGACCCAGCCACGGCCCGCGTTCAACAGGCGCACGCAAGCGCTCTGCCATCTTCATTTCTGTCAGTTGTGGATCGGACAGAAGGTGCCGGCAGCTACGATACTCTCTATGGACATGCGCAGAATGGCCCATTCCGAAGCGTGCGCGTCTCGCAGATGCCGATTAGCCAGGTCTTGGCGTTCTCTTCTCCGAGCGGAGCTTACGGCCAGCATGTCAAAGGCCAGATCGGTCGCGTAGCAACACCCATGGGCCGGCATCAGATTGTCGGGACTACTCTTCGCAAGGCGGTCGAGGAAATGGGTCTTGACCCTTCCCAGCCTTTCGATGCTCAAACGCAGGATGCCGTGGCCGCTCATTTGGCCCGCCGTCGACTGGCGTCGGCCAGCACCATGTCTGGCAAGATGGCGGCGCTTCGATCCGAATGGGAGGGCTTCAAAAACGTCCCCGATAGCCAACTCGCGCAGATCATAACCGATCTTGAAGGTGGGAGCGGTGCCGTGGGAGCCGTCAATGCGATGGCGCAAGGCCAGACGCCTACCGCACCGCAAGCCGCCCTCGAAAGCATGTCTGTCGGCCAGCAGATGCCAGTGCAAGGCCAGCAGATGGCACAAATGGGCGGCTTCCCCATGCCGCAAGGCCGACAGCCCGTTCAGTTGCCGCCACGCGAAGTAATGATGGACCTGTTCCGCAGCCCCGCAACGCGCCAACTCGCCATCAATCTCGCTCAGGCGGCACAGTCGGGCCAGCAGATCGAGCAGTATCAGACCTTCCAGCGCGAGGACGGCTCCATCTGGCAGATGAACACCCAGACCGGGCAGATGCAGCGCCTTCAGGAAGGTGCGGGCGGTCAAGGCATCATCAATGCGGGCGATGGTCGTTTGTATGACCCGAACAACGGTCAATGGATCACTGCCCCGAACGCAGGCGGGGCCGGTGGCGGCTTCACTGGCGCGGCTGGTGAACGCATCAATCGTCTCACAGAAAACCTGATGCAGACCGGCGATTTCATGGACCCGCAGCAGGCGCAGAATATCGCTGTAGGCATCGTGGACGGGCGTTTGAAGTCCGACCGCCACCCGATCACTGGCGAGCTTCAGGTTGTCGATATGGCAACCGGGCAAGTCGTCTATGGCGGGCCGCAGCAGGCACAGCAGCCGCAGGCCCAAGCCCCGATGACGCCTTCGCAGCCGATGCCCGAGTTCGGGCAGCAATACCCGAATGCACCCGATGCCTTCGGCGTTGGCGGTGCAGCGCAACGCGCAATCAATACGATTGGTGACGCAACGGGCGTAGGTGCTCCTTATCCAGAAGTCCAGCAGGCGCAATCGGACTTCGCCGTCCTTCGCGAAAGCCTCCTGAACGACATCGCGTCAAGCTATGGCCGTCAGCCGCCTTCGTGGCTCTTGCAGGAAATCCGCTCGCTCACCCCGGCAGCGGGAAGCCCGTTTGAGGGCGCGGGCGGTGCGCAGACGAAACTCCGTTCGCTTGGCCGTCACCTTTCGAATGAGCTTAGGGTGGCGCAGGAAGCGCTCACCCGCGAATTGAGCCCGACGAACCGGCAGGAAATGGAAACGCGCGTGGCGGGCCTTCGTGCCGGCATCTCTCGCGTCGAGGGTGCGCTCGGTTCCTTCGGTGGACGGCAGCAAGGTCAGCCCGAACCGGGTCAGCAGCAGTTCCAAGAGGGCCAGACGGCGACGAACCCGACGACGGGCGAACGGCGCGTCTACAGAAACGGCCAGTGGGAGCTTTTGCAATGAGTTCCCTGCCTCCCGGCTTCGTGGTCGATAACGCGCCCGCTGGTGGCCTTCCTGACGGTTTTGTGGTCGATGGCGCGCCACAGGCGCAGAATGACCGGCGTGGTGGCTTCCTCGGCTTTCTAAACCAAGGCATCGCAAGCACGCTCGGCGCTCCGGTCGATCTGGTAAATGCGGGCCTAAATGCCGTTGGCATGGGCTCGGAAGAGCCCTTCCTCGGCAGCCGCTCGATCTCGCGCGGCATGGGTGCCGTTGGCGTCGATGTTGCCGAACCAGGTCAACAGCCGCAGGGCTTTGGCGAATATGTCGGGCGCGGGCTTGGTGGTGCCGCTGGTGCGCTTTTGCCGGGAGCGGGTGTCGTCGGTGCCATGTCGCGCTCCGCAAGCCCTGTCGCGAGCGGTGCGGCGCAGACAGTCGCACGCCCATTCATGGCAGCTCCAGGCCGCGCATTGACCGCTGAAGCCATGGCGGGGGCCGGTGCTGGTGTAGGCGAGTCCGTTGCGAACCAGCTCGCGCCCGACAGCCAGCTTGCACAAATCGGCGGCGCGCTTGCCGGTGGTGTCGTTGGCGGCATGGGGCCCGCTATCGCGTCTCGGGTCGTTCAGAATACGCCGGTCGCCGGCACAGCCTTGCGCATGGCGCAGCGCGAGATTGCACCATTCACCGAGGCCGGGGCGATGGAGCGCGCTCGCAGCCGTGTTGGTGGGCTTGTCGAAAACCGCGAAACCGCTCTGCGCAATCTCGACGCGGACAACCCCGGCAACCTTTCCCCAGCCGTTCAGACGGGCGACCGTCGCTTGATGGCGCTCGAACAGGCTGTTCGTTCTCAGGAGCCGTCCGCCGATCTTGCCATGCGTGAGGCTGAAACCGCAGCGGGTGAAATCCTGCGCGAAAGCTTCCGTGCGCCGGCTCGCGGTGCGAATGCTGAGGCGACGAGGCAGTTTGCCAGCGAGCGTGTTGGTCGTCTGGTCAATCGCATGGAAACCCGCGTTCAGCGGGCGCAGGAAAGCGCTCGCCAGCGTGTCGCGCGTACCCAGCCGGGACAGGACGCCGCCTCTGCCAGTATGGTCGTCCGTGAGGAATTGGAAATCGCGCTTAGCGCCGCCCGCAATCAGGAGCGCGCAATCTGGGGTTCAGTGCCGAAGGAAGAGCTTGTTCCGACGAATACGGGCAAGGCGCGCTATCGTGAGGTGGTCGATGGCTTGAGCCGTGCGCAGCGCGACGACATCCCAGCCAAGGCGCGCGAGTTCCTTGAGGACGGCGGAAACCAGACGTTTGGCACGCAGGAAACCGTTCGCGAAGTCCACGGCCTTTATTCTGCGCTTCGTGATGCTGCACGGGCGGCACGATCCGGCCAGAACCCGAACCGCAACACGGCGCGCATTGCCGATCTTCTGGCCGATGCCTTGCTTGACGACATGAACACCGTGTCGGGCGCGTCTGCTCCGCTTCGTGAGGCTTTGGACTTCTCCCGCTCGCTGAACCAGACGTTTCGTCAGGGCAATGTCGGGCGCGTTCTTGGTTCCGAGCGAACGGGCGGTGACGCGGTTGCCGACATCATGACGCTGGATCGCACCATCGGCCGGCAGGGCAGGGCGGGCGCGGTCGCAATGGACGAAATCAATCGCGCCGTTCCCAATGGCCGCTCGCAGCCTGCCATGCAAGACTATATCGCAAGCCGCTTTCAGGATAGTGCAGTACGGGATGGCGAAATCCGCCCCACGCAAGCCGAGAACTTCCTGACAGGCAACCGCGATGTGCTTGAGCGTATGCCGGGAACGCGCCAAAACATTGAGGAAGCCCTGCAATCGAGCGAGGCAGCTTCGCGAATGCGTGATACGATGGCAAATCGTGCTTCTGCCGTGCAGGGGCAGTCTGCCGCCTCTACACTGACAGGATCACGCCCTGGGGAAGAAATTCGCTCGATACTACGGTCGCGCAACCCGCGCGAGACAGCGGCGCAACTCGCTCGCCAAGCCCGCCGCGACCCGTCTGGGGCGGCTGTTGACGGCCTTAAGGGCGCTCTTCTTGATGACCTGATGTCGTCTGCTCGCCGTGCCGACTTCGATGAAGCTGGCAACGCGATGATTTCAGGGCGTGCATTGCAGGCGCGGCTACAGGACGACCAGTTCAACGGCATCACCCGCGAAATCCTGTCCGGTGAGGAATACGCCCGCACCCGTCGCATTGCTGAAGAGTTCGCCAAGATCGAGACGATGCAAGGCCGCTTGCCAAGCGTCGGGCCGATTATGGGTGACGAACCCAACTCAATAATCTCCTACCTTGCCCGCGTTCTTGCGGCCCGTTCCGGCGCTCAGATGGGGCAGGGAACGTCTGGCGCGTCTCTTCAGACGGCACAGATGGCGTCCCGCCGTATGCAACGCCTGCTCGAAAGTCTGACGAATGACCGGGCCGAAGCGCTCATCAAGCGCGCGGTGACGGGTGATCGTGACCTATTCCGCCTCCTGCTTACGCCCGGCAATCGCATCACGCCGCAGCAGGAAAGCCGTTTGATCGAGACGCTCACCGGCATCGCCGGGTCACAGACAGGCATCGAAGAAGAGCGCCAGCCGCTCATGATCGACGTTCGCCCGAACTAGGGCATCCCACCAAAAATCGAGGCGATAAGGGCGGTTCTTCGGAGCCGCTTTTTTCTTTGGGGCATCCTGAATGGCAATTCTCTGGCAATCCTCGCTTGTCCCGTTCACCGATCCGAATGGGGCACCTTATAGCGGTGCAAAGGCGTTCTTTTTCGACGCTACGACGACGACGCCACGCATCGTCTATCGCAATTCCGGCCTAGACAATCCGCACGATCATCCGGTCATAGCAAACTCGGCTGGCATGTTCCCGGCTGTGTTTCTGAATGCTGGCGATTATCGTTTGCGCATCGAAACCGCTGACGGGGTGACTATCTGGGATGTGGATGGCATCTCACCACCCGCTCCAGCGATTATCACTCCACCCGATACGGGTGACACGGACATCACGCTCCTGGCCAGAACGGGCGACCTGAAAGCGCGCTACGGCGTCGGCACGCACAGCGGCTGGGTGCGGCTTAACGGGCGCACGATTGGCTCTGCGCTTTCCGGGGCGACCGAACGCGCGAACGCCGATTGCGAGGCGCTGTTTCTTTACCTCTGGACAGCAGACGCCGATCTGGCCGTTTCTGGCGGGCGCGGTGCAAGCGCGGCGGGGGATTGGGCTGCCGACAAGCGCATAGACCTCCCAAGCGGGCGCGGCATGACGCTGGTCGGCCTCGACGGCATGGGCAGCACGCGGGCAAACGTTCTGCCTGACAGTGTTGTCGCCGGGGGCGAGACGGGCGACACGCTCGGCGCGATGGCGGGTTCTTCCGAGGTAACGCTGACGACAGCGCAGATGCCCACCCACAACCACGGTGGGGCGACAGGTTCGGGCGGCGTCCATGCCCACAACTACCAAGACTATGTCACCTCTGGCGTGGGCGACATTCAGGCGGGCGCTGGCTATAGCCGCTTCGGTGGGCAGACCCGTTCGACGGAAAATTCTGTCGCTCACAACCACAGCATCAGCAACGAAGGCGGCGGGCAAGCGCACCCGAACGTACAGGCTAGTTTGCTCGTCACCTTCTACATCAAGCTCTAGGAGCGCCGAATGGCCTACGACATTCAGTTCGTCGCCTATCGGGGTTCCGATTGGGCGCAGGCGATTGAAATCATCAACTCGGAAACCAACCAGCCATATGACCTGTCCGGCGAGCTGGTTGAGCTACGGGTCAACGACCGCCACGATTACGCGATCCTGAACGCCTCGACTGCCGACGACACAATTGAATTCCCCGAGCCCCACGTCATGCGCTGGCGGTTCGACAAGGACGATTTCCGGCGCTGGTGCAACAGCAAGACCTATCGCGTCGGCTGCCGCGTCACGACCGACGAAGGCACCTTCACCCTCTTTACCGGCACCCTCGCGCTCATCGACGGAGAATTTGCATGAATGCCCCACTTCTGCGCCTGCGCGTCCTGCCAGCAATCCCTCCGATCAATGGCCGTGAAATCGAGTTGCGCTCGACTGCCACGCACATTCAGTGGCGCGTCAAAGGCGATGCGACGTGGATTGACCTGGTGCCGCTGTCCGACATCCAGGGGCCGGTTGGCGACAATATCGAGCTGCGCGCTTCAGAAGACAGCATCGAATGGAAGCCGTCGCTGGCGGGGGAAGAAGCTTGGGTAACGCTCATCCCCCTGTCGGCGCTAGTGGGACCACAAGGTCCTGAAGGATCGCAAGGCGAACAAGGGCCGCAGGGTGAGCAGGGGCCTCAAGGAATTGAAGGACCACAGGGCCCGGTAGGACCGGAAGGGCCGGTTGGGCCTCCCGCCAATCTCCCTTTTATTGACCCGATTGACTTTGGTGCCGTTTACGACGGCGTGACCGATGACCGCACGGCTCTTGCCGCCGCTGACGCGGCGGCTGTGGCGGCAGGCAAAGCGTTGATCATCACAGGGCCGATGCGGATCGGTTCAGCGATTACGGTCCAAAGTAATCAGTTTTACGCGCCACCGGGCAAGCTCGTTCCGAGCAGCACAGTCGTGATCACCCTCGTCGGACGACCCGACGCGGGCCTCTGGCAAATATTCGATCGCTCGCAGGGCGGTGCAGTTCACTTCAGCAAGGGTGCAGGAACCGTGTGGGCTGAGTGGTGGGGTGCGCGGGCTAACCCGAATGGCCGCACCGATAATGAAGTGCCGATCCAGCAAGCGATCGACGCTTGCGGGTCTATCGTTGGAGACGGCGGGGTTTTCGGACCGGCTCCTAACGGCAATGGTAGCGGTGGGCGGGTCTTGTTCGGGTCGAGCAACGTTTACCTGATGTCGGGCCGCATTCACCTTCGTCAACGGACGATCCTAGAAGGTTCCGCCGGCGGGTTCAGCCCGACGCTCCGCGCCAATGCGGCCACATGGGGCGCCGATGTGGAGCTGGTGCTTTCGCAGAATGGTACGATTTCACAATTCTGGTGTCTCATCCGGCATATGGCCCTCGACGCTTCGGGCATCGAGAGCATTGCCCGCGTCGTCTACGCTCCAGCATGGCAAGAAAGTTCGGGTTTGCGAGATGTTTTGGTGCAGAATTTCCACCAAAAGGGATTGGAAGTTGACAATTTCTACGGCGGGTCTGTCGGCTTCACGCTGAAGCAGGTTCAGTTCTTCCCAGACGCAACGCCCGGAACGGCCTGCACCGCTATCAAGGTCGATTGCCCCTTCACCCAGGCGCGCGGCAAGGTCATCCTCGACGATGTTTCATTCGCGGGTATCACGATTGATGCACCTCCCGGGATCAATCTGACTGGCATCGATGCCACTGGTCGGGTGGATATCATCAACAATGGCGTTCACCTCGAAGGGTACGATCAGGGATGGATTTTGCGGGGGCAGGCAAGCCTGTTCGGCGTCATCTCTTGTGGCGGAAATCCAAGTGTGACTGATGTTATCCAATTGGATAGCACGTGGACGGGCCAAGTTGATGCGGTTGTCACGAAAGGCGGCGCGGTTCGATTGTTGCGCTCGTTCCGAGCTTCACCCACAACTCTTTACCTCCAAGAGCCGTTTAATCGCCGGGTTGTCTACCCGGGAGCCAATGTGGTTTCTTTTGCGGCGGGTCGCGTGACAGGCGGCGCTGGAACCCCGTCTCTCTCGGGCGGGTACGGCGTTGGGACGGTCAACAAGGATAGCACGGGGCTTTACACTCTGACGTTCAATACGTCCGTCTTCAGTCCCGGGTCCGGTACTGATTATCGCGCCCGCGTTGCCGTACAGTCTACCACCGTGCGCAACTGGTACGTCAATTCAGCCACCTCGACGGGCATTCAACTCGCCTTCAAAGACCCCGCCACCAATGCATTGGCCGATGTTGGTGATTTCGATTTCGAGATCATCGGCCGGCCTGGATACTAGGCAGTTGCGATGATTCTTGCCCGCATGACCTTGGTGTCGTCGGGCGAGAATTGCCGAAATTCGGGGGCTAAGGAAAGCCCATCCGGCAAGTCCTCGGAGTAAGTCTTGGCGTTGGCAATTCGCAGCCCTGCCGCCTCCATGATGGCGATGTATTCGCTGTGCCGCAGCCGATTGACGTAGTGCATGGATGGATTGAAGCGCGCCCATTCATCTTCGGAGAATTGAAGGAAATTGTAGCGCGAGACGCCGCCTCCGCGAGCGTAGTGGTCGCTGTAATCAATGCTGTGGATGCTGATCTTGTGCCGCATCTGCGGGACAACATTGGAAAATATAGCCTTGAGCGTCGGCGCGGGTATGTGCTCCAGAACTTCATTCGATACGAAAGCATCAACAGGCTCTGATAAGCGCTCAGTTCCCGCGTCGAAAGGCGCGCGGTAGCAAACGCCGAACTTGTCTAAAGCGTCCCAACTTTCGAATTTTGGAGCCGCGCGACCTAACGTCTGCGCCGCCATATCGGCAGCAGTGTTCACGAGGTCCAAACGCGCCAGCCGGTCAATATCGGTAGCAATGACACGTCGTGCCCCAAGAAGGCACATCGCCATAGGAACAACCAAGTCACGGCCGGACCCAATCTCCAAGAATGTGGATTGAGCGATTGGCTGCGCGCAATGCGCCTCAAAATCCGCGATGTTTTGCCGAGCGATGCCTACAAGAGCTTCGACGTCCGCCATTGACCGGGGCCATGTCTTTGTAATGTTCCGTTGCGCCCAATAATGGAGGTGGCTCCCGAAAGGCACCAACTCGAATGCGCGGAAAATCGCGGCCTTGGTTTTCCAGTTCAAAGCGCCCTCCCGCGCGAAAGAAAGTGGAGCCTGCGCCTGGCTACCCGCGCGCTAGGCCCCTGCCGGCCGTAGCCAGCGATGCAACCTAGAAACGCATAGCTATTGCGTCAACACGCAATCGGTCTGCGCCTCTCCCACAACTGAAAAGGAATACCGGATGCGGCTCTCTGAGAAGGGGGCGGCTTTCGTGCGCCTGCATGAAGGTTTCGTCGCCCGCTACTATCTTGACCCGGTGGGCATCGCCACCATTGGCATTGGCTTCACCTGGCGCTCTGACTCTTTCCGCCAATGGTGGGCAGCGAACAAGAAGGGCGCGACGTTCGGACCAGGCGCGACCATGACCCGCGAGGAAGCGGAGCGGGCTCTAATCTACCTCTGCGAGCGCGAGTACGGCAAGGCCGTCAACAGGTTCCTCGGCAAGCGGGTCCCGCAGCACGTGTTCGATGGAATGGTGTCTCCCGTCTACAATCTCGGGGGCAAGGCTCTGGAATGGAAGTGGGCCGCCGCCGCGAAGGCTGGCGACTATCCTTCTTCGGCATCTCTCCTGCGAAAGACCGGCACAACAGCCGCAGGCCGCAAACTGGCTGGCCTCGTTCGTCGCCGGCAGGAAGAAGCCCTGCTTATCGAGAAGGGCATCTACACCGGAGTAGGGACCGTGGCTAAGCCCGGCGCAACGGTTGACGCTATGGCTGACGGCATCCTTGTCCGTCGCGAGGAAGGCCCTGCCGTCGCAAAGCTCATCCGCGACCTTGCCGCTCTCGGCTACTACGATGGGCGTCTTGATGACGTGTTCGGCCCCGGCACCGAAAGCGCTGTCATGCAGTTCCAGCGCGACAAGGGCCTGAAGATTGACGGCCTCGTCGGCCCCAAGACGTTCGCCGCCATAGAGGCCGCGCTGAAGGCCAAGACGCCTTCGCCTGCCCCAACACCCACCCCGCGCCCTGAACCCGCTCCTGCCCTTGCGCAGGGCTTCTGGGCCGCACTCGCAAATCTCATCCGCAATCTGTTCTCGAAAGGGTAACCCCATGACCGCAATTCTGTCCTACTTCACCGGCCGCGCTGCAAAGGCCGGTATTGCCCTCATCACTGGCGCGCTCACCACTGCCGGCGGTGCGGGCTTTGTCGATACCGTCTCGGATGCCGGCATGTCCCTGCTGGGCTACATCATCATCGGCGCGGCGGGCGGCTTCATCAATTGGGCAACGGTCTACTTCAAGGCCAACAAACCTGAGAGCGGCGGGCTCTATTAATCGCGTTCGCGGGTGAACCGCCAACCACAAAAAGACGTTATCTAGATACGGGGCATGGGGCTTTGGCAGAGAAAGAAACAGAGATGCACCTGAACCCTCCAAGATGGCGCTGGGAATGGAACCCGAACAGCATATTGATGGTGACGGGCTTCATCGCCGTGGCGATTACCTATGGCGGAACGATGCACATGCTCGTCAGCGGGCGTGAGCAAAACGCTGCTGATATTCAGCGCCTTGACGTGCGAATGACCAATGTCGAGGCGACAAGCCGCGTCCTCGAAAACCATGAGCAGCGCCTGTCCTTCGTGGAAAGAGAGGCGAGGGACGCCGCTACCAATTCCCGCGCGATGCAGACAACTATGAACCAGATGGCGACTGATATGGCTGTGGTGAAGGAAGTGCTGCTTCGCCTCGAAAGTTCGCAGAACGGCCCGCGCTCGTCTCGTCCGTGATACCAACCCCGCCTCCAGGTATCACCTCACAGCGCAGATGATACCCAACTCCACGCCCACTGTCCCAGCGCCAGAATAGCTACGGCTAGCCCAGCGATGAGGACGAGGGTGCCGTGGCGTTCAGCGCGGTGCATCGATATTGTGAGAACGAATGCCGATGAAGTGGATCGGCCGTGACGTTTGCGCGGCGTCCTCCCTGTTCTTGGTCACTCGGATTGCGGCTCGCGTGCCATCTTCCGTATCGGGGTCGGCATATCGTAATTCGACGTGGTCGCCGCGATCCCAAGCATGAACGTCGGCACCAAAGCGGATATCCGCGTTCGGGTCGTCCATCTCATAGACCCACTTCGGGACGACATCGCCTGCTCCAAACTTAGCTGGTTCGGCACTCATCAGCGCTCTCCTATAGGCAAGGGGAAGGGGCTCAGGATGCCCCAAAATCGAAAAATCCGCGAACTGCATATTGCAGCCCACTCGCGGCATCCATGCATATTATTGAATTGATTGACGGAAAGTGCGCTCAGGCCATTTCGCCTGTCTGCCCTTAGCAGGGGAGCGCCTTCGACCACTCGGCCACCTCTCCGGTGCGACCCAACTAACCCGCGAAGCCTTGAGATACAAGCGCCTTTCGCGGTTCGTGGTCCAAATATCCCACCCTCCCAACTGACTCCTCGTGACAGCCCAAAGCGAGAACAGACATCAGTTAACGCCTCGGTTCTGCGAAAAATCCGCGAAATTTGATCCCGCTTCGTTCTCCCTGAAATCGAAGCCTAGCTTCTGCGCTGCCTTTCCGATGGAAGGTGCTGCCAGCTTCACATAGCGCTCCCATTCCGACGACTCCCAACCACCTTCTGCTTTCAGGCGCACAACATCCTTCGTCTGGGAGTAGAACCATGTTGCCCATGAGTGGCGGATGGTGTGGGGCGTGTAAGCCTTGGCGTCGTATCCGGCTTTCCTGACCGCAGCATCCCAGAACGCAAGCTTGTAGCCTCTGCTCTGGCGTGGCTCATATGGCCGGCCGTCATAGCGCAGGAACAATGGCCCCGACTGCCCGAGGTTCGGGACAGTTGTCAGCGCCGCGATGACGCGCGGGCATAGGCTGACCATGCGCTCCTGGCCGTTCTTTGTGTCTCGGAGGATGGCATATCTATCTGGCAGGGAAATGTCGCGCTTGCCGTCGATTGCCAACGTTTCACCCACGCGGCTTCCCTGGCCGAAAAGAAACGTCGCTAGCGCAGGGCTCCATGGGTTCGGATAGCGCGGGTCTGTCATCATCAGCTTCAGGATGCGCTCGGCTTCCTCGGGACGCATGAAAATGGTTCTTTTCTGGCCGTCAGCGGCTCGTTTGAATTGAACGGCTACGCCATTGGCCCTTAGCACAGCAATCACGGGAGCATAGAACTGCCTGCGTCGTGTTGCGCTCGCAGCGGACGGGTAAGCTTTGAACGCAGCATCGTCTAGCCGCATCTGGTCTATCTGGTCGATGCGATAGGTGCCCAAGTGCGCCAGAGGCTTGGCAAGGAACCGCTCTTCGCCACCGTGTTTCAAGTACCGCGCCGCTGCCGCGCTGAACGTGATAGAGGGTTCGCGACCGGAGACGTTTCGCTCCGCGACCTCGTTTTGGATTTGTCGGAGGATGCCGCCCGCTTCAGCTTCGCTACGTGTCTTTGTTGATCGATTGACGGAAACTGAATGAGGCTGCCCGTCTTTCCAGACTGAGACAGTTCCTCGGACATACCAGAAGCCATTGTCATGCTGTTCGAGCTTGAGGGGCATTGGATCATTCTCTCAGCGAGCAACGCGATCTGGTCTTGGCGCATCTTAACGGTTCGCCCGCACCTGACAAACGGGACGCCATGACGGCGGATAAGGTCGCGGACGTGCCTCGTCGGGTCGGCTACATCGTCGGGCGTTATGCCTAGTTGGTCCGCTACTTGGTCAAGGCTGACTGGCGGTGTCATTCTGTCTTCCCCTCCCTTGTAGAGCGCATAAGCGCCTCGAACGAAGAGGCCGCGACACAGCAGAAGCCAACCGGCGTTTCTGGATACCATTGCAGCGTCCAGATGCTGTCCTCGGCTATTGCCTTGGCTCGTTCATCGTCGCTTATCCAATCCGCGTAGTGCCTGTCGTCATTTTCGAGCGCCCACTCTTCGGCGCTTTGGTAATTCGACTTGTGCTCGTTGTGCGTGATGTGCATTGCGCCCTTGTGAGCAGGCCACGTCTCTGTCTCCACGATGCTGAACCCCTCGGCAGCGAGAGCGGCGAGGATGGCG
>FLYM01010725.1_pt1 | contig 15922 bp, 14 predicted proteins | sample 1122581 | NCBI WGS metagenome assembly FLYM01 (sample SAMEA4346789, study PRJEB14843) | hot springs metagenome | biome: Terrestrial Biome; feature: Habitat; material: Sediment | place: India | collected 2012-06-12 | depth 1760 m
GCTAACCCCACCAGCAGCGCGTCCTTCAGTGTCAATGTTGACAAATCGCGCTCAGTCTTAGCAGTAACATCGGCAAAACCGAGCAAAATACCAAATACTAAGGTGGTAACAAAAATAACGGCCACCGAGCGCAGATGGGTATCAATTAAATCCAGTAGCAGTAAACCGGCGATACAGGCCGGAATGGTGCCGAGTACAACAGCAAGCGCCAGGGAGCTTTGCCCGACATGCTGACGCTTTGACAGTGCTGCCAGGCTATCAGTGGTTAAGCTGAACACATCGCGGCGAAAATACAGCAACACTGCCAGCAAGGTGCCAAGATGCACAGCTAAATCAAATGCCAGCCCCTGATCGACCTGACCGGTAACCAAAGGTGCCAGAATAAGGTGAGCAGAACTGGAAATAGGCAAAAACTCGGTAATACCTTGTAAAATGCCAAGAAAAATCGCGTAAAGTATGGTCATATCGCCTTAAAGTCCGTTTTTGGTAAACTGTGTCGAAAAAAATCGTCGCAGTTTAGCATACTGGCTGCGATTCGGGTTTAAGGGAGATAAAAATGTTTACCCATGTATTAGCGTTATCTGCCGGCGCGGCTATTGGTGCAACACTGCGTTGGTGGCTTGGTCTGGTGTTAAACAAAGTATGGCCTGAGGCAGGCTGCGGCAGGTTTGAATTTACAACTATTTTGTCCGGCCACAGACACACTAAGCCGTTGCCTTGTGGGTGGTCTTCAATGGATATTCTATCGGTATTGCTTAAGACAACATCAAGCGTAACTGAATCCAAAACCAAGCCGGTACTTCCAATGGTCAGTTCTTTTACGGTCTTGTACTCTCCAGTTGAGGGGTATTCATATCACGAATAACCGACATACACAGTCTAAAATCGTTTTGAAACCAACTTCGGATAAGGGCTTGTTGTATCTTTTAAAGTCTGATTTAAGATTGGATTAGCAGTATGAATGCTTATATTAATCAGCTCGATAATATACTTTTTGTGAAAAAAATTCAGAATCCCGTCGGACCCTCTTTCAGTGAAAAGCGCCGATTTTGTCGAATCTCAGTGAATTTCCGCTTTTGGCACAAAGCCACTATCCAATGATGTGCTACATTCCGTGAAAGTGGTAGTGCGATTGATTTGCAACACGTGGTAAGGACAGGTTGCAATGATGCGGTAAATTTCAGGCATTGGCGATGACCTAAAAAGTTTGATTTGCTAATATCATTGCACGCTCCCATAATCGGTATGGGATTGGAAAAAGATTGCTAAAATGACAAGCTATCTTTAACACTATATCTGGTGTGTCAAAGGGAGTTGAAAAGTGCTGTTAGAGTCACTTCATGTACTGAATTTCAAGAAGTTTAAGGATAAAGTTTTTGATTTCAACGAAGATGTAAATATCTTGGTTGGCGATAACAATGCCGGTAAAAGCACGATCTTAGAGGCATTGGAAATTGTACTTAACTTCCAATATCGTGGCCGCTCATTCAGTATTGAGTTTTCTCCAGATCTATTTAATAGCGAAACTGTTACCGCGTTCCTGAACTCTCCGAAGACGCCGGCAGACTTACCAGTCCTTTCTATAGAAGCTTACATGAAGCATGTGCCAGATTATCGGGGAACCAACAATAATTTACTGAAAGATGCCGAAGGAGTGCGGGTCATAGCGTATTTTGATCCAGACTTTACAGATGCATATAAAGCCTACCTTGCTACTGGAGCACAGATAACGACGATTCCTGTCGAATTCTACAAAGTTGAATGGATGGATTTCGCTTGGAACACAATAAAGCCGATGACCAAACAATTCAGAGCACTCTATATCGACCCCACGAGAATTCACCCCACCTTTGGTAAAAATCAGTATATTTCCAACGTCTTAAACACAGCTCTTAAAAAAGATGAAGAATATCGCTTAAGTCTTAATTATCGAGAGGCTCTTCAATCATTCAATGACACTGATGAGGTAAAGATAGTCAATCAAGATCTCGACTCGGAAAACAATATCACTGATAAAAAACTAACTATTGCTGCCAACACAATGCCAATAGGCGCCTTACAGAATGGATTGCAGCTTAAGGTAGATACTGTACCTTTTCACATCATTGGTAAAGGTGAACAGAGCAAGGTGCAGATCAAATTAGCTCTCTACAATAAGTCAAAAGATATAGATCTTGTGATGATGGAAGAACCTGAAAACCATTTGTCTCACATTGAACTTAGTAAGCTGATACAGGACATCGAAGAACAGCGTGGTAATAAGCAACTATTTATTACCACACACAGCTCTTACGTCCTAAACAAGTTAAGTATTGATAAAATCTGCTTACTCCAAAGCTCTTATAAGAGGCTACATCTCTTAGACAAAGGTGTCGTAAAAACGCTAAAGCGATTACCTGGTTTCGACACGCTGAGGGTTGCACTATCAAAAAAGGTTATATTGGTCGAAGGGCCATCTGATGAATTGGTACTTAAAAAAATATACCAAAGGGAGAACAATAATCGTCTCCCTGAGTATGACGGTATAGACATTATTGTAGTGCGTGGAGTCGGTTTTGAGACATTTATAGAGATCGGGAAAGAGATAGGCACCGTGATACATGTGTTGCGCGACAATGACGGAGATTACGTGTCTAACGTAGCTGAGCAGCAAAAAATATACGCAGCGCACCCAAATATAAAACTATTTTCTGCTACTGACAAAGCTGACTTCTCACTTGAACCAGCCTTGATTTCAGCAAATTCTGCAACTGAAGTCGAGTTAGACATATTCGCAAAGATAACGCTATCTACACAGACCTACAAGCAGCTCATGGCTAAACCTTCATTAAATGAAAAACGAGCTTTTATCATGGAGTGGTTTACGAGTACGAAAGGCGATGGTAAGGGGAAAAAGAAAGTTGACTCAGCGATCAGACTGTTCGAAACCACCGAAACTTTCAAGTATCCAGCATTTCTTCACGAGGTGCTGACTTTTGTCTAACACATTATGTATAGCTGGCGCAGGGTCAGGCAAAACCCACAAAATAATTACAGAATCAATTGCGAAGATAAAGAACGGCGGCAAAGTGCTGGTAGTGACCTACACCACCAGCAACCAACAAGAACTAAGAAATCGATTTTTGGCTGCTTTCGGTAGGAGTAGTGATCGATTTGTGGTCAAAGGTTTGTTCTCGTTCTATCTGGAAGACTTGGTTAGACCATATCAGCAAGTGTTTTTCCCCAAACGCATAGATGGAATTTTCTTTAACGAACGCAATCCTCATCTTAAGCCTGGTTCAACCGCTATGTTACTTGGTCGCAAGGAACAGTTAAACAACAAGCAGTTCAATCCAGACCATTTCCTGACCAAGTGCCATACCAAAGCACACACAGGCTTTTTAGCAAAACTAGCAGTCCGGATTATGAAAGCAACAAAAAACTCGGCTGCAGCACGTCTCGGTGATATCTATAGCCAGGTCTATTTCGATGAGGTACAAGATTTGGTCGGGTGGGATTACGAAGTATTAAAGAGTTTGAGTAAATATATGAAACGCCCTATCACTTGTGTTGGCGATTTCAGACAGACTGTATACGAAACATCTTTTGGTCACAAATCTCCTCAAGTAGCAGCAGACAAAATCAAAGCGTTTAATTCGATGGGCTTTAAAGAAGATGTTCTGGTATTTAATCGAAGATGCATACAGCAAATCTGCGAGGTAGCCGATACGGTTCATGCAGGAACTTATGGCGCAACTAAATCTGCTGTCGACTTAACACCTGAAGAATTTCGTAGTCACCTTGGTGTTTTTATTGTCAAACAATCGGACTTAGACGGTTATATCAATACATACGACCCAATTGTATTGCGCTCAAGTATTTCATCAGGAAAGAAGATTCTTCCTGCTCACGCTCGCTGCTGCAATTTTGGGAAAAGTAAAGGATTGAGCTTTGATCGAGTACTAATTCTGCCGGCCGATAGCCAGATGCATTTCGTTTTGGATGGAAACACTCCTTTTTCTCAAGACGCAGAAACTGCACAAAATAGAATGTATGTTGCGATCACTCGAGCCAGATACAGCGTCGGTTTTTTAGTTCCTGACAACAAAGTACATGGTTTACGCTTCCCTATTTGGGAGAGGTAAACGATTTTGAACAACTCTCAACTTGAAACGCTGGCGTTGATTTTAGTGGCATTAGATAAATTTTAATATCTCATTACTTGGCGAAGCTTTCTTGTATGCGCAGATGGCTAAGAACATTCTGTTGATAGGTTAATAGTTGGCTTTCAAGCAAAAATCACACTTTTAATGAGGGCGTCTAATTGCAAAGGAAATCGTTTATTTCAACTGAATTAGCAAAAGGCTGGTTGTCACAGTTTTCGTGTCAAGATCAAACTCAGGCAGAATCTCTTTTGAATTCGATTAGACATATTTCTGTCGAAAAGGTAACTCGGGAGTTGAAGTTCCTCATTGGCGAAATACTACAAAATCAAAAGGGTGTTGTTGGTTTGTATGCGGAGAGAGAAATTAGAAAAACAAGAGGCTCCGTGCATAAAATATTCAAAGAGACTCAAACTAAGGTAAAAAGAGCCATAGGGAGTGGTCCAAAAGCAATAGACCCTATATTCAGATATAAACAGGATGTAGGTAGTGAAGGAGTAGTAGCCAACATAATTACTCAAATCTGCAAAACTAAACGCAGTCGAGTTATAACTCATCCTGGACCAGATAAGATTAGAAAGCAAAAAGTACGTCATCTAATTATTGTTACTGATTTTATTGGCAGCGGGACAAGAATTTGTGATTACCTCGACGCCTTTTGGAAAGTTAAAAGTATAAGAAGTTGGAACTCTCTAAAAGCAGTAAAATTCCATGTCGTGGCTTACAGCGCAACCCAGATTGGAAGCGAGACTGTCAGAAGGCACAAAGCTAAGCCAGAAATATACATAGGTGAGCCATGCCCAACAATATGGACTGTATTTAGCGATATCAAAGAGCGAAAAAGTATAATCGATTTGTGTAACAAATACGCTCCGAATAAAGAAACAATAAATGATGGTTTTTTCTCGAGACCAAAATATGATCCTCTAGGTTATCGTGGTATTGGAGCACTTATGTCGTTTTCCTATGGAGTTCCAAATAATGTTCCTGAGATTCTATTCAGGGCGTCACCTAAATGGCAGCCTATTTTTAAAAGTAGAGTAATAGATTACTCGATCACTCCCCTTTTGGAGAGAAATAGCCAATTAGATATCGAAAAGGCTTTGATCAAATTACGTGAAAATAATATCCAAACATTTATTAAGAAAAATGATCTACCAGATCATTCCCCAAGATTGATTGTATTCCTAGCTGCCGCAAATAGATACAGATTTTGGAACGAAATATCAGAGCAAACAGGGCTAACAGTTTCAGAGATTCATGAATTACATCAAGAAGCTATATCAAATAAATTCATAAACGAAAAATACATCCTCACTGATTTCGGGAAGCAACAACTGGATTTTATGAGAACACAACATGGTGCTTTAGCTAAACAACTAGACAACAATGTACCTATATATTATGTTCCTAAACAACTGAGAGCTCTAAATGGAGTTTAGCTTGAACCAATGTAAAATGCATTCGTCTGTAGACCAATGTGTTAAGCATTTCTCTCATAATTTTATTATGAGTAGAGGGGAGTCAGAGTCTGTCCTCCTTGGAAATAGCATCCGATTGATGCTAAGCATGACCACGCAATTCCTACTGCGTCGGATGGCGTCGAGGCCTTGCCTAATCGCGCGGTCCTCCTCACCCTGCGGGTGTCGAAGTAAATGAACAGATGGAGCTCTCAGTTATTTCAAAAAGAAGCTAGACGGCTCGGACGTTCTGAAGATGTGATAGACAATTGCCTAAACGCTGCCGCATTAATACAGCTTAAAAACTCTCAAATTACCCCGATATTCTCTTTACGGCATCTGTCTTACATGGCGAAAGCTGATTATGGATTTTTAAGAGCCATTGTTAGCCGCGATGACCGGATAGACTCTTACAGAACCTTTCAGATTCGGAAGCGGAAACGCCGTAAAAATGATAAAGAACGATATAGAAATATAAATGTACCTTCCCATGATTTAAAGAAAACACAGCAGTGGATTAATAAACATATCCTATCCCATGTTAGTCCGCACCAATGCTCAATGGCTTTTTATAAAGACAGTTCAATAATAGAGGCTGTAAATGCACATGTTGGTGCGAAATGGGTAATCAAAGTTGATGTGAAGAATTTTTTTGAATCTATAAACGAGATATCTGTATACAGAGTTTTTAGGGAGCTGGGGTTTAACGCTCTTTTGTCTTTTGAACTCGCTCGAATCTGTACTAAAAAACGAACCATGCTTCCATCTAGAAGTAGAAAATGGATATCGACAGGAAGACGAGAGACAATCTCTACTTACGCGCAGCCTATACAAGGCTTTCTCCCTCAAGGAGCTCCAACAAGCCCAATGCTCTCTAATCTCGCCTCCCTGAGATTAGATCAAGAAATCTTCAAGTTTTGCGCTCACGAGGGTTTCATTTATACACGCTATGCCGATGATATTGTGATCTCTGTCCATAGAGATGTGAAAAAAAGTGAGTGTAGCAACATAATTAACAAATTATATCGTGTAATGGCGTCTAACGGCTTATCTCCTAATAAGACAAAAACAATAGTATTGCATCCAGGAGCGAGAAAAGTGATTTTAGGTCTTATGCTAACCGACAAAGGGGTCATGCTGACAAAGGAATTTAAATCTAGATTAAGGCAGCATCTATTCTTTCTAAACAGTGAAAATGTTGGACCAGTAGAACATGCTCAACATAAAGGTTTCGTCTCCATTATAGGACTAAGAAATCACATAATTGGCCTTTTATCATTTGCTAAAGCTGTAGATAAAAACTTTGCCAGCAAATGCCAAGCGGATTTCGACCGGATAGTTTGGCCAATTTAATCACGCTAATTATATTAGCTCAGGTGAATTAGTCTCGACTTGATCTGGCAGTTTTCAGTTTTGTGTGTTCAGGCTTCAAAATTTCGAGCATAAGAATTCATTTATTCCTTTAAACGTCCGCTTTCAGTGAAAAGCGACGATTCAGCAAGATCCAAATTCTGCGTCTATCTACAGCAGCTCTTTTAAAATACTAATTTGGGTTGTTAATTCACTCGTTTTTATCCGCTCCTGTTTGAGCGTATTTTCATAATAACTACGTGCATCCGTCATTCTATGTAGGTTTTGCTCAAGCTGCTTAATCTGTTTTTCGTTATCTAGGTTTTTATTGAACCAGTAAACAAGCTCACGTTTCGCATTTTCAAGTTTATCTTCCAGAACCTTTACAGGATCTAGTTGCTTTGCCGGTTGGGGACTAGTTTCAGCTTTTCGAATTCGTTCCGTTTTTATCTCCTTAAGCTTTAGACTTGGCCACGCTCTTTTACTAATAGCATTCCTGTGCATTCCCGTTAGTTTTGACAATTGACTGATGGTTGGCGGCAGCGAGTTGTTCGCTCGAACTTTATCAATCGCCTGGACCAAACGTTCTGTATTTAGGTCGAAATCTCGTTGATTTTTGTCATCGAAGTTATTGTTCATCAACATCATACCCAAGTAGTTCAAGCACCTGTTTTGCCTCGCTAATAACTTCTTTAATTTGGTCTAGGTTATCCTGGTGAGTCGGATTGTTGAGGTTTGCCTGGTTGGTTGTATATATTTCTCGCCAATATGGAGCATTCGCTTCACTGACAATAGCATTTGAACAACGTATAGGATTGCATCGCAAGGAACCAATGCATGGCAGTTCACTGTTTGTAGAATCCGAGCCATAACAATACCCTAATCCTACATTAATAACGCCTAAACCTTGCTCTGCCATAGCTTCAAAAATTTCATCTTTTGTATAACCACTTGCCATATAGCCCTTGAAAGCTATATGTAGCCGTTCTTTGTGCTCTCTGGCTTTGCCACCTAAATAATTACCATCAGGGTCTGATGTCGCCTTAATAACTTCAATTTCTGATTGTTTTCTCAATTTCTGAGCGGTTTGGCTTTCAACTAAACTATCTGCGATGCCACCGTAGCCCATTGTGACATCACTAGTTGCTCCTCGAGATAGAAATTTGTCGACGGTATTTACTAGATGTTTTAGTTGAAATGAGATTAATGGTAAGCCTGCTTCTAGTCTATATAACTGATACGCTAATGTATGGCGCATCATGTAATTGCTGAAGCCAAGGTCATCATTAGGTGAGGCATAATGTATAAATATCCTTATTTGGTGACGTATCATCACAGAGTTCATTGGATGCTCTGGTTGTTGAAGTTTCTTTGTTTGAATTGGACTAAAAACCAAATCCCTTTGAGTTATCGAATTCAGAATTCTGATAGCTTTAAGTGAATCTTCCATGATTGGGATGACAACCCATTTATCGTCGAAAAGACCTTTGCCCAAACTATCAGTACCTTTGAACACATGTGAACGCAATAGCGTTATCCCTTGTTCTTCAACCAGGCACGTGTTTTGATCTATTACTGATAATTCGGAAGGGCGCATTCCCGTGTATTGACCCAGTAAATATTTTGCAGCGCCAGATACGAGTGATAAGTGTTTATAAACCTTATCAAAATTAAATTTTTTGCTTCGCCCCTTACAAAGAAATGATGTCATATCTTTTAAGTTGAAATTGTTCTTCGAGTTTCGTAGCTCACTAGGTATTCCGTATTTAGTATCTACAAAGTGCTCTGAGTACCCCGCACTCAACAGGCGGTAAGCTCTATAAATACTAAAGGTAGTTTTAGTGATTCCTGAAGCTTCGCAAAATTTATTTGTGTTTTGTCCGGCGTATTTTTTTACACAGTCGTCTGATACTCGCTCTCCCATCATTGTGAGGAAGTCGTGGACTAGTAAAGAAGCCATTCTGACTAGTTTATCAAATGCCCAATTTGGCATTACCTGGTTGGTTACCTGCTTTTTGTATCTATTTCTCCATTGAAAAATCTCTGAATCGAATGCTGGGATTTGCTTTCCCAAGATATTATCAGAAGTGTAGGGATTCTGAATGTAGGAGAAAAATTGCTTTAAATCATCGTTATAGCTAAATGGATGTTGTGAGGCTGCTAACCTGTAATCGTCAGCATTAATTTCAGTCAAGGATAATAAGGAGGTTCTGACATGCTCATTGCCAAGCTTTTTATTGAGAATAGAAAATAGCGTGTCGAAAAATCGCAAGCCTGCCTTCATATGTGAGATTAGTGTATTGGTAGAGAGGTTTTTTGATGTTGTTTTTTTGGCCTTCCGTCTATTATGGATAAATATTTCTGGTGTGAACAACACGCTGAGTAGTAAGCATTTAATCTCTATAATTATGTGATCGGGAACGTTTTTGAATTTTTTAAAATCTACTGCAAGCTTACTGCCTTTAACGTTTGGTGAGACATTTGGATTTTCTGCATTAAAATCCCATTTAGTATCAGAAAATTTGGATGTATAGGAAACGGGAAGGTTAAGTAGCTCTGTTAAGTATACTTTGTAATTAAAAGAGTCGTCAGCTTTGTCAGTATTCTGAATATTGACAAATGCTAACCTGTATTTAGGTAATTTAGCGAGTGTGCTCAGAATATGGTAGTGCTTAGTATCTCGCTCCATGGTTAAACCTCTAGATAAATTCCGTTGTTTCGACGTAAAGTGATAGATTTTCAGCATGCTCTAGTTCTTGTTCGCTGAAATCGGAGAGCTTTGGATTAAGTATTGTATTTAGTAACGCTAGGTTGTTTTTGATTACCTTGCCGAATGGAGTATCCAAGATTCTGCTATTTTGAATTTTGATTAAATAATCCCTTTTCATAGCGAATAGTTTCGGTAAGTCGGTTTCAGTAATAATTACATTTGGACAGCTTAGGCACATGTTATAAGTACTACACGGTTTTCCTGGTATGTAACTTGGCAAGGTTTTTACAGTGTCAGGAGGATCAAAAATATTTCTGCACGTTGCTAGAGGTGTAGATAATGGTTGTGATGTTTTAATTAGTTCTGGTGACGAGGTTACTTTCGCATTTTTAATTGATATCGCAGAGTGAGCGTTGACGTGAATCTCAATTAACTTTTCTTTTATTTTACCTCTGGCGATTTGTCCAAAGTCATGAATGTCAAGGTATCTCATTGTCGTATAAATATTTTTGTGGCCCATTAGCAGCTGGATTTCTCTAATCGATACCCCTTGCGCTATCAAGTCGCTAACAAATGTTGGTCTGAACCTTGTAGTTTGTATTAATTGGCAACCATCAGATTCATTCAAAATGTTATGGCGCTTTGAGAATTTAGCTATGGCTGCACCAAGGCTAGAATAGTTTGGTAAATGCCTGATTGCGCCATTTGCTAACTCGAAGAGCCAAAGTTTGTTTTTTTGCGAGATAGAGGCACGATCTCTAAGAGATGACGTCAATCTGATGACTGTCTCGAAAATCGTTTTAACTTCGTTGCCCTGGCTGGTAGTCAACCATTGGAGATCGGCTTTGAAAATATCGAGATGATATAGCTTTTGGCCATCTGAACGTTCTTTCCAATAACGAAGGCAAGGTTTTCCAGTGGCTGGGTGACTGGTAACCAGGTCGTCAATTTCGAGCGCATATATGGACTCAACATTCATTCCCGTGACTTGAAGCAACTTAAAGAAAAATGGTAACAAATGCTCCATCGTAACTCTGCAAAGAATGCCCCAGGGTTCAAAGGCATCGCTATAAAAAGCCTTATTATTTTTAATAATTTGGTCAGGTGATCGATTTACTCTGGAACTCTGCAATTCGGTCGAGCTTCTAACCGAGTTACAGTCCATTCGATTCTCAAATAACCAGCGTGCATCATCTAAAGTCAGGGAACTATCGTTGTCTAAAAGCCGTTTTTCTTGAGTATCAAAGTAAGGTCGTCCTAAACCGGTTAGAAGATATGGCCGAGTAAACTCTGAGTACATCTTGATATCATGATTAATCGCATTTGTTATGCATTCTTTTTCCTTATCGGAATAAGGTTTATATCGCTCTGTAACCCTTGTGGTGTAGCAAAATGAACGTGGCAAATAAAAGCGAAGGAAGTCTGGAGTTTTAAGCTCTATAGCTCTATTTAATACGTTTTTATAGGTGCTCTGCAATACATTGGCATAACGATTGTGAATCTTTTCTTCAAGCATGCAATGCTTTAAATAAACGTGGAACTCATCCAAGGAATACTCATTAAATACTTTTGGTAGGTACAAGAGACGATTACCAAATTTGGTTTTCATGAAGGTTGAGACATACTTGAATGTACATTTTACGTCCCCGCGATGAGAACTACTGATGGTAATCTTGAGCTGGCAGGCGAATAAGTGCATTAATTGTTTGTGTGGTTCAGCTTGAGTAGGAGCCACTAAATCTGAAAAAGTAGTAACAGGAAGGGATTGTAGTTTCTCCCATTGCGCTTTGCTTCCTTTGCGAGATGGGGTCATTTTTTTTCCTTAATGGATATTCTAAGTTGAGTCTTCTGAGTCAACCGTTCCATTCTTTCGGCTTTAGTTAATAGCTCGCCGTTGCTGTCAGTTAAAGTTTTATAAAGCTCCAAGGGAATTTTAGTATAAACTTCTGTACTACTTAAATATGCATGACCTAATGATTTTTGTACTACGGCAAGTCTATCAACATAGGTTTGCCCTAAATCTGGTGATTGAAGTAAATCATATGCATATCCGTGTCGAAGTTTATGAGGGGATATGGATTTTGATAATACTTGTCTTTTTACAGCTCGCTGAGAAAGTCTCTCTAATAATTTTGACAAGCACTTCGCTGTGATAGGTTTCCCCAAACCATTAAAGAAAGCTGGAGTTTCAGACGCGGAGGAATATTTTCTTGCGTGCTTTTTGAACAGTGGAGAGGCGTGATACCTGAGAACACGCTCCAATGTCGCTTTGCTTACAAGAGTCATTCTTTGTTTTTTGTTACCATTGCGACCTTTTACGCCTTGTATTGAAATAGGTGCATATGGCATAGATACTGGTTTATCGGTATTGCGTGAGATTAGTTTCTGGCTGTTGAATTCAATTGCATCTATTAAGTCTTGCTTAGTAACATTTTCTAACTCAGCTCTTCTGATACCGGAATCAAAAATAAATTGTAATACGACCCTTTCTCGTTCTGACTGTGTCTGCTCCATTAGTTTGGTTAATTCGTCGACTGAACAAGAAATCACGAGCTTTTGCTTTACAGGTCCGCTTATCAAACCAGCTGAATAAGGACTTTTTTCGATATACGCGTCTCTTAGTTCTTGCACTTGATACAAAAAATTGTGAATAAAGGCTTGGAGAGTTGAGTCTCGATTTCTGATAGTAGCTGTCGACAAATCCTGAGTACTTCGGAGTTCTGCTAAATACTCCTCGATCATGAATTTCGAAACAGAGAGAAAAGCTTCGTCTAACGATGAGTTTTTGAACTCACGACGTTTTTTTAGAAATGTTAAAAAATAAGTTAAATTTTTTGCGTATGTTTTGGCAGTTTCTCTGCTAATTTTCCTGTTACGTAAATTGTATGAGAGAAACTCTGAGATCAGTGGTAATACCCTGAAGTTTTGATCATAAGCTACTGCACCCGAAAGGTTTTCTGATTTGGATAACCAAACACCATCGTCCTCATTTAGCAATGACAGAGAGAGGTCCACTGTTTCATTGTCAGAAACGTAGAAATTAAATTGCTCCATAAAAGCACACTTTGCTAATTGGTATTGTGCATTTCTAAAGCGTAGTAGTAAATTTGGAAATTTACAGGGAAGGATATAACTCTTTCAGCGTATACTGTGCAGGAATTTAATGGGGGTATAAATGTAAGCCATCATATTCTTTACCCATAAATTTTTTACGGCCCCAAACGCCGAAGGCTTCCGCTACCTGATGGTCTTCATCGGATAACAGCGTAAAATTGAGTTGATCACGCTCGGCAAATTTGGCCAGCCGGGCCGGTGCATCGGTACTAATGCCCACGACCTGCACGCCGGCGTCTGCCAGCGTTTTCTGACTATCACGTAGCGCACAGGCTTGCACAGTACAACCTGGCGTCATCGCTTTCGGATAAAAGTACGCTAAAACCCGGCCTTGCTTGAGTAAGCTCGAGAGTTGTACCGGTTGTTGCTGTTGGTCTAATAGTGTGAAGTCGGGGGCCTGTTGGCCGGCGGTCAGGGTTTGCATAAGGGATCCTTATTGTTGGGCCTGAAAGTGTCCGCTCAGGCCAAGTTGTTGCATTAGAACAGCCAGTTCGTGTGCGATAATTGCAGCGTCAACGCCTTCAGGGAGTTCTAACGTCATCTGCGTATGCATCATTACACAATCAGGCTCAGCATGGGTTTCCGACTGCAAAGAGCCGATATAAATATTATGTGCTGCCAGCAGGCCGGTAATCGCACCTAGTGTGCCGACCCGGTCCGGGCCGCTGTAGTCCAATACGTAATGTGCAACCACCTGTGTACGTGGTCGCCCCGTTGTACGTTTACTCATGGTGGTTAGATCAAGTTCCAGCCCTAAGGCTGGCAATAAATGCTCGATGCGGCTAATGGCGGCCAGATCGCCAGCCAATAGCATAATAAAGGTGAACTCATTGCCAAAAATGGCCATGCGGCTATCAATAATATTGCAATTACACTCGGTAACCAGCCGGGCCAGCTTACTAACAATACCGGTTCTATCCGGCCCGATAGCAGTCACTACCAGTTGTTGGGGCATAATAATCCTTGTGCTTAAAGCGAATAACAACGGGATAAAGCAGCGAAGGCGCAGTTTAACATACCGATTATTAATGTCACCTGCGGCACGGTTTAGGCTGCAGGACGAATGCATTCTTGTGTTTACTGGCCGCTATCTTTAACATAGGCGGCCATTTCATAAGATTGCGGAGCCGAAGTAAGATGTTCAGAGGTAGTTTCGTGGCCCTTATTACCCCAATGACCGAGCAGGGGCAGGTAGATGTAGCCAGTTTAAGTAAACTGGTGGACTTTCACCTGAAACAAGGCAGCGATGGTCTGGTCATTATGGGCACTACCGGTGAAGCGGCGACGCTAAGCCTTGCCGAACAATATGCGGTTTTGCAACAGGTTTGCCAGCAGGTTAACGGTCAAATACCGGTGCTTGCCGGTAATGGCGCCATGGCGACCAGTGACGCTATCGAGAAAACGCGTTATTTCGCAGATTTGCCAATTGATGGCTATTTAACGGTAACGCCGTTTTATAACAAACCCACCCAAAAAGGTATGCTGGCGCATTTTCAGGCGGTTGCCGCCGCAACAGATAAACCGGTGCTGTTATACAACGTGCCGGGGCGTACCGGCGTAGACTTATTACCAGAAACGGTAGCTGAGCTGGCAAAAGTGCCAAATATTGTCGGTATTAAAGAGGCCACCGGATCTTTGACGCGCCTGACTGCTTTACAACAACGATGCCCAGCCAATTTTTTACTGCTAAGTGGTGACGATGCCAGTTTTGCTGATTTTATGCTGGCTGGCGGCCATGGCGTGATTTCTGTCACGGCGAACGTAGCTCCGGCAACGATGGCGGCGATTTGTCAGGCCGCCGGTGCTGGTGATGTTGAGCGGGTTAAAACGCTAGATAGCCGTTTGCAGGCTTTGCATCGTGACTTATTTATCGAATCCAACCCCATTCCAACCAAATGGGCATTAAAACATATGGGGTTAATACAGTCGGATTTTCTGCGCTTACCGCTTACCCGGCTGGAACCAATTAATCAAAGTGCAATCGAACAGGCATTACAACAAGCCGGTATATAAGAGCAGGAGTAGTTTAGGTGCAAAAGTGGGCTAAAGGATGTGTCGCGATCAGCGTGCTGTTAAGTGGCTGTGCGGTATTTGAAAAAGACGCGACGGAAGACCGCCGTGCTGAGCAGATAAACTTAAAGATCCCGGCTGGTTTGGCGGTACCTAATCAACCGTCAGCTTATGATATTCCGCAGGTACAAACCTCGGGCGCGACTCAGGTTGATAAAAAGTCACCCACTTTAATCCTGGCTACGGCAACCAGCAGCAGGCTGGATGAGGAAGAGAAGCAAGCCCGGGTTTGGTTTGAACGTAATGATTATACCGGCGAATTACTGCCTTTCGTGCAGAATCAGCTACAGGCGTTTTTTGCCAGTCAGGAGATCGGTTTGACACAAACTGACGAGCAAGGCCTGGTGTATCAGACTGACTGGATTAAGCGTTCAAAAAGTTCTGGTTTTTGGTTGTGGAAAGAAGAACAGGCTGTCGATCAGCTGCGCTATCAGATAGAGCTGGCGCCAAGGCCACACGGCCGGGCACTGAGTGCAACCGTAACCTTACTAGAGCATCAGTTTTTCGATGCGGGTACGGCACTAAACGCCCAGGAAGCGAAAGCAGCAGAGGTGAATTTACTGAACCGGTTGATCAACCAGGTAGCGATTACTGAAGTACAAATCGCCAGAGAATTACGTCAGCAAGTTGCTGCAGTGTCGCTGGAGCCGGGGCTGGATAATGCAGGTAACCCGGCATTGTTATCAACACAGCCGATAGACGTAACCTGGTCGCAATTGGAAGTGCTGTTCGGTGAATTAAACCTGACCGTGACAGATTTTGATCGCTCAGTGTTTACCTATTTTGTCAGTTATACCCGTCCTGAACGCAGTATCTGGCGTGCGGTGACTTTCCGCGATGCGCCTTTAGGTCTGCCATTAGACAACGGTGACTATCAGTTAGTATTGTCGAGAACAGCGAATAATGGCACCGCAATCAGCTGGTTGAACAAAAATGGCGAACCCTTATCGCCGGCTCAGGTTACTGCCTTGTTAGATCCGGTGGTCGCGGCAATTCGGGCCTCAGGCGCCGAGTTGTAAGATCGGAGAAAAAGTCATTTGCGAACAGGCCAAAGCCCATTATACTTTGCGCCTGAT
>FLYM01001388.1_pt1 | contig 15846 bp, 10 predicted proteins | sample 1122581 | NCBI WGS metagenome assembly FLYM01 (sample SAMEA4346789, study PRJEB14843) | hot springs metagenome | biome: Terrestrial Biome; feature: Habitat; material: Sediment | place: India | collected 2012-06-12 | depth 1760 m
TAACCATTCTTCCTGATCCGGGTTAAACAGCAACTTCTCTCCTACCTCCAATAGCGTTTCCGTTTGTATACTCATTTTCATCCTTGATGTTTCCCCTAAACGATTAAAGTCTAAACAAACTTGGTTCAGAGTCGTCTTTTTTTACTACTAAAGAGGTAGAAAAGTGGCAAGTTTAATGAATAGCGTAGCAGTCAGATAACTTCTTACTGCCAACTAGAGCAATATCGGTTATCCAATGCTCTGGAATTAAAAAACTTTTTCCCTACCCAGCATTCAGTTTTGCTATCATCAGCATTAATAGCGGTTTATTGCAAACAGCCGATTACAGCTTTATGATAAAAAAAGACTTTATTTATGTAATTGACGATGATGAATTAGTGCTGGCAACACTAAACGGCATTCTTTTTTGTGCTGGTTTTAATGTAAAAACCTATTTATCTGCCCAGCTATTTTTAGACGACTTTGCTGACGGACAACGAGGTTGCCTGGTCGTAGACTTAAGAATGCCTGAACTTGATGGTCTGGCATTACAAAAACTGCTGCAACAAAGGCAAATTACCTTACCCGTCATTTTTCTAAGCGGCGCAGCTGATGTTGGCTCAGCCGTACAGGCAATGGCAAATGGTGCCTATACCTTTTTGCAAAAGCCGGTTAATAATCAAGAGTTAATCTCAGCAATCCAAACCGCGATGACGGAGCATGAAAAGAAAGAACAGTTGGCAGCACCAGCCCGCGCGGCACGTCAGGCACTCAGTGTACTGTCTGAGCGTGAACTGAAGATTGCCTTACTGGCAACGGAAGGACTCTCCGCCAGCGCTATCGCTGAAAAGCTTTACATCAGCGCCCGTACCGTTGAGGCCCATAAGGCCAGTATTTTTACTAAGCTTGATATCAACACCATCGCTCAACTTATCCGCTTGGTGGTCCTGGCTAACAATAACTCAGAAAATACGTAATTCTACCAATAGGCAATATCAGGCGATGGCAGTAAGCTAACGTTATTTTTATAGCCCTGCCTGAGCCTGTGTCATGCTGAAAGTGCTGATCCTGGATGATGATGAAGACAACTGCCTGACCCTGGAGCATATTGTCAAATTTGCGGGCTATCAGGCTTGTTCGGCTTTTGACAGCGACACCTTTTTATCCCTGATCGACGAGCAACACCCCGATGTCGTAATTGTTGACCTACTGCTTGGCGATACTGATGGTATTTCCGTCTTAGCGCAACTTGATAAACTGCCTAACAAACCTGCAGTGATAATCATTAGTGGTGCAAACCAAAGATTGCTGGAAGCCGCATCACGTTCTGCCAGTGGCCATGGCTTTAGAGTACTCGGCTCTTTGGCCAAACCTTTTAATCCGGATGCATTAAGACAGCTACTGCAAAAACAACCACAACCCGCAGAGTTCAACAAAGTCATAGCCAAACCAAAGTATGCTGCTATTAGCGCTGACCAACTCATCGAGGCGTTGCAGCTAGGTGCTTTTTATGTGGTCTATCAACCGAAAGTAGAATGCCGAACTTCCAGTCTGGCTGGCTTTGAAGCGCTTTGTCGCTTAAACCTGCCAGGGATAGGCGAAGTCAGCCCCGAGCATTTTATTGCGTTATGTGAACAATATGGTCTCATCAATCAACTAACCGAGTTTGTTATCGACAGCGCCCTATGCTGGTTCGGTAGTTTTTTGCAGCGTCAGCGACAGGCGAGCCATCTCACTAATGTACGTCAACTGCGACTGGCTATTAATATTTCAGCATTAAACTTCGAGCAGCCCGCCGTATTCGATTATCTAACCCGGCAATGTCACTATTATCAGATTGCCCCCTCTGCGGTTATTCTGGAGCTGACTGAAACTGCAGCCATGGCGGACCCGGTAAAATCGCTGGATATCCTGACTCAGCTAAGATTAAAAGGTTTCCATCTGTCTATAGATGATTTTGGTACCGGTTTCTCTTCCATTCTACAGTTGGTGCGCCTGCCATTTTCAGAACTTAAAATTGATAAGCACTTTGTGATCTCAGCCGCTGACAGTAAAGAGTCGCGGCTGGTTATAAGTAGTGTTATCGATATGGCACATGCTTTGGGACTAACAGTTACCGCCGAAGGCATTGAAGACCGGCAAACCCTCGCCTTTTTACAAAAACGGCATTGCGACACCGCGCAAGGCTTTTATATCTCACGGCCGCTGCGGGCCGAACAGATAAACGATTGGTTACTGCAACATGGTGACGATAAAGAACTGGCACGCTTAAAAGCGCTCAGAGCATTGGATATTCTCGATTCTGCGCCGGAAGAAAGGTTTGATCGCATCATCCGGCTGGCACAGCGCGTGCTAAAAGTGCCAACCTGTACCTTTTCATTAATGGATCAGCATCGTATCTGGTTCAAATCTAAAACCGGCATGCCATTACACGAAATTGAGCGTCAGGGCTCATTGTGTGAATTATCCCTAAAACACAATGGCTGTTATTACATCGCCAATACCTTGTTAGATCCGGCCACCTGTGACCATCCGATGGTAACAGCGTCCCCTTATGTGCGCTTTTATGCCAGTCACGTCGTTACCGCCCCTAATGGTGTGGCAATAGGTTCACTCTGTTTCATCGATGTAAAACCGCGCCAGCATCAACAGACCGAGCAGGCAGCATTAAAAGATTTTGCAGCAATGTTGGAGGATGAGCTAAACAGCAACAATCGTAGTCTTAGCGATCCGTTAACCAAGCTGAAAAACCGTTCTGGTTTTGATAAAAGAGCTATCTCGTTGGTTAAACTCAGCCAGAATCAACAGTTGTCGCTGCAGCTGATAAAAATCCGGCAGTGTTTTGACAGCACATTAAACATAGATTTATTTAATGTACTACATGACCGGGCTATCAAAGCCGTTGCGCAGCAGATTAAAAAAGCGTTCTCCGGCGCAGATTTAATCGCCCGCATTGATGAAGATAGCTTTTTCGTATTGTTTCTGGCACAGGATCACTCTCTGGCGCAGCTTGCGCTTGATGCTTTCCATACTTTATTTACCGAGCAACAGAGCGCGTTGGCAGAGGGGCTGGTACCACAACTGGAAGTGAAATATTTACAGTACCCGACGGGTGAAATTGCCTCTTTACAACAGCTTTATTTACAGTTGGATGTTGCAAAACCGCAATCGCCCTTAGCATTGCTGCCAGCCACTTTTTAATTTAAATGTGCTAAGGCTTGCAGTAATTGCGACTTACTAAAAGGTTTTGCCAGAAAAGCATAGCTGGCGAAACTGATCGATTTCTCATTTAATTTCCCAACATAGCCAGACATCAATAATATTTTTAGTTCTGGAAAAGCTTGCCTGGCTCTATCGGCCAGTTCGATCCCATTTAACTCACCTGACATCACCACATCAGTTAACAGCAAATCGTAATCACCTTGCGCCAGCAGTTTTTGCCAGCCCTCAGCGCCTTGCTCTGCCGAGTTAACCTGATAACCGCTGTCTTTTAGCATATGCAACACGCTCTCTCGAACCATCGCATCATCCTCGACCAACAATAATCTATACTTTGTCTCAGTAGCGGCCAGGGCACTCTCAGGCATAAAGGGTTGCTGCGAACAAAGGGGGAGTAGTAGTCGAAAGGTCGTACCCAGGTTAAGGCTGGAACTGACCTGAATATCCCCACCCGATTGTTTGATAAAACCATAGACCATACTTAAGCCCAGGCCCGTGCCTTTTTGTGCAGCTTTAGTGGTAAAAAAAGGTTCAAAAATATGTGGTAATACTTCTTCGGGAATACCCTGCCCACTATCGGCAATTTCCAGCTGCGCGTAATTCTCTTCCTCCCTTAGGCTAAGTGAGAAAATAATACTGCCGCCAGCGGGCATAGCATCCTTGGCATTAATACAAAGATTAATGATCGCATTTTGTAACTGCCCCGCATCGACATAACAACAGGGTCTTAGCGCAGTTTCGTTAAACTGAAGACTGATATTCTCGCCAAGGGTTCGCCGCAATAGCAGCAGGATCTCATGCAAAAATCCTGTAATATCAACACGCTCGGGTTTTAAATGCTGCTTGCTGGCGAATGCTAGCAATTGCTTATTTAAGCTAGCACCCCGCTCCGAGGCTTTTGTAATGAGGGCGGCCACTTTAACAAGCGGGGAATCTGGCGCCATTTGTTCTATTAACAGCTGGGCATTTCCCATTATCACCGTCAGCAGATTATTAAAATCATGCGCTATACCGCCGGTCAGCTTACCCAGCGAGTCCATTTTTTGTGCCACTAACAGCTGCTGGTTTAATTTTTTAGTCGCTGAAATATCGCTGGCGATCGCCACCAAATAACGCTTAGTCTCACCATCGGCGTTGACTGTGTTAACCGGGAACAGCCGATCGCGGATCCATTTAATCTGGCCATCTTTAAAGATAATGCGATATTCCGTCTCCAGCGGCTGACTGTCGGCTTGCGCTAACTCAGCTTGAACCCGCGGCTGATCCTCGTGGTGGACACGATCAAACCACGCATCCGGGTTAGTTACCAAGCACTCCCTTGGTAGCTGCCAAATGGTCTCAAAGGCATTTGATACATATAACACCCTATTGTTATCAACATCCTGTAACCAAAATACCTCATCTATATTTTCAGTAATTAACGATAACTGCTGTTGAGTAGCATACAGTTGGCGATGAAAGCGCTCTCTTTTCACTTCAGTGCGCAATAAGGAGCCAAATAAACCGAGGATCAACGCAGCGGCAGCGATAACTAAACCCCATAACCAGTAACGCATCTCCCGTAGCTCTTTCAGTAACACAGCCTGAAACTCACTATGTAAGGCTTCCATTGCGATACGCACTTCGAAGATCTGATGATGGTTTTCTGGATTAGTCGTTTCTGACACAGCGAGAACAGCTTGTAGCTGCTGCGTTACTTTTAGTACACTTTGCGCCAGCACACTATTTCGCCGTTGCTTTGTTAAACCATTTAAATTATTAATCGTTTGTTCAAACAACTGGTTACCAATCCGGCCTTGCCAGAGCCCGGTTTGATTATCAGCTAACAGATAGTGCAAGACCCCGGCATCAAAATCCTGTCTGGCGTAATTAAGACTTTGCAGCTGATAATTCAGTTGCCTGACCGAATGCTCACGAAACAAAAACAATGCCAGCAGAAAAAACATCCCGAAAAAAATGGCGGTATAGATATACTTTAACCGCCGCATTAACTGCCGCTCTTTTCTAACGGGCATAACACCCCCTGGCAATAGACGGTCCCAGCGTTGGTAATGTAAAACCATAATGGTGAACCAGATCTACAAAATCGGCTTGCTGCTGTAACTCGCGTTGTAACTGATTCCAGCGATACAGCAGCTGTTGATTACGTTCATCAAAAGCAAACGCCGAGAAATGCGTTATCGCTAACAGGCCCTGTGGGTCATCTAACCGAAAACGCTCTGGGAAATCACGCATTATTGCCAACACCGCTGGCTTGGTTAGCGCAAAATGGCTGGCTCGCCCCTCAAGCAATGCCATTGCACCCTCCCGCACCGATGCCACCAGTAATAATCCCTCTGACGTTTGCTGCCAGTTAAGGTGTTCCACAGAGTTTGCCAATACCGCTAACTTTGCCTGACCTGGCTGCTCAGACAAAGGCTCGGCTAATGTCAGCATGGCAGATGGCGCTTGTAATAAAGGCTCGGCAAAACAGACTTTTTGTGCTCGTTCAGGCGTGATAGTTAATCCAGCAGCGATGACGTTAATACGTTCGCTCTGCAAACTCCCCAGCAGTTCATAAAATTCAATTAATAACCACTGCCTGCTACTAATTTGTAGACTATCGCTAATCAACTCCGCCGCAGTAACAAAAACACCGTCCAGCTGTGTCTGGTCGTTAATAAAGGCATAGGGCGCTTCCTGGCTATAACCAAAAACCAGCTTTGTTAATTTGGATGACGTTTGATACACCAGTAGCAAACTTATTGCCGCTATTATCAAAACCACACAAGACAAGAGCATTTTTTTCAAATCGGGCGTCAACTTAATCGTTTAACTTATCGCTGACACAAGTACCGTATTCAGCTTAATATTTCAACTGTTTTTGAGTATTAGGTAATTTTACTGATAAGCAAGCCCGATTATTTTTACTAAGCTGTCGTATGCACTTAGCAGGTCATTTTTATGCAACTTGAAAGCCTCACCAACAGCGCGGAGTTATTTCGCAGTTTTTTTCTCGAACATCCAGAGCCGATGTGGCTTTACGACCGGCAGAGTTTAGCTTTCTTACTGGTTAATACTGCGGCTATCGAGAAGTACGGCTATAGTGAAGCTGAATTTCTTGCAATGACCATTGCCGATATCCGGCCGGTTGAAGACTTGGATGCCTTAGCTCAAACACTGCTACAACAAACTGTTGGCGTAAAAAAAGCTGGCGTCTGGCGCCACCGTAAGAAAAATGGCGAACTGATCCAAGTCGAAATCACGTCACAGCTTATTGCTGATAATAACGGGGAAGCCGTTCTAGTTTGTGCTCGTGATATTACTGAGCAATTAGCTTTAGCGCAGCAAAATCAAAAGCTATTACAAGCTGAAACGGCGCAGCGCCTGCAGCTGGAGCATTCTTTACAGTTACTCAATATCGCCTCGCAATCAGGCCGCTTAGGGGGCTGGCGGGTTGAGCTGCAAAGTATGCAAGTAGAATGGTCGGCACAAACCGCCTTGATTCACGGTTTTAGCCAGCCGCAGATTTTAACCGCAGAACAAGCGATCAATTTTTACACTCCCGCCCACCGGCAGTTGGTAAAAGAGCGCTTTAACCGCTGCGCCCGTTATGGTACCGGCTATGATGAGATTTTTCAGTTAACTATTAACGGTAGCAAGCCGAAATGGGTAAGGGCCATTGGCGAGGCGGAATATGATAACAGTGGCGCCATTATCGCAGTCCGTGGTGCCTTTCAGGATATTGACGAACTAGTCAGAACTCAGGATGAGCTGGCCCAGCTCAGGCAACGCCTGCTGGCCAGTGAGGAAAAAGTCAGTGAAGTGACAACACGCTCCATTAGTATGCAGCAACACGCGCAGCAATTAACTGCGTTGGCAAAGCTTACCGGTGGTATTGCCCATGACTACAATAATTTGTTGACAGTAATTATCAGTAATACCGAGCTGTTGGTGGAACAACTCAATCAGGAACCCGACTTGGCGCGTTCAGCGATGCTAAGCCTAACCGCCGCGCAAAAGGCATCGCGTTTAACCCAGCACTTACTGGCGTTTGGGCAACAGCAGCAACTCAAAGCTGAAATACATCAGATTTCCGAGTTATTAAAGGATGCTATCCAATTACTTGGCCATGCTCTACCCCCGGACATTCAGCTAAGCTGCAACAACGATGTATCAGACACAACGCTATGTCTCGATAAAACCCAGTTCGAACTGGCGTTGCTAAATATCGCCCTGAACGCCCGCGAGGCAATGCCCTTTGGTGGCAGGCTGACCATCAGCGCATACGCCACCACTGCTGAGTTACTGCAACAACACCAGCTGGATGCTGAACAGCACTATCTTTGTTTACAGATCGAAGACAACGGTTGTGGCATGACCACGGAGATACAGCAACGTGCGTTTGAACCTTTTTTTACTACTAAACCCTTAGGGGAAGGCTATGGCCTCGGCTTAAGTATGGTATATGGTTTTGCGCAACAATCCGGTGGCACAGCTTATATCGATGCTGCGTTTACAGACGGCTGCAGGCTTGGCTTGATTTTACCGGTTGCCGAACTTTCTGCTGATGCGAACCAAACAACAAAGCTGCCTACTGGCGCGCTGCGAGTTTTACTGGTAGAAGATGATGAATTATTACAACAACATCTGAACCTGGTATTACTCAGCGCCGGTTATCGGGTGGTGACCGCCGACACTGCCGATGCGGCACCAGCCATTTTACAGCGTCAGCCGATTGATATCTTGTTAAGTGACATTATTACACCCGGCAAAACCAATGGTATTGAATTGGCTTATTGGGTAAGAACTACCTTTCCAGCGGTTAAAATCCTACTCAATTCTGGCTATTATGATGTCGAACAACATGATCACCAGCAATTACTTAGTGATTTCCCGTATATCGCTAAGCCTTACAAAACCGCAGATTTACTACAAAAGTTAAGTCAGCTGTGAACCAACCAGGACCGCCTTGCAGTCCAATCAGTCATTATCGCCGAACAGCCCCGCCATTTTAAGACAGGGTGAGCTGTTGTACGACTTGCTGTGACACCTCACTGGCCCAGGCAAACCCATTGCGGCCATTTTCTTTGGCCTGATATAAGGCGAGATCGGCTTGCTTGATCAGCTCAAACGCACTCACAGCATGCTGTGGAAAGAGGGCAATGCCCATGCTCGAGGTCGTGCTTAAGCTGCAGTTAGATAATTGCCAGGGCTGCTGTAATGCAGCCAGGATCCGCTGCGCTATGGGTGTCACATCGTCTTTGGTTTGTAAATGCGGTAGTAATATCACAAACTCATCGCCGCCCAAGCGTGCCAAGGTATCGGGCTCCCGCAGCGCCGTCTTGACCCTTTTTGCAAAAGCAACTAACAACTCATCACCAATATCATGACCCAAACTGTCATTTATGCGTTTAAATTTGTCCAGGTCCATATAGATCACCGCCAGTAACTGCCCGCTACGCTGGTGTTCTAAAATCGCTTGCTGCAAACGATCATTAAACAATCTGCGATTCGGCAGCTGAGTTAAACCATCATGGAAGGCCATAAAACTCAGTTGCTGCTCCAACATTTTGCGATCTGTCACATTGCGTGACACCAGCAAAAATTGCTGTACCCGCTCCTCCTCACTGTCGGTCAAGCTGCCCTGAGTTTCCAGCCACAGCCACTGGCAAGCAGCGTTCTGCATTCTAAATTCAACTTTTAGCGGTTGCTGCTGTTGCACCATCTGCAGGAACTGCTGCTTGACTAATTGCCTGTCCTCAGGATGCAGATAATCGGCCAGCGTTGTGCCTACCAACTGCTCTGCCGGGTAGCCCAGCACCGTTTGATGCGAGGGTGACGCGTATTTAATCTTGCCCAGTGCATCGGTTAACGCCACTAAGTCCGTCATATTATCGGCAATCATCCGATATTTGGCTTCACTGGCGGCTAAGGCTTCCTGCGCTTTACGCTCCTGCGTGATATCGCGAAAAAAGCTAAGAGTGGCGGCATCTTGATTATAGATAATTTGCATACTACCGACAGCAACATCAATATAGTGATTGGCATGACGCAATAATTTTATTTCAATAAAAGGTAGCATGGTACCGACGGGTTGGTTGCGCCGTGCCAGCACCAGAGGCCGATCGGCCGGGTGTACCAAATCATAGAGATTGTCTGCAGCCGAGAATGAGTGCATTAATAAACTCTGCGCCGTCTGGTTTGCAAATAATACTCTGCCTTGTTGATGCACAATAATTGCAACCGGGGCAAACTCAACTAATTGCCGGTAATGCTTTTCACTTTCAGCCAGCGCTCTGAGCAGCGATTTTTTTCGTGTCAGGTCAATTAACACACAGAAAACACCGATAACCTGATTTAGGTTATTTAATGCCGGTGTCATATTCATTCTGAAATGCCGGCTTTGCTGATCAATGCAGACTAAATCAAGTTCAACCCGCTGCGGTTGTCCGGCCAAAACCCGCTGCAGCAACTGCTGTAACTCTGGTTGTTTATCTGCCGTAAACAGACGCACAAAGCATTGGCCGTTTTGGTCAGCGGCAGGCCCTAGCAATGTCTCAGCACTGGGGTTAAGACACACTATTTTTGCTGCGAGATCTAAAATACAAATGGCATTAGCGTTTAACTGAAAAAACGACCGAAAGGGGCTGTAATCATCGAGAGCAGACGCCATATTATCCAGTATAACCAGCGGGTCAGGTGCGTTCATTTGCAGGCCTCAAGCAGCAAACTAAGTGACATTGCGGTTGCGCTGGCTTTGACGAACCGGCAACCAAACGGTAAAACAACTGCCCTGTCCTACTTCACTGTCCAGTCCAATCCAGCCACCGTGTTTATCGACTATGCTTTGCGACAGCGATAAACCAAGGCCTGTTCCCTGCCCCTTGGGCTTGGTGGTAAAAAACGGCTCAAAAATCTGTAGCCGTTTTTCCGGCGCAATGCCTTTACCAGTATCGCGGATGGCAATCCACACCCAATCGTCTTTGATACCGGTACTGATAGTAATGACGCCATGTTGCTCAATTGCATGGGCGGCATTGACGAGTAAATTCATAAATACCTGATTCAGCTGAGCAGGCATACACTCCACTGGCGGCAGCTCGGCATAATGCCTGACTACTTCCGCTTTATATTTGATTTCGTTATTGACGATATTCAACGTTGACTGCAGACCAAGATGGATGTCCGCCAGTACAAACTCGGCTTCCTCGATATGAGAAAAATCTTTTAAATCCGTGATGATACCAACAATCCGCGATAACCCTTCTTCAGATTGCTTAACCAGAACCGGTACATCCTCTTTTAAATAAGCAAAATCATATTTCTCCAGTAAGCTGGATCGACTGGGCTCAGGTAAGATCCCTGCCAACTCGTGTACTAATTCAATTAAGCTTTTAGTGTAATCTGCCAGCACTAACATATTCGACGCGACATAACCGACAGGATTATTGATTTCATGGGCTACCCCCGCCGCCAGCTGTCCGATAGAAGCCAGTTTTTCTGACTGTAACAACTGGGTGGTCAGTTGCTTGACTTGCTGCTGCAACGCAGCAAGTTGCTCATCTTGAGTTGTATATTGCTCAGTCATTTTTAGCTCGGTCATAGCGTGTCTCTCTCTGCCGCCAGCACGGTTCTTTCAAACTGCAGAAAAGCGTGCTGGATTTCTTTTCGAAGCTCCAGATCATTCCAGGGCTTGGTAATAAATTTATAAATAGCACCACTGTTAATCGCATCCGTTACTGATTTCAAGTCGGTATAACCAGACAACACTATGCGTTTAGTCTGCGGATAAAGCTCTTTTACTATTTTCAAAAACTCAGTCCCATTCATCGCCGGCATCCGTTGGTCAGATAAAATCACCTGTACCTGATGCATAGCTAATAGCTCAAAAGCTTGCTCTGCCGTTGTGGCACAGAGAATTTGATAATCATCTTTTCGCAGTAATCGAACCAAAGCATGTAAGATATTTTGCTCATCATCCAATAACAGAATAGTGCGTTGCTTAGCTGAGGTTTTGCTCTTTGGAAAGTGATTAAAAGATCTTAGGAAGCCTTCCAGCGACTCGGGCGGAATAGGCTTGGAGAAATAAAAGCCTTGGTATTCATCGCATAAACTTTTATCTAAAAAGGCCAGCTGTGCTTCGGTTTCAACCCCTTCTGCGATGACTCTGAGCCCCAGCAAATGCGCCATATTAATAATGCCTTGTGCGATAGCGGCATCATGATGATCGCGAATAATTTCCTGAATAAAAGAGCGGTCAATTTTGATCTTGTCGATCGGTAAGCGTTTTAAATAATTCAAACTGGAAAAGCCGGTACCAAAATCATCAATCGCGATACGTACCCCGAGCTTTTTCAGCTGTTCCAGTTTATGGATCGCCAAATCTGAATGGTCAAACAGCACATTCTCTGTGATTTCCAGCTCCAGATAAGGCGCACTAAGCTGGGTTCTTTGCAACACCGCCTCAATCATGGTAACAAAGTCAGGCCGCTGAAAATGAGTCGATGAGACATTAACCGCGACGGCCACTTCGGCAATATGCTGTGTTTGCAAATAGCGGTTATAGTGGCAGGCTTGCTCAAACACCCATTCACTGAGCGGTACAATCTGACCACTTTCCTCTGCGATCGGAATAAACTCAGCCGGCGAGATAAACTGTTCACCACTGGCTTGTGGCCAGCGCAGCAAGGCTTCAATGGCAATAACCTTGCCGGTCCGGGCATCGACCTGCGGTTGATAATATAATTGGAACTCACCGTTGGTTAGCGCTTTTTGGATCTGGTTACGCATACTAAGCTGTTTACCGACCGCTTTATCCAGCTCTTTGCTAAACCATTGAAAAGTATTATGGCCAAGCGCCTTAGCGCGGTACATCGCCAAGTCCGCTTGTTGAATTAATACCATTGGCTCAGCCAGTTCGCCATTGCTTAAGCTGATACCAATGCTGGCAGAAAGGTGGATTTCGTGTTGTTCAATCTGAAAGACCCTGGCAATATCGGCCAGGATCCGCTCAGCGACCAATACCACATCTTCTTCATGTGCCAGATCGGCCAACACCGCGACAAATTCATCACCGCCGAGCCTAGCCAGGGTATCACCGGGGCGGATCTGTCGGCTGACTCTGGCCGCGACTTCAATCAATAAAATGTCGCCAATCATATGACCAAGACTGTCATTAACTAACTTAAATCCATCCAAATCGATAAAGAGCACTGCTACACTGCGACCATGGCGGCGAGAGGTTTGGCAACTTTGCAGCAAGCGGTCCTGCAACAGAGCCCGATTAGGTAAGCCGGTTAATAAGTCATGGCTGACGTTATATTCCATTTCCGCCTCGTAGCGCTTTTGCTCGGTAATATCATTCTGAATACCGATATAAAAATTCACCTGCCCGCTATCATCAGGCACGGGCGACAAGTACAGGTTATTCCAAAAGACCGAACCGTCTTTTCTGACATTTTGTAAGACCAGATGACAATCAGCTTCCGTCGTCAGCGCATTGCGCATCAGTTGCTTGGCGGTGTCATCTGTCGCTTTGCCCTGCAAAAAGCGACAGTTTTGGCCTATAACCTCTGCTGCGGTATAGCCGGTGATCCGTTCAAAAGACTTATTCACATAGACGATTGGCATATCGGGTGCTTTAGCGTCCGCAATCACCACACCGTTGTGGCTGGCATCCAGCGCCTGTTTAAATAAATACAGATGCTGGTTAGCACGATGCCGGTCCACGGCATAACGCAATGCGCGTTGTAACTGCTCCGCGCTAAACTGGCCTTTGATCAAATAATCGGCCGCGCCATGCACGATAGCCTTATTTTCCAGTTCAGCTGAGCCCTGACCGGTGAGCAGAATAATTGGGATATCACGCGTTTGCTTTAGCTTACTCAGCAATTCAACACCGTTACTATCGCCTAGTAGGTAGTCTACTAATACCAGATCAAATTGCGTTTCTGCCAGGCGTTGGATGGCCATTGCTGAGCTTTTTGCCCAATGCAGCTCAGCCTGCAGTAAAGGCATCTCAGCAACTAACGCCCGCATAATAACCCAATCGTCTTCGTCGTCATCAACTAATAGAATCGTAAAATTATCAGTTCGCATCAGGGACCTCCGCAGCAGATTGCAGCGCAGTAGGAAGAAATTGTTGCAATAACATTGCGCTTAGACTGACTAGCTCCGCAAAGGATGAGGGCTTGACCAGATATAAGTCGGCGCCCGCAACAGTACACCGGTTTTTATCCAGCGGATTTTCCGACGTGGTCAGCATCACCACCTTGCAGCGCTGTAACTGAGGGTGTTGCCGGATAAGTTTTAGCAGCTCGAGGCCGTTTAACTTCGGCATATTTAAATCCAGCATAATCAGTGCCGGCGTGATAAAAGGTACCTGTTGCAGCCAACTAACTACAGCGTTAGTCGCCGGAAACAGATAACGAATAAAATCATCAGCACTTTGCACAGTCACTAAGCGTGCCAATGAAGGTATCTCAGCAAAGGCTTCATGTAACAATTGAATATCATCCAAATCGTCATCGACACTGATAATAGTTGGCCAAGCAAACATTAGACATCACCTTTACAACTGCTTTGGTTAAACTCGAGTGCTATAGCGCCATCTTCATCAAACTCAATTCGCGTTATACCCGGCTCAATCCGCTCTAACTGCTCCGCTTCGGCCTCGGCCAATAGTTTTCTTATGTTGCTGGTAGCATTGTTACTCAGTGGCGTGTCGCTATTACGAGCCAGTGCATTGGCAACCGTTGTCAATAATTCTGCGTTACACCAAGGCTTAGTTATAAATCTAAAAACTTCAGCACGGTTTATTGCTTGCAAGATGGCATCCGTTTCGGGAAATGCTGATAACATTAAACGCGTTGCATCAGGCTGCTTTTGACGCGCCCATTCCAGATAACTGACACCATCAAGCTTAGGCATCCGGTAATCAGCAATAATCACCGAGTAAGTGGTATGGCTTAGGGCGTGCAAGGCATCTGCTACTTGCTCGAATACCTGCACCTGATAACCACCAATGCGGAGTAATCGCTGTAAAGCCTGCAGCACCAATACATCATCATCAACAATTTGAATGTTATGCATAAGAAACTCCTTGTACTGCCTTACTGCTTTGAAGCGAGCTGTCTTCATTTAAGAAATGTGGGAAGGTGATATAGAAAACTGCTCCTGCGCCTTCACTGGCAATCACTTCGATCGTTGCACCGTGCTTATCGGCAATTTTTTTCACAATCGATAGCCCGATCCCGGTGCCAGAAAATTCGGCACGGCTATTTAAGCGTTGGAAAGGGTTAAATATTTTATCCGCATATTGCTGGGCAAAACCGATGCCCTGGTCGGCTACCATCAAGCGGACCCCAGTTGGCAGCAGCTCGGTTCGTATCGTGATTTCCGGTTTTTGCGTTGGTTTATGAAACTTCAGCGCATTCGATAACAGGTTCTGTAACAGTTGCCTGAGTTGCCGTTCGTCTGCCACCAGATCTGCCAGCAGCTCCAGGTGGATCTGCGCACCGCTCTGCACAATGCTGTCATCCAGTAAAGTGAGTACATCCTGCGTCAGCACTGACATATTGATTTGGGTATAAGCCATTTGGCCGGCATTCAGTCGTGAATAAGACAGTAAGTCATTAATTAAATTTTGCATCCTGGCGGCAGCACCGCACATCCGGCTAACATAGTCCTGGATTGCCATATCGTCCTGACTGACTTTTTGCAGCAGCCTGTCGCCAAAGGTTCTTATTTTACGGAGCGGTTCCTGCAAATCATGAGAGGCGACATAAGCAAATTCATTTAGCTCCTCGTTGCTGCGTTTTAACTCCGTCAGCGTATGTTCTAGCTGTCGTTCCGCTGCTTTACGTGCAGTAATATCCCGGGCGGCGCAAAAGATAATATCACCGGAAAGAGCTGCACTGAGCTGCAGCCAGCACAGCTTGCCACTGCGACTGATCACCCGGAATTCCAAGTCGTGGATATCATTGCCTTGCCGCAAGGCCAGTACCGCCTGACTAATCAGCGCGTGATCTTCCGGATCAAACACACCCATATAAGCTTTTCCAACCAGATCATGCGGCCGGTATTCTAGTACCTTACTAAAAGCCGGGTTAACCTGCACAAAGCAGCCGTTTAAATCCACTAGACAAAACAGTTCAAGCGATAAGGTAAAGAACTGATCCCGCTCTCGGGTGATCGCATCGGCCCGGCGCTCAGCGCTGATATCATGCAGCGTTACTAACCAACCCATTTGCTGAGTATTGGCCCGCAGCGGCGCCACCTTACAGATATATTGTCGCGAATGCTCTCCCAGCTGCAGCTCCAACTCAGTATCGTACATCTCACCAGCCTGCCAGTTTTCCGGTTGTAGCGGTAATAGCGTTGAGATTTCAGGGGTTAAATCTAAGAGGCTATTTTGAAGTAAGACCCGTTCTGCGCTCGGGTTTAATACTGTCACTCTACCCGTCACGTCAGTTACCAGCAAAGCATCAGACATACTATTAGTGACCGCCTGATTAAACTGCAGTTGACTCTGCAAGTTACGTTCAGCTGTGATCATGGACTGCAGTAATTGCCGGTACTCTAAGGCACTGTAAATCAGCTTAGCGAATTGTAGCGTGAACAGCTGCTCATCCTGATCAAAATGGCGGCATTCGCAATCGGTCACCA
>FLYM01019925.1_pt1 | contig 15737 bp, 14 predicted proteins | sample 1122581 | NCBI WGS metagenome assembly FLYM01 (sample SAMEA4346789, study PRJEB14843) | hot springs metagenome | biome: Terrestrial Biome; feature: Habitat; material: Sediment | place: India | collected 2012-06-12 | depth 1760 m
CGAATTGGTTGTGATAATAATAAAGCGCCCCGGATTTGTATCGAATTGCCGGCACGTTATCGCCTTTAGGGTAAGCCTCGATATACTGGCCTGACGCAAGTAAGAAGTTCTTAACATTTTTCTCAAGTGGAACTGGCTCTAAAGAATCACCCAACCGTTTTTTGAGGTCCCCTTCAGAAGGCAAGACCTTCTCAAGCGCAAGCACAGTATTTAACTTAGACTTCTCGGCATATTGTGACTTTGGAGTGTTCTTTACGATCCAATTGTAATGAAATGCTGAAGGCTCAAAGTCATTCATATCGAACAGAAGTTCTGCAAAGAAAAAGTGCATCTCGTCGGCTTTTTCACCAGTGTCGAAGGTTTTAAAATAAAGCTGATAAGATTCTTTAGCCCGCGCTTGTGAGTAAGGGGCTTTGGAGTTTTGAGCAGTTTGATGTAGTTGCAAGATATGATTTCTCAAAGTCGATTCCATCAACTGGTTCACCTTCGAAATCAGCTCTTTGTTCCCTTTATTGGACTGCTGCCAGTCACTCTTTGGACCATACGTCGTCACCCAGTCAAAAAGTTCACCACGAAACTCTTTTGACGTCGAAGATGATGAATAGAGACTGACAATTTGATACTGATACTCAAATGCTTTTTCAGATTTCGGTGCCTCGGCGATCAATTGGCCAAATAGTGTTCGTGCGCCTTTAAGGTTTCCAGTCCCTGCATAAAAATATGCCAGCTTCTCAACTAGTTTTTTAGCCTCTTCATCCCCAACTAAGGATTCAAAATAACCGCGAGCTTGGTTTGGAGTTCCCACCTCAGCGTAAAACACCACTAAGTCTTTAGACGCTTCCGAGGCCAAACGAATTCTTGAAAGACCACCATCATCAGTTTTACCTGTTGATCTACCAGCTCGAATAACGTCTTCAAGAGAGTTTAAAGCATTTTTCATCTGACCCATCTTATATTGAGTCCATGCCATCTTATATTTACTGAAGGAATAAAGGCGACTTCGCTTAACCTTTGCAACTCTTGCGTAAAAAGGCATTGCCTTCTCGAATTCATTTCTTTCGAAATGGTATTCACCTAAAGCAAAAGATGCTTCCTCGTTAAATGAACTTTTCGGAAACTCTTTGGTGAGCCGGTCGTAATATTGTTTACCCGTCTCTTCATCCCCTAGTTCGAAATGATTGTATCCGAGAAAGAACAAGGCCTGATCCACCTTTTCATCTTTTGGATAATCACGAATGAACCATGAATAAAGTTGAATTGCTTTTTTGTTATAAGCTTGGGCGGGCTTGAGATCGAGCTTAGGCTTTGTTTTTCTTTTCTTTTCCTGAAATTCAACAGAGGCTTTTTCAAAATCTTGAGAAAGTTTATATTCAATAAGTCTAGCTTTCTCGACATAAAGCTCAGCGAGTCTCAGCCAGATCTCTCCTCTTCGAGGGCTGTTTTTAAACTGTTTAGAGAGTTTGTAAAGTTGGGCAATTCCCTGATCTGTCACTTTCTCGAGACTTGCGTCCTTCGTGCCTTCTTCATAATAAAGCTGGCTTGTAGAAGGAGGCTTTACCTGCTGAAGATTCACTTGAGTTCTTGGATTCTCAAATTTTTGGAATTGTGGAAGTTTGTCACTAGATTTCTTGAGATTAACTTTGCTTGTTTGAGTCTCAATACGCTTTAGGATATCACCAACAGTCTTCGCCTTACGATTAGGCTTCGCGTGCCCGTCGACACCCGAAAGAATAATCACAAGGAGACTCCCTGCGAGGCTGATTTTTTTCAGAAAAGTTCTACTTACAGCTCTGCGTTCCGACATAATGATAATTTCCTATTTCATCTAGCCAGTATTCTCCGTCAAATGGCCAATACTGGTATCCGTTCTGGATGTAAAAGTCCCGAGCTCTATTCTCATCGACTTGTTTGGTATCAATATCTTTTCCTGCGATTTCCTTTTTCAGGTCTTCTTTTTTACTATTTAAAGCTTCAAATCGGATGAAACCCTCTTGCTCAAAGAGATCAACGAGTTCTTGTTTTATGGTGATCAAATGTTTTCGGACCTGGCGTCCAGCCTTGGTTTTGGCTTTATTAATTCGAGTTTCGAGAACTTTTTTGGCATAGCGACCAACATTGTCCCCTTTCCATGACGGTGGAAGCGAATTATATATCCGACGTTCTTCGAGAAGTTTGCGGATATACTTGTACGAAACTGAAAAGTCTCCTTCTTGACTGATTTTCTGAGCAACTACGTAGGGGATTGGACCCTTTGAGGTGTCTTGTCCTCTCGACTTCAAGATATTCACTTGAGCCATCATGTTAAAATAGATTGCCGGATTTCCCTTCTGCTCGAGAAGAGCGTCCACTTTTTTATAAACCGGCTTATAGGTGTTTGAGAACAGATCCAACACTTTTTCGATCTCGTCAAACTTACAAATATAGAGATATACAATTGCGCGAAGTAAAAGCGACTCGGGAAGGTAATACCCTTCATAAAAGGCCGAGTGAAGCGATTGAAAGTTGCTGAGCGCTGATCTGAATTGACCGGATCTCATCATTGCCCAACTGGATTCGAAAATGGTGTCATGCCAGAACTGTGAGTCCCTAGGAACTTGACGATAAAACTCAATCGCTTGGTCCCAATTTTTCATGGCATAATAGGTTCTGGCTTTACCCATCAGCGCACCCACTCGCGCCGGATCATTTGGCGCAGATAGTTCTCGCGAAACCAACAGAGCATCAAATGACTCTAAAGCCTGCTTTTCTCTTCCGCCCGCAAGAGAAAGAACTAGGCCTTGTTGATATTTTGCTTTCGAGTAGATCGGACTTTTTCTCGACACCCGAGCATAACTTTCAGCTGCGGCAAGATATTGACCACTTCGCTGTTGGAATTCACCAATTCTAAAATAGAGCATGTCTCTTTGTGAGGCCGGGAACTGAGAGACCTGGACCCTGGAGATTGCATAATTAAGTAGAGAATCGTCACCGAGTTCGTCCGCAACCATCGAAAGCTTCTCAAGGCCTAAGTTCACGTACTTTCCATTGCCCTCTTTAACAACCGCAATGAATTGAAAGGCCGCCAATTGGTTCAGCTTCATCTTCCAAAGATTTAATCCAAGAATGTAGCGAATTCGGGCCGATTGGCTGCGATATCTAGGATTATAGACAAGTTTGAAAAGAATCCGAGAAGCTTCTGCGTAGTTTTTTTGTCGACTTAACTGAAGCGCTTTTTGAAGGTCTGTGCTTTGCCCACCTTTTTGAGCCGCGGGTCTTGTGGCCCGCGCGTTCTGAGCAACCACCACAGTATTCTCAGCGATAGAGACATCTGATATTCGCGAACTTGACTGACTAACTGCAAAGGTCGGAATGGCAAGTGCCAAAGCGAGTAAGATTCTGTTCGTCATCTGTAAGTTGCCTCCGGAATATATAGACTCACGCCAAGGCCGATAAAGAGATCATTCTGCGCAATCTTACCTTTGGCACCGTTAATTCCAACCGTGTTTGCTTGATAAAGATTCCACATGATGTCCCATCTGAAAGCCCATGCCTTTGACATCGCAAAATTTTGACTGGTACCTAGATGAAGGGTTGGCTCACCGCCCGAAACATCAGTTTTTGTTAAGCCGCCGCCCGCTGAAAAACTTAAGTCAAAAGGGATAATAGACTTATTCATTAACGAGATCTTTCCGTAAACCGGGCTCCACTTCGCAGCCACTCCAAGAAATGATCTTGCCGTCACTGTATTTGCGGCATCCACTAACGCCTTTTCCTCGAGATCTTTAGTCACCTGTCTTGCGGCCACACCAAACCAATTGGCCACGCCTTCGATGCCGATATTTTCAGAAAAGTGATAAGTGCCTTTTGCGCCAAATCCTAAATTATTAAAGAAAGGATTATTGAGATTGGTAAATCCCAATCCTGAGATCTCAAAACGGTGAGTTTTTGGGAGATAGCGTTTCTGTATCACTGCGATATCTTCGAAAGCCTGAAGTGTGGCCAAGTCAGAAAGATTATCCATTCGAACTTCTTTTGCCGGAGTCGTCCGCGGGGGAGGTGCAACAGCCTTTTCGTACTGTGTTTCGACCTGTTCATCGAGTTTATCGTAAAGGTTTTCAACTTCCTGATCTGCGGGCTGATCTGATTTAAGATCGAGTTCTTGCGCCAATGATGCCGACGAAATATAGAGACCAATTAGATATGAAATGAATCTGACTCTGCGCACGTAAGCTCCTTGTTGCAAATCTCATTCACTGGCGCGTGATCTTTCTTGTGTCAGTACTATCTTGATATGTTTTGTATCACTATGAAAGCCTCGACCCTGCCAAGGTCGAGAGAACCTTAAACAATTTTTTAAAGAAGAAAGACCAATGACGTTGTGATTTGATTATTCACCTGCATATCCTCTGAAAAGTCTGAAGGTCCCGGAGGCGGATTGCTCGGACGGGATGCAGGATTCGGAGCCTTAAACATGAGTGTTTTCAAATCAACTCTCAGTCCCACTTTTTTCGTAAGGAAGAACGTTTGACCTAGACCTAGGTTCAGACCAACCGTGCTTCGGTCATCGATATTTACGTACATTGCGCCAGCGTTAAAAAATAGGTTGAGGTTCATCACTGTCTGTTTAGAGAGCGAAATCTTTCCGTAATAGGCGACGAATTCATAATTACCAATTAAAGCCCACTGAGGTTGCGGAGCACGTGCCGGATCTAAGCCTTGCTCACTTTTGATCTGCTCACCATATTTAGACAGACCTTGACCCCACATTTGAAATTGGACATTCACTCCGTGAATATCATTAAAGTGATAGGCCCCGGACAATCCATATATCAGATCATTAAAGAATGGTTCATTCACCTCAAGTCCTGCACCAACCCCAAGCTGAAAACGCTCTTTGGTTTCAACATTTCGGTTCAACACCGCTGTGGTTTTCTCGAAAACCGGCAACACCGATTCCCTTGCCAACTCTTCTTCTGGGAGCTCAATTTTTTCCGCAGCAGAGCTTGGATTTGAAATAATTAGGGCAAAGACACTCGTTAAAAGAGTAAGTTTTAATTGTGACATGGCTTCAAGTATCTAGAGTGCCATTTTGAAAGTATAGCGCGTGGCTCAAAGATCTAGTCGTTAGCCTATAAGACCTGAGCTCGCAAAAGGTCCTGTAAATGGATAAGGCCAATCGGTCGGTGGGGTTCACCAGAAGATTTGTCGACGACAAACAGAAGTTGAATTTGAAACTGTTGCATTAAAAATGCGGCCTTCTCTGCCAACTCCGATGCATCAATCGTTTTAGGACTTCGAGACATCAACACTTCCGCAGGTTCGACCAAAGGGCCACTTGATTTCTCGAAACGTCTACGGATATCTCCGTCGGTGATCACTCCAATGAGTTTTCCTTCTGGAGTCACCACCCCAGCCACCCCGCGCACATCTTTTGAGGTCATGCTGCTGATCACAGACGACATTGGATCACTTGGGCTGACCAAAGGGAGTGCTTCACCCGCATGCATGACGTCTCTCACCCTCAGGGTAAGTCGACGACCCAGCGCACCCGCTGGATGTAGTTCCGCAAAATCCTCAGCTCTAAAACCTTTAAGTTTTAACACCGCCATTGCCAAAGCATCCCCCATGGCCAAGGTGACTGTGGAACTTGATGTCGGCGCGAGACTTAACGGACATGCTTCTTCTTTAACGCTAATATCAAGACAAACCTGAGCCGCTTTACCCAAAGCGCTCTCTGGTTTTGCCGTCATTGATATCAAAGGAACTCCACGCCGTGCCACAAAGTGAATTAACGAAGCCAATTCACTCGAGCCTCCTCCATAACTGATCGCCAATACGCAATCACCCTCAGAGATCACCCCTAAATCACCGTGCGAACTTTCCGCAGGATGAAGGAACACAGACGGAGTGCCCGTGGAACTGAAAGTGCTCGAAATTTTACGTGCGATTTGACCGGACTTTCCCATCCCCGTCAAAATCACCTTCCCTTTACACTGGGCAATCATCTCAACGGCATTTTCAAAACTTTCATCAAGCCGATCCATCATGTCTAAAATGGATTGGGCTTCGATTCTTAGAACGCGTTTTCCCTCATCGATATGAAGACTCATTGAACCCTCGCCTGTGTTTTCGAAAATGTCTGATTGACCTTTTTTGACTTTTTTGAACTTGGTCTTGATTCAGCTTGTTTGAAATCCAGAGAAGATTTCACAAAGGCTTTGAATAAGGGATGTGGTTCAAGTGGTCGTGACTTAAACTCGGGGTGAAATTGCACACCGACAAACCACGGGTGATCAGCAATTTCGATAATTTCAACAAGATCTCTTTCTTTGCAAACGCCAGACAATGTAAGTCCGCACTTTTCTAACAAACCTTTAAATTGATTGTTGAATTCATATCTATGGCGGTGCCTTTCAGAGATCACGCTTTCGCCGTACGCACGCTGTGTTTTTGTTCCTTTTTTAAGATGACATGAAAAAGCACCGAGTCTCATTGTGCCACCCTTGTCCTTTAAGCCTTTTTGATCCTCCATCAAATCAATGACCAAACTTCGTCCGCTCTTTCCCTCTTTGACGAACTCTCTGCTTGTTGCATCTCTAATTCCGCACTCATTGCGCGCGAATTCGATCGCAGCGAGTTGCATTCCAAAACAAATTCCAAAAAATGGAATGTTGTTGAGTCTCGCAAACTTGATCGCAGAAATTTTTCCTTCAGATCCTCTCTCGCCAAATCCTCCAGGAACAAGCACTCCATCGACTTCCTTTAAAGCTGCAGAAATATTTTTCTCATTAAGGGTCTCTGAGTCGAGATAGACGATTTTAACTTTTGAATTATTCGCAATCCCACCGTGAACCAAAGCCTCGTGCAACGACTTGTAGCTTTCTTTCAGATCCACATACTTACCCACAATCCCGATTGTGGTTTCAACTTTCGGATTCTTTAAGGTGTCGACCATTTTCTTCCAACCCGTCATTTTCGGCGGAATGCCCTTAAGCCCTAATCGCTCGACCACTTTTTGATCAAATCCTTCCTTATATAAAACCAATGGGACTTCATAAATGGTCTTAGAGTCTGAAGCAGCAATGACGTTCTCTGGTCTAACGCTGCAGAAAAGCCCAATTTTACTTTTGATTTCTGCATCGAGTTCCTTTTCAGATCGACAAATCAAAAAGTCCGGCTGAATCCCCACCTGCATCAGTTCTTTGACGGAGTGCTGAGTCGGTTTGCTTTTTAACTCCCCTGCGGCGGCGATGTATGGGACATAGGTGACGTGTACAAAAATTGAATTTTCAACACCGACATCCACCCGAATTTGCCTGATCGCCTCGATGAACGGTAGTCCTTCGATATCGCCAATAGTCCCGCCAATCTCGACGATGACCACTTCCGAACCTTGAGCCGCCTCGAAAATCCGCGATTTGATTTCATTCGTGATGTGAGGAATGACTTGAACCGTTCCACCCAAATAGTCCCCACGGCGCTCTTTTGCAATCACACTCTCATAAATCTGACCGGCTGAGACACTGTTTGTTCTTCTTAAACTTGCCCGTGTGAACCGTTCATAATGGCCCAAGTCCAAATCTGTTTCTGCTCCATCGTCTGTCACATAAACTTCACCATGCTGAAGCGGCGACATCGTCCCTGGATCCACATTGATGTACGGATCACATTTCATGATATTAATCTTAAGACCTCGAGCTTCTAGCAATGTCCCTAAACTTGCTGCCGTCAGTCCCTTGCCGATTGATGAAACGACTCCACCAGTGACGAAAATATATTTTTGCTTCAGAGGTTTTTTCTTAATGGTTTTTTTCACGTTTTAAATGCTCCTCTATTTTGGCCACATCCTCGGGACAGTCCACGCCCCAAGATTCATAGTTCACCTTCAGAACTTGGATTTTGGCCCCAAGTGTAAGTGCGCGAAGCTGTTCAAGTCCTTCTGCCAATTCAAGACCTGAAACTTCATTTTCACAAAATTGCTTCAGAAAATGTTTTCGAAAACCGTAAATTCCGATGTGTTTAAAAACTAATTCCTGAGCTGAAACGTCTTCAAAATTTTGTCGACTAAAGGGAATTGGAAGACGGCTAAAGTAAATGGCCTCTTCACGCTGATTAAGAAGAACTTTAGCCGTGTTTATTGATCTGAAATCTTCCGGTGTGTTGAAGGGTCGCGCTAAGGTGGCCATGCTCACTTCGGGGCGTTTTCCAAAAACTGAAACCAACAAATCAAGAAGTTCAGGCTGAAGTAAAGGTTCATCTCCTTGAATATTGAGCACCACATCGGCATCACAGTTTTGGGCCACCGCCCACACCCGGTCAGTGCCCGAACTTAAGGAAGAGTCCGTCATTTCCACTCGAACACCAAGGCTTTCACCCAACTCTTTAATCTCTGGATGGTCAGTTGCAACAATGACTTCCGCCAATGACTGGGCTTTCTTAGAAGCTTCAACCACCCAAGAGAGCAAGGGCTTTCCACCGATCAATTTCAAAGGCTTACCTGGAAATCGGGTAGAGCCATATCGTGCTGGAATGATTCCAATCGCCTTCATGATTCCGGTGCCTCCGGATCAATCCAATGCTCATAGACATAGCGCTCAGCCTCTTCGATACCAGTTTTCTTTAGACTCGAAACAAGAATTGATGAGATTTGACTTTGCTTTTCGATAATTGCTTTTCGCTTGAGAGCTTGAGATCGCGAAAGCTTATCTGCTTTGTTTAACAGAAGGACAGTCGGCTTCGAGTAGTGCTTGCACCACTCTATCATCATATCTTCGTCAGCGGACCAATCCCTTCGGATGTCCATAATTAAAACCATCCCTTTTAGGGTCTCTCGCTCTTTGAGATAGGTTTCAATGGATTCGCTCCATGATTTCTTCTCGCTCATACTTCGAGCGGCAAAGCCGTACCCCGGCATATCCACCCAGCGGTAATGTGCGCCGAAATCAAAAAAATTCAAACTTCTGGTTTTTCCAGGGGTTCCACTCACTTTCGCAAGTTTCTGCCCAAACATTGCATTCAAAAAAGAAGATTTTCCCGCATTTGAGCGGCCGGCCATCGCAACCTCGGGTCGGTCTGCTGGGGGGTAATTGGCTTTTAACCAAGCGCTGGTGAGATAGCGGGCCTTTGAACTCATGATCCATTAGGGTTCCCACAGATCACTTGAAAAGTCCACGATCTCGGTCTTAGAAATCGGAGTTCTGCACTCGGAACTCAAATCTAAGCCCTCAGAGACTGGTACAAAGCTTGAAACCTTGACCGACTTTAAACAAAGCAACCCCAAGACCTAGCGAGGTGCCCATGAATGCCACTCAAACCCTCAATCCACCCCACTCCACCAACCGACAACCAGGATTTTTACACCACCTAGGGAAAGGGGCCTGGGGCCAAGAAATCAATGACTTCCTCACCCTGGGACGGGATCCCTCGTGCAACTATTGTTTGTCAGATCAAAGTATTTCGGCACGTCACGCACGTATCGAGCGCAGAGAGAATCATCAATATCTCTTGAGGGACCTAAGAAGTCGAAACGGAACCTTCGTTAACGGCGCTCTTGTCGTTGAGGCTTTTCTTAATGAAGGAGACCGAATTCAAATTGGTGAGACTCACTTTAGATTCTCTCACCACCGCAACATCTATGATCAGTCTCCCCCGTTACAAAGCCTTAATCCCAAGTGGGCGAACACTCTTCACCACCTCGTAAACCTTTCATCCTCTGACCTTCCGGTGCTGCTTCTTGGACCTTCAGGGTCGGGAAAAGAACTTCTCGCTAAATACATTCACGAGAACTCCCCTCGCAAAGGGGCACCACTAGTGAGTGTAAATTGTAGTGCTTTAAGTGAATCTCTTATTGAGAGCGAACTCTTTGGTCATTCAAAAGGCAGCTTTACTGGAGCCACCGAAAATCGCAAAGGAGCCTTCGAAGCGGCTCGCCGAGGAACCTTATTTTTAGATGAGGTCGGTGACCTTCCCCTTTCACTGCAACCAAAACTGCTGCGCGCCCTTGAGAACCAAGAAATTCGTCCGGTGGGAAGTGACGAAAGCAAAAAAACCGATATTCGAATTGTGGCGGCCACACATCATGATTTAAGAGACAAGGTTTTGCGCGGGGATTTCCGATTGGATCTTTATTACCGATTGAACGTCTTGCAGGTGAAAGCCCCAGCTCTCAAAGATCGGATGGAAGACTTTGACGATCTTTTGATGCAGTTCTGTAAGCTGTACCAAGTGAGCTTCAGCGCAAATGTGGTGCGGCAACTTAAAAGATATGACTGGCCGGGAAATATAAGAGAACTCAAAAATCTTGTGGCAAAAGCGAAGGCCTATTTTGGTCATAAAATCAGTAAAGAGTCTCAGCTTCAAGAACTGCTCGAGCAGTCTTCTGAAGTGCCATGCTCAAGCGATCCCACTGCGCAGATGTTGACTCCCGTCAAAGACGTTGAAGTCCCCGTCAAATTTAATAGCTCTGTCATCAAAGATCTCGAACAGGAAATTATTCGCAAGAGACTCATTGCGAACAAAGGAAACCAACGACAAACGGCGCTGGATTTAGGCATTCCCAAAAGCACACTGCACGACCGTCTTAAAACTTATGGAATCAAGGTTTCAAAATAAAGGTTTGAAAATGAATTTGTTCGACCCATCCCTGTGAGAGAAGATCGTCAAGCTGAGACTTAATTAAATTTTTAAGCTGTTGTTTGCCTAAATCGGTCAGCATTGAGGGGTAAGTTTGAGACTCAAACTCGCGTTGAATAAGATCGTGAAACTCCACTTGCCGTGACTGGGCCTCGACAGCTGCGTCTTTTGAGTCAAATTCGACAACAACTTCAAATGCGCCCATTGGGTTTGGATGTCCTGCAGTGGGCTTTAGGTTGACCTTAAACTTCTCAAATAAAAAAAGGTCAGGACTTCTTGGGAAAGCACGGTAAAACATTTCAGACTCTTTAATTGAACTGACGTATTTATTGTCAGCCACTTCGCTCAAAGTCGTGATCACTGGTGGATTTAAAACGGGCAGCCAAACACCTTTCAAATTTTTGAGTGTGAGATATCCAACGAGGCCACTGAGTAAAAGGATACAAAACACCAGACCCTTTTGGGCCCTGGGTAAACGAGAATATTTTCCCAAAATCCCTTTGATCGTTAAAACTAAAACTTTAAGCTGCACCCCCAAAAAACCAAGGAGTTCTCTGGGTTTGGTTTTCACAAAAATTAAAAATTCAAAGACGAATCTTGTGGCTGAAAGTTTCAATCGGTGAAGAACGTTTCCCAAACCAGATCGAAGCCTGTGATTGATTCTACTCCATCGAGATTTAGGGGCCTCGTCGTCTTCTTCAAAATCGTTCTCAGAAAATTCCTCGATCGCGCCGTCAGCATCGAGCTCGACTTCAGTCTGAACCTCGGCGACCCCGGCAAGTTCTTTTCGAAACTCTGGGTCCTCTTGATCTAGAAGTTCATCAATGTCGTCTTTTTCAGGTCTTTGCTCCATGTTTTAGATTATGGACTCAAAAATTCTCAAAATGAACCGAAAAGCTTAAAGTAAGAGACCTGATTACAGGGAGGTGATAAGTGACTCTACGATTCTTCATGATGATGGTGATTTTTCCTGGACTAACTGCCTGTGCGGCGCTTGAGCGGCGAAGCCAAAGTTCTTCTGAAGGCTATTATTCCACCCCTCAACAATCTAAATTTGAAGCTGAGGCTCGCGAGGAACTCGGACTACCGAATGGTTACCTCTCTTCGTTTGATCGCCATCGACTTAAAGAGCGAACCTATCTTAAAGAACTTGAGCACCGTATGGACTCTCGCTCTGACAAAGCTCAGTATTACCAAATTAAATCTAGTTTAAATTCAGACAGCGAAAGAATTCAATTTCTTCAACTTGGATCAAGGGATTCGAAAGCAAAATGGGTGACATCAACTGGTCTTAACCGCCAAAATCAGCACTCCGAAGAAATCGCTCGAATAATCGAAGCCAAAGACATTGCACTTGGGATGAGTGAGTCCGCTGTGAGGGAAAGTTGGGGTGATCCTGACCTGATCGAAGTGGCCGGCGACAGAGTTTACGGATACAAACGATGGAAATATCAGAGAATGGTTTCCGGAAACGCCGGTTATCAACGAGAGATGAGGGCGGTTTATTTTGAAGGTGGACGCGTGGTCGGATGGGAGACCCAAGATCTTTAGTGAGCGTCATCCCAATTCGGGCCGCTCGCAACATTGACCTTCAAAGGGACTTTCATCTCGAAAATCCCTTCCATAATTGATTTCACCTCTTCACACCACGTCGGCGCATCTTCAATGGGTGATTCAAATATCAATTCGTCATGCACTTGCAGAACGAGAGGGATTGGAAGATTTTGATAAGCTTCGATCATCGCTAATTTTACTAAATCTGCGGCCGTCCCTTGAATTGGAGCATTAATTGCCGCCCGCTCACCAAACTTTCTAAGGGCTTGGTTTTTTGACTTAATTTCTTTGATATGACGTTTTCGACCGAAAAGTGTTTCCACAAATCCATTTTCATGAGCCTTGTGAACGACCTCTTCCATATATTTTTTAACCCCCGAAAATCTTTGAAAATAACGCTCGATGATGGCTTTAGATTCTGCTCTTGAAATCCCTAGATTATCAGCAAGTCCGAATGCTCCTTGACCGTAAGCGATTCCAAAATTAACGGCCTTGGCTTTGCGCCTTAAATCTGAAGTGACCTGATCTGGTGAGACCTCGAAAATTTCGCTTGCAGTCGCAGTGTGAATATCTTGATCTTCTTTAAAAGCTTGAATCAAGCCAGGATCATTCGAAATATGGGCCAAAATTCTAAGTTCAATTTGGCTGTAATCGGCCGAAATAAGAACTTGTCCCTCTTCGGCCACGAACGCTTTTCTAATTTCCCGTCCCCTTGCCGTTCGAATGGGAATATTTTGAAGATTCGGATTTGTACTCGACAGTCGACCTGTTGAAGTTGCCGTCTGATTTAAATGTGTATGCACTCTGCGAGTTTGCGAATCAATTAACAGGGGAATTGCATCGACATATGTCGACTTTAGTTTACTGAGTTCTCGATAATCTATCAGTAATTCCGCAATCGGATGCTCTGATCTGAGCCCGAGTAAAACCTCGTTGTCCGTTGAAAAACCTGTTTTAGTTTTTCGACCGGGAGTCAGTTTCAGTTCATTAAATAAAACCTCAGCAAGCTGTTTAGGACTTGAGAGATTAAATTCGTGACCCACCATCTCGATCACATTTTTTTCGATTTCAGTCACATCTTTGTGTAAGGTTTCGCTTTGGCGTTTAAGCTCTTGAGCATCTACCTTGACCCCTGCGAGTTCCATTGATGCCAGTACAGCAGCCAGCGGATAGTCAAATCTCTCAAGGACACTTTCTAATTTCTGCTCAGCAATTTCTTTAGAAAGCGTATTTTTCAGATCTACAAAGTGGGCGAAATGCTCTTCCCAAGATGTGAGATCACCCACCTGAGTGTGAATCCATTTTTCGAGGCTTTCTTCAAATCCCCCGACTCGATCCGATAACAGGACATATGCGGCGAGCTGAGCGTCGAATTTGACCTCTTGATGTTTTAAACTTAGCGCTTTGAAAACTTCTTTAATCTCATAACCTGACCATTTCAGATTTTTCGCCTGAAGCACTTTGGTTAGTTCACTGTTAAACTCACTGGGTAAAAATATTTGACCTGCTGATTCGAAAGCGAGTCCCTTCTTACAATAAATTGCAGTGACTTCAGAATAAGGAGCAAGTTGAGTTTTTACTTGCTCGAGGCTCCAGTCGACCAAAGTGTAAGATTTTGAGGAGGTGGCCGCTGCGCTTTTGGTGGGCTCGTTTTTTTTAAGAATATCAGGGGGGGGTGGTTCTGCATTCACCGCGCCCTCAATAAGTTTATCTAAATTTTTCTCAAAAGTTTTAAACCCTAGTTCACCAAGAAGCTTTCTCAGTTCGGGAATATTGGGATCTTTAAAGACTGCCGACTCCCAATCGAATTCGATTTTCATATCCACTTTGATGGTGACAAGCTTTTTTGAAAGGAATGCGATCTCTTTGGATTCACTTAGCTTTTTCTGAACTCCAGCGGGTTTAATGTCTGCGAGATTCTCGTAGACTCCTTCGAGGGTTCCATATTCTGACAAAAGTTTTTGAGCTCCCTTGGGGCCGATTCCTCGGACGCCAGGGATGTTGTCACTGCTATCGCCGCAGATCGCAAGATAGTCGATAATCTGATCTGGCCGCACTCCCCACTTCTCAATCACACCTTTTACATCCGTGCGCTTGTCTTTCATCGTATCAAGAAGAGTGATGTTATCAGTGACAAGTTGAGCAAAATCTTTATCCCCACTGACAATGACGACTTTATATCCTTGAGCTTCTCCTCGATGAGCCAATGTTCCGATCAGATCGTCAGCCTCAAACCCTAGCTGATCGACACTCATAATATGTAAACAATCAGTGAACTTTCTCATGTATGGAATTTGAGGAATAAGGTCATCGGGCATTTGAGAACGATTCGCTTTATACTCCTCAAAAAGTTCATTTCTGAACGTGGGCTCTTTGCGATCGAAGCAATAAATCAAATAATTGGGCTTTTCATCTTTGAGAAGCTTTTGAGTCATCGAGTAGAAGCCGTATAAAGCATTGGTCGGAATGCCTTCAGGACTTGTCAGAGGTGGAATAGCGAAAAATGCGCGAAAAAACATCGCGCTGGCATCGACGAGATATAAAGTCTTCATCAAGACTTCAAATCATTTTTAAAGATCTGATTCAACCTATTCTTTTGCAAAAAAGATTCTGCAATGGGATCAGCAGCAATTGATTCTGAATAGCGCTCGAGATGACTTTCAAGTGAGGTGAACTCAATACTCACTTCGTGACCGGGCTGGGAATCGCCCTGTTCCCAAGCCTGAATTTCAGTCACCTGCACACCAACTCGGCGAGAAAGTTCAGCCCGCGTCCATCCAAGGCGTCGACGTAAATCTGAGAGTTTGCTTGATGTCCAACTCATAGAGAATAGGTATACAAAAAAGCCTTAGTTTTGCCTAATATTTTCTAAGCCAAAGCGAAGGTTTGAATATTGAAGGCTTCAAATCCACCCTCAGTCCGAAGAAGCTCAAAAGAGACCTCATCCCCCAGGGCGGCGGCCGCCAAATCGCCATATAAAAAATCATGAGAGTTGAAGTAGGCTTGATCCCCGTCATAGAGCAGAATGTAGCCATAGCTCAAATCCGGTGATATCCACTTAATTCGACCTGAGTTCAAAATGAGACCTCCTTGTTACGGGGTTTGATCCTCACTAAAAACAAATACCAGTTCGTTTTCTTTCACCAGATCAAAACGCTCTCTCGCCACCTGTTCAAGATGGCTTGGATCCTTCATTTTGGTGATCTGTGAATTTAAGTCAGCATTAGATTTTGAAACGATGTGAATCTTTTCACGTGTTTCATTAAGATCTTTATTTAAGATGTAATAGCGATACAGGCTGCCATCGAGGATCAAATTAATGAACGCGAGAGCCAGGCAAATCCATAAGACTTTGATTGGGCTTTGCAAGAGCTGATGGACTGAATCAAACAGAGTAAAAAAGACTCTTCTCACTCTTTAATTGTAAGCGAGAGACCCACACCGCAGAAAGTCCAGTTTTACGAAAATGTCTGACGGCCAAGGTACTTGGCTTTAGATCCTAATCTTTCCTCTATCCTGAGGAGCTGATTGTACTTCGCCGTTCGCTCCGAGCGGCAAAGGCTTCCTGTTTT
>FLYM01000339.1_pt1 | contig 15735 bp, 15 predicted proteins | sample 1122581 | NCBI WGS metagenome assembly FLYM01 (sample SAMEA4346789, study PRJEB14843) | hot springs metagenome | biome: Terrestrial Biome; feature: Habitat; material: Sediment | place: India | collected 2012-06-12 | depth 1760 m
CACCAGAGGACCCTGATGGCCGCCGCTGCTTGACACAGGGCTACTCAGCACCACGCCCGCCGGGCCTCCTCCGCCCGCTCGAGCGGGTACGCGACCGTCGAGTACGCAGGCGCATCGACCTCTCGACCCGTGCCTGCGTCGATGAGCACGTACGACGCGCGGTCCAGCTCCGCCGCCACGGCCTCCGTCGCGTCGGCACCGACCTCGCACAGGACCACCGGGCGGGCGGTCGAGAGCACGTGTCGCGCCCCTGCGAGGACCTCGGCCTCCGCCCGCTCCACGTCGATCTTCAGCACGTCGGGGGGCGGGAGGGACATCGCCAGGTCGTCCAGGGTGGTGACGACGACCGACTGCCGGTACCGGACCCCACCGGCCTGCGTCGCGCCGAAACCGCTGAGGTGGCTCGTGGCCCGCGAGTTGCTCGCCACGACGAAGTCGGCGATGCCGCCCTGGGCCGCGGCGGCGACGGGCAGGACCGTCACGTGCAGCTCGGGGTTGCGACGAGCGGACCGCTGGAGCTGCACGACGAGGACAGGGTCGGGCTCGAGGGCGACCACACGCCCTTCCCGTCCGACGATGCCGGCGGCCAGGAAGGTGAAGAACCCCACGTTCGCACCGACGTCCCACACCGTTCCGCCGGGCCGGACGGCGCGTCGCGCGAAGGTCTCGAGCAGGGGATCGACGTCGCTGAAGTTCCGCCGGAGGTACTTCAGGCCACCCTCGGTGGAGACGAGGAGGCTGGCGCCACCGAGCTCGCGCGGCATCCTCCGCGGCCAGACGACGTGGCGCGTCGTCCGAGCGAGCGCTCGTCGCATCGCGTCACCGGCCCTCATCGTCCCTGCCCTCCATCCGCGGCATCCTTGGGCGCGTCGGCCGAGGAGCGGCGGCCGTGCTTCCCTCGCGACGTGACCTGCAACCCGCCCGGGACACGGTCCGGCAGCGCGGATCTCCCTTGCCGGTCGTGTTCGTAGACCTTGAAGTTCGTCTCGGCGTCGTAGAAGGCGATGAGGCAGCAGTAGATGAACCCCGCTCGTCCGTCGAGGAACCCCCGACGGACGACGTAGAGCCACAGGAACCGGATGAGCGGTCGCGCGGGCAGCCGGTACCAGAGGCGTTCCTTGACCCAACGCCGAGCCCGTGTGCGGGGGTCGAGGTGGTCGAGTGAGGCCGACCGCGCTCGCTCCGACCTCGCAGCCTCCACGATCTCGAGCGCCTCGAGCGTGGAGTACCGGTTGTGCCTCCCGAGGAACGCGGACAGCCCGTCGAGGTTCTCGTGGTGCAGGTCCCCGGGGAGGGTCGCGACCTCCCCGGCGATCACGAGGTGCTCGTGGACCCTCCGCTCCTCGAACCGGGCCGACCTCGGCCGCACGAGCCGGATCTGGTAGTCCGGGTACCACCAGCAGTACCGCAGCTCACGCCCGAGGAAGTAGTTCCGACGAGCGATGCGGTACGCGGCCGGCCCCGGTGCCGCACCCGCCTCCACGACCGCTGCGACGCCGCTCGCCACGTCGGCGCTAACGACCTCGTCGGCATCGAGCAACAACACCCACTCGTACTCGTCCTGCAGCGACTCGAGTGCGAAGTTCTTCTGCGCGGCGTAGCCGAGCCACTCCTGATGGACGACACGGGCCCCCAACGACTCGGCCATCTGGACCGTGCGGTCGCTGCTGCCGGAGTCCACGACGACCAGATCCCCCAGACCGTGCACGCTCGACAGGCATCGGGCGATGTGGGACTCTTCGTCGAGGGTCGGCACGACGATGGCCAGCGGCTTCATCAGCTCTCCCTTTCGACGGCTCGCACCCGGACACGTGCGATGAGCTGGTAGCGGAAGATGCGACGGGGCCGACCGAGGAGCGGTAGGAGCCGGTCGAGGGGCGTCGGCACGTCCAGGAGTCGGAGTTGGTGGTTGGTCGCCTCGACGACGCCGATTGCCTCGCACAGCTCGACGAAGTCCCGCTCCCCGAACCACCGCAGATGGGTGGCGTCGAACAGGCCCCGGTCCCGCCGGGGGAAGCGCCCGGACAGCAGCGAGGTGAACATCGTCAGGTGCCCGGCGTGAGGGATCGAGACGACGACCTGGGCCCCGTCGGCACAGATCTCCGGGATCAGTTCGACGAGCTCCCAGGGGTCGAGCAGGTGTTCGAGGACGTCCGCCAGCACCACGCAGTCGAACTGCTGCCCCTCGGCGGAGAGCTGTCGCACCGCAGCCACGGCATCGTCGACGAGGACTCGGTCCATCACCGCCCTCGCTCGAGCACCCAGCTCCGGGTCGTACTCGACACCGGTCGCCTGTGCCACCGAGACGGCGGATCGGAGGCCGCGCACGAGGCTCCCGTCGCTGCAGCCGACGTCGAGGACACGGAGGTCACCGTCTCCCGACGTGACGAGGGAGGTGACGTCCGGGCGCGAGCCGACGTACGCCCGAGGGGACCCCGAGCCGGATAGCAGAGCGGTGAGGAGGGTGTGCAGGTCGTCGTGCACCCGCTCCGGTCGGAACCGCTGGACCTCCCGCCGCCCGTTCTCCCCGAGCCGCGCACGCTCCTCCGGGTCCGATGCGAGGGCCGTGAGGGCGATGCGCCACTCGTCCGGCGTGGCGCACAGGAGGCCCGTCGCCCCGTGGACCACCAGCGTCCGGTTGTGCGGGGTGTCGGCGGCCACGACGGGCAGGCCCGCTGCCATGTACTCCTTGACCTTGTAGCCCTCCTTGCCCCGGGCGTACGGGCCCTCTTCGAGCGGCATGATGCCCACGTCCAGGTCGGAGAACACCGAGTAGCGCCGATCCGGGTGCCACGGGACGAACTCCACCGGGAAGCCCGGTCGGCTCCGCGGCGCACGTGGGCCGACCACTCGGAACACGACGTCGTCGCCCGTGGGAGGAGCGTCCCCCAGCTGCGTGAGGAGGTCCTCGACCTGCGTGACGTCTGTGCCGACCCACCCGATGACGACCGGGGCCGTCGGCGTCGCCGGCCGCGGTTGGCCGCCGTACCGGTCGACCGCGATCGGACCGACGAGCTGCGCGACCGGCACGCCGCCGGCTCGGACGGTCGCGGCGATCTCGTCGTTGCCGGTGAGCACGAGGTCGAACCCCGCGACGACCCTCCTCATCGGCCGACCCGTGGAGACATCCAGTCGGTCGTCGAGGTGCAGCACGAGGGTGCAGGACCGCCGGAGCAGGGCACGCACCGCGCGGAGGAACATGCCCGCCGGGAGCCGGCTCGCTGGCCGGACGATCGCTCGCTGGACGAGCACGACGTCCGCGGTCGCGACCGCACGGATGCCCCGCAGCACCTGGATCGGCAGGTGGATCGCGTACCAGTAGAGGAGCCGGATGGGGACCGAGCGGCCGTGGCCCGCCAACAGGCTCGGCGCAGGAAGCGGACGGACGCTCCAGCCTCGGTCCCGGAGACCAGCGGCCAGCTCGACCACGAAGATCCGCGTCGCGGCGTTCGATGCCGGACTGAGGCCGATGAGATCAATCCTCGCCATCAGCGCGCCTGGGCGATGCGTCGGAGGATCGCCGCGACCCCCTCGGTCGCGGTGTCGACGTTCCACCCCTCGACGAGCTGCTCTGAACGGGCGGACATCTCGACCACACGGCCGGGGTCGGCGACCAGCTCACCGAGTACGATCGCCAGTTCGGTGACGTCCCCCGCTCGGAACACCCGACCGTTCCAGCCGTCCCGCACGAGGTCCGCCGCGGCGCCGACGCGGGTGGACACGACCGGCACGAGACCGGCCGCCATCGCCTCCGCGACGACCACACCCCAGGTCTCGTGACCCACCGAGGCCAGGCAGAAGACATCGTGCCGCGCCAGGACCGCCGGCAGGTCGGCCCGACCGACGAAGCCCGCGAACTCGACGTCCTGCTCGATCCCGAGCTCCCGGACGCGACGCTCGAGCGGCTCCCTCAAGGGCCCGTCGCCGACGATGGTGAGACGCGGGCGGTCCTCACGTCCTGCGAAGGCGGCTGCGAAGGCCTCGACGAGGTCACTCGGCGCCTTCTTCTCCGTGAGCTTGCCCACGAACAGCAGCCGCAGGCGTCCGTCGTCGGAGCGCCGACGCGGCGCGAGCGGGAGGGACGACAGGTAGTTCGCCTGCCCGATGCGCTCGGGTGCCACGCCGTGGCGCAGGAAGAACGCCCGGCTGTTCGCACCGATCGCGAGCGCCCACACGCGTCGCAGGAGCAGCCGCAGGGCGAGGGCACGGAGGAGGCTCCGCGGTCCCCGTCGGGGGATGAGGAGGGTCTGCTCCTCCCTCACGAGGACCGGGACGCGCCGCCGGAAGGCGTGCGCGATCGCCCGGACCAGGAGGAGGTACGAGTACCCGTGCACCCAGACCACGTCGGGAGTGAACTCGTCGAGGCGCTGCTCGATACCCGCGCCCCGCAGGGCGAGGAACCCACCCTGGACCTGCGCTTCGTGGGCACCGGGGAGCCACTCCGACGAGTAGCCCGCGACCAGGTCCCCTCCCCACGACACCTCGGAGCCACCACCGAACCCAGCGGTGTAGGAACGGACGCCCTCGTCGGAACCGAAGAAGACGCGCAGGTCGACGTCATGCCGGGCATCGAGTGCTCGGTAGACCGGGACGTGGTACGGGACCGGGCTGGCGACCACGAGCGCGACACGGACTGGCTCAGGCGTTGACATCGGGCCCTTCCACGGTCCGCTCGTTTCGCCCGCCGAGGAGTCGGCGAGCGAGGTCGGTGCGTCGTTCGAGGTGTGCGGCCCCCAGCGCCCCGACCCCCAGGGACGACCCGACCAGGACGACCATGAGCAGCATGGCGGGGCCGGGCGCGGCGGAGCCTACCGATGGGGCCGCGGCGGCTGCCAGCAGGACCATGACGGGGAGGTGGAACGCGTAGAGGCTGAAGGACGTTCGGGCGACCCAGTGAAGCGCACGACGCGGCGCGGAGGTGTGCGAAGGAAGGCTCTCCGCGCTGAGCGCCCAGAGATGGACCGCGACCGACAGCCCGGCCAGCGTCGCGAGGAGGTCCGATCGCCCGACCGCCGAGCCGGCGAGGAGCAGCGCCGCGACCGGGAGCGAGACCCGCAGTGCGACGGCCGCGGTGCCACCTCGCGGCGGCCAGCGCGTCGCAGCGGATCGCGCGAGCCCACCGCCGAGGAAGGCCACGAGTCCGAGCAGCATGTGACCGGCCGTGAGGGCGGCGACGACGACGACGAGGGCCGCCCCGACAGCCGCCCGTCGGGCTGCGACGGCGATGGCGATCCCGACCGCCGCCAGGAGGTAGAACCAGAACTCATGAGCGAGGCTCCAGAGCGCTCCGTTCGTCCCGAGAGGTCGGACGAGGACCGTCTGGAGGAACATCGCGTTGCCGACGACCTCGGCCACCGTGGCGGGCCGCAGGGCGGCCTCGGGCAGGACAGCGGAGGTCCGAGCGACCTCGGCGAGTCGCTCCGGGATGGCTGCGCGCGAGACACCGTCGAGCAGCAACGTGAGCGCGATGGCTGGCCATTGGACCACGACGAGCCGGGCCGTCCGTTGCGAGACGAACGTGCGGACAGGACGGTCCGGCGAGCGCGCGGCTGCCCGTGCCGCAGACCCGAGGATGAGGTACCCGCTGAGGACGAAGAACACGAACACCGCCTGGCGACCGAGCCCGGTGGCTGCGTAGCCCGCCAGCACCGCGAGCCGGCCGATCCCGTCGGCGGAGACGTCGCCGAGTGGCGGGAAGGAGAGCGCTCGCGCGTGCCCGAGTACGACGAGCAGCGCAGCAGCACCACGGAGGTCGTCCAGCCGGGCCGACAGCCGCTCCGCCACACCCCCGACCGGGGCGGCCGTCACGATGGCGCCAGCGTGTACGCGTCGGCCAGGCGCTCGACGAAGGCCTCCCAGGTGAACGTCCGCGCCCTGCCCGTGCAGGCGCGCACCGAGGTGGTCAGCGACCCGTCCATGAGGGCCCTGATGTCGGCAGCCAACCGCACCGCATCGCCGGCGGGGTGGATTGCGCCGCACCCTTCCGTCACGACCTCCCCGCACGCGTCCGAGGCCAGCACCGGTGTCCCGCACGCGAGGGCCTCGACCTGGACCCGGCCGAAGCTGTCTCCCAACGAGGGGAACACGAGCGCTCGCGCACCGGCCATGGCCCGGCGCACCGCCTCCCGGTCAACCGGTCCCCGGATCTCAATCCACGGGTGCTCGCGCAGGGCACGGTCCAGCTCGGGCTCCCGGCCGCCGGGTCCGAGCACCAGGACCTGGACGGCGGGGTGCCCCCCGTCCGCCAGGAGGTCGAGGGCCTGCAGAAGGACCCGCAGCCCCTTCAGCGAGGACACGCTGCCCACGAAGACGAGACCTCGCCTCTCGACCGGTCGGCCCGACGTGTCGGGGGCTGGGGACTCGAACCCATGGTCCACGCCGTACGGCGCGACCAGGATCCGGGCCCCATCGGCGCAGCGGTCGCGCACCTCCGCCGCGACGTGAGCCGACGGCACCACGAGCACGTCCGCCTGCCGGAGCTCCGCGGACACCCGTTCCTCGACGCGGTCGAGGAGCCTCGTCGGGTAGATGACGTCGAACCCACCGGCGCTGCGGGCATGGTGGTGCAGGCTCGTCACCTCGAGCACACGGAGGGCGCCGCACCTCGCTGCCGAGCGCAGGGTCCGACGGGCCGCCCCCTGGTAGGCGTGCACCACGGTCGCAGCCGTCGCGCGCCGGTCGAGCCGTCGGGCGACCCGAGCGTCGAAGCCTTCGGCCGCCGCCACCTCGAGCCGCAACGCGGTCGACCGCAGCCCCCAGCGCGTCGCCAGACGAGCCACCAGGCTCAGGACCGCAGGCCATCCGTGTCGCTGGACGAGGCGATCGGGCAGCGCCAGCAGGGCACGCTGCCGCCGGTCGCCTCGTGTCCAGACGGGGGCGTCGGTCCCGTACCGATAGCCGGTGTGGAACGCCTCGAGCCAGCCTCGCTCGTGCAGGGCACGTGCGACCTCGCCCGCGTGCTGGGTCCGCGGGTGGCTCAGGAGCACCTTCGGGGTGGTCACGGTCCAGCGACTCCCGCAGTACGGTAGAGGAGGTCGAGGCGCTCACCGAGCCCCTGCAGGCCGAACCGGGCGACCGCCTCGGCACTGAGCTGGCGCCGCTCCTCGAGCCCGCGGGGACGCTCGAGCAGCGCACTGAGCGCGAGCGCTGCCCTCCGCGCGTCGCCCACCGGCACGACGGCCCCGCCCGCCGGGTTGGCTCGCACGAAGTCGGCGATGGCCACCTCCTCGGACACGACGACGGGGACCCCCGCGACCAGCGACTCCGCGACGGCCACCCCGAAATTCTCGTCCTCCGAGAGGAGGGCCGCGCACCAGGCCGTGGACAGCACCGCGGCCTTGCGAGCACCGTCGACGACCCCGACCCGTTCGACGTGCGCGCCGACGCCGGCGACGTCGAGCATGCGGTCCACTCGCGCGACGTCGGTCGGCCGCTCGCCGGCGAGCACGAGGAGCGGTGGCGGCCCAGGGGGCGCATGGTCGACCACCAGCCTCATGGCGGCGAAGAGGACGTCCAGACGCTTCTTCTCGGCGATGCGCCCGAGGAAGAGCACGGTGGGCCGCTCCGCCGGCGGCTGCGGCTCCAGGCCGGCGACCCCGAGCTCGGCGACCTCGACGTGGCCGTCCGGCACCGCTTGCTCGATCTGCGAGGCCTCGACCGAGGACACGGCGTGCAGCACGACACCGTCGGCCTCCAGCCGCCCGACCTGGCCCGTGACCAGGTCCCACAGTGACTTCCGGATCCGGTGTTGGCGCCGCTGGTAGCGGTCCAGGGTCCCGTGCGGACGGACGACGCAGGGGACGCCGGCCCGCTGCGCTGCCCCGAGCGCGACCAGCGTGTGTGGCATGTACAGCGAGTGGACGTGTACGACGTCTGCACGGGTGACGTGGTGTCTGATGGCACGGTTGAGCTCGCGGGAGAACCGCAGCGGCCCGCTGCCGACGTGGGGGAACAACTCGTAGCGCACCGCCCCGCCGAACAACTGGGCGCGGGCGTCGGCATCGAGTCCCGCGTCGGTCGCCAGGACCCGGACCTCGTGCCCGCGCAGTGCGGAGGCGGCGGCGCACTCCTGCACGGCTCGCGCCGGGCCCCCGTCGCTGGAGGCCAGGCCGGCGATGACATGCAGCACCCTCACCGGTCACCGACCGTCGGCGGCTGCGCCGCGCCGAGGGCCAGTCCCGGGACGAACCAGAACAGCAGGTTCATGGGCTCGGTGTCCATGAAGCCACCCTTCACCGCGTACAACGCGGTCCAGCCGACGAGGGCGACTGCCGCCGCCGCGAGCCCGCGCGGTCCCGCTCCCGCGCCTCGTCGGGCGACGCCGAGGAGCGCGAGGAGGAGGGAGAGGACCAGGGCGATCTGCGCGGCCAACCCGACCACGCCGAGCTCGACGAGCGCCTTCACGTACCAGGACTCCAGCCAGCGGTCGACCACCAGTGCACCCTCGTCGGACACGTACCGAGCCGCGTTGGTGTTCGAGCCGGAACCGAGCCCGACCACCGTGGCGTCCAACGCCTCGCTGGTGCCGTCGATGACGAGGTCGGTGAACTCCGCGCTCGCCACCTCCCCCAGGTAGGAGGCGGTCTCCACCGTGTCGATCCGGAGGACGGCGCTGCCGACGACGAGGCCGAGCGCCGCGAGGACCGCGACACCGACGCGGCTCCCCGCTCGTCGCGGCGCTCCTGCCGGGATGCCGACACGGCTCCCACCGGGCACGAGCAGGAAAATGGACACGAGCAGGGGGACGGAGAAGAGCGCCCCGCGCGCCCCGCTGAGGAGTCCGGCGACGACCGCGAGCGCGAGGAACGCCCGGTAGGCGAGACGCCGCCGCGCGTCCGCGCTGACCAACGCCAGTCCGACCGCGGTCCCCGCCATCGTCAGTGCGAAGTACTGGGCGGTGTGCGGCAACGTCGAGGCCACCCGGGTGATGACGCCGCCGCCGACCTCGAACGTCGCGAACCGCTGGGTGATGGCGGGTCCGGCCTCGCCGTACCAGAAGGTGGCGAGGTCCGCCATCCCCGCCCGCATCAGCGTCGCCTGGGCGATGCCGATGAGGAGCGGCAGCGACGAGACCGCCGCCATATAGCGGAGCACGGGCAGGGTCCTGCCCTGCCTCGCCAACGTGAAGCCGACGAGCAGGAACGGCAGGTACAGCGCCCAGACCCGCAGGCCGACGAGACCGACCAGGATGCTCGGCAGGTTGGGGTTGAACACCTGTGCCACGACCATGGCCGTGAACGCGATGACGCACCGACCGACCCAGCGGTGCTCGTCCCAGAACACCCTGACCGAGCGTCGCGCCTCCGGGTCGGCCAGAAGCCCGACGTAGATCGGGACCACGAACAGCACGTCCTTCGCCAGGGAGGCGGTGGCCGTCGCGGGGTAGGTGGCGATGGTGACGAAGCCAGCGAACACCGTGTAGAGCCCGAGGCCTGCCGCCGAGAGACGCCAGTTGACAGAGCCGAGGACGAACAGGGCGGTGCCGAGGCCTGCAGCCAGCAGGAGCTCACTTCCCTGAGAGCCGGCGGCGAAGAGCCCCACCGCACCGCCGGATGCGAGGAGGACGGAGGGCCAGACGGCCTGCCGAGGTAGCCGGATGCCGAGCGCGCTCACCCCTCCCCGACCTCCCTGAACGTCCGGCCCGCTCGTGCCCAGAGGAACGTAGCGCCGACGACGTAGGACAACAGCGAGACCTGTGCCGCACCGATGATGCCCGAACGACCGAGCACGACCATGAGCCCCACGGCAGCGGACGCCGTCGCCAGCGCCTGCCCCGCGACCGCACCACGAACGTCTCCCGATGCCTTCAGCGCGGCCACGGAGACGAGCATGCTCGCGAGTGGGACGCCCGCGAACGCGAGGACGCGGCTCGCAGGGACCGAGCCTGCGAACTCCTGCCCGAAGACCAACGGCACGAGGACATCCACGGTGACCGCCAGCACCGTCGCCCCAATCCCACCGACCGCGAGCACCATGGCCTGGTAGGAACGGAAACGCCGTCGACGATCACCTCCCCGAGCCACGTCGGGCAGCACCAGGGAAGCGAGGGAAGCGGCGAGGGTCGAGATCGGGGATGCGACCGTCACGGCCACGACGTAGAGCCCGAGCGCACCGTCGCCGAGCACGGCTGCGACCACCAGCTGGTCCACCCGCATGACCAGGTTCGCGAACACGGACGAGGCCTGGAACCCGGCGCCACCCCGCACGAGCGCACGGACGGGTGCTCGATCCGCACCACCATCGAACCGTCGGTTGAACCCGGACCGAGCGATCCAGAGCGCGAGCCCGTTGCCCAGCACCATGACGACCAGGGCACTGCCGACGTCCAGCAGGCCCGTGGCGAACAGCCCGGCCATGGCGATGGCGTTGGAAACGGGGACCAGGACCCGGATGGTCTGGAACGCGCTGTGGTGGCCGGCCCCGTTGAGGCCGCCTGCGTAGGCGAGCGTTCGGAGGTTCAGGAGCGGGTAGACGAAGGCGAACCCACCGATGATGACCGGCGCCGGGGAAACCCGGTCCTGGGACCAGAGCAACAGCATGGCGACCACACCGGCCACGGGTGTCACGAGGACGGCCAGTCGCTGCGCCGATCTGACCAGAGCGGCACCACGGCGGAGACCCCCCCTGGCCGTCTCGACCGTGACGTACTCGCTCACACCGAACTCGACCAGCATCGTCACGGTCAACGGCCACAGGGTCACCGCAGCGAGGAGCCCTCGAGCATCCGCCCCGAGCCCACGTGCCAGCGCGATGCCACTCAGGGCGGAAGCGAGCTGGATCGCGACGGTGGACCAGACCGGGGCGAGCAGGCTGCTCCGAGACACCCCCCTTGGGGCGAGCCCGGCCATCAGCCGGCGCACGACGCTGGAGCGAGCCGGAACAGGGTCGCTCATCCCTGCTCGCCGGCGTCCGGCAGGACGACGTCTCCGGGACGTCGAACCGTCACACCCGCAGGGACGACGGCTCGCTCGGGGATGTCCCGTCCGGGGAGGACGATCGCCCGAGCACCGATCCACGCGCCGGAGCCGATCCGGATTGGACGGTTGTCGAACTCGAACGTCGGTGAGCTCGGATCGTGGCCGCCGGTACAGAGCATCGCCTCCTGGCTGATGCACACGTCGTTGCCGACCTCGATGGGTTCGAGGTTCAGCAGCCAGGCTCCCTCCCCCAGCCACACGTCATGGCCGAGCGTCAGTTTCCAGGGCCAGTGGATTCGGACTCCGCTCCTGATCACCGCGCCGGAGCCGACGCGGGCACCGAACATCCGGAGCACGGCGCTCCGGAGACGGCCGGGGAACCACCACCGGGACCAGGCGCCACGGGACACGACGAACCATCCGACCTGCCAGACGAGACCCCGCCCACGGTCGTACCCGGCGCCCGTGAAGCCGCCGAGGTCCACGTGTTCCGGTCGTCGCATCTCGATGTCCCTCCGTGAAGCAACCCTGCAGGCAGCGCCGCGACGCAGGCCCGAGGGCGGCGGCAGGGTCACCGGAGGTTGCCCTCGGAGTGCGCCCCGGGTCGGCCCGTCACCGTCTGGGCCGACGCCGTTCGACCTCGGTGCCGGGTCGAGCCAAGAGCTCCATCGGGTCCCCGTCGACCTCCGTCACCGCGTACCCGGCATCCGAGAGCACACCGAGGCAGGTCTCGCGCTGCTCCGGCCCGTGCAACGCCAGGAACAGGATGGTCCCTCGGGTGAGCACCTCCGAGGCCCCGAGGAGCACGTCGCCCTCGGCACCCTCCACGTCGACCTTGACGACGTCCGGTTGGCCGTACGTTCGGGCGAGCTCGTCCAACGTCGTCACGGTCACCTCGACGGTGCCCGAGTCGGATATCGACCCGGTGTAAGAGCCCGAGACGTCGAAGCGCGCGGTGCCCAGGGATCCGCCGACGGCACGGTCGACGACCGTCGTGCGCTCGTCGAAGTCGTTCATCTCGGCGTGGTCGCTGAGGAACCGGCGGTTGCTCGGGTTCGGCTCGACGGCCACGACGCGAGCGCCGGCACGCAGCGCGAGGAGGGTGTAGTACCCGGCGTGTGCGCCCACATCGAACACCGTGGCACCGGGCCGGACGATCGACGCGAACTCGCGGACCTTGGGTCGCTCGTACAGGCCGAGCCACGCCGAGTGAATCCCCGCCGCGCGGGTCCAACGGGCGCCACGCAAGGGCCCGAAGGGGATCCGGACGGCGGTCGTGCCCGGCACGTGGTCGAGCGGCCACCTGAGCAGACGTCCGACGACGGTCCCCCGGGAGGGGATCGACTGCATCGCCTTGCTCCTTCGGCGTGGGTGGCCAGGACCGTAGCCCGAAGCGGCCCGACCCGTTGTCCAACGACCCCGGCGGCGCGCCGAAGCGCGCCGACACCCACCCCCGGCGAGGGCACCGGGCCGTTCCTCGACCGGCCCGCGCCGGCGGCGTGCGCTCGGACACACCCGGTTCGCCCGATGCGCACGGTTCCTTGACCGCGCCGGCGGGCGTCGGGAGTGGTCAACCGACCGAGGGGAACGACCGTGCCCGACACGATGCTGTCCGCGTTCCGGATCGACGACGCGAGGCTGCGCTCCAGAGTGGCGGCGTCCATCCGGCACGTGCACCTCACCGGTGGGGTGGGCCCGGCGTTCGACGACACCCCTCCCCGGCTCGCCATCGACGGGGTCCGCGACGAGGCGACCGCCATGCTGGTCGACACCGGCGTCGTCCTCGCTGGGATGGCCAACGCAGGCTCGATGAGACCCCCGCCAATACCCGACCCTGTCGTCTGCGCCACACGACCTGACCGGCAACCCACGTATGGTCGGTCGACGCGCCCGCGGGTTCGGGCGCCACGAGGGGGGACCCGTGACTGACCCAGACGCGCCCGCTACGAACGGGGCGGCTCCGTCGAGCCCGTCCCTACCCCGGCCGCCCACGCCAGCACCCTCCGTGGCACCACCCGTGAGTCTGGCGGACCTCCCACCGCCGGTCGTGCGGCCGGGGGAAGGGGCCGCACCCCCGGCGGCCGCTCCGCCCCGCGGGCCATCACTGACCTCCCGTGCGGCCGCCGTTGCCGGACGAGGCGCAGACGCCGTGGCCTCCCGAGTTGCGCTGCCGGCCGACGTCCGTCGCGGGTACGAGTCGCTGCGCACCGATCCCGGGGCTGCGAGGCAGCAGGCGCTCCAGAAGCTGGTCAAGGAGGCGTCCGGCACCTCCACCACCCACCCGGTCGACCGCATCCTGCGCGTCGTGAGCTGGTTCAGCGCCACACCGTGGATCGTGAAGCATGCCACGAGGGTGATCGGGGTCCCCGGCGCGCTGGAGCTCGTCAAGGACTCCCCTCGCGACATCGAGAAGCGGCTGTGGCTCGGCCTCCGGCTCAAAGAGCTCGAGGTCGTCCGGGAACGGACCCGTTGGCGTCCCTCTAACCCCAGCGCGAAGGTCATCGGCCCCGTACTGAAGTGGGTCGTCGACCAGCTCCGTCCACCCAGCGAGCCGGCGTCCACGAAGCTGCTCCGGGGCACGTTCTCCCTCTGCGAGGCCAAGCTGCGTGACACCCCGGACGACGTGGAGTTGTTGCTGCTGACCGCGCGCCTCTACGCCGCCGCCGGCCGCCACGACGACTCGGTCCGACTCACCGAGATCGCGCTCTCCCACGACCCGTTCCACGGCTTCGCCTGGTACCACCTCGCCGAGTCCAAGGCCCACCTCGGCGACTGGGCGGGGGCCCGCGCCGCTGCCGCGTCGGCGCTCCAGTTCGGCTGCAGCCTCGGGGCGATCCTCGCGGACCAGCTCGCCGAGTACCGCTGGATGCGATGGCACCGGCCGACCCGTTTCATCCTGAACCCCTACCACGGGTGGGCGTACGCAAAGGCACGCGCCTGGTTCTACGCGCCGGCGGCACGCGAGGACGTGGTGCGGTGGCTCGGGCCCACTCGGGTCCGGGTCCGAGGCGAGCTGCAGGAGGTCATCTGATGGAGTTCGACTTCGGTTTCGATGCCGACATCCCCATCGACGACGTCGACTTCGCCTTCGACGACATCGAAGGCTTCGACGTTGACCCCGACGTCGCGAAGATCGACCCGCTCGTCGACCTCAACGGTGACGGGGTCGCCGACGTCTACGACGGTGAGCTCGACGCGAACGGGGACAAGGTCCCCGACGTCGCCCAGCAGGGGTTCGAAGACCTCGACGGCGACCAGGTCGCCGACCGACACGGGTTCCTCGACACCGACGGGGACAACCACAACGACGCCGACGACGCCTTCGTGGACACCGACGGGGACATGATGGCGGACGACCTCGTCCGTCGGCAGTTCGCGGCGCTGCGGCTGGACAATCCGTTCTCGTGAAGCTCGGTTCCGGGCCCCGAGGCCTGGGTCCCGCTAGCGTGCAGGGGCAGGCGTTCGGGGGAACGTCGGCGCGGGGGGGCATCGTGGAGCCGAACTGGTACCCGGATCCGGAAGACGGGTCCCGTTGGCGTTGGTGGGATGGGCAAGCGTGGACCCACCACCGCTCCGACGGCGGCGCCGGAGACCCCCCCGACGCGGCAGCGGGGGCTCCTGACTTCCTCCCGCCCTCGGCTCCGGCGCGACGTCGGGCCTGGGTGATCGCCGCCGCGGTCCTCGGAGCCGCAGCCCTCGGAGCCGGGGCGTCGACGGTGCTCCGCGACGGGCAGCCCACGGCCGCGCCGGTCGCGGACGAGCCGACCGACGAGTCGGAGGCCCCCGAGCCCTCCGAGACCCCGTCGGCAGCGGCCGCTCCCACCCCGACCAAGCCGAAGACGTCCGAGGCGCCGGCGGCCCCCGCCGCACCGGTCCTCGCACAGCCGTTCGTCTCCGACGTGACCCCCCTGTACGACGCCATCGAGTACGAGAAGAACGACCTCGGGTTCACGCCCGCCTCATTGTCGGCAGCGGTGCTCGACCTCGGCGCGGACGCCCCGGAACTGGCGTGGGCCGTCACGCCGGACGGGCGCGAAGTCTGCGCCGTGGAGGCGGAGTTCTCCGACGTCGTGACGGCCTACGTCGGCGCCTGCCACGCACCCGTCCCCGAGCTCCCCACGACGCCCGGGTGTCGCGCTGCACTCGCCTGGGCGGCGGCCGACCGGGTGACCACCGACCCGCCGTACCTCGCCGCCCTCGCGAACGACGCCTCCGGGGCGCTCCGCGACCGCACGCTTGCGGAGCGCATCACCGAGGCAACCGAGGCGCTCGACCGGGACATGAACGCCGCGCTGTACGACGCCCTCACCGTCCAGCTCGCGGAAGCGACCTGTGGGCAGCTGAACCGCGCCCCCGTGCCCGCTCCGAACGCCCTCGACTGGGACGGGGCGAAGTACGACCTCGGGACGGTTACCTCCGTGGGCGGTGGCCGGCTCACCTACGACCGATGGGGCTACTACTCCCCGGAGGGTCCGCAGATCGACGGCCCTGACCTGGACCGGCTGATCATCGACACGCCGCTGTACGACAACCCATTCTCGAACGTCAACCCGGCCTTGCGCGAGTTCGTGATAACTCCGTACACCCGGGTGATGCGCATCGCGAACGAGCTTGACCTGTGCGGCATCGAGGCCACCGGGGTCGACATCGGGATCCGTTGGGACATCGTCGAGCCCTCGAGCGTCATCACGACCTCGTCCACACGCTGGATCACCGCGCTGCGGTACGACACCGCCGGTCAGGTCGTGGAGCTCTGGGCCTATCAGGGCTGCTGAGTAGCCCTGTGTCAAGCAGCGGCGGCCATCAGGGTCCTCTGGTG
>FLYM01029079.1_pt1 | contig 15658 bp, 13 predicted proteins | sample 1122581 | NCBI WGS metagenome assembly FLYM01 (sample SAMEA4346789, study PRJEB14843) | hot springs metagenome | biome: Terrestrial Biome; feature: Habitat; material: Sediment | place: India | collected 2012-06-12 | depth 1760 m
CCTATTCCGTCCATTTTTCTTGAGCCGCAACTGATTGGTGAGTTTCAAGGTGGTCAGCCCTTAAAAAGCCGCAAAGTTAAACTTTCTGAAGTGCCCCTGATGTGCCTTCAGGCCGTCACTGCGATCGAGGACAACGACTTTCTCAAACATAGCGGCGTGAGTCCCTCAGGGATTGTGCGAGCGATGGTGAGAAACCTTGCTGCAGGCCGATTCGCACAAGGAGGATCGACGATCACTCAACAGTTGGTGAAAAACTATTTTCTCACTCATGAAAAAACTCTCAAACGTAAGATCACTGAACAGATCATTGCCGTGCTTCTTGAGACAAAACTCAATAAAGATCAAATTCTCGAAAAATATTTGAATGTGATCTACATGGGACAAGAGGGGCCGTATCAAATTATTGGCCTCGGATCAGGGGCGAGGCATTATTTTTCAAAGCAGGTTTCGGACCTTGAACTTTCTGAGTGTGCTTTGCTGGCTGCATTGATTAATAATCCGGGAAGATACAATCCTTTTAAACACCCCGAAGAATCGCTCAAAAGAAAAAACTTAGTGCTTGAAAAAATGCGCGAGCTCGAATGGATTTCTGAAAATGAAAGACAGGCTGCGACTTCCGCAAAACTTCCTGTCATTGAAAACTTAGAAATTGAGCCTTCAGCTCCTTACTTCTTAGAGGTTGCCTATCAAGAATTGGTCAAACTAGAACTTTCCGAAGAGCGGGGATTTAAAGTGCTCACCTCGCTTTCACCAGCTGATCAAATCGCCATGGAAAATGGAATAAAAGAACAGCTTCTGAATGTTCAAAAAAGATCCTCATCAGATATTCCGATCGAAGTGGCTGCAGTTCGAATTGATCTTCCAAGTTTTCAAATTACGAGCCTTGTGGGCGGCAGCAACTTTCGAACCTCTCCATTTAATCGAGCCCTTCGTGCTGAACGACAAATTGGGTCAATCATTAAGCCATTTATTTATTTACTCGCCTTCGAAAATTATAAGCCCTGGGACAAAGTCAGCAATCAAGCTTTCACTTGGAAGTACGATGGAAAAGACTGGAGTCCACGTAACTATGATCGGACTTACTCTGATGAACTATTTATTTTTGAAGCTTTAGCAAAATCACTCAACACACCAGCCGCTCGACTTGCAAAAGAAGTTGGTATTGATGAAATGAGGTCGACTTTAATTGCTGCTGGTCTTGAGAGAAAAATTCCAAAACTTCCGTCGGTGGCCCTAGGGGCACTTGAGCTGACTCCGATCGAAGTCGCTCAAATTTACGCGACTCTCGGAAATTTCGGACTGCACAAAAATTTGTCCTCGATTGTCCATGTCGAAGATTTTGATGGTAAAACGCTTTATGTTCCGCCAATCGAAAAAGGTGAACAAACCCTTCCCCAAGGCCCAACAGCGACCTTGATTTCAACCCTTAAACTTTCAAGCGAGATTGGCACTGCCCAAGGGCTTAAGTCGTTCGTTCCCACAAATTTCCTGGCGAGTAAAACGGGAACCACCAATGATCTGAAAGACGCTTGGTTTGTCGGTTTTGATCCCACTTCATTGATGGTGGTGTGGGTCGGACGCGATGACAACACGGCGACCAAATTGACGGGCTCGTCAGGAGCTTTACCGATTTGGGGCGCTATTGAAAGAAAGGTTTTAGAAAAGAAAACGTCAGCAGTTCCTGGTTCAGATTTTAAATGGCCCAAAGGAACTTTCGAAAAGTCTTCAGAAGGTCATCAATTTATCATTTCAGAGTGAGGACCTGTTGAGTGGGCGCGAACCTGCTTATGAATTGCAGAGAAAAGCACTAATTTATCCACTGGCTTTGAGACATAGTCATTAAAGCCCAAAGTAAGACAACGATCGCGCTCTTCTTTCATGGCGTTCGCAGTTAAAGCTAAGATAGGCTTTATAAAACCTTCGCTGCGAAGAACACGCGTTGCCTGAAGGCCATCACACACAGGCATTTGAAGATCCATCAAGACCACATCGTACTGACCTTTTTGAGCCATCACGATGCCTTCTTTCCCATTGTTGGCAACTTCAACCTTTGCACCCTGCTGAGAAAGGAGCATGCGTACAAAAAGTTGATTGTCCGGAGAATCATCAACCACCAGAACTTTTATATTTTTAAGATGCTCTGGAGAGCGAATGAGTTCTGATTCGTGATCATTGAATGAATGATGATCCATGGCTTGATGTGAAATCTCATTGAGGCGATCACTGACAGTGACCTCGAATGCGCTCCCCACTTGAGGTTCACTTGAATGAAGACGAACATTACCACCCAATAAATTCGCAAGCTTTCGAGAAAGACTTAATCCAAGACCTGTTCCCCCGAAACTTCGAGTGATTGAAACATCCCCTTGTGAAAAAGGTTGAAACAAACGTGCCGCAAATTCAGGGTGAATTCCAATTCCGGTGTCCTTTACCAAACAAACAATCTTTCCGCCGGTGTCAGTCAGTTGATAATCAATTTCTAACGAAACCGATCCTTGCTCTGTGAATTTGATCGCATTCCCCAGAAGATTGGTTAAAATTTGTCTCAAGCGCAAAGGATCCGTGCCCACCCATTGAGGAAGATTTTCAGAGAGGGTCAAATTTAAATTAATATTTTTACTCTCGACAAGTGGAGTGAGAAGAATTCTGATTTCTTCCATGAGGCTTTGAGGTTCTACCCGCTGAGTTTCAATCTCAATATGACCAGCTTCAATTTTAGATAAGTCTAAAATCTCATCAATCAGCTGCACTAAGGATTTTCCATTTCTTAGAATGACATCGAGATATCTTGCTTTTTGCTCTTCAGGAAGGTCACCCTTCAAAAGTTCAGCAAATCCCATTAGAGCGCCAAGGGGAGTTCTGATCTCGTGACTCATATTCGCTAAAAAAGAAGATTTAAGTTGGTTGGCTTGCTCGGCGGCCACTTGGGCTGCGGCAGCAAGGCGACTGACTTCTTCAAGTTCTAAAACTTTCTGATTCAGTTTCTCTCTTTGCTCTGCAAGCTGAAGAAAAATTCTGACTTTCGCCCGCAGAATTTCCGGATTGAATGGTTTCGGAAGAAAATCAACAGCACCACTTTCATATCCTTTAAATTCACTGATCGAGGTGCTCACGCCAGCAGTTACAAAGATGATCGGCACATTTTTCGTTCGCTCAGCCCCACGCATCAGTTGAGCGAGTTCGAAACCATTCATTTCGGGCATTTGAACATCCAGAATCGCCACTGCGAAGGAGTGATCAAGCATAAGATCCAAGGCCTCAGGTCCCGAAGATGCACAAATAACTTCCACTCCGAGATCCACAAGAAGTGCCTTCATTGAAAACAAGTTTTCTTTGCGATCATCCACGATCAGGATCTTCAGCGGAATGGAAATCCTCCTTGCACAACAATAGGATAAACAGAACCAGGGCTAAGCACACAATGATAACGCGTCATATCATTTTTTCCCATCAGGCACCAGCCAGAAGTTGGGCGATCTCGTTTTGATCTCCCATAAAATCAGGTTCTGGAACTTTTTTCAGGGCCTCTAGAGGCATCATTGGAAACTCTGCACTCTCAGGAGTTTGTATCCAAACCCGTCCACCCCAATCTCTTATGGTCTTTAGTCCAACGGCCCCATCCTCATTGGCTCCTGAAAGAATGATGCCTGTGGACCGGGGCCCAAAGGATTGGGCAACAGTTTCAAAAAATACATCAATAGATGGCCGACAGTAATGAACAGGCTCGTCCACGCTGAGATGAAATCGATGCTCTTTTGAACTCATCAAATGATAACCGGGAGGTGCAAAATAGACGTTCCCCGAAAGAATGGGCTGTTTATCCATGGCCTCGCTGATTGGAAGTACAGAAAATCCAGCAAAGAAATCGGCCAAAGATTCCCCAGCGGAACTTGAAAAGTGCTGAACCACGGCAATTGCCGGAGTGAAATTTTCTGGAAGAGCAAGAACGAGAGTTTTCAAAACCGAAATGCCTCCTGCAGAGGCTCCAATAGCGACGATTCGTTCTGCACGACGGGGATTAGAGCTTTTGATAGATCTTCTCCTCTTTTGCGAACTCTTCAAACTTGTCGGCATATGACGTGAATCGCAAAGATTCCTTCATTCCAATTCCTAGAAATCCTTTGTGACTAAGACTTTCGTGGAAAAGTCGAATCGCGCGATCTTGAAGCTCATCTTCAAAATAGATCATGACGTTTCGGCAGGACACTAAAACCATTTCGCCAAAAACTTCATCCGTCGCCAAACTGTGATCTGCAAAGATGATATTGTCTTTAAGCGTTCGATCAAACAACATCGATCCGAAATTGGCCTCAAAGTAGTCAGCGAACGAGGCCTTTCCCCCTGCCTTCTGATAATTTTGAGTGTACTCCTTAATGCGGTCTCCAGGAAAAATCCCCTTCTCGGCCGTGGCCAAGCTTTTCGGATTGATGTCGGTTGCATAAATCATTGATCGTTGAGTCAGTCCTTCTTCGCGCAACAAAATTGCAAAAGAATAAGCCTCTTCACCGGTTGAACAACCCGCGATCCAGATCTTAAAAGAAGGATAAGTGCGAAGAATGGGAATCACTCTTTCGCGAATAGCCTTAAAATAACTTGGGTCTCTAAACATCTCACTGGTTGGAATCGTCAAATACTGAAGCAAGTTTGCAAAAACTGTTGGATCATGAAGAATCTTTTCCTGAAGACTCGAAACTGAAGTGAGTTCAAAATTTTCTAAAGCCGCCCTCACTCGACGCTCAACTGAGGTCAGTGAATAGCCCCTAAAGTCGTAATTGTACTTTGAATAGATCGCCTCAAGTAAAAACTTAAGTTCTAAATCAAAGTGGTCGGAAGATATCACGATGAGCGCCTCCAGCTTGAGAAAGCCAAACTCTCATCAGTGAGAGCAACTTATCAAGGTCTACCGGCTTAGTGAGATAATCGCTTGCACCAGCATCGAGACATTTAGCTCGATCATCAGCCATCGCCTTGGCGGTCAATGCAATGATTGGTGTGCTTGCAAATCCCTTCATCTGTCGAATTTGAGAAGTCGCCTCGTATCCATCCATCACCGGCATCATGATATCCATTAAGATCAAATTGGGGGTGTTTCCGTTTTTGAGTGAATCCACCGCCTCTTGTCCATTTCTGGCCATTAGGATCTGCGCACCTTTTGCTTCAAGAGCTGAGGTGAGGGCGAAAATATTTCGAACATCATCATCCACAATCATAATCTTTTTATCTTCAAAAATCTTTTCGCGGTTTCTCAGCTCTTGAAGAATTTTTTTCCGTTTGGGTGACAATCTCGATTCGACCTGATGAAGGAACAGAGTGACTTCATTGAGCAATCTTTCAGGCGATCGTGCACCTTTAATGATCACTGATTGCGAATGTCTTTTAAGCCTCATCTCTTCATCTTTAGTCAGATCTCGGCCGGTATAGACAATAATCGGTGGATGGCTGATCCCACTGAGTTCAGCCATTTCATCGATCAAATCAAATCCTGAAATATCCGGTAAATTAATATCAATGATGACACAATCAAATGGCTTTTCTTTTAGCTGTTGAATGGCTTCTTTTCCAGTTCCAACGCCATGAATTCGAACATCTTTTTCTTCGATCAATTCTCGGATTGCTTTTCTTTGAACTTCATCATCTTCCACAATTAAGACATCTCGAAAAGCCTTCTGAATTCTTTCTTCAAGGCCCTCAAGGACTTTCATCAAATCCTCACGCGCCACAGGCTTTACCAAGTAACCAATCGCACCCATTTGCAGCGCTTGTTCAGATCGATCACCTGCAGAAACCACATGAATTGGAATATGTCTTGTTTGCGCGTTTGTTTTCAGCTGATCAAGCACCACTAAACCACTGTGATCGGGAAGACCAATATCAAGCAATATTGCATCAGGCGAGTGCGCCACTGCCAGCGACACACCTTGCTCGGCCGTGGTCGCAGCAAGACACTTAAATCCTTGCTCACGCACGAGTTCGAGAAGGATGTTTGCAAACTTGAAGTCATCTTCAATAATCAAAATTGTGCGATCTGAAACACCGATCGACGCACGGTCATCTTTCAAAGTGTTTTCACCCACAGGCTTCACCTTGACGTCCGAGGCCGAAGCAGAGACCTGCACAGGTGGTGAAGGTCTATAGACTTCAAGAGGACTCTCTCGGTGTTTGGATGACTCAATTTTTTGACCTGTCATCCGAAGCGGAAGCTCAAGATTAAACTGACTTCCCACATTTTCCTCAGAAGTCAGCGTCAGTTGGCCTTCTAAAAGTTTTGCGAGATCTTTTGAAATTGAGAGCCCAAGTCCTGTTCCTCCGAACTTTCGGTTGGTTGTGCCATCAGCCTGTCTAAAAGCTTCAAAGATAATGCTTTGTTGGCTTTCCTTAATGCCAATTCCTGTGTCAATCACAGTGAAATCAATGCCGCCGGTTTTTGATTTTTTTGCCCTTAAGGTCACCGTCCCTTGGGAGGTGAACTTGAATGCATTTGAAAGTAAATTCTTTAGAATTTGTTCCACTCGCAAACGATCCGAATAAAGCAGCTCAGGAAGCTCAGCATCCTTATCCACCACTAGACCCACTCCTTTTTGTTTCGAAATTGGAGTGAACATTTTTTCAAGCGAGCCCAACATGTCTTCAATTGCGAATTCTTCTGGAGTGATCTCGAGTTTTCCGGATTCAACTTTAGAAAGATCCAAAATGTCGTTAATCAACATCAAGAGATCATTTCCCGAACTAAGGATTTGCTGACTGAATTCAACCTGCTTCTCAGAGAGATTGCCTTCTTTGTTGTCCGCAAGAAGTTTCGCGAGAATTAAAGAGCTATTTAGCGGGGTCCTTAGCTCGTGGGACATGTTCGCGAGAAATTCAGACTTATAGCGGCTAGACTGCTGAAGCTCTTTGGTTTTCTGCTCGAGGCTGAGCCGGATCATTTCGAGCTCGTCATTTTTAACATTGAGATCTTCTTTTTGAATTTCTAAAATGCGTGACTGAGCCTCAAGCTGAGAATTGGTTTGCTCAAGCTCGGCGTGCTGCGCTTCAAGCCGAGCCTGGCTTTCACGCTGAAGGCGGGTTTGTTCTTCAAGTTCTTCATTGCTCACACGCAGCTCTTCTTGTTGTGCCTGAAGAGATTTCGCCTGCTCGCGAACCTCACGAAGTAAAATCTCAAGACGCTCACGATAACGAGCCGCTTTGATCGAATATCCGATTGAATCCATGGCTTCGCCTAAAAAGTGAAGCACGTGGTCTGAATCCGTTGAGTAAAATCCAAGTTCAATCACCGCATTCACGCGACCGTCAGACTCAATGGGATAAATGATCAAATGGTTTGGAACGGTGTCACCTAAAGCAGAGCTGATTTTAATGTAATCCGGCGGGACCTCAGTCAAATGAACAATCTGGTTTTCTTTCGCTGATTGGCCGACTAAACCTTCACCCAACTGAATTTTTTCTTTAAATCCCTTAAATTCTTCTGAGCCCGCATAACCCCCACGACGCTCAAGAGTGTCTCGGTCACTCAGCACATAAAAAGCACCCACATTAAATTTTAATGTTTTTGCAAGATTTGCCAGAATTGAATCGCAAAGATCATCAAGCTTTCTCTCGCCAACCATAACTTCACTTAAGCCCGCAAGTTGACTTTTAAGCCACTGTTCTTTGGTCAAAAGCTCATTCTGAGTCTTTTCTTTTTTCAGTGTTTCTTGGTAGTTCTGTGAAAGATCAAGCAACTGCTGACGCCCCAGCCACACCACCCCAGCCCCAATCGATACACTCATGACCACCACAATGAGCAAAAGATAATAGGTCTTGGTCTTGTTATCCTCTGAGCGTTCGAATCTTCGGGACTCTTCTTCAGCGATCACTTGATCGAACTGAAGACGTATCTTGTCCATTAAGGCTCTGCCACGACCCTTTCCTACGAAAGCAGAAATATCTTTTTTCGCTCGCTTCACTTCAATCGCTTCTTCAGCGTAATCATGCCACTGGCTAAAAGTCGTCTCGATCGCCGACACTCTTTCGCGCTGGATAGGACGGAAATCAATTAATGAGTGAAGCTTTTCGAGGCTTTCTGGGATCCGTCCAAGAGAGTCATTATACGGGGATAAAAAGGCCTCTTGCCCCGTCAGTAAAAATCCCCGAAACCCTGTCTCAGCGTCGATAAACAGCTTTTCAGTTTTGCGAGTGTGATTCAAAATATTCCCGGTATCGAGCACGGCTTGGTTGGCGGACATCTGATAAAAAATCAGGCCGATGAAAACAACCATGCTCAAAAGGCTCAATAGGAGCGGGATAAAGAGGTTACGGGCTAACATCTTTTTAAACGATTTTGAGTCTGAGTCTGAAATGGGAAACCTCCGGGGATGGGGAATTTGATAACCCGTGTTAATCAAATATTCAATGATTTATAGACCCGCGCGGTGACGAAAAAGGGCCCCCTAGAGCAGACCCTGACGATGAAAGTCCGCCCTAAAGCGACATATTGAATCTCGCTCAGGCACGGTTCCTGAACTCCATAATGGCAACTGAATAAGGAGTTTTTTTATGCGTAAAGGCCTAGTGCTCTTTCTAATTGCTATGATGTCTTTTGCCGTGATGACCACAGGTTGTTCAAATCAAGGGGCTAAGAAAAAAGGACGCGTCACAACGGCGCAGGCCAAACCCGATGGAACAACGGGCGCTGCTTCTGACGCTCAGTCAGAGGACAAAAAGGACACCCAAAATGGCAGTGAGACCGGCTCTAACGACGATGTCGCAGGTGAGGCTGATTCTGATGAAACTTCAGGCTCAGAAACAAGCGTCTATTCAGACGAAAAATCAAATGACATTCTTGACGCTTTTCAGGCCCTAAATCTTGAAGCCGAAAGTGTGGATTTCGCCGACCTTAAGAATCTAAAACTCGAACTTAAAAGCGCAACCGTTCTTTTGAAAATTGCGGATTACACCGCACTCTCCACCTACGATTTTAAAATTGAAAATGGTCAAATCACTCAAAACCTTACAAAGACACTTTCGACAGGAAAGGTCGCTCAGAATTTAGACCTCACCGCTATGCCTGTTTTGATCGAGGCGAAATTAGATGCAGAGGGAAAATTAGCTGCAGACTCAAATAAAGCCTCAATCACTTTTTCACCGATGGTCACTGACTCAAAACTGACCTTGAGAGCCGATGGTGCAGTTCAGGATAATCAAACCGTACTTGCGGAACTGTTTGCCGGAATCAGTACTCTTGAGGCGCTACCTATTGAAGGCACAGGGCTTTTCGAAAGAATCACGGACAATGATGTGGTTTTAGAGACTGATGTTCGCGTAGCGCCAACAGAAGTGGCTGTTTACATCAGCTTCAACGAAAACGGTGAAATCCAGACCTACCTTCTAAAATTTAAACGGACCGCTTTAAATCAAGTGACAGAATAAATTAAATAAATTTATGATAAGGGCATGATTCGATCTGCCCTTATTGTCGATGACAACCCTTCTGAACTGCGCCTTGCGGAAATCTCTTTGACAAACTCAAAGCTATTTAACCAGATCCATAAAGCAACTGATGGTCTTGAAGCTTTAAATTTTATGCTTCAATTCTCTGTTGATCCTCCTCCGGTTGAAATTCAATGCCCCGAATTGGTGTTTCTAGACCTTCAGATGCCAATTATGGATGGATTTGAAATGATGGAAGCCTTTCGAAAAATCCATCAACTTCCCTGCTATGAGAACACCGCGTTCGTGATTTGCACTCATTCCGATAAAAGTGATGATCGAAAAAGAGCCTTAAGTTTTCCCTTTGTGAAGCTCTTTTTCAGAAAGCCTTACTCACCTTTAAAAGTGAAAGACATGATTAAGGGGCTTGTGTCTAGCCGATCAAAAGTTAGACAGCCGGGAAGTTCCTACACAAGCTACTGACCTCGGGTGGTGTCAAGGTGACACTGATATCAAACACTTATATAAGACCTCTCGTGGTGAAACACTGGCTAAGTAATTGCTTTCAAAAGCCTTGTTAAACCTCAATGGAGGAGGTCTTTAAATTTTGCGTTTTCAAATCGATAAATGGTTTAGAAGTCAGCGCTTCCAATGGATGGTTCGAATCTCCCTCGCTGCTGGAATCACTCTTGTCCTAAGCCAGTTTCAATTTCACACTCTTGAGTTCTTCACCTCAGATCTGAGGATGAAATGGACTCCTTTGCCCAAAAGCAGTGGTAACATCATGCTTGTCCCCGTGAACGAAGAGAGTGCGAAACGATTTGAAGGTCTTCCAACATTAAATCAGTTCAACAGCATGATCGAGAACCTGGCACTTGCTCAGCCGCACTCGATCGTCACCTTGATCAATCCATTTAAATTAGAGTCATCGCAAAGTGACCTAAATCGATTGGCAAACTTAAGCCAAATGGTCAATTTGATCATTGCCGAAAATGATCTTCCGCCCACAGGGTTGACTGAGTTTCAGAAACTCGGAAGTCCGTTTGAATTTATCCGCAGACTTCCTGCACCTAAGACCTCTGATCGAACAGTGTTTGCAAAAGATGGAATCACCAGAAGAGCAATTTTGAAATATGAAGGTGCTGCAACCATGTATCCTCTGTTGGCTAAAGATTTTCGCACTCAGGATGATCTCGACAAACCTGATGGGGCTTTTGAATTCTTAGAGTCGACTCAATTTTTTATTCGATTCCACGAGCCAAACTCATATCCTCGTGTGGAATTTTCGAATGTGGCGCAAGGGCGATGGAGTTCGATTGATGCTCGCGGGAAAATCGTGATCGTAGGTCAGGACACCAAAGACACCTTCGATCACTATGTGACGAGTCCTATTTCTGATCGTCCCTTTGACACAAGCCAACTCTATGTTCATGCAGATTCTATTGATTCGCTGATTCAAAACGACGCGCCTAGATCCCCATCAAAGGCGGCGCAAACCGCTTTGACATTTCTAGTGGCCTTAATCACCATTCATGCCGTTATGCTCTTAAAACCCATTACAGGGCTTTTTGTTCTGATGACTACGGTTTTTGGACTGTGCCTTCTTTCTTTAATGGCGTTCTATGGACAAAATATGCTGATACCTTTGGCGCAACCTCTGCTTGCGGTTTTTCTTTGCTACTACTTTGTGATCCCTTACCGTCTTATTAAAGAAAATCGACGCAGTTGGGAGTATTATCAAAAAAACAAGCTGCTCACTCAAGTTGAGGAACTCAAGAGTAATTTTTTGAGATTGATGTCCCATGACTTAAAAACGCCATTAGCAAAGATCCAGGGTATGGCAGAGATTTTAGGGAAAAATTCGATAAATTTTGAACCGGCTCAAAAGCACGCCCTTCAAGAAATCATCACCTCTGCGGATGACCTTGAGGATTTCGTGAGCTCAATTCTAAATCTATCACGGGTCGAAAGCGATGAGGTCAAGATCAGCCTGCGCTCTGGCGACGTCAATCGTGTTCTTGAGGAGGTGATCGACAGATGTGGTTACCACGCTGAAAGAAAAGACATTGTCATTCGAAAAGAGCTCGAGCCCTTATTCAGTCTGAAGATTGATGAGAATCTTTTAAGGCAGGTATTTACGAATTTGATCGAAAACGCGATTAAATATTCACCTCAGGGAAGTTCAATTCTTATCACCTCAGAGGACTCGCCCGGTGGAGTGACAATTCAAATCGCAGATCAAGGAATTGGAATTAAGGAATCGGACCTTCAGCACATTTTTGAAAAGTTTTATCGCTCAAAAGAAACTGAATCTTCTTCATCTGGTACAGGACTTGGACTGTACCTTTCGAGATATTTCGTTGAACTTCACTCCGGTTGGATTTCTGTTGAAAGTCGACCGCAGCAGGGGTCGACATTTACTGTGTTTTTGCCTTATGAATTAGAAACTCAAATGAATCAGGGAGAGATCCATGCTTAAGGTGCTGGTCGCAGATGATGATGCAACGCTAAGATTAACTGTGTCTTCGGCGCTATTGGCCTCAGGTCAGTTTCAGGTTGATGAGGCCGTTGACGGATTGGATGCCGTGCAAAAAGTGAAAGAGGGACACTATCAGTTGGTTCTTCTGGACGTCGATATGCCCAATCTCACCGGACTTCAGGCATTAAAAGAAATCAAAGAACATGATCCCTCAATCATCGCGTTGATCATGACCGCTTATGCCAACGTTGATGATGCGGTGCTTGCTGTGAAAGAAGGCGCCTACGATTATCTTTCAAAGCCCGTAAAAGAAGAACGGTTACTGACGTTGATCAGTCGAGCCCTTGAAGCCCACTCCTTGGTGTCACGACTTGCCGCTTCGGCCCCAGAACTGAAAGCGAGCGATCGCCCAATGATCGGAAAAACCGGAACGATGCAAAAGGTTTTTCACATCATCAATCGACTTTCTAAAGTCGACACTCCGGTGCTTGTTCGTGGCCCCTCTGGAACTGGAAAAGAGTTGGTCGCCAGAGCGATTCATCACAATTCAAGTCTTAAAGAGGGAAAGTTTGTGGCAATCAATTGCTCTGCGATCCCGGAAAATCTTTTTGAGAGTGAGTTATTTGGTCATGAAAAAGGATCCTTCACTGGAGCAGATCAAAGAAAGATTGGAAAATTTCAGTACGCCGAGGGTGGAACCTTGTTTCTTGATGAGGTCGGCGACATGCCCCAGCTGATGCAGGTTAAGTTGCTTCGGGTGCTTCAGGAAAAGGTGTTCACTCCAGTCGGTTCCAATAGAGAAATTGAGACCAATGTTCGAATCATCGCTGCGACCAATCGTCCGCTTGAAGAGATGATAAAAAACGGCACTTTCCGCGAAGATCTTTATTACCGCTTAAACGTCATGCCTATTTTTCTTCCGCCGCTAAAAGAGCGCAGAGAGGATATTGTTCAGCTCGTTGATTTATTCGTGCAAAAGTTCAATAAAGCTCAAGCTAAAAAAATTCAAGGGGCAAGCCCTGACGCTTTAGCTGTTCTAAAAAAATATGACTGGCCGGGAAATATTCGCGAACTTGAAAACATCATTGAGCACGCGTTTATCTTAGAAGAAGGAACACAAATTCAGTTGTCCTCACTGCCAGAGAAAATACTTTCGGCGGTGGGAATTGATCTAGATGTGATTCCGGCGCCGCAAATTCCAGATTCCACTCCTAAAAACATGGTTGCTTCGCAAACAGAAGATTTGGACGATGACGAAAATATAGACCTTGTGCGAATTTCAGATGGGGACTTAGATTTTAATAAACACAAAGAAGCTTTTGAGAAAGAATTCATCGTCAAGGCCTTAAAAATGTTTAATGGTCGAATTAATCAGACGGCGCTCCATGCCAATATTCCTAAAAAAACTTTGCTGAGAAAGATTGAGAAATATGGAATTGTGGCCAAGGATTACACAACTTAAGGGGTCCAGTCGGTTGACAACCCTGTGGACAACTCTGTGAATTGGGCCACCTTGTAAAAATCTCATTGCCGGATGGTTCGCAGTTATCTAGAACTAGATCCTTCGATGTCAGGATATAGCGTACCACCTCAAGCATACACTCGGGACACCTTGGTCAAAGCGATCGACTGGATCGCTCATCAACCAGATGAAATGAGAACTCAAGCAACCACCGCGGATGCTCTTGTGGCGCTTTACCTCCAATCGAAAAGGCGAAACGGTGGTCACTCTCATTCAATGAGTTATCCCGTAAGCGGTGAGAACTTTACCGAAGATTTAAAAAATCTCGCAAAAGACCTCGAGCAGTTTTCACCAACTGTTCAGAGTCCCCCCAACAGACACGCATCCTTTGATCCTGCCCCCCAGGCTCAAAGGAACGAGCCAAGGACCAACAGCGCCCAACCCCAGCACCCGCATCAGTGGAATGTTGATGATCGCAGCTGGGCTCAAGCTCGAAATCTTAAAGAACGTCTGAACTTGAGCTCAGAGTCTGAAGCGCTTCGAATGATGATCGCTTTAGGCGCAGAGAGATTGGACGGGCTGATTTCTTGACACTCCCCTTCACTCAAGTGATTCTTGAGGGGCAAAGGGGAATCTCATGAAAATCGACACCAAATATCTTCTGCTCGCGACCATTGCTTGCGCCCTTGTCGCCCTTGATCAGATGACAAAAATGTATGTTCATACAAACTTCGGGCTTGGCGAATCAGTTCCCGTGATCCCTGATTTTTTCAGTTTCACATATGTGAGAAATCCAGGGGCAGCATTTGGATTTCTACGAGATGCGCCCGAGCAGTTTAGAACTTTATTCTTTCTACTCACTCCACCGGTGGCGATGATTATTATCTTAGCGATTCTTCGCGGAGTTCCAAGCAGCGACAAAATCCAAGTGGTTGCTTTGTGTGCGATCTTTGGCGGCGCTCTTGGCAATTACATCGACCGATTACGTTTTGGATATGTGATCGATTTTTTAGATATTCATTACAAGAATATTTGGAATTATCCCGCATTTAACATCGCTGACTCGGCCATTGTGTGTGGAGTGATCGCGCTGATCTTGCTGATGATTTTCGAGAAGAAAACAGAAACCCAGAGCTAAAATTGCCTTACAGTGATCGGCACGGGTTCTGCATCTATCACCGCAGCGAGCGCCGCCCGGGTGACTTCACAGTGACGAAATCGAGCGCTCGTAAAAATCATTAACAGGAGAACAAATGAAAGCTTTATTGTTTATCGCTGCAAGCGTCCTTTTGGCTGGACAAGCACATGCCGCAGGAAAGGCCGCGACAAAAAAAGTAATGTGTATGGAATCAGGCCAAGATGCCGTCGTTATCGAAGCCGATTACTTAAAGGGCCGGTCAGAGGCAGAAGCATCATCAGTCACGATCACCGAGCATCGAGGTGATGGTAGAGCTGAGAAGACTGTTATTAAGGGTGTGTCACCTGAACTTAACATCACCGAAGGCCGAACCAATGATGGACTGCCTGTAGTTATCATTCAAAGCATGATTCCAAGTGATAAAGACACGCTTGAGATGAGAGTGTTGTTCTGTTTTTAATTTGAGTCCCGTAGCCTTGGGTGGTTGAAGGCCAGCCATCCAAGGTGCAATACTTCGATCCAAACAGCTGATCATTTGAGTTTTAAACCGAGACATAGGTACACTATTTACTTACCCTTGAGGTACGCCGTACCTTTTCCGCCATTACAGAAGGGTCTGACACGCTTTCCGCCTGACCCAAAACATTTTATATAAAGGCGACCATATTGGTCGCGCCACCCATTAAAGCGCCGATTTTGGTCACTCCTTGAGGCGAATGATGCATTTAATTCATTTTGAAGGCGGCCCAAACCTTGCCTTTAAGCTCTCTGAATATTTATTGAATATAAAACCGAGAGGATCAAAAAATGAAAATGAATCTATTGTTATCACTGTTTTTTGTAAGCACAGCGGCTGCTGCAGATTGCACTATGGCTTATAAAAGCATGATCAAGCAGTTAAACAACGAGTCCGAAGCACTGATTCCAACCAGCGCGATTTTCGGTATAGGGTTCGGCACAATAGCTTCCCTGATGCCTATTCCTGGAAGTGCTGTTGCGGGAGGAATATCTTCTGCTGGGGCTGTTGGAGTCACAACCTACATGTCAGCTAAAGCGGAGGACTTGAATAAAGGAAACGCCGTCGTTACTCAGTCCCAACTGAGTGATGGATTGGATCTGCGCCAATTGCATTCAGACCTTAATAAAGAGACCGGTGCAAGCTACGAAGAAGTGG
>FLYM01000871.1_pt1 | contig 15622 bp, 13 predicted proteins | sample 1122581 | NCBI WGS metagenome assembly FLYM01 (sample SAMEA4346789, study PRJEB14843) | hot springs metagenome | biome: Terrestrial Biome; feature: Habitat; material: Sediment | place: India | collected 2012-06-12 | depth 1760 m
GGCCCCTTTCATTGGAGCCCTTATCACTGGCCTCCACCCGTTCGGGGTGACCCCTACCCACAGCTCCTAGCATTGCTCTGGTTCACTGCTGTGGGGAAACCCCCACATCTTGGATCTACAATAAAATAAATAGAGCTTATAATGTTCTCACAGAACTATGGGTTTAACATCAATCCATATAAACCATCATGAAACCAGGAACAGCTGGCTATGGCTTAGGCTTTGGATCTGGGCTCCGTGTTATAAAAGATCCTGTTTTTACGATACACGCTTTTGGATGTTGGAAGCTATAAGGGTTGTTGATGTTAGGAGCCCTGCTATTGTTGCTCCATCGTCTCCTAGTAGGGCTACGAGCCATAGGGGTAATGCTCCCGTGAGTCCTCCTGTTAGGGCTATAGTTTTTATCAGTACTGGGGTTGCTAGCGATATTTTTAATGTCTTGGTATAGGTTTTTGCTGCTCTTAGTAGTAGGGGTAGTTGTTTAACCCCTCTAAGTAGGACGCTGTCGGCTGTCGAGACTACGGCATCTATATTGCCCACTGCTACCCCTGCATCTGCGGCTGCCATGGCTGCTATATCGTTGACACCATCTCCGACTACCATGACTTTTGAGCCCTTAGCTTTGAGGTTTCTAACCAGTGTTATTTTATCCTCTGGGCTTAGGTTTGAGTAGTATTTTTCGATTCTAAGGGCTTTAGCTACTGCTTTAACCCTCTGCTCCCTATCCCCACTAGCTATAACGAGCTCGTAGCCTCCTGCTCTGAGGATCTGGGCGGCTGCAGGATCTATGCTCTCTTTAAGGCATATATGGCCTGCCGAGCCGTTTACAGCTACATAGACAGCTGTTTCCTCCTCGCCGCATTCTCCAACTACTTTGAGGCCGTGATCTAGCATCATCTCCCTATTACCTATTATTACTTCTAATCCATCCACCACTCCTTTAACACCTCTCCCCGGGATTTCTATAACGTTTTTAACACCAACCCTTGTTTTCGATATCTGTGCTAGAGCCCTGGATATTGGGTGCGTACTAGCTGCTGCAAGCGAGGCTGTTATGGCTTTAAACTCCTCCTCACCCAGCCCAGCTGGGGTTTTTATTCTTGAAACCTCTAGGGATCCTATGATAGTTATAGTTCCGGTTTTATCCAGAACTATGGTATCGATCTCGGATATCTTCTCAAGCACGCTACCCCCTCTGACAACCACGCCCCTGCTGGCTAGAACCGCTATTGAGTATGCTGTTGCGGAAGCCGAGGTTATTATGAAGGCTGAGGGGCATGCTACTACCAATATGGGTATGGCTTTGAGGGGGTCTAGGATTATGTAGGCTATGGCGAATGAGGATATCGCAACCGCAGTCCATGGCTTCATAAGCTTCTCAACTATCCTCTCAACCCGGCTCTTCTCCTCCAAAGCCTCCATCGCGAGCCTGATAACCCTTTGAAGCGTAGACTCGCTTGGAGATCTCAAAACCCTAACTTTTAGAGGAGCCCTGCCAACGTTTATATAGCCGCTAGCAATGAAGTCCCCCGGATTCACAGCAACCGGGTAGGGCTCCCCAGTTACCAGGGAGGTGTTCACAAGACCCGAACCGATGCTTACTCCATCGGCTGGGACGCCCTCACCAACCCTCACAACCACTACATCGCCGGGCTTTAGCTTGCTAGCCTCAACGCTCTCTATTAAACCATCCTTTTCTACGAGGGCTTTGGAGGGTACAAGTCTATAGAGGGTATCGAGCTTTCTTCTCGCATACCGCTCAGCAGCCTCCTCGATAACCTCGGCTAGGGAGTAGAGTAGCATGAGTATGAGGCCCTCAAAATAGAAGCCATGGATTAGCGTGACCAGACCTACAAGACCCATAAGGACATATTCTCCGCTAAAATGCCTTTCCCTTAAAAGATCCAGGAGGAATAGGTACCATAGATATAATGTGGGTAGGAGGAGGAGAAACGCTCGGTAAACAGGGGGGAGCAGGGGCTCGAAAGCTATAGATGATACTACGCCTGCGAGGGAGGGTGCCAGGGTTAAAGCTATCCATATTAGCAGTCTAGATCCTTTCTCTCGCAATTTAAACTCCTCCGATCAACGCGGAAAAGTAAATTAATAACCTTAACTGTTAACGCCCTAAAGAATTATTATTAATCTTTATTAATCCACATTAGCAGAGGTTAATAAGGTGTTGGAAGCTTGGTTATAGTGAGTGTCTCAATACCAGATCATCTGCTCAAGAAGGTTGACGAGGCAGTAAGCAAGCTAGGCTTCACAGGAAGGTCGGAGCTTGTTAGAGAAGCTGTTAGGAGGATGCTCGAAGCCTACGATGTATCCATGAAAGCCGGAAGAGGTATTTTCATTATAACAGTCCTAAGCGATCACAGCATATACAAGGCCTCGGATAGAAAGATACTAGAGGTTATACATGAAAACCAGCAGAGCATTAAGGCATTCTACCATCAGATCCTCAGGGATACCCTCTGCCTCAACATAGCGGTTGTTGAAAGCTATTGGGAGATGATAGGGGCTATATTGAGGGATCTCAGAAGCATTAGGGGAGTTCTATATGTTAACGTTTCAGCATACGTATTATAAGCATAAACATACGTATTATTAGAAAATATCTTTCAGCTCTATAAGGGATCTTCACCAGCTAAAGGGAAACCACAAGAATGTTAAATAGGGATTTTCATTATATTATAATATTATGGATAATGGCTAGGAATTAAGATCCTGTTCAGACTGGAGATAGCGGTAAAGTTTAAGCAGAAGCTAAACCACGCAGGGCCATGCTAAGTCGATCTGGCTAGATATTAGTTCCTGGTTTCTCTATATAGATGGTGGTTCTTACTGTCTGAGCCAATATGTTTTAAACCTATAGGTGTTGTTGAGGATGGTCTTCCAAGGCCTGGAGAGCCCCAGAGGCCTAGGTCTCGTTATGAGAAGATATCTATCATCAGGATCTTTGATGAGTATGTCGAAGCCCTTAAAGGATTAGAGGATTACTCACATATTATTATTCTATACTGGATGCATGAGGAGAAGAGATACATACCCAGGCTCAAGCCGTGGGGTATAGAAAGATACCCAGAAGTAGGGATCTTCGCAACAAGATTCCCACCAAGACCAAACCCGATAGCATTAACAGTAGTAGAGCTCCTATCAATCGAGGAGAACAGGCTCAGGGTTAAGGGCCTGGACGCGTGGACAGGAAGCCCCGTACTCGATATAAAGCCCTACGACTACTACGACATAGTCAGAAACCCAAGAATACCTTGGTGGGCTGAGGAGGAGTGGAGAAGAAATAGCATTGAGAAGAACTACAAGGTAATAGCACCATGGCTGGGACCACTCTAAGCCTAAAACATGCTCTTCAATTCTATAGCAGATCTACTTCAAGCTAAAGAGTAGAAGCCAAAACGAGGCGTAGCATTGAGGGTTGATAGCCCTAACAGTTCGCAATGCTCTCCCCAAGGGGGAGAGAGCGGTGATGGTTAGAACTATAGCGGTTAGATCTGAGAAGCCTTTCCTCAACACCAGATCATCGATGCAGGATCGTTGGGAACTATATCAACCACTATAGGGAGCGTCTCGAAGTCCTATAGCGGGACATTATAGCCCTGTCCTCGATTCTAGATAGTAGGATCTAGCTGGGTTATATTGCGTTATACGGATTAAACTATTGGTGGAACTCGTGTCACAGGATTTCGAGCCATATCCTTTGTTTATTGATAAGAGCTTTAAACCGGATCCAGAGGATCATGTGATCGTTAGCTTTAAAGTAACCCCAGCTGCCGGGTTTACGGTTGAGGATACGGCTGGGGGTGTTGCTGCTGAGAGTAGTGTTGGGACCTGGACCACCCTTTATACTTGGTATGATGAGGCCAGGCTTTCCAGGCTTATGGGGAGAGCGTATGAGTTTCTAGACCTGGGCGGTGGGGGTTATCTGGTTAGGGTTGCCTATCCCGTTGAGCTGTTTGAGGAGGGTAATATGCCGGCGTTCCTGGCCTCTGTTGCTGGTAATGTGTTTGGTATGAGGAGGGTTAGGTGGCTGAGGGTTGAGGATATATATCTTCCGAGGAGGTTTCTGGAGCATTTTAAGGGCCCGTTTAGGGGTTTGAGGGGTGTTAGGGAGATATTCAGGATCTATGGGAGGCCTATTGTTGGCACCGTGCCAAAGCCCAAGGTCGGCTATTCCCCGGAGGAGGTTGAGAGGCTATCCTACGAGATACTCTCTGGAGGGCTTGACTATGTTAAGGATGATGAGAACCTGGCAAGCCCCAGCTACTGCAAGTTCGAGACCAGGGCTAGGAGTATTATGAAGGCTATAGAGAGGGCTGAGAGGGAGACTGGGGAGAGGAAGGCATGGCTCGCCAACGTGACTGCAGATGCTAGAGAGATGGCTAGGAGGATCAAGCTTGTCGCAGACTATGGAAACCCATACATCATGGTCGACGTGGTAGTGGCAGGCTGGTCCTCACTAACCTATATCAGGGATCTCGCGGAGGAGTATGGGTTAGCGATACACGCCCACAGAGCAATGCACGCAGCATTCACCAGAAACCCGGATCACGGGATATCGATGTTCACACTCGCCAAACTCCTCAGAATCGTTGGCGTAGACCAGCTACACGTCGGAACACCAGAGGTTGGGAAGCTGGAAGCAAAAACAATAGACGTGATCAGGAACTGCTCAATCCTCAGAGAAGAGATCTTCAAACCCACACCAGACGACCCGGTTAGAATGCCCCAGCCATTCTACCACATAAAACCAGCAGCCCCAGTAGCATCGGGAGGACTACACCCAGGAACACTACCAGAGGTAGTTAAACACATGGGCATCGATATAGTCATACAAGTCGGAGGAGGAGTCGTAGGACACCCAGACGGCCCCAGAGCAGGCGCTGCGGCCGTAAGACAAGCCCTAGAAGCCATATCCAAAGGAATCCCCCTAGACCAATACGCAGAAGAGCACGTGGAACTCAGAAGAGCCCTCGAGAAATGGGGATTCACAAGACCTATATAGTATATAGACTCTCAGTTTTACAGCGGATCGTCATATCAAAAACATAGACTAAAACGAGATCTACGCTTATAAGCCTAATATAATAGATATGAGGACAAAATCGATCTACTATAGAATTGAAAAGAACTCGGAGAGGAGATAGCGAGAGCCGTAAGGCTGGGAAAAATAGTCAGAGGTTTCGAAATACATTATAATAAACTACGTTAAAGCAGAGCTATGATTATAAATACATGTTAGCTATCCGCGACCTACGCAGCAAAGATATTATAGGGTAAATATAGGGCTTGTTAGCCGATGCTATAGGGTGGTGCTCTTCCCAGTAGTAGCGTATGTTTTGATTAAAACCTCTATCGGCAAGGCGGGCGATGTCGTGCAGAGGATCAGGGGTATTAGTGGTGTTAAAGAAGCATACACAGTAACCGGGGAGTATGATGTTATAGCCAAGATCGAGGTTGGAGAGCTTAGGGATCTTAAAGACGTGGTGGCTGGGAGTATACATAAGATTGAGGGTGTTGAGAAAACAGTAACTCTGATCGCTATCGAGTAAACCTAACGCCTCTCTAGCCCGAACACCTTTTTATTCCACCTTAAATGTAGGGCTTCAAAACCCTACCCAGATCATGGTTCAGCTTCATAGCAACTAGTATTATTTGATCTGGTTGCTTAGTCCTCAGCCTCACGGGCTTCGAGAATGTTTTAGAGATCAATACATAAGGATCATCCTAAGCCGAAGATATGTAATTTAGAAAGGAGTAAGCTGATCTGTAATAAAGCTATGATGATCTACTACGGTTGAGGCTTAATGTTTCAGAGATCTTGTTAACAAGGTTTCTAACCTCCCTAAGTGCACTCTCGATATCCTCTCCAGTGGCTATATCCTCGTAAGAGTTCCTACGCATTGAATCGGCCATCATGAATGCAACCCTAACCCAGTCACCAAGCTTCCTGGCAACCTCGTTCTTATAAACCCATAGATCCCCATGGGTTTCGAGCCTCAGCCCCTTCTTAGCCAGGGCGTGGGCTTTTATGCTGAGCGCACACGCCCCCCAGATCTTCTCAGAGGCCTGCCTAAGATCTCCTGCCCTTAACTCCTGCTCCGCCTGTTCGAGGAGCTGCTGAGCACCCATTATATATTTTTCAGCGCTTGCAACAGGATCTAGATCTCTGAAGAGTAAGTCAAATAAATACTCCTCAATAGAGATCCCCACGCTGCTAGCCTTTCTAGCAAGCTCCTCAGCTATTGTTTTTGGCAGCTCATTCATAGCCCATTAAAATAAGAAGGCATGCTTGGTAATAAAGCGCTCACATGTCTAAAATCCTTACCACAAGATCTACTATAGCTCTCTTTATTATTCACCAAGCTTCCCAGCGATCATTACTTTCACTATTAACGACGGTTTGTCGATAACATTAAAGCCTGTTCCATTATGGTTTCGAGTTTCATAGCTGCTAATATCTCAACACATCAGCCTCTATCACTCCTACCTTCATCAAGGTCAGAGCTGTTTCGATCATTAACATTATGGATCGTCAATTGCGTAATAGCTTATAAGTAAGATAAGGTTAAAGTTGATCTACTAGGATTAAAAGCATGGAGAGATTGTGAGAAAAATGGCTTAAGAGATTAGGGAAATAGGTAGAAAACCTAAATAAGCATAAATATAATAGTAGGGAGTGTGGTGGGTGTAAAGCTGAATAGTATACTTCAGAAGCTGGGCATAGAGCCTGCTATTCCTGAGAGTTTTAGGATCCTCATAGCTAGTTTAAATGTTATAATGCTATACAACAAGGACGGAGATCTGGAATCATTGAGAACTTGGGATGCTCCGATACTCCCTAACCTAGAAAGGTTAAACCCTGAAGAGATTAGAGCTATTAAGTCGGAATTGTCAAAGCCAAATATCTCTATTAGTGATTGTCAGGTTCAAGTTCAAAAGCTTATACCTCAGGCTGTGAGGAAGAGGTTTGCTGCTTATTATACTATTGATTCGGGTACTCATTTCATGTCCTCCGTAACACAGCACTATCTGAGGAATTTAAAAAAAGATAAGGTAGTTCTCGCAGACCCTTTCCTCGGCTCAGCACGAACCCTAACAGCGGCAATAAGAAAAATCGGGGTTGAAAGGCTACAGAAGGTTTGGGGTATCGAGCCTCTACCTTTACCAGCTTTAGTTGCATACGCATCACTACTCTCCGCAACAGGGGGGAGGAGGGATCTTATCACCGTGATTGTGGGAGACGCGTTTAAAGTTATACCCGAAGCTATGCCTCGACTTGCTCAGGCTAAACTACCAAGAGCAGATATTATTTTAACAAACCCGCCTTTCACTAGGTGGAAATATCTAGAGGGGAATTATCGGAACTACATACTTAGGGTTATAAATATGCTGGGTTATGGGAGATACATTACTAGAGGGGAAGTCAGCCTCCAAACACTCTCTATGTTCCTATCTGACTACGCATTAAATAAAGGCGGCTTGATAGTATCTGTCCTACCAGCATCCACATTCTACACAATATATGGAAAGGGGTACAAGTCTTTATTAAAAGAAAGCTATGAGGTTCTCGGCATGGTTGAGCATTCATCTAGACCATCGTTCTCTGAGGATAGTGGGTTTAAAGAAGTTATTTTAATAGCTGTTAAAAAGCCTGATAAGGATAAGAACAGGCTAACAGTGTTTGCCGAATTAGATGACAATCCTGAAGAGCTTGCCAAGGCTGTCATGGATAGGCGCGAACCCTATCATAAAGTAAACCTATTCAATATTAACGATCTACCACGATTCCTTGATATTAACTGGCTAGCACTCTTTGGGGAGGATGAGCTTAGAAATATCGTGGTCGACATATTTAGGCAGGGTTTAAAAAACGGTACGCTGGGATACTGGAACGATGTGCTGGGTAGAAAAAGCATTATCAGAGGGGTTGAGATGTATGGACCCGAATTCTTTTTCCTACCTAATAAGTATTGGCGCATTTTAAGAGAGAATAACGGATTTGTAGAAATAGAGAATATTGAGAGCAGGCTTAGATTAACCATAAGCAGGGAGTTCTTAGTAAGGACCCTTCGTAAGCCAAGCCTTTATAGTTATACAATTGAAGCAAAAGCAGATACATATATGCTCTCTATCCCCCCGCTAGAGCTTAAGAGCTTGCCAGAGGACTTGCAACATTATATTGAGTGGGGAGTTAAGTCTGGTACCGCAAAGCCGGCTATAAACTCCTATGGGAAATACTGGTATAGCCATGTTTATAAACAGATGATGACTAAAAAACCGTTTGGACACATATTCATACCAGATAAAGTGGATTTGACCTTCAAGCGAAGAGGAGTTTTCGCAAACTATACCAGCGAGAAAATAGCTGCTTCGAAGAACTTCTATATAATAAAATATATAGATGAAAAGGCTTCCAAGATCCTCACAGGATGGTTCAATAGCGCGATTTTCATCTCAACACTCATACTGCTGGGTAGAAAAATCTCGGAGACATGGACAAGATTCCTGGAAAGCGATTACCTTGAGCTACCCATAATCAACATAAGCATAATCGATGATGAGACTGCCTCCAAGCTGTGTAAAAATGTTAGCGACATACTAGATAAACCCTTACCACCTTTCTGGGATCAGCTAGATAAAGAGTATAGATATAGGCTAGACCTATCCATAGCCGAGGCGATCAAACTGGAGAACGCTGACAAAACCGTTAGAAACCTTTATCAATTATTACTCAACTATGAATCTAGTATTCGAGAACACAAAACCTAATAACCCTTCTTTCCACAACATATTCTGCGAATTTTAAAGGTGAGAATTTAAACTGTAACTGGTTACCCGGGTGATTCCAGTCGGTCTTAGGAATGGTTACATGCTTCCCATCACCGCCTTTTCTCTGGATTGTAATAAAATCACCGAGCTTTATAATCCCCTTATCGCTGAAGCCTATGTTCCTGGCATTATTATATAGGAAGTTGAGAACGTCATCCATATTGAAGACATAGATTTTTCTCGTTTGTTTATTGTTTATCATTAGTATTTTTAGATTCCGCTCTCCTTTCACAAAGATCTCATCTATTATTGTCTTGACGTGCATGGTGAGGAATTCCTTTATCTTGGCTCTATCTGCTTCCATTATAAATTTATCTCTCGGATTCCTGGCAACCCGCAGTATTGATCTCTTTATAGTCTCGAAGATCTCATCAGGCATATTTAATATGCTCCTCCATTCTTCAAGGCGTCTTCTATCGAGATTATGAAAACTTGTTCCCGTGCTAGATTTTACGCTTATACCTATTTCATCATCTATTCTTATAAGGATATCTGTCTTTACATTATCCTTATAAGCCTTAATCTCTTCTTTAAGGGTAAAGCCGAGGATGTCTAAACATTCTTTCAACCTATCTCTAAATATGCTGTTGGTGTTTATCATGCTAATTATTTCTTTCTCGCTACTCAAACCTATCTTAGCCTCCTTTCTACCCTTCTCCAGATATTAACACCTAAGGATCACCCCGATAAAAGCTTATAAGCAGGGTAAGGATGGCTAAGGTAAAGTCGATCTGCCAGGGGTTAAAAGCGATTCAGCATTGATTTTTAGCTCAAGGGCGGTTATGTTCATATGGTTATGGCTGTTCACCGCTTAGGGCTCCTATCCCCGTTTACAAAGGATCTAGGGATCTCTATGGGTTCATGAGCGCAGCTGAGCCTGCAGTGTAGGATTCTATCTACGAGCTACGAGATCGTTTTTTTACATTGCTGTTCGGAACTCTATAGCCGGAAGATCTAATGTTTATAAGTCTCTCTTGAGAAGAAGCGCTTTTTACCATACATCATAATATAATATATATCTTCCATCGATAAGCCAGGTATCGGGTAAAAAGAAAATGGTTGATGGAAGTGGTCTTTTACTCGCTGTGGTGCTTTTTGGAAAGTATGTATATTGCTATCAGTGCTACGATGAAGAGGCTGATGAGGTTAAAGCCCTTGAGGGGGTGGCCTGCGAACCAGAGGGCTCCTATGCCGTTGGGTATGCCTAGCCAGGCTAGGAATCTGCCGAGCATGTTGAAGAGCGGTGCCATTGGAATGGTAACGGCGTAGAGGTAGATCATCCCGGGCTTGTTGATCAATCCTGTGAAGAGCTGGTTTCCCACGAGGATTAATATCAAGAGCCACGTTATGGCTACGTGGAACCAGCTTCCAGGGCTTAGGTGGGCGTTCTCAAGACCCCTCGGCGTACCCACCACCGGGGCCGTGCCCATGTACTGCTTAGGATAGGGCCCTGGGTAGGGCTCTCCCGCTGGCTGCTTATACGTAACCGTGATATTCGGATTAGTATCCCATACCAGGGCTATATACGCACCAACAGGCACGAGGATTGCTAAGCCAACAAAGCATACAGCAAGCGCTGTCCTAAGAGGAGTGTGGGTCGGGTCTGTTCGACCTCTGGCTATGAAGAACCCAATACAGGCTGAGAGTGCGATCAATAAGAGTAGATAGTATATCCCGGCAGGCGCGACCCAGACTATGCTATGAAAGCCCCCAAAAGTGAAGGCTAATAAACCGACTAGGAGTAAGGGGAGGGCTATCTGCATAAGTCGATAGCCGAGATTGAAGATCTTCTCCCCAACGCCCAGGATTCTGAGGGTCAGCAGCGCGATTACAGCGCTAGTAGCTATGAGGGCTATATGGTCGTGCAGCTGAACCAGAGCGGCTGGCGATATCGGGCTATGGGTTATCTTGAAGGTCGTAGTAATAGCGAAACCTATTATAACGCTAATAATCACCATCACCGTGGGGAGCAGGAATATCTTTCGAGGCACCTCAATATCGGAGATAAACTCATACTTCGATCTCGGCGGAGGCTCTTTAGAGGATATTATGGGGATTTTTACCCCCGAGGCTGAAAGGGCAACCGCACCGAGTGCTAGCAATCCTAGAAACTCGAAAATACCGGCCAACAGCCCCAGCAAGGGGATCTCGTAATAGCTCCCAGGAGCAGTTATTGCTTCAAACCTCCATATCTTTGGCCCTCCTATCTCATAGTAGCTGGCCAATACACCAACCCAGAGGGTTGGTCCAGCAAAGGTTCCCGCTATTATCAGCTTTTTAGCCCATGGCTTTAGCTGCAGACTGGGTAAGACCATCGAGGCTATCATGATAAGAACAGCCCACCAGGAAGCATGGGCATGACCAACCTTCTCCCACTCTGGAACAGGCCTTCCCCAAGCCGCTGCTCCCCAAATGCCCAGCATACCTACAAGAGTACCTGTTCCCAACGAAACCAATGCGGCCACAAAAAGGGGAAGGTTGAGTCCAAGCCTTATAGTTTCCTCTCTCAAGTTAGACTCCCTCCATTAGAATCTATGCTTCATAATTCATAAAGTTTAGTTCCTGCAGAAGTTTGTTTTAGGGATTCGGAAATCTAGACCCAGATCTTCATACCTTGTGTGTTTAGTTCATGACTGCCTAGAGTAGCATTCTTTGGAGAGTTGTAGAACTTTTTAACCTCGCCGCTTTTCAGCTGTGTATTGCTCTATGCACTTTCAAGATCTCTGGGCACTGGTTCAGTATAATAGTATTGTTGTTGGTCTTTCATAGAATGATCTTCTTAAGCATCCTACTCCTGAAACTATGTAAAATAAATATATTTGCAGGGTGCTTACACACTTAGGCATCTTATAAATGCTTGAAGATCTTATGTATAGTATTTATAGGTATTTTGGAGTTCTGATTATGGGGGATGAACTGTTTATGGTTGATATTGAGAGAAAAGTTACTTATTTCCAGTACTGCGGTGAGGCGAATACTGAGAAGCTTCTCTCACTGGTTAGGCTATACTGCGAGAATACAGGTATCAATAAGGTTGTGATCGCGTCGGAAACAGGAAGGAGTGCTTTGAAAGCTCTAGAGATATTCAAGGGAACAAATATTAAGATCATAGTTGTAACCCACTACCCAGCCGAGACCTGGGGGCCTAGGGGGAGCATCCCCATAGGGTTGAAGCGGAAGGAGTATCTAAAGAATCTCAAAAAGCTCGAGGAACACGGATGCAGAATCGTTCAGGGAACAAGACCGTTCGCACCACCATCACGCTCGCTAAACTGGAAATACCCGACCCCCGAGGCTATCATAGATAAAACCCTCGAGATCTTCGGAGCAGGCACAAAAATAGCAATAGAGGCCGCAATAATAGCCACAGACGCGGGCGAGATAGAAGAGGGCGAGGAGGTAGTATCATGCGGAGGCACATATAAGGGGCTAGACACAGCACTGGTCGTGAGGACAGCATATAGCATGAACTTCTTCAAAGACTTCGAGGTGAGAGAAATAATAGCCAAACCAAGATGCCGCGTAAAGAAATTCCCAGAATACGAAGACGAGAGATGGAAAGGCGATATAGATAGCTACTACGCACAGCTAGTAAGCTAGTTAGCTAGCAAGCTATATCGAGGTGTAGGTAAAAAACCTATATATAGCGGCTCTTAGTCTTCCTAGCAAAAAGTTTATCTCTTGAAGAGAGATTCGATCAGTCCCATGATGCGGGATTTCTCCTCAACTGGTAGAATTTCCCACCCTATCTTGTCAACAGGCACTTCCCGCAATTCTGGGTCATTGCCTAGAGAGCCTAGCCTGTTAACGATCTCCTCCACTACCAAGGGGTCTCTGATCTTTACCAGACATTCAAAATTACTCTCCACACCGCTTCTCGTAAAGTTAACAGAACCGACCGCTGCATGATCGTCAACCACATATATCTTAGCATGAACCATATTAAGAGGTTCCGAGTGGTATATCACAAGCCTTCCCTCACCAACCTTCGAGAAATAGCGAATCCCAAACTTATCCCTTCCCCACATTAGATATATAGCCGCACCAGCGATCATCATGAGAACCCCAGCAGGTAACACGATAAATACGGCCACAAGACCTAAGAGAAACAATACAAACCCTAACCTTCTAGCGAGAGGACTCGCAGGTCTTATAACCACTCTTCTCGCCTCAATCAGCTCCATTAACCCGCTCACATGACTCCTATTCCCAAGATCATCTGTGGTAAAGACCCTCACATCAACCCCCTCCGAAGCCTTCCTAACAAGCAGCTGAGCATACTCAGGCGATATCCACGGACTCATAACCCACACACGCTTCCTAGCACTCTGTATTTCTTCCACAAGATCCCGAAACCCCCTCCCTATCCTCACGTTTATATTCGCAGAACTCACAACGTATCACCATCGAATCTTCAACAGCCTAGATTATTATTTTTCTTTTCCATGAAAAACAATAAATCTTAGCATCGCTGGTTAACACGTTTAATAATATTAGCAGGGTTAGCAGCATTGGAGATCCCGGAACTTTAGGCGAGATGCTTCTGTAGAAGTCTATACTGGTTATCATATCTTTAATGAGCCCTCAAACTTCTCTTAGAGGCTTTCTCTCTTAGTAATGATCAGTAATGCTCTTTTCCTCCCACTTCTCTTACCTCTTGTTGATATAATGGTCTCCCATTATTCTATTCAAAGCCTTCTGCGGTCTATTAAGGTTTTAAAGAAATCCTCTATATAGTAGCTGTGGGTGTGATGGTTTCTATGCTATGTTTACTGCTTCCTCGTTTTTGCTTTTTCTAGCACTGCTTATGAATGCTATGTAGAAGTCGTCTATCTTCTCGCTTTTAAGTAGTCTGAGCGGGTGTTCCAGGGATATGACTATGCATTCTTTCCTCACCTCCCTCAGGATCTTTTCCTCGATTTTTAAGACGATCCCTGGCCATAGGAACATGTATATGATGTCATAGCCTTCTAGATCTATCTTAAGGATATTACCTCTGGTGAAAGTGGCTCTTGCATTGATACCCTTGATCCTGGCTATAGCCCTGCTCCAGAGGATCTTGAGAGGATCTATATCTACCCCGTGGCACACAACCCTACTGTCTATCTTGACGGCCTCGAAACAAACCCTCCCGAAGCCCGAGCCAAGATCTATTACCCTCACTACATCTTTATCTTTATAATAGGTCTCTATCACTCTCCGCAAGATCATGGAGGCTTTTGCCTTGGGCGATGGAGCATAAGCAGCTCCCCACACCATTGGGAGCAATATATAGGTAAAGACACCTATTATTGCTAATGGTATTATGAGTAATAGATCCTCTAAGTTCACGGAACTACCTCTCAGAAGCTCTATACTTCATCCTCAGGATCTCTGAGGCCTTGACCATGTTTCTCAGCTTTTCCAGGGCTATATTTCTAGTGCTTACCGGCCATGGGAGGCCTGAGGCGAAACCACAATCCGGGTTGAGCCAGATTTTCTCCGGGTCGAAGTATCTTAGTGCTTTCTCAGCCCTTTTTACTATAACCTCGGGGGTCTCGATCTCGGGGTTTTTAACATCGATAACACCTAGCCCTATCTCTCCTCCCCACGTGTGTTCTTTGAAAGCGTCTATAGATCCTGCTCTGGGTGTTGCGTATTCGAGGACTAGTTGTTTTGCCTTCATATCAAGCATTGCAGGCATTAGTTTCTCGTAGCCTCCTCTTATTAGGTATTCCTCTGGGGCTGGCCAGTTGCCTCTGCATATATGCACACCGATCCTTCCTCCAAAGCCCTTCACAGCCTCGTTGATCAGGTCTACTGCGAGGGCTAGCTCGTCCCTAAACCCTCTATACCTGATCCCGTTGAGTGCTGTGAGAAGCCTCTTATACCTGTCAGGCTTATCCTCGCCAGCCTCCACAAGGTTACCCATAGCAGGCTCGTCTAGCTGCACGAAATCAGCCCCCTTTTCGAAGAGCTCCGCTATCTCCTGCCTAAGTACCTTTATATAGTCCTGGATCATTGCGTCTGGTGATGGGTAGTAGGGCTTGCTGAGCTCGTGATGCCAGGCATTCCAATAGACCGTGTAGGGAGAGGGCAGGGCTATCTTAACAGCCCTCGACGTTACACCCTTGAGGAATAGAAGCTCATCCAAAGCCATAGGCCTTGGCCTCGAAATCCTACCCACAACAACAGGATTCCTCACAGCACGCTCGGGGAAACTCATAGCCTCAATAGCACTCCTAGCCTCTGCTGAGACTGCAAGCCTGGAGACAGGGATTAGCGAGAAACCCTCAACCTTCTCACCAATAAAGCCGAGGAAAGAGAACCTCCTATACTCGCCATCACTTATAACCTCAACACCAACCATCTCTTGTTCCTTAACAACAACCTTAACAGCGTCATCCTCATACTCCCTAAGTTCTTCCCTCGAAATCCTACCCTCCTCAAAAGCCTTCCTAGCCTCGATAAGCCACTTGGGGCGTGGGAAGCTCCCAACAACGGATGTCACGAACACGATACTCACCAAGATTATGGGTCAGCGTAAAATAAATAATATCTCACAAGAAATCTTGGGGAGGAAACTGAAGGTAGAGAGAGTAGTTGTTGGGCCTCTCTACACGAACTGCTATATCGTCTCAAACGATAACGAGGCAATAATAATAGATCCTGGGGGTGAGGCTGAGAAGATCTCGAGGATCATTGATACGAACGGGTTTAACGTAACAGCGATAATAGCCACCCATGGTCATTTCGACCATATACTCGCTGTAGAGGATCTTAGGAAGAGGTATAG
>FLYM01061663.1_pt2 | contig 15569 bp, 18 predicted proteins | sample 1122581 | NCBI WGS metagenome assembly FLYM01 (sample SAMEA4346789, study PRJEB14843) | hot springs metagenome | biome: Terrestrial Biome; feature: Habitat; material: Sediment | place: India | collected 2012-06-12 | depth 1760 m
TCCGGGTTGAAGGCAGGATTTAACACTCGAGATGGTTTGCGCCGCCGTTTCAACGGCGCGGGTGATCACTCCATTCACGGGGAGCTCAAAATGCTCATCCACTTTACGTCCGACAATATCTAGGTTCTTAAGCGACATTTCATCACGAACGGCTTTAAGAAAATCCACTCTTTTTCGGACCCCTTCAGCTAAAATAATTCGTTCTTTTGGGAAATGAATTTTTAAAGGTATTCCGGGAAATCCTGGTCCTGTTCCTTTATCCAAAAGCGGGAACACAAGTTCAGTGAGTTGAGGGACCATTAAACTGTCGATAAAATGTTTAATCCCGACGTCGCGAAATTTAATCAGTCTGGTGACGTTGTCGGTTTTTTGGTGGGTCATCAAGAGTTGATAAAACTCAACCAAACGATGTCTGAGGGCGTGTGGATAGTCTTCAAACCCATGATGACGGAAAAGATCGTAAAGCCGATTATCCGCCTCATCGAATGAAAAGACTTTTTCAGGCTTCCTGTGGACGCCTCTTTTTAGAGGTATTTTTTTCTTTCCCTGCATGTGTCTTCCTTGTACATTGTGCGAATGAATCAGACAACACTCGATCAGCTTTTAATCGACGGACTTCAATCGATCACCAAAGCCTCGTCCTCAAAGACCCTCTATGAGGTGAAAGTTCAGTTTCTGGGGAAAAATGGACCTCTCGCAGAGGCTATGAAAGCGATGGCGACCCTTCCGAAAGAAGAAAAGCCTGAATTTGGTAAAAAAGCCAATGAGGTCAAACGAGCATTCGAAGAGGCTTACAGCCTAAAAGAATCCGAGCTGGCTCAGGCTGAGCTTGAAGAAAAGCTGAATCAAGAAAAAATCGATGTCACTTTAAGTGCCCCGCCGATTTTTAAGGGCAGCCGGCATCCGGTCAGTCTTGTCATCAAAGAATCGGTTGCAGCCCTGAGTCGCCTTGGTTTTGCGGTCAAAACGGGACCTCAGATTGAAGAGGATTGGTACAATTTCGAGGCGCTAAATATTCCTCCGGATCACCCCTCAAGAGACATGCAAGACACTTTTTATGTGGATGATCAGCATGTCCTCAGAACCCACACCTCTCCCATTCAGATCAGATCCATGCTTTCTCACAAGCCTCCATTAAGGGTTATGGCCCCAGGTTCGGTCTATCGCTGTGACAGTGATGTCACTCACTCGCCCAACTTTCATCAAATTGAAGGATTGCTGGTGGATAAAAAGGTTTCTATGGCTCACTTGAAGGCGACAATTTCATTTGTGCTGAAAGAACTCTTCGGATCAAAAGTAGATATTCGATTTCGGCCAAGCTTTTTTCCATTCACAGAGCCTTCTGCAGAATTTGATTGCTCCTGCCCGATGTGTTCGGGCAAAGGCTGCCGAGTGTGTAAACAATCAGGTTGGATCGAGATTGGCGGCTGTGGGTTGGTTAATCCAAAAGTTCTTGAAGCTTGTAAGATTGATTCAAATGAGTGGCAAGGCTATGCCTTTGGTTTTGGAATTGAGCGTATGGCGATGATTAAATACGGTATTGGGGACATTCGATTATTTAACGAGAATGATCTTCGTTTTCTAAGGCAGTTTCAAAGATGATTATTTCATTAAAGTGGATTTCTGATTTTGTTGATGTGAGTGAGTACTTTGCAAAGCCCAAAGAATTGGCAGACGCTTTAACGGCGGCGGGCCTTGAGGTTGAAGCGGTTGAAGATCCCTCACTGCAGTTTAAACATGTGGTTGTGGGACAAATCGTTGAGAAGGGTCAACATCCGGATGCGGATCGACTGACACTTTGTCAGGTGGATGTGGGCGAAGGTGGTGGTGGAAAACTTAAGCAAATTGTCTGCGGAGCTAAAAACCATCAAAAAGGTGATAAGGTTGTGGTGGCCCTTCCGGGGGCAATACTTCCTGGAAATTTTGAAATCAAACTTTCAAAAATTCGTGGGGTTGAAAGTTCAGGAATGCTCGCCTCCGAAAGTGAACTTGGACTTAAGAAAGAATCTGAAGGCATTCTAATTCTTCCTTCGGATGCAAAAATTGGTCAGCCCTTTGCGGAATATTTTGGGCTCGATGATGTGATCTTTGAAATCAATGTCACTCCAAACCGTGCGGATTGTTTGAGTCATTTTGGACTGGCTCGCGAAATTGCAGCTCTGCTTGATCGACCTTTAAAACCGGCCACTGTTGATTTGAACCTAAAAGCTGATCTTTCAGTGAGATCCGCGATTGGACTAAAGATTAATCAACCTAAACTATGTCCGCGCTACAGCGCGCGTCTGATCACTCACGTTAAAGTGGGTCCAAGTCCTGATTGGCTTAAGAATCGTTTAGAGTCCGTGGGTATGAATTCGATCAACAATGTGGTCGACATCACCAATTTTGTGATGATGGAAATGGGTCAACCTCTTCATGCATTTGACGCTGATCAATTGGGTGGCGAGCAGGTGATTGTGGATGTGGCCCACGCTGATGAAAAGTTTGTCACCCTTGATGGAAGTGAACTCACTTTAAGTGGCGAAGAACTGACGATTCGCGATCAGAGCAGGGCTGTGTGTTTAGCGGGAGTTGTGGGTGGTCAAAATTCTGGAGTGAGCGATTCGACCAGTCGCATTTTTCTAGAATCCGCACACTTTGCGATGGAATCCGTTCGAAAAACTTCGCGAAAGTTTGGGCTGCAAACTGACTCTGCCTATCGCTTTTCTCGGGGAACCGATGTGAATATGGTCCTTGAGGCTTTAAATCGCGCCAGTTATTTGCTTCAAACTGTTTGCGGCGGACATGTGTCAGGTGATTTTTATGACATCTACGACACTCCAAAGGAAAAACCAGAAATCAATGTCCGGTTTCAATATGTCAGTGATCGATTGGGATATGACGTCTCTTCAAGCGACTTTGTGTCGTGGATGAAGCGACTTGGTTGCGAAGTTTTAGATTCAGATGACACCCAGGTGGTATTGCAAATACCCACTCATCGAGGTGATCTTGAACAAGAGGTTGATTTGGTTGAAGAGTACGGCCGACTCAATGGCTATGACAAAATCCCTGAAGTGCTTCCAAGTTTTTCAACAGAACCTTTACCTCATGACACCGACGCCCTGGTCGAAGACGCAGTGATTACTTCAATGATGGCGCTCGGGTATTCGCAGGCCATTAACTATGGATTTACCTCTTCCAAACTGCAGGCAGACTTGTTTGGGGATCTTGAAGCCTTTAAAAAAGCCAGACTTAATTACCAAGACAAGCGCGTGAAATTAAAAAATCCACTCAGTGAAGAGTTGAACGAAATGCGCAGCTCATTGATCCCTGGGTTACTTGGTAATCTTTTTTATAATTTTAGATATGGAAATCACACCGGGCGTCTGTTTGAGATTGGCGCAAGATATTTCAAAAATGAGGCGTCTTTTGGTGAGGACCAAATGCTTTCTCTTGTGGCCTGGGGACAGGTCCAAACCCTTTGGAATCAAAAGCCAGCGATGCCTTTGTTCTTTGAAGTCAAAGCCAGCCTAGAGGCCTTGTTTGATTCGCTTTCAAGTTTTGAGTTGAGAGCTTGGGAGGGTGGTGCGCCGGGGTTTTTACACCCAGGACAAGCGGCGGTGATCTTTTGTCAGGGAATAAATATTGGATTCATCGGTACACTCCATCCTCATCTTTTGGAAAGAGAAAAGATCCGTGTCCCTGTCGTGGTGGCTGAGTTTACTGTGGCGCCTTTTAAAAGAGGATTTTCAAAACCTTTAAGAGTTAAGACCCCTGCAAAATATCAAAGTGTTGAAAGGGATCTGACGTTCTTAGTGGATGAGCATATGGCCTCATCATTGCTGATTCAGGTGATTAAAAAAGCAGCTGGATCGCTTTTGCAATCGGTGGTTGTGACCGACGAGTTCAGGGGGGGTGATCTTCCCTCTGACAAAAAGTCATTGTCCTTTAGAATGGTCTTACAGGACGAGTCTGGCACCCTTAAAGATGATCAATTGGCGGCCGTTCAGAGTCAGATTATAGAGCAGGCTCAAAAGAAGCTAAGCGTCAAACTGCGTTAAATCACCTTTGCTTAAGCCCTTGTCCTTGTTAGCCTTTTTTATAGGATGAGGGGGACGTTAACTCATGGATTCAACTGACAAGTCAACGATGACAAAGGCCGACATTGTCGAGCAGGTTTACCAAAAAATTGGTTTCTCAAAAAAAGAAGCAAGTGAATTGGTGGAGTTGGTTTTTAACGAACTCAAAGGTCAGTTGGTCAACGGGGATAAAGTTAAAATTTCTGGATTCGGAAACTTTACCGTTAAAGAAAAAAAAGAACGGGTCGGCCGAAATCCCCAAACCGGAGATCAGATTAAAATTTCAGCGCGCCGGGTGCTCACTTTCAAGCCCAGCCAGGTCTTAAAAGCTGTTCTTAACGGAGGAGATGTGTCGCTTCTCAGGGACACTGAAAACGAATGAGTGATACTGAGATTCATCTCGGCTCAACAGAGCTTGAAAAAAGATACGCACCCTCCAATGATCGGTTGGTCGTTCCAGTTCAAGTTGACGAGAGTCTTGCAAACGAACTCAAAAAAATCCCAGAAAAGATGGCTTTCAAAATCGGTGAGGTCGCAGACCTTTTAGAGGTAAAGCCCTACGTTTTAAGATATTGGGAATCTGAATTTGATTTTTTAAAACCTAAAAAAAGTGCTCACAATCAACGTATGTACACGCGAAAAGATGTTGAGACTTTATTTCTTCTTAAAAAACTTCTGTATGTGGATCGGTTTTCTATAGAAGGTGCAAGATCGGCTATGAAGAAACTTAAAAAAGACCACACCAGGTTTAAGCAAATTCGTTCAGTTAAAGAACATGTGGATGAGGCGAAAGATCGCTTGTTTGATGTTTTAGATGACATCGCTGACTTTCGCTCGATTCTTAAATGAATCAAGATGAGCTTCCCGAGGAGCTTCGCCCCGATCCCTTAGAGTCAGCGCCACTTAAAATTGTTAAAACTCTCATTTCAAGAAGGCCAAAAGAGCAGGGGCTTTTGATTGGTGGCGGGTTAATTCTACTCTGTACGCTGGCTTCAGTTTTTTCTTGGCGAGAGGCCACGTTGTTTAATCAATTAGTGAGTTCAAAAAATTTGGTTTGGCAGAGTGGCGATCATTACCGCTTGTTTTCAAGCTTATTTCTGCACGCAGATCTTGGCCATTTGCTTTCAAATTCATATATGCTTTTTGTGCTTTCTCTTTTTGTTTTTGGCACTCTTTCTATTTCTTTTATCGGCTCATTGGCTTTACTGGCGTTGACCCTTGCCGGGGGAGTTTTTGTCAATGTCCTCACTTTGAATGCCTATCCGCCAGAGGTGAGGTTGCTTGGGATTTCAGGATACGTTTACCTTTTGGCGGGATTTTGGTTCGTAAGCTATCTTTTGATTGATCGTCGTCGAAAAATATTAGCGCGGCTTTTGAGAGTGATTGGTGTTTCGTTAGTTATTCTTTTTCCAAGCACCTTCGAAGAGAGAATCAGTTATCTCGCTCACGCCCACGGCTTTTGGATCGGAGTGGTGATGGGTGCGATTTATTTCTATTGGTTTAAAACAAAAATTAGGTCCTATGAGGTCATGGGTCATTAGTCATTTTCACACTAGTGAATCACGCTCATAGACTTCCATCGACCTTGGCGAAAACGAAGTAAAAACACACTGGCTTGGCAAAGACCATAAAAAGCAGCTGCGCCCCAGGCGTAATAGATCGCACCTTCATAATCTCTAAACAGCCAAGTTGGAAGAACCATCAAAGGCCAAGGAATCAACAGCGCAACGATACTGACAAAACGCGTATCGCCGGCTCCTTTTAAGGCGAAGGAAAGATTTAAATTTAAACTGTCAAAAGTGGTAAAGACAGCCACGTACATCAGCAGGTAGGGAACAATCACGCTGACCTCGCTCCAGAGATTTAAGTTTTTTTCATTCTTAAACCAGCTCAAATAAAACTCAGGAAAGATCAAGAAGCTCATGCTCATGATCAAAATGTAAATGAGCGACACCTGCACACCACTATAGGTGTCCTTTTCAGCAAGGTGGGGGTTTTTCTCGCCAAGGTGTTGGCCAACCAACACTGAAACGGCCTGAGCCACTCCCATTGCGGGCAAAATAGAAAGCATCATGACCGTCACTGCAATCCCGCTTGACGCCAAAGCGGCGTCACCATTAGGAAATCGTCCTATGATAATTAAGAAAACAGTGAAGGCCAAACCCTCAAGTGACCATTGAAGTCCGCTGGGAAGACCATATCTTAAAAATCGTTTCATCAACGTGAGATTAAGCTGGAACTGGGATTTGATAAGGTAGGTGAGTTCGTTTGATTTCGAAAGCATGATATAAAATCCAAAAATTGCACTCGCCCAAGCTGCAAGGGTGGTCGCATAGCCCGCACCCGACACGCCTAGGGCCGGAAATCCCATTTTTCCGAAAATCAGAAGATAATCAAAAAGGATGTTTGTCAGAACTCCAACGCCGTTGATCCACATGATCATCTGCGTTCGACCAAGTCCGGTGTAAAATGCACTGGCGACGGCCACCAATGCGGTGGGAAGTGCTGAAAAACAAATTGAGATAAAATATTCGATCTCAATTGCTTGAAGCTCTAAGGAGTGTCCCATCATTTTAAAAAGAGGTGGGGCGAGTGGGATAAGGAGTAAAAATAAAACACCTCCAAAAAGACTTAAATAAGTGGCCTGCCAAACAGCCGCGCCAATACGGTTAAACTCTTTGGCGCCAAAGTATTGAGCGACGAAGGTCATCAGATAAGCTGCTGTTTGCTGAAGTAAGGCCATTGGAACCCAAAACACTCCCATGACGGCCATCGCTGCACCTAGGGCTTCGGTCGAATAGTTGCCTAAAAAAACTCGGTCTACGGTGAGTTGAATGTTCCAAAAGCTATTTGCGACAATCAGCGGCCATGCGATTTTTAAAATCGATTGCCAGCGTTCAAGATAATGTTTCAAGGGGTCCTTACTGAGGAATCTCTAAATCCATCACGGCTTGCTCAAAAAGATCAGAATATGAATGCCCTTTTTTGGCAAACTCTTTCATCTTTTTTGCGATGCTTCGAACGACAGGGCTTGAAGCCTGAACCGAAATTCGATCGATAAAACTCATTGAAGCAGGGTCTTCTAAAACCACACGTTCAAGACTTTGAAGAGCCATGATTCTAAAACTTTCTTCGCGCTGATATTCACGCTCTTCCACCGAGTCCGCTTTAAGAATTTTTCCCTCAAAAGGGTTTGCGGCACTTGCGATTTCTTCAAGACTTTCAGGGTGGAGAGGACTTTGTTTATGAAGTTCTGTCCACGCCTCAAGGCGCTCTTCTAAGGGAAGTTGAGAGTTGAGAAATTTTTGCGACAGCCCAGTCTTTGGTCGAGGAGCTTCTTGTTGACTTGAAACTTGGGTGGATTTTTCTGAAAGAGTGGGAGTGATTTCACCAGTTGGTGATTGAGTCATAAAGATCGACGCCAGCACAATCATGCTGATGACGAAAAAACAAAGACTAAAAGCTTTCTTCACTGGTTTTCTCCCATATCACTCGCGGCCCATCAAATAGGTATGGCATAGCTCTAGAGGCCAACTCAATCCAATTCTGATTTACACCAGAAAACTTGACGTCTTTTCCAAGTACAAATTGGTTTTCATCTTTTTTCAACTCGAAAAGTTCACCAGAGTGAGTCAGTGCAAATCTTAACCGAGAGGCAAGAGCCGTTGCTTTTACTTGAGTGGAAATTTTGAGATCTTTCGGAGCAAACTTAATTCCCCCCGCAGAGGTTGCGCAGCTAAACTCATAAAGTTGACCCGAAGCGCCCATCAGATAATCAACGGGCTGCCCAAACTCACGATCTAAAGTCAGTAAACTGATTGGATTTTCAGGAAGCCTCGCGTTTAAAAGGGCGCTCATCGTTCTGCCGCAAATCATATAAAGCCCAGCATCCGTGATATAGCCCCCATTTCGGTTGTAACTGACATCCTTAAGGGCGGCGCGATCCGATGGACTTTTTTTGTTATAAAGATCTGCAAATCGACCCGGCTGAGTGGATTTAAATTTAAAATCCTCAGACACCCGGTAAGCATCAAGATTTAGGTCTTGGGGATAAATCACAGCATCCATTCCCGTGGTTCTTATTTTTGCGGGTTCAGGGAGTTGCTTAATAAATCGAAGTTCATCTTTTCCAAGGGGATCCCACTCAAAAACCTCACCATCGGTGTTTTCAAGATAAACACTTTCTTTCACCTTAACTTCGGTTTCTTCGTTAAATCTGTTGTGTAAAAGATAAAGTGCTCGTGCACGGGCCAAGGCTTTCTCAGACTCTTTAAAGCCCTTTCCTTTTAGTCCCAACGTGACGCTTGATTGCAAGCTCACCGCATATGAACCCTTATCCTTAAGCGACTGATCGCAGGCGCGGTGATTTTTATCTAATCCCCGAGTGCAGGTGACGTGACGAGGCCCCTCGAAATGTTTCACCTCATGAAGAAGCACATCTATTCTTAAAATGCGGTCCGCCTTAAAAAACTCCGGACAAAGATAAATCACTCCGCGCTGACCGCTGATCACATAGGCAAACACTCCCGGAGTGCAGCGATCAGGATTGAGGCGAAATGAAAGCGCTCTTTTTTTGAAATAGGTCCACCAGCCGCTTTTAGAGACAGCCTTTGCTGAAAAGTCGTCCTGGATGGGAGAGGGGTTTTCAAGATCCGTCGGATTGTTTGCGTCCATGTCTTTGATGTCTGTCAAAGTCTCAAGGATGAGCGTCCACGGGCTGCCCCTCTCAAAGCAGTTGGATTTAAAATAGCGCACCTGAGAAAAATGATCAGTGAAAGGGGCTAATTGCTCGGGAGTGTAGCAAACTTCGTCTGAATCCCCAGGATTAGCCGTGGAAGAACTGGGGGAGAGAGCTGAAAAAAGCAAAAGAAAACCGAGTAGAGAGGCTAGGGCCAAATTGTTTGTTAAGTTTTGAGTTTCGATCCCCATAAAGTCCCCACCCTTAGCGGGCTTTAGGCATTTATCAGGGAGAGCGAGAGGAAATGAAAGGCAGGTGCCGCCAAATTCAGTGAATTTGAACTTAATTCACGTGAATAGGGCGGCTGCCATTGGCAGAGGTTTTTTAAACTATTGGCAATACTTATCGCAAAGGTTCGCCTAAAGTTTCGACTAGTGAAGGTGCTTATCTCGGTACTCAGCACTTCCCTCAGCGCTCTTATTGAGCAAGAACCCGATGGCCATCGCGCCAATAAGGGTTGCAGCAATAACGGGATGTTTTGCAGCAATCCGTTTACCCCTTCTCAAAATTGGGTAAAGGGCCGCCACACTCAAAGCCAAGGCACTGTCTGGGTCAGAGAGGGTTCGTAGGGCTTTTTCAACGTATGAGCGCGCTTCGTTAGGAAAATCGCGGTGCGGTGCATCCGCAAGCAAGATATCTTTTTCATCTTCGTAATGATTCATTTTAACTCCTTACTATTTTTGCCCTCTTAGACTATCAACTGCCTACCTAAACCTCCTTAAGGGGTTGTTTCTTAAATGTAGAGAATTCTATAAATTTGGAGTTCACCTTGCCCACATCACCAACAAAGTTTCTGATTGTCACACCACTTAAAGTTGAACTTAAGAGCTTGCTTGAGGCTTTCAAAGAGCTTGGTTATCAGAGCAAAGAGGAAAAAATTGGACGCCTGGAAGTTTTTTTCATCGAGTCTCTTGGACTTTATCTTTCAGTGTGTGGGCACGGAAAGACTCAGGCGGGGATTCAAACGCAGTTTCTTCTTCAATCTTTAAAAGAGGTAAAAGGGGTCATCTGTGTGGGATCATCCGGGGGATTGGATCAAGAAGTAAAGATCGGGGATGTGGTGCTTGGGAGTGAGACGATAGAGCATGACTTTAAGTTAAGAATGATTCAAAAACCGCTTCCAAGTTTTAAGGGTGATGAAAAGTTACTTAAAGATGTTGCTTTGAGAATCGGAAAAATTAAAAGCGCTGATTTTTCAGTGCATCAAGGTGTGATCGCAAGCGGGGATGAAGACATTATTGATTTTGAGCGCGCTTTTGAGATCGTAAAACAAACTCAGGCGTTGGCCGTGGCCTGGGAAGGCGCCGGGTGTGCACGAGCCTGTCTTTTTAACGGAATTTCTTTTTTAGAGGTGAGAGGGATTACAGATCTGGCTCATAAGGGGGCCCCTGTTGATTTTTTAAAAGAGGTGACTCAGGTGATGAGAAATATCGCTTTATGTCTGGTGGATCAGGGGGAAAAGTGAGCCTGTGTTTGAACTTATTGATTTGTTTATTACTTAGTATTCCAGCCTTTGGAAAAGTTGAGGTGATGTTTCACCCCTTCGATCCAACCTTCGATAAAATTGCCGCTCAGATTTCACTCGCCCATCAAAGTGTCGACATCGCCATGTACAATATGGACGCAAACCTTAAAAATCCCATACTTAAAGTCATTGCGTCTGAGGAGTTTCAAAAAAAGGTCCAAAGTGGTGAGCTTAAAGTGCGATTGATATTTGAGGGCTCAAGCAAAAACCCTTCTGAAGATGAAAAACTTAAAACCTTTGATTCGCTTGGAATAGATGTGCGATTTATTGAGGGTGGTAAAAGTATGCATCACAAATTTGCGGTGATCGATGCTGCGACGCCTCACTCTGTCTTGATTACGGGTTCAGCGAACTGGTCTTTATTCTCATTTGAAAATTACAGCGAGAATATTTTATTTTTTGAAAACGAGGCTGAACTTATTCAAAATTTTCAGGAGCAGTTTGAATTCTTGTGGGGAATTTCTAAAGATTTTAACCCAGGGCCCGTTCAAAAAACGAATTTAATTTTTAGGCGGTCTCACAGTAAGGGTCTGATCAGCTATTTCAACACCGAAAACTTTAAGGTCGTGAATGGGGTGCTTGTCGATGACCTAGATAAGCCCGGATTTACTCTTACAAGAGTGGTTGAAAGAGAAATTGACCAGGCTGAGAGTCAATTAAGAATTGCGACGACAAGAGTGAAACTCAGACCTCTTTACGATGCACTTATTAGAGCGGCAAAACGTGGAGTTAAAATCAAGTTGCTGGTAACGATGAATGAGTACCAGACAAAAAGACGAAGAAACAAGATCAAGCTCCCCCAGTGCGATGACCCCTTTGCTGCGCGATGCTCGATGAGCCATAACTATTCAAGTTTTCTCAGTGGCGAAGATTTTGAAGGACATGAAAACATAGATGTCAGAGTTAAATTTTTTGATATTAACTTAGGTGCTCATCTCGAGAAACAAATGCACTCCAAATACATGATAGTGGATGAGAAAAAAATCCTAAGTGGTTCGTTCAATTGGTCGTATTCGGCGGAGTATCGTCACATTGAAAACCTGGTAGAGATAGATGCCAATGAATATCCAGAGGCCATGAAGAGCTTTGAGAGTAATTTCGAACGCATGTTTCATTTAGACCGGTTTAAGTATCCACATTTGATCAACAAGTTGTCTAAAGCTGCGCGTTCAAAAGTGAAAGTGAACTGTGAGTTTGACCCCATGTCTTTAAGTTACTCAGAGATAGATCGGTTGCTTGCGCTTCCATCAGCCTTGGGTTCTAGGTTTAAGGAGATCTGCCTTAAGTGATTAAAAAATTGATTAAAATCCCATTTTCTCCAAGAATCCCTGGATCGCTAAGGCTTTGGTTGGCCTTGGCCTTGAGCTTCACTTTGACGTTTAGTTTTTTCGAGGTCATTGATGAGGTGTTCGACACCGAAGCGGATTCTGAAGAGGTGGCTCAGGTCGACAAAAGCATCACCGAGTTTTTTGCGAAGGCCAGATCCCCCAGACTGAATCAAGTGATGGTGGATCTCACCTCATTGGGGTCAGTCAGTGTGATCCTGCTGATTGCTTTAGTTCTTGGAATATTTATGTTGATGTTTCGAGAGTGGGTGGCCTTCACTCATTTGGTGGTCGCTTTGGTGGGTGGGGCGCTGATTCCATTCACGTTAAAACTTTATTTTCTAAGGGCCAGGCCTGATCTGGTAGATCACCTGGTTCACGTTTCAGATCTTTCATTTCCAAGTGGGCACGCGTTTGGGAGTGCGGTTGCTTATTCAACCTTTGCTTATTTTGGAGCGAGGTATTTAAATCAGCTTAAACTTGAGGTGACCTGCTACCTGATTGCCACATTCGTTATTTTGGCGATTGGAGTTTCGAGAATTTATCTTGGAGTCCATTATCCATCTGATGTGCTCGCAGGGTTCTTGGCGGGTGGAGCCTGGAGCACATTTTTGATGGCGATGTTTTCATTCAAATACAAAGAACGTCCGCAAAGCTAGTTGCCTGCGGTCAGACGGGCAGATCCAGGTGTTCCTGGTTTTGCGACCCGAAGCGAATTTCGATCACCTTTCTTAAGAATAAAAGTGTGTTGCCCAAACTGCTTTGACGAGCTGGTCACCCAAATATCTGAACCCTTCTGACACACTGAAGCTGTTCCCGAAATTTCATTTTGTCGTTTGTAAAAGAAGTAAAGCACTCCACCTTTGCTGCTGAGCCGGATCGTGGTTGGTACAAAAGCCACATTCCCTGAAAGGGTGGCGCTGAGTGGGGCCATATAACCAAGAACGTTTCTGATCATATCCTCGGCGAGCGCGGCATCCTTAGTGCTGTTTGGACACTGGGGAAAATGCCCCTGAGCTAAGACTGAAGTGGAGGTCAGAAATACAGTTAAAAAGATCAATGTTTTCATTATTAGTCCTCAAGGTGAGTGCGTAATTGCAGTGATTCTCTTACAGCAGAACCTATGCCATGAAAAGGGCAACCAGAGAGTGTTTAACACCGCTTTTGAATGTTTTTTTTACTCAGTAGTTCAAATAGATGACAAGCAGATGCTCAGAAACTGCGCGATTTGAAAGCTCTGTCCACTGATTCATATAGCCCACTTCATACGAAGGATAGGGGCTAAAAGATTTCTTGAATCCCACAAAAAAGCGGTTTCGATCTGTGAGCGTGGATTGAACCCAATCGGGATTTGTCAGATGAAAAAAAATCTCATTCCACGCCACGATGTTAAAGTTTTCAAACACGGGATGTTCATGTCTGAGCAGCACACGTGTGCGCAAGTTAATGGATTGATCAGTTTCAGAAATTCTTTCTTCAAGCCTAAAGCGAGTGAGAAACTTTTTTGTCCACCGATGGATATACTGTTGAGTGAGCCGGTGTTCAGCAAGGCGCGGGTGCGTTTGAGTGTGGGCGTACAAAAGCCCAATCTCTTGAGTGTCGTTTAACTTAAGAAGCGGGCCGAATCTGAACAACGACTGATTGGTAAAATGATTTTCAAGATTATGTCTGAGCTGAAATTCTTGCCACAAATAAATCCGATTCTCTGTGATCGTTGATTTTCCAAAAACTCCAAGCCAAGCCCCATGGGTGTGAGTGGTTTGGGCGAAAGAGGCGCTTGTGATGATCAGCACACCAAATATAAGAATTTTAAAAATAGGCATAGAGCTTAAGTGTACTCTGCGAATTGTCAGTGGTGCAATAAGCGCGAATTAAAAATTGTGAAAATAAGGTTTTTGTTTTTTGAGGATTGACTGAGGCTCTTATTTTTCGATGACGAAGATGTTATGTATGAACTTTATAAGATTAAAACAAAGAACAAAAGGAGCAAAAACATGACTCAAGTCGACCCACGCCATCCCTCAATTCAATTTAACCCTTCCACAAAAGAATTTGATCGCAGAATGACCGAATGCATAGAAAACTGTACGAACTGTCACTTGATCTGTTCGCAACTGATCACACACTGCCTGAGTTTAGGCGGCAACCACGCCTCGGTCGAACACATCCGAAACCTACAAGATTGTGCGGACATTTGCGCCGTCTCTGCGCAGTTTATGTTGAGAAACTCAGAACACCATACCTCCACATGTTCTGTCTGCGCAGAAGTCTGTAAGGCCTGTGCAAAGGACTGTGCCAGTTTCTCTGACCAGGATGAGCTTATGAAAAGATGTGAGGATATTTGTCGCGCGTGCGCAGAGAGCTGTTCACAAATGGCGATGAGTCATTAAGCTTGTGAGCTCGTCGTCGTTTAAGTCAAAGATCACAATCAGCCGGACGAAAATCGCCGGGCTGATGGTGATATTGGCCTTCCCGGCGCTCGCGGTGTTGAGTGTTTTTGGCAGTCGCACTGAAACTGTGGCAGAGACCGAAGAGATCAGAGTCACTCTCGATCATCCGTTGAGGACTCGGTCAGGATTGAGTGAACATTTTGAAATTGAGATTGAAAACATCTCGGGACGCCCGATGAGAAACTTGGTGATAAAATTTGCACCAGAATATTTAAAAAAGTTTTCCATTCTAAGTGGGCATCATCAGATGTCGACAGGATTTACGGTTCAATTTGAAAATTTAAGCGCAGGGGAAAAAGGAATTTCAGTGATTGATGTCAAAGCCAAAGGTACAGGGCTTCTCAAGGGTGATCTTAAGATTTTTGAGAGTGGTCAGCTGGTGCAGATGATAAAGCTTAAGACGTTGGTGTTCCCTTGAAAATTAAATATCTGAGAGGAACTTGAAGATGGAAACTGTGATCCGAGTGAGTGTGATTTTCGTCTTTCTTTTAGTGGCCTTACGAATTATTGGTAAGAGAGAGTTGGGTCAACTTTCCCCTTTTGATTTGCTGATGATTATGTTGATTCCAGAGATTGTCAGCCATGGAATGATCCAGGACGATTTTTCGATCACCAACGCTCTTGTGGGGGTCAGCACTCTTTTAACACTCGTCATGGCAAATTCTTTTTTAAGTCACCGCTTTAAAGGTTTTAGGAAACTTGTTGAAGGCGAGCCGGTGCTCTTATATCACCAGGGACAGTTTCTGCAGCGCTCAATGAATTTGGAGCGTATCACACCTGATGAGGTGATGAGGTGATGAGTGAGGTTCGGCGCGCAGGGCACGATTCTTTGAGTTCTGTTAAAAGCGTGATCTTAGAGCCAGACGGAAAGCTGTCTTGTATTCCATTGAATTAAACAGTGGGCCTTTTTTACGTGACCCACTGTCAATACATTCATCATAAGAAACTGAGAAAACTAAATCGCCTGAGGCTTTTTCGGAGCTTCGGGATCCAGTCTTCGCGCCATGATCGGGTAAAGGATAAAAGACGCTCCCATGACAAGATATGCAATCCAGCTAAATCCAATTGGAATTTCTCGATTCCAAAGATCAGCACCATGGGCGCCGTTCATCACCACTGGATAAATCATGTAAGGTCCAATCATCGCCACCACTCCAAGAATCAACCCAATCATAAGGGCTTTGGTGTAGGTGGTGATAGGTGTTGATCTTGCGATAAGTCCATAGGCTATACCGACAACCATCGCGATGATCAGCTGATGGATCACCACACCCACTAAAAACGCGCCAAGGTTAAATCCCACCAAAGCCGACTCACCAAGCACAAAAGAGCCAATGACTTGAATTGGGTAAAATGGGTTCATGCCTGAGAGAGCGTAAAGCAGCATAAATGCGACAGCAGTGATAAGACCCGCGACTTGCCCAGTGACAACGCCTTTCAAGACGGCACTGCGTAGGGCCACATCATCGGTGA